>Ga0209541_10004164_pt1 | contig 25873 bp, 26 predicted proteins | sample RifCSPlowO2_01_FD_184027 | JGI IMG/M metagenome (GOLD analysis project Ga0209541, IMG submission 184027) | Groundwater microbial communities from Rifle, Colorado - Rifle CSP2_plank lowO2_0.1 (SPAdes) (version 2) | ecosystem: Environmental > Aquatic > Deep subsurface > Groundwater | place... | reverse complement strand
TGCTTACCTTCAAGGAATTCCTCAATTTCCAAGGCCTTACTTTTCATCCTTCCTCCCTCTATGAAAAAGAGTTGGCAAAAGCCTTTCAGGAATACATCCAGAGCATGGGATTTCCAGAGTTGCTTTCCATTACCGATAAGGAAATTATCAAAAAATACATTCAGGAAGGAATTATCGATAAAATTATCTACAAAGATATTCCCGCCCTTTTTAAAGTAAAAGACGTTTCTGTCCTTCAGTCTTTGCTCAATGTTTTTATGCATGAGCCGGGACAAATCATAGAATTATCTGCGCTGGCCACACAATTTCATCTTTCGCGGCAGACTATTTCAAATTATCTGGTTTATCTTGAAGAGTCTTTTTTGCTGCAAAAGCTCTATAACTTTTCAAACAACAGAAGAAAAGTGGAAAGAAAGCTTAAAAAATATTACCCGGCGGTGATTGCCGTTGATCTTCTCTTCAAAGAAGATGATCTCTCCCGATCACATGTTTTTGAATGGCTGTTAGTTACCCAAAAAAAAGCAGATTTTTTCTGGAGAGACAACTATCAGCATGAGGTAGATATGGTTCTGGGAGGGGAAAAAATATTTCCTGTTGAGATTAAATATGGAAAAATAAGCTTCCAGGGGCTGTTGCCATTTTTAAAAAAATTCAAACTCAAAGAAGGTTGGATTATTTCCTCATCACAACAAGAAGAAAAAGAAATTGACGGGAAAAAATTTCATATTATTCCTGCTTGGAAATGGCTGCTGCAAACATAGATAACTTTCAAAAAAATGATACCACATCTTCTCGAATTTGAGAATGAGATAGTGTATGTGGTGAAGAAAGGATAGACTTACTCATAGTCATTTAATTTTTGATTTTTCCTTTAATCGAAGATGGATAGCATAGGCTTCAGGAAATTCTTGCTGTAATATTCTCTCTGCCCGGGGCATGAAAGCTCCTTGTGCTAAATAGGGATAAAATTCATCCCACTTCATTTCCGAACTCATGCGGCTAAATCCTCCATCTTCTGGAGTGCTGGCAACAATATAGAGCGACTCCACTCCATATCTTTGAGCTACATCAATTTCGTCAGCATCAAACAACCCGGCAGTTTGTGTAGCCTGTTGGATAGTGTACTCTCGATGGATAAGATCCTGATAGGCTGCTTTTAATACCACTAATTCTTCTGATTGAAGTTCATGCATCTCTCGATGGTACCGTTCATGGGGCAGCGCTTTAAGAAAAAAGCGTTTTTGTAATAGAGATTGCTTAAACACAATTTGCTTTGAGGTTGAAAAAAGTGTAGCAAATTGAGCTATATTTTCTTTTGAATATCCCCTCCTAGCCAGTTGCTGGGTGAATTCATTAAGTTTACCTGGCTCTAAACGATTATGACTAATGTAACCACCCATAGTCCCTCCGCTTCCCTGCGGATCGACAATATGGGCATAGCTATCGAACGCCTCGTCAGGAACCGTAAATTCACCTGATTGAAGAAATCGTGCATAATTATGGGGGTCTTCTTGAGGCATTCTTGTTCTCTGGGCATATTTTAGCAGAAGGTCTGAATCCTTCATTATTGGAAAATTCATGGTACTGCAACCAAGCAGCCCCTCTAATCCCAATAGTGCTACTCCAGCGAGGAAATTTCGTCTGTGCATACACTTCTGAGAACGAGTTTCTTTATAAATCTTTCTTATAATTTACTACTATTTAGATACATCTAAAATGTGTCGTTAAGGTAATTGCTTTCTTATTTTCACTTCACAAACTCCACATTCTCTAAATCTTTAAACTGCTGGTCGCCGGTCAGAAACTTAATGCCAACCAGTTTAGCAATAGTGTATCCAATAGAATCAATGTAAGATATATTTCTTTTTCTATGAAAAGCTTTGAATTCAGTTGCTTTTTTCAATACGCTGTCTGTGATTTCAGTGGTGTAATAGGAGTATTCATCAAATCTCAGATCAGCTTCTTCTTTTCCAATGGAGAGCAACAATCCATAATGCAGTTCCATAAGATTAAGTTTGGTAGTAACCATGGAAACTTCATTTTTATACTTTTGGTAGTTCGGGTTTCCTTTTAGTATCTCAAAGAAAGCATAGGTGTCAAAGAAAAAAGTGTCTATGGCTCCCACCCCTTACGTACCATATTTTTAAACTCCTGCCCGGACATTTTTAGTTTTCCTTTAAGAGCACCATAGGAGCTACTTAAGTCAGCTTCTTTGACCAGAAAGACAGTAACTTTATCATTTTCTTTGAGGTGTTGAAAATCCACCAGTTCCTTAGGTAGCACCACTCCTAACGAATTACCCCATTTCTTAATAATTGTTTCTGCGACCATAAGTTAGACAAAAGTATAACTACTATAAATAGTTTTCTATTCAAAATTAAAGATAAAAAAATCCTAATAACTCAGCAGCACTTCCATCTCTCGTCCAAAGATATCTTTCATACTCTCAAAGACAGCTTCTTTGATAAAGGTGCGTGCAGGAAATTTCGCCGCCGCCAATTCTTTCTCCAGTTCCTCCAAACTGCTTTTCTCCCTGGTGCCTAAACTTCCATCAGGATTTAATTTTGCTTTTTCAATCAACTGCTCTTTGGCATCTACATCGGGGATAACAAAAGCAATTTTATCCAGCAAAATAACTTCCCCAAACTTGCTGCCATGCTTTACCCGAATTTTAGCTCGCTCGAGTTCCCGCCCTCTTTTGCGTTGCATATACTCAACCAGGAACTTAATCAATCCCGAGCTTCCCTTATGGGCATTCTCAATATCAGCTTTACTGAGTTTTTTCTGGTCGTGCTTGTGCTTGGCCTCGATGATTTCATTTAAATCTCGCAGGTACCGTGCTGGCACTTTGCCGGTGGTAATTAATTCATTTTCAAACAACTTGATGATTTCCTCATCTTGGACTTTCTCAATGCCCTCTAATTTGAGTACATCCCGAATGATAGTCATAATCTCATCATACAGTAGCAAAATATTCCTCTCATCGTGCCTGCCTTCGATTTCTTTAAACAATTCATTAATTCGTTTCAGGTATTTTTCCGCATTTTCAATTAGTTCATCGAGTTCCTTGCCGGTCAATTCTTTCTTATCCCCGTGTTCTATTTTCTTGCGGACATCCACATTATTCCGAAGGATCTTAATGTACTCTGGCTCTAAAATTTTTTCTTTCTTCACAAAAATCTCTTCCATCACATCCGGTGTTTCCCGAGGCGTGGGAGGTGGGATGCCATAGAGCATCAATGCTGCTTGGCTGGGGGTTAAGATGGCATAGTAAGTATCTTCCATTCCCATATCTTTCAGGCGCAATTTCACCCGGCTGATGCTCTGCTCACCAGTGCTCATGAACAATTCAATCGCTTCCCGGCTCGGTTTAATCCGACCCATGCGCAGCAACTGCTTCCAGGGCATGAAAATACCCCGGTCGTAGAATGGAACTCCATCCCGCAGCAGGGTAAAGATAATGGGATTGGCCTCTTTCAGTGATTCCCAAAAATCAGTTAAGATATACACTTGAATATTGAGTTTATTCTTAATGCCAGTCATCTCCCCCGCTTCAATGCCCATACCAATAATGATTGCCCGCAATTTATCCTTCAGTTCCGCCCGGCTCATTTTCTTGACATCGGTATCATCAATCACGATCCACACATCAATATCAGAGGTTGCCGTCGCTCTCCCTTGCGTGAGTGATCCAGCTAAAACGTAGCTCAAAATATATTTCTCAAACTTCTTGAGGACCATGGTCTTGTGAATTTCGGCAATCTTAATAGCTGCCAGCATCCCCGTATCGTGAATAGGAGCACCCAAAGAAATTAATTTATTCAGTTCGTATTTGGCATCATAGCAATTTTGCCAGATATCCGTTAACAGCACGCTTTGGGGAACCAGATTCTTATCGATATCTTCAGCAATTTTGGCGATGATGGTGGAGAACTTCTGATGCAGTTCATCCTTAGACATCTTTTTACTGTCGGTATCATCAACCACCACCAGGACCTGAATTTTTTGGTCATCTTTGGGCTTTTCTTCCACTTTTTCGCCTTCTTTAGGCGGAGCTGGTTTTTCCGGGGGAAGTAAGGTGATACCCACGATATAATCACCAAATTTGGCAATGATTTTTTCTTTAAATGAATCTAATTTTTCTTTCAAGGCTTTCAATTTCTTTTCTAATTCTGGGGGTAATTTAGGAAGATTAGCAGCAGCTTCCATCTCTTGGGGAGCGGTAGTAACTGCTTTAAGCTCTTTAGGATGAGCAACTGATTTGCTAGGTTTATCTTTCTTGGCCATGGTAAAATCCTCCGATGTAACATCTGGGACATACGTATAAGTCCTATACAGTATATATATACTACCCTTATAATGCTTTCTGCGTAGGGTGTGACATTTTGGTCATATGCCTCTCAAGTTCCCTCTAAAAATAAGTATAACTACTATAAAGTTACAAAATAAACAAAAGATTTATATAGTAGGGGCATTTTGAGATAGTACAATGAGCGTTACTGACTATATCCAGAAAAAAGAAGAAGGAGACCAGAAAAACGATACCTTAATCCATAAAGTAATGGAAGCTTATGTTTCTTTAGGCAAGACCATTACCGGTGACGATGGTTTAGTTGAAACGGAAAAACTGAAAGACAAAGAAGTCCGTAAGGCTGCCACTTCAGCCATTTACCGAGTGTTTCAGGAATTCACTTTAGAACACTTTGCATCTACAACCACTGTTCAAGACCGCATTGAAGATTTAGTATTTGGCTTATTTGGAATGAAGCCGCAAACAATTTCGCGCTACTTTGAAGATAATGAAGAAAGGTCTAGTTTTGAAACTTTCTTTGCTTATGCCCAGCGCCAGACCGCTTTAGGCTACTTCCTGAATCAGAATTCAACCGAAGGGCCCAAAGTGAAACTCGATGAGGAAGATGCCAAAGAAGCAGTTACCCACACCAAAACTGAAGGAAAGGTGGATCCCAATAAATTAACCGTAGATCACATGGCTGAACTCCTGAACAAATTTATTGAGGATGGCATGATCGTTGATTCCTTTTTGAAAGGCAAACCGTATGCCATTAAGTAGACCATGGAAACCATCTATGGGATTGTATCGGATATCCATGCCAGTGATCCTCTTAAAGTAAAAGCAACTCTAAAAACCTTACAACAGCTAGGGGCGCAGAAATTAATCCTCAACGGCGATCTCACCGGAGAGCGCAATGGAATTCTTCCTCTTCAATATTATCTTCAATTCCTTCTCAAAGCTGCTGCCGACACCAAACTTGAAACCTATGTGCAGTTTGGCAGCCATGAAGAATTTCTGCCATCTTCCGAAGTTTTAAATCATACTTCCAGACTCTATGGCAATATTATTGATGTTTCACAGCAGCGAAGAATAGAAGCTGCCAACCATCATTTGGTATTTCTTCCTGGTTCCGATGTAAATGCAGGAGGAGAGTACACCTTTGGTTCGCAGATGGCTTCTGGCAACTATATTCGTGGAAAGCTCGGTCTCATTCCCTATGAAAATAAAGACCAAGTCGTTGAACTGGCCCAAAAACAAGAGATTCGAGGGTTAGTCCATTATGAAAATATTTCTGATTTGGAGCGGTGCGTTACCCAGCCAGCCAAAACTATTGTTATCTGCCATGTTCCTCCTAAGTTTAAAGAGAATGGAAGTGCCGTAGATATGGCCTGTTTTGCTGAAAGCAAAGAGGGTGGAGTAATGGCTTATGTAGATGTTAAGAAAAAGTTTGAACAACGGTTAGGGAAACTCACTTCTGGTGAATTAGAACGAGTAGCTTCCTTGCATGGCTATACTTTTAAACGTGAAAATCGCGGCAATGAAGAGTTAGCCAGCTTGTATCGGCAACTTTCTATCACTAAAGCCATCAGTGGCCATTTTCATGAATCAGTACATCAAGCGCATGATCATTTTGGACGACCCATTCTTGAAAATACTCCTGTTTCAGAACTTTTCTGGAACGCCAGTTATATGGATGGAGCTAAAGTAGGCTTATTGTTGGTGAAAGATGCTTTGGTTTCCTATCGGAATATTGATCTCAGCCAGTACCAGTAATCTTACCACTGGGCTTCCGAAAAGCTTAATAACCTCATTCTTTTTATTTTAGGTATGAGCAAAAAAGAGGACGAACAAAAACAGCAGGAAGAACAGGATAAAAATTATATTGCTAAGCACAAAAAACTCTATACCCATGCCACTCAACTGGCCGATACTGCTTCTCATACCCACACCGAAGCCTATACTGCCGCGGTGAATAAACATTTGATGGAAGATGGAAGAGTTAATTTTGAAAAATTGGATGATGCTGCCGTCCAGAAACAATTTGTCAAGACTATGTCTGATATGTATGTAACAAAAGCTAAGCAGCATTTTAAAACTTCTAAAGATTTGAATGAAGTAGAAAGTGATTTATTGATGCAGGCCTATGTAGGAACCACTCAGGGGCAATTGAAAGAACTGGTAACCAAATATGGAAAACGCTTTACCCACGCTCAGTTTGATAATCTCAAGCAGCAAATTCAACGGCAACTGAGTGAACGGATGTATACCTCTGCCGGCGGACACTTAGATCAAGCTAATGTTGGGGGAATTATAAAACACGTTGGTCTCGAAGATAAAGTAGATTCTGGAAAAGTTACTGTTGATGAAGCACGGGAGCTTCTGGAAACCTTCCATCGAGAGGGAAATGTTTCTGACAGTGCCCTCAGAGAGCATATCTCGCAGTATAAATTAAAGAAGAGAGCCGCCTGACCATTTCGTCCCACTCTTTTCCATAATTAATTTAAATCCTAACACCTTTTGGTAAGCCATGAAATCTAAATTGTCTCACTTTGAGCGCTATGATATGGGCATGGCAGTCATTCACGATGGCGTTACTGATGTCCATAACAGCGACAATGCCTATGCCCATGTGAATGAAGCAACCCGCTTCGATCAACTCATGCGCAGTTATCTCTCTTCAGAGCAAGGGCAGCATTTTCTCACTTACATCGAATCCCGCAATCGAAAATTAGTGGAGTTAACCGGTTATGGCACCGCTGATTTAGGTCCTAGTACCGTTGCTGCCACTATCCACAATGGCCTTGAAGGTATCATCGTCAGCAACTATCAAGGAAAAACCTTTCAAGAACGTGTTGAGCAAATGGCCATCCAATATAAAATCCCAGCAGACGCAATGCAAGAATACGTTTTGACCCATGAACTCGCCCATGCTGCCGGATACAAAAGCGAAGCAGAAACCGAAGGCTTCATCAAAGACTTCTTCACCTCCAGGGCCTTCCAAACGCAAGGAGAAACCAGAGAAAAGTACACCTCTTTAGCTAAAATAGCAGCAAAGCGTGAATATGAAGCTGACCAACTGGAAGAGTAGAATTATTGACAAAATTCTTTCACTTTCATCTGATGTTTGGCAAAAGTAATCTCATCAAGATATCCATACACTCCTTGAAGATTATCTTTAAATGAAGAACTCATCACTTTTGCTTTGAGTCGCTGTAGTCTTTCTTGCGTATCGCAGCGCTTTTCTATCTCCTGCTGTATCCAAGGTACATTCCTCGCTCTAGGCAGTAGCATAAAAACATCTCTAATATCTGTTACCCGTGAACTAATGCTTTTCATAACGATGAGCGCATCTGCACTGAGAATGAGCACTTTTCTCTTTTGGGTCATGGTTTTTCCTTGCAGGAGTTGTTCCTGCGCATTCTCAAATATCCACGAAGCACTAAACTTAGCTCCCGTTTGCCTATCAGATACTTCTTCAAACATAATATCCATGCTTACCTTGAACAAAGGCGCGAGCTCTTTTTCTAGGCGGATGAACTTGCCATGGTACGAAAAATGTTCTGTAGCAGTACTTTGCGTATAGTTCATTCTCTCTAAATCTTGCACTATTTTGTGGGCATCAGCCTGATGAGAGACAACGATATCACAATCGATGGAAAATCGTGGCAAGGTGTAGGCATTGACGGCGTAGCCTCCAATAATCACCAGCTTCTTGGTATCCAGTTTTCCAATAGCCTTAAATATTTCTCTTTCTCGATTCTGCAGCAGTTCCATATTTCTTCCTCATATAAGTATAGGCATACTCATACATTTCATTTTGATGAGCTTTTTTCATCACTCCTACCAAAGGCTCCACCATCATTCCTTCATGTACAACCGCTTTGATATGCTCAACTGGAATCAAGATCACGAATTCACCAATGGTTGATCCCGTTTTGATGTACCAAGGAACACTGTGAGCGCTTAAAAAATCTTTCCAATAGCGAAGGTCTTTTTTCATAACTTCTATGAAATAAGGCGATCGCTCCACTCCTCGCAACATGTAGCAGTAATCCGACCAGATTTCAATGGCCGATAACCCAGTAAAAGCGTACTGTTTTTCGGCTTTTGGCATAATGGCGGGCACTTTAAATTCCAATAAACCTTTGATCACCTTGCTGGGATTGACACAGATATATGAATCCCTCGATGTTTTTGCAATCCATCCCGCTCGAACTAATACCGCAAAAATTTTCTTCTTCATACTATTTCCGGTAATCCAATCGAGCACGGCCTGGGTAAAAGAGCGCTTAGTTCCGTACTTTGTATACAATAAAGCGTACGCTCGCAAGGCATACCCTGGTATTTCCAAAGTCATAGTTACCAAATAGGTAACTACTATAAAAAACTTGTGATTTTGATTCCATCTTAGACTACTTTCCTTCTTTCGGCAGCTCTTTCTTTGCATAATCTTGCAGCGTTCGCCATCCATCTCCCCGCAGTTTCTTACCCTCATCTTGTTCCCTGATGTACGGCGGATGCAGTAAAAATAATTTCTTATTCCCGTCGTAACCATACTCCAGCAGCATCTTGGCTAGAAATTGAATATCCTGCAGATTTAGTGCGACCCCATCAGTCGCCTTTGCCTCCGGCTGGTAATCCAACCCGATAAAGCCATCTTTCGTATCCCCAACATTAATCCACCGAACACAATTTCCATACAATTTATCCTCTTCACGTTCAGGACGAACCACTCCCTCAAATTGATTTTCCATCGCTTCCCCATGATGAGCATTGCTTCCCAAAATAAGCAGTGTTCGTCCTGATTCTCTCTCCGTCACCCCTTTCACAAAGGGCAGGGCAATGTACGTATCGAAGGCCCGCTCATTCTGTGGACAGCGCAGCAACACCCGTCCTCCTTCCAAATTATATCCCAGCAAATCATCATCGATTCTCAGCAATCTCTCCAGTGATTCACTGGTACGATCTTTTGACACTTTACTTTTCGTTGTCTTTCCCACCTGTGCAATAAGATTTCCAGGCTGGCGTGCTTTGGGGCGTGGCACCGAGGTAGCCACTGGTGTGGCATAACTTGCCGGTGATCGATAACCTCCACCCAAAGGACGCTCAGAGCCCCCTCCGGAATCAAACGGCGATGACATTTTCCAGACCATAGTTTCACCTCTTTGGTTCAAGCCGAAACAGATGCATCGTAAGTGAATAATCTCCAAAAGTGGGAGAAACATGATACGGCTCATAAGCGCATTTCCAGCCGTAACGTTCGCAGTACTCTCGCACCGTATCAATGTCTTTCATAACCTTCAAAGGAAATTCAAACACTCCTCCTCGAGAGGTAATGCCTGCTTTCTTCACGATGAGTTCCAGCGTTTCACCCAAATTTTGTTCTGGCATTTTCTGCCTTCGCCGCCACGCTTCCCATTCCGCAAGTTGCTGTGGTGTTTGCATGTTCTCACCTCCTACAACTCATACCACGTCCCTTCTTTGGCCAATTCCACCTGGACCTTTCGCCCCGTCTCCGTTTCGATAGCGCTCGCTTCCTGCTGCGCCCTTTGCTCCAGCGCATCATGATAGCTATCCCCCATCTTGGGCTCATGATGGGTCAATACCAATTTTTTCACCCCGGCAGCAGCAGCCATTTGCAAATCAGTGCGATAATCACTATGCCCCCAGCCCGCCATAAATGGATTTATCTTTACCTCTGATTCCCGAGGCTCATACTGGGCATCTGCTATCACCAGATCCGCTCCCTCCCAGAAACGTATGACTTTATCATCAAATCCATTTTGATCCGGCTCAAAGTCGGTGGAAAAGACCAACACCTTTGTGCTGCCATCACTTTTTCTCTCGCTAAAGCGATAGCTAATGCTATTCCCTGGATGATTCAAGGCTAACGTATCCACTTTCAAGGTTGACGTTTCATAGATTGTCGAACCGGCTATGAAATCATAATAACCCTCAATACCTTTCAATAATTCCAACGGTGCGGGAAAATTACGAAATTCCTGTTGCTTTCCCAATACTGTGCGAACTCCATCTCCCTCCACTCGCAATAAACCCGGCAAATTTCCTGGCTGATCCGAATGTTCCGCGATCGCGCTTTCCAGCGATTCTTTTGTCCCCGGATGAATACTTTTAACTTTTGCTTCTCCATACACCGAAATTTTATTGCCAGGGATATATGCCGGAACAAAAAAGGGCAGACCCTGAATGTGATCCCAATGGGTGTGGCTGATGTACAAATTAAGTTTCTTGCCTTCCTTCCCGTTGAACCCTCCCTGAGTTGCCAGATAGACACCTAAATCCCGTATTCCCGTTCCTGCATCCAGAATATGCTCCGTTCCATCGTCTGCGTGAACATACACACAGGTAGTGTTTCCACCGTATTTGGTCGTTTCCATTACTCGTTCAAAAAGTGTCTTTCCCGTTGGTGTGGGAATGCTTCCACGTGCCCCTGCAATGCCGATTCTCATGGTGTGTCCCTCCTTTGTGCCCAGTAACATCAATCCTGCGTGGCTCTACCAACTGCAAAGATATAGAAATATATAAAACAAAATAGCCTAAAATTAGTAAAAAAACGTAATATTTATATAAATAATAAGAATTATACTTATAAAATGAGAGTACTTGCACCAAAAAGTCCTGAATTGATGCTGGAAACTAAAGACTGGCGCATCCTGCAAGAGCTTCTGAGCAATATTCGCCAGCCGCTCTCTAAAGTCGCTAAGCACATCCTGCTCTCTCGGCAGTCGGTAGAATACCGTCTTGCTCAATTACAGCAAAGTAATCTCATCACCGGTTCGAGGACCGTTATCGACGTGCGCAAGCTCGGCTATCAATCCTATCATGTTTTTTTGGAAATGCACGCCCCTTTGCAGGAAAAAGAACTGCTTGAGCGCGCCTTGAATGCCCCTTTTGTCAATGCTCTGATTATTTACAGTGGAAAATATAATATAGAATTATCTCTTCAGTGCAGAAGCGAAGAAGAATTCCTCAGCTCCTACCAACAACTCACCTCTCATCTTGACGTGCGCAATGAAGTAATCCTTACCCTGCTTGCAACCTTGCGCAGTGAAGTTCTTCCCTTTGGTTATTTTCCAAATCTAAAAGGATTCAAGCTAAGTTATGGCCTTGATAAAATATCAAAGCCAAGCCTTCCCCTCTCCTTAGACTCTACTGATGTTTCCATTCTTCATCTTCTGGCTGACGATGCTCAGATCAGCAAATCCTCTCTCGCCCAAAAATTAAAAATATCCAAAGATACCGTATCCTACCGTCTTCAAAAATTAGAACGGCACGGCTATATTCTCCAATACCGCCCCGCTTTAAATTATGCTGTATTAGGATTGTCTATCAATTCCATTTTATTTAAAGTAAATTCCCTCCCCTCTCAGATAGGGCAGTTTGAAGGCTTCCTCCAAAGCCATGGAAAAGTGCTCTGGGTAACTAAGACCTTTGGCTACTACAACTATCTTGCCTATGTCATCACCAGAGACTTGGAAGAATTTCATGAGGTCATCAACGAAGTCAAAGAAAAATTTGAAAACCTCATCAAGACTTACGAAATTCTCTTTGCCTATAAAGAATTAAAATACAGCTTCATGGCCAAGTCGGTTAAGTTGAGATGACCATTATATTCGAATATTTCGTTCATTCAGTATAGAGATACCTTAACCAGACCCCCTCTCTTCAAACAGATAATATTATCACTCAATAGTAAAAATTAAACAAAAAGTTTATAAATTGAGATAACTCCCCAGTTGACATGGTCATCACTCGCAGATCCCTCCTCAAAATACTCACCGCCGGAGTAGCTGGAGCTGTCGTTCTCGATGCTCTACCAAGTCCACTTGTAAAAGGATTAGAACATCTAGTTGGCCTCGACTTTGGGCTTGCAGAAGCAAAAGGAAAACAAGAGAAAAATCCATATCTTCTCATTGAAGATGCCTACAAAGACACCTTGGGGCAGAAAGCAACGGCAAACTTAGAAGATCAAATTCAGCATTTCGTTGGCTATCTTCGCAGTCATGGTCTCATTCCAAGCAGAGAACAAACCAGTTTCTACGTGTATGACTTAGAGAAAAGGTATATTGTTGCTGATATCAACATTGACCAGCAGCGCATGTCCGCTAGCTTAATCAAGCCGTTTGTGATGGCCGCAGCATATGACAAGTTTCAGCGCACTAAAGTAAAACAAAAGACAGTCATTAAAGTCAAAGCCGACCTTCGGGCAATGATTCAACACAGCAATAATGTTGCTACCAATCGCGTGATTGATTTTGTGGGTGGCACTCGTGCTGTGCAGGCTTATCTCAATCGAACTCGACTATTTTCAGAAACAAAAGTCGTGGAAAAAATTCCCTCTGGCGGGAGAACCTATAGCAACAAAACCTCTGCCCATGATCTCAATATACTGCTCAATCAATTGTATCAACATAAACTTGTCTCCCCCGATGCCAGCCGTGAAATGCTCGCAACTTTAGATGGTTATCACACCAGCAGAATCGATGATAGCGTGATAGCCATGGAAGGGGTGAAAGATGTTGCAGGCAAAACTGGTTTTGTTGCTGGCCTAAACGGTGAGACCACTATTATTGAATATCAAAATAAAGCCGGACAGAAACGACCATTTATTTTCACTGCCCTCTTTGAAGATGGTACGCATCCTCACGGCAACTGGGGAAAAATTCGCAGTGAAATGATTCGCAAGGTTGCCCAACTCACCGTCTTGCATTATCAGAGCGGCATGGTTGACCAGTATCGAGCTAAGAAAAAAAAACATACCCGGATTGAAGATTGGATTAATGAGTTTGCTGGGCCGCGACACGCATATGTTGAGAATTCAAAGCAACGCGCCCATGCTTACATAAACTGTATGCAGCAAGCTGCACTCACCCATAACGTTCCCTATGAAGTTCTCTATTCTCTCCTATTGGTGGAAAGCGGCTTTCAGGCCAGGGTACAATTACCTACCGGTCCCAAAGGCATTGCCCAATTTACTGCTGTAACCGCGCAGGAAGTAGGACTAAGCATCGTAGGAAATGATGAACGACTTGACCCGCAGAAAGCCATTGATGCCGCCGCCCTCTTGTTGCGAAATCATTGGAATTACTTTCAAGGAAAATTTACCGATAATCATTTTATTGCTCGTGATAACGCCATTGCCGCCTATCAGGCAGGACGTACTGCTATAAAAGGATGGCTAGACTCAGAAAAAGAAGTTTCCTATTGGCATCTTGATAAGAACTCTGCTGAGAATAAAGACTATGTCCCGAAAGTTCTAGCTGCGAGGAAAGTGGTGTTTGGTATTCTATAATTTTTTATTCTAAACCTAAAAAAAGAACAATAAAAAAATCCTACTCACTCCCAATATCATCCAATTCTTCAAAACTGATATCTTCGTTATCCAAGTTGTCTAAATCCTGCAACTCATCGATATTTTCACTCGCTTCCATTTCCTCTACACTGGCAGGACCAGCAGCTTCCATTGCTGGAAGGGGATTTTCTGATGCAATTGGTTTACAACTAATAATAAACACTGCGCTGATAATAAGAGCAAGACAAAAAAATCTCGTTATTTTATTCATAGTAAGTCACCTTTAAAGCTTAAAAATAAAAAAGAATAAAAAACTTTCTCCTCATTCAGCAGTAGTCTCAGTGGAAGCGCTGGTGTCGGAACCGGCCTCCGGTGCTGGAGTTTCTGCCTCCGTGCTGGTTTCAGCTTCAACTGATGTTCCTTTGAGTTCTCTGAACTTCGTCATGAACTCACGCAGTATTTCCTTGGCTTTGGCCAATTCCTCTCGCACCTCTTGCTGTGCCTCTTTCCATTCCTCTAATTTACTGCTGTCAGTTTTTGCCTGCAGCCACTTTTCCCTGGCACTTGCTTCTTTTTCTTTCAGGGTTTCCAGCTGTTGCAGGAAGTTATCATAGAGTGCTTTCAATTCCGTAGTATCCACTCCTTTTGCCGTCAGTTCATCGATTCGCATCTTCATGGCATTGCCGTACTCCGCATGTTTTTCCACTACATTTTCTAATTGGTGGTGTATCAACCCGCTGATGATCCTTCGTTGTTCTTTCTGAACGTCCTGCCAGGTATGTTTCAGGTCTTGAATAGCCTTGCGCAATTCCTCATTGGTGGCATTTTCTGCCAAGGCTTGCACCTGTTCTTTCTGAATGGTTAAGCTGGCTTCCAATTCCACAAGAGATGCCAAAGCTTGTGCTTTGTCATCATCGCTCAATACCATCGACGCTTCCACCCGATTCGTAAGCCGTTCTAAGGAATCATCAATTAACTCCACGGTTTTGAGCAAATGCTGTTTTACACCCCGTTTAAGATCATCTTTTTTCTTATGACATTCCTGGGAATCATCCTTACAATTTCGGGATGATTTCTTCAAGTCCGCTACTGTTTTTTCATGCTCCTGCCAGTCCTTCTTGTCTTCCTTATGCTTCATCTTGACTTCTATATATTGTTCCCGAAGATTTTGCAGTTTTCCGCGCAATTCGATGACTTTATCGCGCTGGCCTTCCCGCTGGCCTTGAGCCTCTTCCCGCACTTTCATCTTGAATTCGTCTCGTGTTTCAGCCGCTTTCTCTTTAAAGTCATTCACTAATTCTTGGCGTTTTTCCCGAAGCTTTTCACGGGCATCCTTCATTGAGCCAGAATTACTTTCGCTGGTACGTGCATCTGCCGTAGTCTCAGAATCACTTGTTTCTGTATCAATTTCAACTCCCGCCTGAACCTCTGTTTCTCCTTCTTCTGCAGCTGCCAATGGCACTATACTTATAATAAATATCATCAGCGCAGCCAGCGCCACTATTTTTTGTATTACTTTTCTCATGGTGTAGACCTCCAATCTTTTTTTCATAACGTTCATCATTTGCTGACTGGTTGGAAGATGAAATACTTTATAAACATGCTTTCCAGCATACTTAAAAATAAGCTTAATTTAGTCACTTGATGCTTTAAGAAGCTTTATTATGGCTTATTTTATTGTTTAAAGCAAATTTTTAGGTTATATTACCTCTCAAAAATGTTTAGACTCTTTTTGCCGACTAAGCGCCGCATCCGGCTGCGGTTGCCGAACCACCTTGGGTGTTAAAACCAAAGCCAGGTCCAGGATTACCAAGGGTAGTCATATCGATATTGCATCCCCTCGGCTTATTGGTGAAAGTTCCACAAATGGTATCAAGCAGGCTTTGCGCATCTCGTCCGCTCTGAACTTGTTGCCCGTTTATAACTAATGTTGGCGATCCGGCTATACCATACTTCTTATTATCTGCATCCTGCACTTTAAAGGGAGGAAAGCTACCCACCCACTCACTCTTTTTCTGGTCATCAAATAGTTCCGTTACTTTGTATTGTGTATCGGTTTCGTTGATACAACTGGAGAGGTCTTTTCCAGCAAGACCAGCGGTGTTGAGAGCCTCTTGCGAGTCGCCATTTTCAAGGAATTTACCCAGGTAGGTCAGATATTTATCTTTATGTTCCTTTTGAATACAATATTGCCGTAATTGTTCCTCTAATTCTTTCTTTCCATGCATGGCATAATTTACGAACTTTATTTCAAAATAAATTTTATCGCCTAATTCCTTTACAACCGGAATGATGCCCTTCTCAATCTGTGTGCCATAAGGGCAGTGAGACATGACGAACAACTCTACCTTTGGTCTGCTGGATTTAAAAATATCAGATGATGCCGGCGAAGCGCTTGTTGTTTGCGGAGCGGTTGTTAAGTCAATTGCTTGAGGAAATAATAATTTGCCGTCCTTGGTCACGTAAGAATCCATCTCTCGGCCGTTAATACTTAATTTTAGATTATAGAGCCCGTTTGATTCTTTAATATCTTTGGCGATAGCCGTGGCTTGTCCTTGCAGGATATTCTTATTGAGATATTCGATGGTTTGATCCGCTACGGCATCTCCAGTTATACTGTCAGTGTTTAAGGCAGAAAAATCTCCCGCCAAAAATGAACCAAGGAGAAAAATGCTTAGCACCGCCGAAATAATTTTCCAGATGGTGTTGTTGTTTATTTTTTTATTTTCTTTAACATCTGGTTGTTCTGCGTTGTGTTTGTAATCCGCCTTAATATGACCCTCAGATTTAGGAATTTCCATATTTATATCCCCCTTTTATTCTATACTAGCGATCATCTCTTCCAGTTGTACCCGATGGTCAAGGCTTACTCTTATATAGCTATTGGGACAATTATAGAACTACTGTTTTTCAAATGCTTCCACAAAACTATCCACCACCTTATCAACAAAACTTTCTCTGTAAGTTACCAGGACTTTGATTATTTCCTCTTTATTCTTTAATTGATAATATTTCTTTCTTTCTTTTTCCGCCAGGACTAAAATATTTCTGTCAATTAATTGGCCCAGATACCAGGTTACCGAAGATGGGGAGATATGTAAATAATCGATGATACCTTTGTGAGTGATATCCTTTTCTTTCAACAGCTTCACTATTATTTTTCTAAAATTTTTTTGCCTTAATATGCCCAGTATATTTCGCTCATAATCATTCAATCCCTGGGGATAAAATCTTTTGTTGCCTTTTGATTTCTCGATCTTTATTAGGCTTATTTTTTCCAGATAATTCAAATGATAGTCCAAATTGCCCGTTCCTAGCTTAATTTTTCTTTGCAGCCCCCTAAAATGCAGTCCCGGAAATCTATGTATAGCCCGGTATATTTTTTTCCTAAGGTCTAATAGTAATGCTTCTTCTTCTTTCTTAAAATAATCCTTAATCATTTAAATATTCCCAAAGCAAACAGGGTCAGGATTACCAGGTCAAGAAAATGAGTAAACATCATTAAGGGATCCGTTCCGCTGGCAATTATGTTAATGGCCAGTATTGTTTCTTTGATGGAAAATACTAAAAATGCTCCGCATATAAACATAAACTTGTTTCTTTTTGTCCTTAAGTAAGTCAGCAACGACACTATAAATAATACCCCAGCTAAAACCGCAATTATTATATGCATAATATTATGACTCAAGACATTTAGGGCCATTTTATCCACCTCCAGAGCATATGACCATTATGATGAGTTCTATATAAATATTTGTTGCCTATATGGCACAATCTGTTATGTGAGTGATGGCTTGGTCAAGAGGTGAACCGAGAACTACTGTTGTTAATGAGAATTTATTGGTGCTTTCCTTCTCACAAAACTAACCTTCTTTGGATGACACCAATCACAAGGAAAGCACGAGGTGAACGACCTGCCATCACTCACTTTTTGGATTGTGCCGCCTATATGCCTCTAAAAATATCCTGTTTAGATTTCCCATTTCCTAGAGAGATATATCCTTCTTACACTCATAGCTGATTTTCCCTTCGGCTCTGTCCTAAAAGCCCGCCATGAGCATAAGGTCGAGTCTCTTTGAGAGCATCATCAAGCGCGAAAAGGGGAAGCTCCCTACGGGAATGAGCGCCTGCGATTGCCTAAGCGAGAGGCGAGAAGCTCGTGGCGGTCGAGCAAAGCGAGATTTAGGACAGAGCCTTTCCTTTCGATATCTTTTTAAAATAAGGACGATTAAGTCCAAATATGAGATATCTGTCAGCTTTGGTATTATTATTGCTATCTCTCTACTCCGTCTCCGCTGCTACCATCCACGGTAGTATCTACAACGATCATCTTCAGCTCGAGCCGGACGTTTTAGTGAGCGTTGACAGCCAGCCCCAGCAGAAATTCCTAGCTAAGGATGGTTCCTATATCTTCACGCTGGCCTTAGGAAAATACACCCTCACCGCCCAAAAAGAAGATACAATAGTCTTGGAAAACATCAATATCATCAGCGACGGCGAGTATGTCGTTGACTTGTTCTTATTGCCCGGGGTAAGTGAGGAAGAAGACCTCTGGAATGAAACCACGCAGGATTACTTCACGGAAGAATCAACTCTTCCTCAAAACTGGTGGCGCTACACCCTCATAAGCCTCATTGTCCTCTTTGCTCTCTATCGCATTTATCGAGCTCGAAAGAAATACGGCTCTCTCCCCTTCTTCCGCCGAAAAATAAAAGCCGAAAGCCATAAAACCATTGAGCAGCATCAAGAAGAGCTTGCTAAAGAGCCCGGATATCTTGATAACGCTCTGGAGATTATCAAAAGGCACCAAGGGCGCATCACCCAAAAGGAACTGCGAAAAGAAATGCTCTATCTTTCGGAAGCCAAGGTAAGCCTGATTTTAACCGAGCTAGAGCACAAAGGCAGAATTGAACGGGTCAAAAAAGGCCGGGGGAACGTGATTCTATTGAAAGAGAAAGTATCCGAGCCTGCTCCGTCTGAATCAGTAGAGGGGGCTTTTAGATAAGGTATTCAAACCTTTCTATAAATTAAGTAAAATGGTTAATTCTCTCCCGCATCTAGAAATTATACCTAAGGATATTCCACCACCTAAAGCCAACTGTACAAAATTTCCTAACGATATCTTTTTATAGCATGAGGTGTTTTCGCGTTTATGGTGGTTCAAGATTTTCTTATGCCCGACATTAGGGATAGATATCGGGCTGGTTCTCCGGAGTTGCTGAGCCGTGAAAAAGAAGTAGAGATTGGCAAGTCCTTTGAGGCAGAACATCGAAATTTGCTTTTTCAGCTTCAGAGCTCCCAACAGCCGGAAATGATAGATTTCTATAAAGAAGCCCTCTATAGCAGATCTCCCTATGTTTCAAAAATGAATGAGATAAGGGCCGATTGGGATAAACTGATGGATTTAACTTGTTATCAGATGTCGAGGTCATATACCCGTGCTGCCGCCCAAAATCTACGGCTTCATCTCCAGCAGGAAAAAGATAAAGTTGAATTGGCTTTACAAAGGGGGATGAATGGCCAAACTGAAGAATATCAACAGCGTGTTGCCCAACTAGAAGAAAAGATATTAAAAATAGACCGGGCTTGTATTCGGCAAGGAAAAGATAATGAGCAGTTAGTTAACCCTTATTTTGGAAGGGTCTTTAAGTACGCTCAGGAAGTGCATCCTTTGGTGGAGGAATATTTATGGGGAGCTAGTTTTGATGATCTGGTACAGGCAGGCATGGAAGGATTATTACGGGTTGCTGATAGATTTGATTATCGGAAGGAAAAGAACTTTGGTTCGATGCTCAGGTGGCCGATTAAAGGAGCTATGTTTAAAGTAGTTGCCGAAAATTCTAGTGCTACCAGTTTATCAAGGAAAGCTTCAAAAGAGAAGAGGCACTACTTTCAAGCTCAATCTAGACTGATGGAAGAGTTAGGGCGCGAACCAACAGACTTTGAGATGGCACAACATTTAGGCCTAGGCCAGCAGAGCAAAGCATTTCAAGCCAGAACAGAAATCGCGTTGATGAACGGAACCCATATTTCTTTGGATGAAAACGTGTTCTCAAACGATCCTGATAGTCCTACTTTGAAAGATAGGGTAATAGATCAAACCCTCATTCCAGCAGATAAAAGTATTGAACTCCAGGAATTGGCACCTTTGGAAAGTGCGGTAGAATCAGTTCTCTCCACGCTGCGCCAACGTGAAGAACAAGTAGTGAGAATGCATTTTGGGATAGGGCATCCTCAAACCTATACTCTGGAAGAAATAGGGAAAGTACAGGCTGTTTCAAAAGCACGAATTCATCAAATAGAAAAAGACTCTTTGGGCAAATTGATGCATCCTTCCCGCCGGCAGGTTCTCGAGAAATACCTCTAACTTTCACCAAACCTTTTTAAATATCCGCTTTCTCACTACCATCTATGAAGTTTCCGGTCTACGACTCTCAAAAGATAGAGCCAGAAGTTCTCCAGTACTGGCAGTCCAAGAAAGTACTGGATAAGCTGAGAGCCAAAAACCAGAAAGGCCCCAACTATTACTTCCTACAAGGTCCCCCGTACACCTCCGGGCATATTCATCTCGGCCATGCCTGGAACATGGGATTAAAAGATATGATTCTGAGATACAAGCGAATGCGTGGATTCAAGGTATGGGATCGCATGGGTTACGATATGCATGGCCTGCCCACCGAGCAGAAAGTGATGGCGAAGCTGGGCTTGAAAAACAAAGAAGACATTGAAAAGTTCGGCCTTAAAAAATTCATGAAAGAATGCCACGCTTTCTGTACAGAAATGATGCAGAAGATGAATGAAGACTTCCTTCGTCTTGGAGCCACTTTAGACTTTACTGATCCCTACCAGCCCATCAGCAAAGAATTCATGGATGCAGAATGGTGGCTCATTAAGCAAGCCCATAAAAAGAAACGGCTGTATCAGGGCCTTAGGACCATGCACTGGGATGCCGCAACCCAGACTGCCGTTGCCAAACATGAATTAGAGTACAAGACCATCCAGGACACTTCTATCTATATGAAATTTCCTCTCAGAGGCAAATCCAACACTTTTTTTCTTATTTGGACCACCACTCCCTGGACCATTCCTTTAAACTTAGCTATCATGGCCAATCCTGAACTAAGCTACATTGAAGTAGAGGTGGGGAACGAAACGTGGATACTTGCCCAAGACCGTTTGAATGAAGTCATGGCTAAAGCCAATCAGCAACACTATACCATTAAAAAAAAATATCCCGGCAAAAATCTAGAAGGAAAATCCTATCTCCATCCCTTATCAATCAGCCAATTCCTTCCTCCCTCTTTACAGAAAAATAAAAATTTATTTACCGTTCTCCTTTCCTCAGAATACGTTGATGCCTCTTCCGGAACCGGATTGGTCCATTGCGCTCCCGGCTGCGGTCCCGAGGATTATGAAGTCGGGCATCAGTATGGCATTCCCCCTTTTAACTGCGTCGATGAAGCCGGCCTGTTTGAAAACTTCGGCCCTTTCACCGGTTTGCGCGCGAAACTCGATGACAAAAAATTCATCGCAGCTATCGATGAAGCTGGTGTCTTGATTGCTAAAGAGCCCTATGTCCACGAATACCCCCATGGCGAACGAAGCCATCAGCCGGTCATTTTCCGAACTACCAAACAATGGTTCTTCAAGGTAGAAGACCTTAAAGATAAATTGCTGAAAGCCAATGAATCCATCTATTGGAATCCCCTTGGAGGCAAAAACGCTTTTACCTCCTGGCTGGAAAATTTACGTGACAATTCCATTACTAAACAACGATATTGGGGAACCCCCGTTCCCATCTGGCAATGTAAAGAGACCGGTGATTATATCGTCATCGGCAGCCTGGCAGAACTGGAAAAAGTATCGAAACAGAAAGTCAAAGAGATGCATCTTCCTGATATTGATAAAATCATCATCCAGAAAGATGGAAAAGTTTATCATCGTATTCCGGATGTCTTAGATGTCTGGATTGATGCCGGCACTGCCTCCTGGAATGCCTTGGGCTATCCGAAGAATAAGAAACTGTTTGATGAGCTATACCCGGCTGATTTTATTCTCGAAGGCAAGGATCAAATTCGCGGCTGGTTCAATCTCTTGTTGATTGCGTCCTTCCTGGCTTTTGATCGTCCCTCCTTTAAGAGCGTCTATATGCACGGCTTCATCAATGATGCCAGCGGGGTAAAAATGTCTAAATCCTTAGGTAATATTATTTCCCCCAATGAACTGATAGAAAAGCATGGCGCTGATACCTTACGCTACTATATGTCCCAGACCACTGCCGGTGAAGATATCAACTTTAGCTGGGAGGAAGCGGCAACCAAGAGCAGGTATCTGCACATCTTTTGGAATGTCCATAAGTTTCTTCTCCATCTTGCAGAAGAGCAAGGAATGAATCCATTTACCTTAAACCAAAGCCGTATGTCCCGCTTGCTGGCCTTTGAAGAGAAATACATCTTCTCCAAATTGCATTCCACCATCAAGAAAGTAACCGCTCTTCTGGAAACTTATCGTCTGGATGAAATCATCATGCCGCTCGAAGAATTATTCTTAGAGCTCAGCCGCACCTACATCCAGATCGTGCGTGACAAAAGCACCCTGGGCGAAGAACAAGAGAAAGAAGTCTGTTTGTACACCATCGCCCAAGTTCTCCTTGAAAGCCTCAAGATGCTCAGTATTATTGCTCCATTTATTGCCGAAGCCATGTACCTTAATCTCAAAGATGCCTTTCAGCTCAAAGAAGTAAGTATTTCCCATTACCCCTGGCCGGTTGCTGATGACAAAAAGATTGATGCTGCCATCGAACAGCAGATGGCTATTTCCGGGAACATTCTTCAGGCTGTCTACAACGCTCGGGATAAAGTAAAATTAGGATTACGCTGGCCGCTTCAGGAGATTGTTATCATCACTAAAGATAAAGAAGTCCTTGCCAGTATGCCGCAAATTCAGGAAATCCTCCAAAAGCAAGCCAATGCCCGTCAGATAAAGACTAAGGAATACCTCCCCGGGCTTAAAGTAAGCGTCAAGCCGAATCATGGAAAAATAGGTCCCGTCTACGGCCCCTTATCCCCGCAGATACATACCCAGCTCACCATTGACAGCCCGGAGACTATCATCAGCCATCTAGAACGCGATAAAGCCCACATCTTCACCGTTGATGGGCAGGAAGTAAAGATTACCAAAGAGATGCTCATCATCCAGCATGAAGTTCCTTCCCCTTATCAGGAAGCAGAGTTCAAGTATGGGTATATCTACCTTAATCTGGACCGGAACGATGAGCTGGAAGCCGAGGGATATCTGCGTGAAGCCATGCGCAATATCCAGCAGGCGCGTAAAGATGCTGGTCTGGGCAAATTGGATCGGATAGAGCTTTTTCTCAAGGTAAGTCCAGTCATGAAAACTCGCTTGGAAAAACGCGCAGAAGACATACAAGAAAAGGTAGGCGCACTTGGTCTCGACGTAGTCTCCGTTAACCCCCTGAAGAAATATCAGCATCACGCCCAATTTAAAGTCAAACAGGAAGAATTCTCAATTTGGTTTGATGTGGTAGAATAAAGACTCAAGGTAGTACGTATTAAGTTAGGAGGGCTGGCTGGGCCAAGAAGTCTTGCTGAAACTGCTGTCTACGAAGTTATTGTGCAAAAATAATCAAATAGTAAAGATAATTTTTGCTCAGCAAGACGGCCTGCCAGCCCCACGACAACGTGAACGTAATACCTGCTCAAGGTAGAAATATTTATATAGCACGCAATAATAGTTTTTTTGATGCCAAAAACCGTTGATTTTTATAGAGATGCTGACAAACGAATTACTTTGCGATATAGTGGGCTTTTTGATTTTGACGGCATGTATGCTGCTATTGTCGACTGGGCTAAAAATTATGGATACATGTATCATGAAGCTGATTTTAAACATAAAGTTCCTTCCCCCAGCGGTGCAGAGCAGGAATTTAAATGGATTCTGACCAAAAAAGTTACTGAATACCTTAAGTACGAAATTTGGATTACGGTCCACATGTGGGACTTGCTGGAAGTGGAAGTAGAAGAAAACGGCAAAAAGAAACCACTTTCCAATGCCCGGCTGTACCTCTGGATAGATGGAAAGATTCACTATGGGCCGGGTATGTTTGGTGAGATGTATAAAGAAAGCAAGTTTGCCGCCACTTTGGGCAAATGGTATGACAAATTATTGTCCCGGGATCAGGATCAGTACTTTGACCAGTTATATTACCGCCTGTGGGGTCTTCATGCCATTTTGAAAAAATACTTTGATATGCAGGCCAAGAAGCACCCCTACAAAGGATATTTAGGAGAGAATTAAGGTCCAAGGTTTGCCAACTCCTTTTCAATAATGATTTACTTAACCAGAAAAAACCAAATTCTATACTCTCTATTGAGGGACTGACAAATCAAACTCCTTATGGAACTCGCCCATCAGGGTATCCTTGCTGTCATACAATCCCACGGTGAGCATCACATTATGAAGATCGCCTGTTGATGAATCACTGTACGCATATCCCTGGGGAGGAACATTAACGACTTTGCTCACACTCGCACCCGGTTGTATGCTCTGTGAGGAGAGGGGTAAAGAAATTTTTCGTTTTGCCAATTCATCATTATATCCCTCCACGCTTAATAATAAGTAGGACGGCTTAATAATTCCTGCTTCGTTGTTCTTGATAGTATAATCCAACTGTGTCACTTTTCCCCAGGTATCAAACCATTTCACAATCGCCCGATTTAGGGAAACAGCAACTTTGGAATAGGATGTGACAACCGGGCCTTCTTCAGCAACGGTAGTATTAACAGTAGTGTTCGCTGAAGTATTGGCAGTTGGCGTAACTGCTGGCGTTTCTGCAACTGGTGAATCAGCCACTGGTGCAGTTGCCGTTTTATTCTCCTTGGTGGCTGGAGCAGGCTCTTCCGCTGCTGGGTCTTCCGCCGCCACAATCATCCCGGTTACACCCGAAATATCTAAAGATAGGTCTGGGGGTGATACACTCCATCTGCCCAGCATGAAGACACCCAGAAAAACAAAGACTAAGAGCAAGCCCCGTAACAAAGAACGAACATTAATTTTAAGATTTATTTCATGATCCAATAAGCGTGGTTCAGGACGTTTTTCAGGATACGGTACCATTATCACAAAAAGAAAATTATTTCGCTTTATAAATGTGTCGCTTGGTTTCAGATAAATTGGCCAAAACCATAACTAAGAACCCTATTTTCCAGCGTGCCTGGCGCTTCTGGTCCATGAAGTTTAAAGTCAAGAAGTCTCAGCTCCTTGTGATATTTTTTTTTGTCGATACATCAAGACTGGTTGGCATATTCTCTTTTTTTCAGTGTAGGGTATCTCAAAGCCATTGTCAAGAAAAAGCCTCCCATTCAAAAAGTCAACATCCAACTCCCCTTGTAAGTCGCTTACCTTTACTCTCATAGAAGATGAATGCAAATACTCAAAGTTAAGCCAGGGGAATTTTATCAAAGCCCCTTTCCTAAGCAATACAGCGGGAGGCAAAAGGCTGTCAGTAAGCTTCATCTCATCTTTGTTATCCAGAAAATCTCTAATGGAGGTAGCTGCGTAGAATTCTGGCAAAAAAGAAAACATCAACCCATTGATGCCGCCAACTTTTTGGGCATACTCATTGACATGGAACATAGGCAGATGTAATTTAGCAAGAGTTAAAAGACTTATGGAAAATAGATTAAAAATGAATGCACCGGCCGGGACTTTCGAGCACTCTTCTTTTCGCTGCAGCTTTCTAAAAGGTGCATTCGAACCCGGATCATCAGCTCTCATCTGACTTTTGAGAGTGAATGGAAGGCTGAGATACTAGCCATTATACCACCGGTGCATAGCTTCCCAAGGTAGGCTAGTTCTTTATAAAACTTACGAGGAAAGTTCGGCAAGTTATTTCAGAAACAAAATGTTTTTAAAACAGTCCCGCTTAATTCCTCTTATGTCAGAAATAAAAGGGCAGCCCTGCCCGTTTTGCAATGAAAATAAATGTACTCTTAAAGAAGACGAAGTCGATATTCCCTACTTTGGCCGCCTCTTTGTCTTTGTCATGGAATGTGAAGGTTGTGGCGCGCGGAAATCAGACGTTGAGCCAGCGGAGCCAAAAGAGCCCTGCCGGTTTACCTTAGAAGTGACTTCTGAAGATGACCTCAACATCAAGATAGTCAAATCCGGGGATGCTACCGTCAAAATTCCCCATATAATCACTATAGATGCCGGCCCAGCTTCCGAAGGCTACATCACCAATGTGG
>Ga0209541_10004158_pt1 | contig 25883 bp, 31 predicted proteins | sample RifCSPlowO2_01_FD_184027 | JGI IMG/M metagenome (GOLD analysis project Ga0209541, IMG submission 184027) | Groundwater microbial communities from Rifle, Colorado - Rifle CSP2_plank lowO2_0.1 (SPAdes) (version 2) | ecosystem: Environmental > Aquatic > Deep subsurface > Groundwater | place... | reverse complement strand
TCAAGCGCGTGCAGCGGGAACTCAACGACCGTCCCCGCGCTGTGTTACACTACAAGAAACCAGATGAAGTCATTAACCAACTCGTTGCGTTAAAAGTTTGAAACCAAGATATAAACATCGGGATTTTCTCTAAATCAATTTTAAGTGTTGGAGAAAAAAATTACGGATGCGGCCGATAAGTTCCGGCGGAAATTCTCCGTGCATGGCGTTTTCGAGGAAATAAAATTCTGCTCGATCATCATTGGCGAGCGCTTTTTGCAAAAGTTCTGCGTGGCGAAAAGAAATTTGGCCATCGGTTTTACTGTGGATGAGGAGTAGGGGAGTTTCAAGAATTTTTGCGGCGCGCTCCGGAGAGTCCCTCTCTACGTCGTAGCCGAGAAAGAGTCGCGTCCATACTGACATGAGTTCAACGAGAGGATATTTTAACAGGAAAAGTCGGCGGTAAATTTCTCTTCCGAGGGTTTTTAAATTTGCAAACGATGCGTATGAAACGACCGCCAGTATTCGGTTATCCGTTGCCGCGTGCATGATGGCAATGGCGCCACCGAGGGAGAATCCGAATACTCCTATGCGTTCGTAACCGCGGTTATTTAAAAAATCGATGGCTGCCAGAAGATCAAGGCGTTCGTCTATTCCCAGCGTGGTAAAGGTTCCTCCGCTATCGCCGAAATATCTTAAATCGAACATGAATATCGAGAATGAGTCGTGCAGCGCGTCGGCAAGGAAGAGGAGGTCGCTTTTTTCAGCAGGATAGCCGTGGATTAAAATGATTGCCGGCGCGTCCAATTGTTCGGCTGGTATGAACCATCCCGCAATTTTGACGCCGTCTTTCGTGAGCAGCGCGATCGGTTCGTACGGAAGATTATAATAGGAGGGATCGCCCTTGATGTCGAATTTTGTCGGCCGAACCGCCATCCAAAAATTCCAGAGCGAGATTGCGATAAAAGCCACGATGCCCGCAAGCGCATAGACCATGAATCGTTTCTTTCTTTCCATTGCAGATACTATATCATTAAATGCGTGCCGTGCGCACTCAGTCTCTGTTTTTGGAAGAAGTTTTTTGCTACACTAGAATTGAATGCAATAATGACGCTTCCTAATGTTTTACAACAACTGTTGGATGTAAGGGATTTTCTATTCGATCCTGCGCGGTGGCCGGCGCTGAAGGCCGCGGCAATGTTTATTTCCCTTGTTTTGTCCACCGGGCTCGTTGTTGCAATTGTGTGGGTATTTAAGAAGAATTGGGCGCTTGAGATACGGCCGATGATGCCAAAGAAATCTTCTGCCGCGCCTATGGAGAAAATTGCCAAGAAACTGTGGGATAGTATTTTAAAAAAGATGGAACGCGGGACCATTCAAGACCTTGCATTTGCGATCATCGAGGCGGATAAACTTGTTGATACGGTGCTTAAAGACGGAGGATTCCCTGGAGATACGATGGCAGAACGATTAAAACGCATCGACAAACACCAGCTTGCTTCTATTGATAATCTGTGGGGTGCTCATAAGATCCGGAACGACATCGTGCATACTCCCGGTTTTCAGCTTGAACTGGAAACGGCGAAATCCGTACTCGCGGATTACCAAAAGACGCTTGAGGAGTTGGAAGTTATCTAGCTTGTTGCTTCTTAGAAAGTAAATTCTAAGAAGCTACCAGCTACAAGCTAGTGCTGAATTAACTTAATTTTGATGCCGTCGTTGTCATAAAACGTCCCATACACATAGTGTTTTTTTGTCACAGAGCAGGCAAAATTAAGTTAATGAAGTACTAATAAGCTCGTTATGGCTCGTAAATCAAAACTCCATCTCATCACTTATGCCCCTCCTCCGTTGGAGCTGCCAATTTATCAGCGGGTAGATCCGCGCGAGGTTTGTTTTTTCGGCAGGACGAATTACGAGGCTGCGCTCGAGCAGAAAAAATTTATTTTCGGCATCAAACGGCTGGACCGGCGCCGGCATATGTATGTCGTCGGTAAATCCGGAGTAGGCAAGTCAAAGCTTCTCGAACTGATGATTCGCCAGGATATTGCATACGGCCATGGGTTATGCCTCATTGATCCGCACGGCGACCTGATTAACGAGGTATTGGATTTTATACCGCGTGAACGGATGAAAGATACCATTCTCCTTGATCCGTCGGATAAAGAGTGGCCGATTTCGTTCAATCCGCTTCAAAACGTTGATCCCGAATTGAAGCATCAAGTCACGCAGGGGCTTATCGAGGTGGTAGCCAAGCAATTCGGCGCCAATTGGACCCCGCGGCTCGAGCATGTGTTCCGGTTTACCTGTTTGGCGCTTCTCGATTATCCGAATGCTACGTTTAAAGGAATGATTTGGATGCTGACCAACCGTTTTTACCGCCAAAAAGTTGTTGAATACATCGAAGACGATATGGTCAAGCGTTTCTGGGCGATTGAGTTTGCGGATTGGTCGGAAAAGTTCGACACCGATGCCATTATCCCATTGGTAAACAAGCTTGCCCAATTTCTATCCGATCCGATGTTGAGATACGTTTTCGCCCAGAGAGAAAATAAGATTGATCTTGAAAAAATCATGAACGAAAAGAAGATTTTGATGATTAATCTTTGCAAGGGTCGGCTGGGTGAGGAAAATTCCAGCTTTTTCGGCTCGATGTTTATAACCAAAATTAATCAAGCGGGTATGTCCCGGGCAAGTTCGCCCCCGGCAAAAAGGAACGATTTTTATTTCTATGTTGACGAGTTTCATCATTTGATGACCACTACCTTTGTAAACCTTTTTACCGAATCCCGGAAATACGGTTTGGCAATTACTGTTGCTCATCAATATATGTCTCAGCTTTTGCCGGAAGTGCTGGCAACGGTGATGGGTAATGCGGGAACGATTGCTGTTTTTAGAGTCGGTGGCGAAGACGCGGTCCGCCTGGAGCGTGAAATGACTCCGGTGTTCCGCGCCCGCGATATGATCAATCTCGGCATGCAGGAATTTTACGTCAAACTGACCATTGACGGCGAAACGTATGATCCGTTTTCCGCGGAAACCTTAAAAGTCTTGCTCCCCAAACATGAATCTCGTCGAGACGAAATTATTGAATATTCACGGAAACAGTATTCAAAACCCCTTGCCGAGATAAAAAAAGAAATTGCAGAGGAGGAGCAAGAGCTTCTTAAAGCTGAAGGCCGGGCAAGAGATGTCCAGTCGTCCCAGAAAACAACCAATGTTGAAATTACTGTTACTGACGAAGATAACGAAAAAGAAACAGGCGGTCGGATTAGTCCTCCTGAAATTCGCAAACCGTCATCACAAGAAATGTCAGAACCGTTGATTTAAAGATTTACTGGAGAAGGTGCCGTGGGATTCCCGTTCTGTTCACTACGAGCAAGAGTGCGATCATTATTCATTGAATTCTCCAATTTTTTATGCTATCGTGTAAATAATGACCCATTCGACACGCTCAGGGTCGTGGTGAGTCCTTCGGTCCTGAGTTCAGTGTTGAAGGATAAAATCGAACCATGAAAAAGCGAAAAGCCCAATTCTCATACGTGATATGGAAAGAGGGACGTTACTTCGTTGCACAGTGTCTTAATGTTGATGTGTCCAGTTTTGGAAGAACGAGAAATGAAGCGCTGAAGAATTTGGAGGAGGCCGTCGAACTATACTTTGAAAATCGCCCATTAAGCGTGCCGAAGGTTCAATCTCCGTCAGTCGGCACCAAAACGTTCGAGTATGTCTAAACTGTACTCGTCGCGAGAAATCATCAAAGTCCTGACGCGTCAGGACTTTGATTTTGTATCTCAAAAGGGAAGCCACGCAAAGTATGTGAGGCGAAGCACCGAAGAGGCGATAGTCGTTATTGTTCCGGTGCGCAAGAAAGAAATCCCTCGCGGTACGTTTCGTTCTATTCTTCGGCAATCGCATCTTCGCATAGAAGATTTTGAGAAATCATGAATTCGGAAGTCAGACAATGCCAAAACTGCAAAAAACAATTCATAATTGAACCAGAGGATTTTTTGTTCTACGAAAAAATCCAAGTTCCGCCGCCGACGTTTTGTCCGGAGTGTAGGACCATAAGAAGAATGGCGTGGCGTAATGAGCGAAGCTTGTATAAGCGTGCATGTGCCGTTAGCGGGAAAGAGGTCATAACCATGTTTCATCCGCAGGAGCCGATTGTTGTATACGATAGAGATCGTTGGTGGTCGGACGATTGGGACCAACTGGCCGCGGGTCGGGCGTATGATTTTTCCAAGCCGTTCTTTGTACAATTTCGTGAATTGTTGAAAGTCGCCCCGTTGCCAAATCTCGCGAATACCAGCGTTGTTAACACTCCTTATGCAAATCACAGCCACGACTGCAAAGATTGTTACCTTGTTTTTGCTTCTACAAAGAACGAAAAGGTGTTGTATTCCACCGGAGCGGTTCAGAGTAGAGATTCGATGGATTTATATAAGGTAATAAATGCCGAAAATGCGTACGAAGACTCTTTTTGTAATTCTGTGCACAAAGTTATGTTTTCATACAACAGCGATGAAAGTATTGATTGTATGTTTCTTCGCGATTGCGTAAATGTGAACAGTTCGGTTGCATGCGTAAATCTACGAAATAAATCTTATTGTTTTTTTAACCGACCGTATACGCGGGAGGAATATAGGAAACTTATTGGAAAGCTAGATCTTGGGAGCTACCAAAACTTCGTCTCTCTTTGCAAGAGATTTCAAACCTTCTCATTAAAGTTTCCGCGCCGATACGCGGCGATCATCACATCGGTCCGTGTAACCGGGGATATGATAATGGAGTCCAAAAACCTGCATCACTCCTTTGATGTGTATGGCGGGGTTGAGGATTCAAAGTTTGTCGTGCACGCTATGGGCCTGAAGGATTCTTACGATGGATACGGCTTTGGCGCAGGAGCAGAGCTTTTATATGAAGGAATTGATTCAGGGATTCAGGCGGCTCGGTACAAATTTACCGTATATACCCATGGCTGTTTCGATGTCCAATATGCATACTGTTGTCACGCTTCAAAGAACCTTTTTGGTTGCATTGGGCTGCGCAACAAACAGTACTGCATTTTAAACAAACAATATACCAAAGAAGAGTATGAAATATTGGTACCACAAATCATCAACCACATGAACCTCATGCCGTATGCAGATGTAAGGGGCGGAGTGTATAAATACGGCGAATTTTTCCCTACAGAGCTTTCCCCATTCGCCTACAACGAAACCATTGCCCAAGAGTATTTTCCGCTCACCAAAGAAGAGGCGCGTGAGAAAGGATATTCCTGGAAAGACCTAGAACCAAGAAACTACCAAATTACCAAAACCCCTGATCAACTGTCGGATCACATCAGAGACATCCCAGATTCAATAACCAATGAGATTATTCAATGCGTGCATGCGTTCAATATAGGGACATCGGATGTCCCAAATATTGGCGCTAACTTAAGGACATCCGATGTTCAGAAATTAAATCCAACTTGTAACGAACAATGCACTGAAGCCTTCCGCGTCATTCCTCAAGAACTAGACTTCTACCGCAAAATGAACCTCCCCTTGCCCAGACTCTGCCCCAACTGCCGTCATTATCAGAGGCTAAAACAGAGAAATCCCCTCAAGCTATGGCATAGAAAGTGTATGTGTAGCGGCGCAAAAAGCGAACAAGGAAAGGGAAGTGGTTATCAATATCAGAATACCGTGGTACATTTTCACGGCGAAAATACCTGCCCGAATGAATTTGAAACATCATATGCACCAGAAAGATCAGAAATTGTCTATTGCGAGCAGTGTTATCAGCAAGAGGTAACATAATAAGCGGATTCAGTATTCTTGTATAAGTTTTGTAGGCATGTTATAGTATAAAAATGATAGACGCCATCTCGGTTGTAGAAAAAACCAAAGATTATATAGTGGTAAAAATTCCGCGCCAACTTATGGACGAGCTGCATCTCCGCGGACCGAAATTCACCGCAGCAGACGCCTTGAGGGTGCTTCGGGCAGGACTCCTGGAATACAAAGCGAAGAAAACGAAGAAACTGCTTTCGTTGCGAGCATTGCGACATGGAAATTGAGTATACTTCTCATTTCAAACGAGCATATCAAGGCCTTGATCGATTGGTACAAAAAAGAGCAGAGGAGAAAGAATTGATTTTCCGCAAAAATCCTTTCCATTCCAAGCTCAAGAGCCACAAGTTGAAAGGCGAGTTGAGGGAATTCTACTCTTTTTCTATTGACCGAAAGAATCGGGTCGTTTTTAAGTTTATGGGCCATCAGCGGGTGGTATTTTTAGATGTTGGCGACCACGATGTGTATCGTTAGGGTACCGCATGAGGGCCCCCGACCACGTTTTTTAATACATGCCCGTCCAAGTTCAACAATGCCAAAACTGCAAAAATCAGTTCACGATTGAACCGGAGGATTTTGCATTTTACGAAAAGATAGAAGTCCCGCCGCCGACATGGTGTCCGGAGTGTAGGAGCATGCGGCGATTTTCATGGCGTGAAGACCGTACGCTTTATAAGAATACCTGCGCACTTTGTAAAAAATCCACCATCAGCATTCACGCGCCAGGGGGTCCATTCACGGTGTACTGTCGAGAATGTTGGATGTCTGATAAATGGGATTCTATGATCCATGGAAGAAATTACGATTTTAGTCAGCCGTTCTTTACTCAATATCGAAAGCTTATGGAGGCCGTTCCACGTCCCGCGCTTACGGGTACCAATCTCGTAAACAGTGAATACTCCCATGCATGCCAGAACGCAAAAAACTGCTATTACACATTTTGGGCATTTTTCACTGAAGATTCACAGTATACGTGGGCACCGCTTCTTTCGCGTCAGACATTTGACTCCTACGTAACCGACAAATCTGAACAAACTTATGAGACATTACTTTCGGATCGATTGTATCGCGTTAGATTTTCTTATTTTACTCATGATTGTCTCGAGTCCTCATTTCTTTTTGACTGCGTTGGTTGTTCTTATTGCTTTGGATGCGTCAATATGCGCAAACAGAAGTATCGTCTGTTTAACAAACAATTTTTTAAAGAAGAATATCTTAAGCGTATGAAATATTGGGATATTGGGAGTTATTCGCGACTCGATGAGGCAAAGAAGAAATTTAAAGAATTCTATCTCTCTGTGCCGCATCGATATGCCGATATTGTGAATAGTGTGAACGTGATAGGAGATGTGATTCGTGATAGCAAAAACTGCCATATGTGCTTTTCAGCGCTGGAAGATGTGTACAACTGTAAATATGTGTATTTTGCCGGTCTCGGTACAAAAGATAGTTATGACATCAGTGTTGCGGGAGACCTTTCAGAGCTTCTCTATGAAGTTTCTTATACTATTCGCGCTCAACGTGTACGGTTTTCCTCGGGAGTAACGAATTCAATCGACATTGACTATTGTGACTGGGCACGAACGTCTTCGAACCTTTTCGGATGCATTGCTCTTAAGAATAAACAGTATTGCATATTGAACAAGCAGTATGACCGTTCAGAGTACGGAGTGCTTATCTCAAAGATCAAAAAACACATGGATGAGGTGCCATATATTGATGCGAAGGGAAGAACCTACAAATACGGCGAATTCTTTCCCCCGGAACTTTCTGCATACGCATACAATGAATCTCATGCGTTTGTGTGGTATCCGAAAGCTAAGTCTGAAGCACTCGAGGATGGATTACAATGGCGCGATCCTTCAGAGCGTAAATATAATATTACTCTTGAGCCGGAAAAACTCTCCGACCACATTCGAGACGTAGATGATTCTATTCTACAGGAGGTCATTGGCTGTTTGCATCGAGGAGTATGTAATCATACGTGTGCAACAGCCTTTCGTCTCACAAAAGAAGAGTTAATATTTTATCGTGATATGCAGATTGCGTTACCGCGTCTTTGTCCCAGTTGCCGGCACGCAGAACGTATCCAATGGAGAAATGGTTTTCATTTGTATAAAAGGAAATGTATGTGCAGCGGAACAAAAAGTCATGCAACAGGGGCCATAAATAAATATGAAAACTGGATTCAACATTTTCATGGCGCCGTGGCGTGCCCAAATGAATTTGAGACGACCTACGCGCCTCATAAACCGGAGATTGTATATTGCGACCAATGTTACAAAGCAGAATTCTTATGAAAATAGTGGGCAATCTTAAACGATTCCATTATGTATTCCGAATCCTTTTTCAAACGGCGGCTTTTCGAATAAAAGTATTTCTACATAAAATATTTCACCGATGAATCCGGAAACAAAAGCCTGCCAAAATTGTCCCGATTCGTCCTGCGTAACACGTAGCTGACGAATCGAGAATCCTAGATTTTGTAACTAAATCAAAGATTTAGACAAAACCGGGACAAAAATCTATGGATACATCTCAACAAAAAGTCTGTCAAAGCTGTAAAAACGAGTTTTTTGTAGAACCAGAGGACTTCGATTTTTACGAAAAAATCCAAGTTCCGCCGCCGACGCGGTGCCCGGAGTGTAGATTTCAGAGGAGGGCGGTAACTCGAAACGAACGCTCGCTCTATAGAGACGTATGCGATCTTTGCGGAAAACAAATGCTTTCGGTGTATTCTCCCGGTAAACCCTTCAAGGTTTACTGCCGAGCCTGTTGGAATTCTGACGCGTGGGACCCGTTGGAATACGGAGCCGATTACGATTGGCAGAAACCGTTTTTTCAACAGTTCAGAGAGCTCACGGAGCGAGTGCCGCAAATCGGCCTGATGCAGTTATTTACCAACGTGAACACGGATTACGCCAACTTTATCGCCGACGGCAAAAACATTTATCTTACCTACTCTTCTATAAATAGCGAGAATATATATTATTCCCGGTCCGTCGACAACAGCAAGGATTGTATGGATTCTTTTAATTTGAATGCGGGAGAGATGGTTTATGAAAATGTTGATGGAGCAAGGAATTACAATTCTAAATATTTATTCCGATCGCGCGATTGCATCAATTCAAGTTTTCTGTTCGATTGCGTCAATTGCCAAGATTGTTTTATGAGCTTTAACCTTAGGAATAAGCGGTTTGTTGTCAGGAATAAGCAGTATAAAAAAGAAGATTATGCAAAAGAGCTGGAGAAGGAAAACCTTGGAAATTATCGCGTTACCGAGAGCCTAAAAGAGGAATTCCTCCGCCTGGTTTCAAGTTCACTGCATAAGTTTGCAAACATAACAAAATCCGTTAACTCCAGCGGCGATAATATTGAGAATAGCAAAAACGTTAAGCTTTCTTTCGATGCATACGGCTCCGAGGACGTTAAATTCAGCAGCAGAGTACTACGGGGGTCCAAAGACGTTTATGATGCGTTTGGAGTTGGTCACCGCGGTGAATTGTTGTACGAAGGCGTTGCGAGCGGTTACGGCAGTTATCAGTGCCGCTTTGTCATGTTTACCGAAACCACAAGAGATGCATCGTATGTCGATTGGTGTTTGAATTCCAATCATCTTTTCGGCTGTACGGCCCTCCGGAAGAAGGAATATTGCATTTTGAATAAGCAGTATTCAAGAGAGGAATATGAGAGGCTGATTCCGAAGATTGTTGAACATATGAACGTCATGCCGTATACCGATAAGAATGGCAGGATATATACGCATGGTGAGTTTTTCCCGCCGGAGCTATCCAAATTCGCGTACAACGAAACCATTGCTCAGGAATATTTACCGTTGACGAGAGAAGAAGCATTGCGCGAAGGATACTGCTGGGAAGAGTCGGAACAGAGGACGTATCGAGTAACTAAAGAACCGGAAGACCTACCGGATTATATCGGAGACGCCCTTGATTCTGTTATCGAAGAAACCATCGGTTGTGCCCATAAGGGAGCATGCAATGAACAATGCACTACGGCATTTAGAATTATCGCCGGAGAACTTGATTTTTATCGCCGGATGCAAATTCCTCTGCCGCGCCTGTGCCCCAACTGCCGTCATTATCAACGATTCAAACAGAGAAATCCTTTGAAGTTGTGGCGCCGCAGATGTATGTGCCAAGACAAGGAATCACGAAGCATGAATCAAGAATCGAGGGTTGCTTATACGAATACTATTCAACATTTTCACGGAGAAGGGCGTTGTCCCAACGAATTCGAAACCTCCTACGCTCCCGAGCGTCCGGAAATTGTTTACTGCGAACAATGCTACCAAAGTGAAGTTATATAGATTAGGCTTACTTTCTAATTCGCGCGAATTAGAAAGTATATTATAATCAAATCATGAAGGAATTGGAGAAAGTTTTTAAAGGCTTGGCCAATCGCCGCCGATTGGCTATTATTCAACTCTTAAGCAAAAAAGGCGAGCTGCCGGTAGCCGAAATTGCCAGTCAAATTAATCTTTCTTTTACCTCGACCTCAAAACATTTAAATATTTTGCAGAGATTGGATATTTTGGATCGCCGCCAAGAAAGCTTGACGGTTTATTATCGCTTAGCAGATGCGCCGCCCTTGGTGGTTAAGTTGGTGCTTGCCATCATTTCTAATTCGCGCGAATAGGAAAGCATGACTTTATGTAAAGACCCCCAAGCTTAAGACACTTTTTCCAAGAGTTTTTGGTAACGTTGTATGAACAATTTCGGTGACATTCTGAGGGCTGAGTGTATCCTCCGGTGGTTGTAGTCCCAGATGAGGCGATGGATCTCATACACCAGCTCGCCGATCGTTTTGAATCGCGCCGGATCCCCCAGATCCACCTTGAACTGCGAGTAGAATGATTCCTGGTAGCCGTTCTGCCAGGGCGATGCCTTCGCGCTGCGAGATATCGTGATACCAAGCTCCGTGAGCGCCCGGATGAATATACGCGACCCGTATTCTCTTCCGTTGTCGGAATGGAAGACAGTGGGCCGCGCATGGTGTTCAAGAGCCGCGAACAGCGTTTGCAAGACAAGCAGTACCGAATGATTCGTCATGACCGTAGCACTCACAATCTCTCTCGCGAAGAGGTCCATAACCGTCGCAAGATACAGGAATTTCCCGTGGTAAGGAACATGCGTGAAGTCGGCGACCCAGATATCGTCCGGGTGTCTAGGATAATTCATGGCGAGCAGATTGGGATATGATACGTTCGCAATACCCCTTTTTCTTTGTTTTCTTCCTCTCCTGCGGTATGCCCGCATGCCGAAGAGCTTCATCACACGCTGGGCTCTTTTTTTGTTGATGTGAAGTTCCAGTGCCACCCTCCGGAACCCGTATGAAGGGTGTTCGTTCAAAACACTCTCTATCCTTGTTTTCAATGCCCAGTCCTTGGGTAACTGCCTCGAGACGTAGTACAGACTTGCCCGTGAGACGCCGAGGGTGGTTATGAGCGAGCGCTTTGCGTATCGTTGCTTACTGATCAATTCTTTTTTTGGGCCTGAGACACCTTGAGGGTTATCTCACCCACGAGCGCGAGGAGTTCCTGATTCTCCCGTTTCAGACGAACCATCTCGCCCCACGGTCGGAGCGTTCTTCAGCCCTCTGCCGAGCCAGCCGTAGATCGTGGCAGTCGAGATTCCTGCGTCCTTTGCCGCGACCGAGACCGACACCCCCTCTTCCTTTATTCTTTTCAGGATCTGCTCCCGTACTTCGGGAGCGATATGATGTGCTTTTCTCATGTTTCCCATGATATCATGACATTATGGTACGTCGACCTTTGTGTTAGAGAAGAGAGGTGTCTTAAGGAATTTGAAACAAGCTATGCGCCCCACCGCATAGAAGTCGTGTATTGCGAGGAATGTTACAATCAAGAGGTAATATAAAAATATTCTAAAATGGCGACGACGAAACCGGTTATATTACAGGTGGAGAATTTATATAAGGCCTACGGTGGCGTACGGGCAGTAGACGGCATTTCGTTTTCTATTCGTCGGGGAGAGATTTTGGGACTTCTCGGTCCTAATGGAGCCGGTAAAACAACGACCATTGATATGATTTTGGGAATTCTCGAACCGACATCAGGAGCGGTTCAGGTTTTCGGGAAAGACATCATTGATCATCGAGAAGAAATTCTTTCGAAGACAAACTTTGCGGCTTCTTATGCCTGGCTCCCCGGCAATCTTTTGGTGTGGCAGAATTTGTTCATCTTCGCCCTCTTATACGGCGTTTCGTCTCCGCGTAGCCGGATTAACGAACTTTTGAAAGAGTTTGATCTTGAGCAATTTGCCGAAAGCAAAACCGGTTTTCTGTCTTCCGGAGAACAGTCGCGCCTCCAGTTGGCTAAATCTCTTCTGAACTATCCGGAGCTGCTTTTGCTGGATGAGCCCACTGCTTCGTTGGATCCCAGTGTCGCCAGTATGATTCGCGACCGGATAAAAAGGTATAGCAGAGAAGAGAACGCCGCCATACTTTGGACTTCGCATAGTATGCATGAAATTGAATCTGTCTGCGACAGGGTGCTTTTTATTTCGCGCGGCAAAATTCTGTTAGAAGGAGATCCGCGGATTCTTCCGCGCCAACACGGCAAAAAAGACCTTGAGGAGCTTTTTATCGCGGTAGCTCGGGAGCCGCTCTCGCTTATTTCTTCATGAAGCGCCAAAGAGTATTTGCAATCTTTTTACGGCAGATGTTTCGTATTCGAAGGAGTTGGGGGCGCATCCTGGGGATTTTTTATTGGTCGTCGCTGGAGTTATTTTTGTGGGGAGTGCTTACGATGTATCTTAATCGCGTGGGCGCGAGCGACATAAATTTTCTGGCCATAATTTTAGGCGCGCTTATTTTTTGGAACTTTTTGATTCGGATTCAGCACGGTATCACCATTTCGTTCCTTGAAGATATTTGGACCAGGAATCTTCTTAATCTTTTTGCCTCGCCGCTTTCGTTGCGTGAGTACCTCGGCGGTATTTTGCTTACCAGTATGTTTGAAATGGTTCTGGCCTTATCTTTTATGTCGCTCTTGGCATGGGCGCTGTTTGCGTATAATATTTTGCAGGTGGGTCTTTTGATCATTCCGTTTGCGGCAATACTTTTTGTTTTCGGCTTTGCGCTTGGCATTTCGACTACCGCGCTTATTCTCCGGCTAGGTCCTTCGGCCGAAATTCTGGCCTGGTCTATACCGGCGCTTTTGTTTCCATTGTCGAGCGTAGTGTACCCGTTAAGCGCGCTTCCGCCACCGCTGCAATACATTGCCTCGATTCTGCCGACGACTTATGTATTTGAGGGGATGCGCAGCGCAGCGATCGAAGGCTCTTTCGACTTCGGGCGTCTCGTAATCGCCTTTGCGCTATCCCTGATCTTTTTGCTATTATCGTATGCGTTTTTGAAGAAAGTATATCGCTATGTCTTGCGGCGCGGTCTTTTTACCAGATTTGCGACTGATTAGGCACAGTTGAGACAATAAAGGTATGACCTTCGAACTCAACAACCCAAATTACAATATCGTTCATTTCGTCCGTTTGATCGGCTACAAGCCCCTTGGATATACGGAAAGACAAGAGTTAAACTGCGTGCGTCCGTTGGGCGCAGATTATCCGCGCTTTCATCTGTATATTCGGCAGCATTCGGCATCCGTTATATGCAACTTGCACCTTGATCAAAAAAAGCCTTCCTATAAAGGAACGACAGCCCACAGCGGAGATTATGATTCAGAGGTTGTTCGTGAAGAAGCCAAAAGAATTCAAGACGAAGCCAGGAAATCATAATCTGCTGCGGAATGAAGAATATTGAGGTGTATGTCGAAGCAAGAATTGCTAAAGAATTTTATTTGTGAAAATAAAAATGCCCGGCACATGTGTCGGGTATTTTATGTTGCAACAGGAGTTACCTGAAATGATATTTAACTGATCCGCCGACAAGCGGCATAAGGTTTCGTATTCCCGCAATTGGACCGATTGAGATTTCAGATATGGGACGGACATCAAGAAAAGTTAAAATCTCAAGCGTGGGCACGGTTTGCGCCGTAAAGTTTTCTGTGGACAGCTTTCCCGCGCCAAGCCCGAATGCCAGGCCTACGCTGAGAAAGTTTAAGCTAAGTACGTTAAAGTATTTTGTAAGCATCAGCCCGTCGATGACCGTATATTCTTTTATGCGGACATGAAGCAATCTGCCGTTTTCGTAGTTGAATCTCAGTCGCGCGTCCGTATGGGAGTATTGTATGCTGAAATTAGGACCGCCGTTTTTTGTAAACCTGTCAATGCCGATAGAAAACGATTGGTTGTCAAACGAGGTAAGCGTACGCGTTTTTCCGGCGCTTGCTGAATAACCAAAACCGAAAACGCCAACATCTGCATGCCACCCCCAGTGAGGTTTAAGCGGCGTTGAATTTGATTCTTGCGCAGGCACGGCTGTCGGATATAGAAATAAAAATAATAGCCACCAACGATTTTTTTGCGACATCGCGTATGTCCTTTTTGTTTCCAGTTGTAAACCAAGCTGTTACCACTATAGCGTAATGTGAAGAGCATAACAAGTCTAAAATAAAATACCTGGCTTGTGGCCAGGATTTGTTTTACCGGTTTTTGGCGATGGAGTCAGCAATGGCAAGCGTCGAATCAATGTTAGCGCATTTTATCCCTGAGGTGTCATTGGGAACAAGAATTGTGTCGCCGTCTACCACGCAGAAGTAAACGTATACTTCTGCAACGCCCTTGAACTCGCATGCGACTGCAGTTATGAGAGTTGAAGCAAGAATCGCAATCCAACCGGCCGCGCTTATTCTTCGTAGCATATGCGCCTCATTGAAAGTGATTGTTTTGCTACCCTACACCCTAGCAAACCGACGTATGGGTGTCAAGGACAGATAAAACACAACTTCGGGGGGACCACCCAAGCGGGCGCACCCTTTTTATATTTAGGCGCCTCGGGTCATGCCGATAAAAAGTTGTCAATGCGGTGAAATTGTAGCCTTTGCGCGAACCTTTTTCGAGAAAAAGCCCTGACGCACCCCGCCTCTATTTTTCTGGGGGGAAGGTGGCGGGGTGCGGAATTCGGTCTCGCCCGCGCGGAGGAGATCCGCTATGAGAAAAAATCAACAACTTTCTTCTGTGGATAAACATACTCGGTCTTGTGCTTCAGTATCATCCAGACGACATTGACCAGCTGACGGCGCAGGCAGACCAAGGCCTGCGCTTTGGTTTTGCCTTCGGATACTTTTCTTTTGAAATATGTTCTGGCCGCGTCATTGCCCGACCTTGAAATCTGGGACAACGCCATTCGGTGAAAGGAACGATTGAGCCGTCTGTTTCCGCTCCGTGTTTTTCTCCATCTGATTGTCTTGCCCGATGAATGTTCTCTTGGCGCGCAACCGGCATACTTGGCGAGAGCCCCCGGGGAATGGAAACGAGCAATATCTCCAATCTCCCCGACAATCTCGGCGGCAATCACCGTGCCGCAGCCGGAGGCGGTGGAGAGTGTCTGCCCGTTGTCTTTCATCATCGCTGTCAGCTCTTTCTCAATCTCTTGGATTTCCTCCCGCAAATCAAGAATACGGCGCACGGATCGCTTCATCCTTTGCCCCAATATGGCGTCTGTGTTTTTCGGGACGCTTCTCATCCAAGAGCGCAGGGCTTTCTTAGAAAACGGGTCTTTGAACTTGGCGCGATAGCCGGTGTTGTGTATCCGGTGAAGGAGAATATGAAGCTGGTTCTTGAGCCGTGAGCGTTCTTTGACCAGCCACTCCCGTTCAAGGGAAAGCTCCCGTATTTGCTTGGCTTTTTGAGCTTCATCTGTTACTTTGTAGAGGGGTAAGCTGTCAATCTTTTGGATCATGACTTCCGCTACCCCTTGCGCATCCAGAGAATCTGATTTCTCTGGATGTGTTGTTTTGGAACGGCGATGATCCACGAGAATCGGAGCCACCGCTCTCACCGGCAACTGTTCCTCAACGAGGAATGATGATAATCGCTCTCCCCAGCTATGGACGTCTTCCAAGCCGAAAGAAGGAACGAGTCCGACCTTTTCCGCTTCGACCTTTGTTTTCTCAACCAATGAGATAAAGTCCTCGGTCTCATTGCCGATCGTCATCTCAAACACTTTTTCGCCGAATGGAGAAAGTCCTACGGCAGTATGCGTGTCTTTATGGACATCAATGCCCACAAAGAGCGTCTGTGAACGATGTATCGTATGCATAGATTTTGTTATGATTAGTTTGTATTCCGTTGTTCGACGAAACAACGGGCGTGCAGGAGCAGAAATCCCAGTATGCGAGAGTCATGTCCCCGAAGGGTGACCAATCCGCTATTGGTTCATAGCCGATGCACAGAGGTAACGCGGTGCAATCCCCTATGGGTCTTTCCCGCCAGAGGCGAGCGACAGGGTCAGGGTAAGCAATGCCGCGCTACTTCTTTACATTCTACCGGAAACAAAAACCCCAGTAGAGATTTCTCTCATACTAGGGGTCTGGGGAGGAATCCGCGCGGGCTTCGGCTTTCTTTTTTGAAAAAATTGGCGGCCACTAAATTGATTTTTAATAAAATATAGAAAAAATAAGCGATCTTATTTTTCTTGCTTTGCTTTTTCTATATCCATTTCTGCCTTGGCTAGCAAACGTGCACGCCATTCAATAAAAAGTTTTGCGACCCAATTTCCGAACCTTGCTAGTTTTGGATCTTGTGATAAATCTCTTTCAAATAAATCTTTATAGATAAGTGATGCTTTTTCATAATCTTCGGTGCTAGGTTGAATTTGTGATAGATTTTTTCCCTCAAGTTTTGACCAATCCTTACTCCACGGCGCAGAGTTATTGACACCCTCTCTTCTAAGCGTATCCATGAAGGCGAGAATTTTAATGCGGTATGCTTCTTTCTGCGCCTCTTCAATATTTTCAATCCACTTTTCTGGAATTGCTATGTCAACATCAGTAGTAACTGGCGCTAGCTCTTTTTCTTGAGTTGCGGGTAATGATTCGTTTATAAATTTTTCTTTCATTTGTTTATTTTAACTAATAACCAGAGTAAGCGCAAACTTAAAACATTTAAGAAAAAATTATTCGAAGGCGTCTTTAATCTCTTTGGCATAATCACCCATAGCGTCATCAATCTTTTTTAACTCACGCTTTTTAATTAATGGCCCGACTAACTTATATAATTTGCCAATAAATCCATCTAGGATATGACAATACAGCAAGGCTAGTGGCTGTGGTAAACGTGTTACAGATGAAGCAAATACATCTGCGTCCCATTCCTGTTTCAATCCTTGCTTAATGCCACTGCGCTTAACATTTAAATGCCCTAGGAGTAAGTGGGCGATTTCATGAGATAAATAATATTTATCAGTTCCAGGTAAAATACCGTGGTAAAGAATTACTACCGATCCATCGCTTAGTTCTTGCGTAAATCCGCAGCCTCCCTCGCCTCTAAGAAGTGGGGTTTCGATTACATGCTCAACGCCTACTTGTCTTGCAAATGCAGAAAGATTTTCAATAGAAATATTGCCATCCAAGCGTTCTCGAAGTTGTTTACCAACTCTTTTTATATATTGTCGGTTAACGATAACTTGTTGTGGTATTTTTCCTTTTTCCGCGATAGGCTCATGTGGCTGTTCTTTTTTTATGTCGGTGTCGAAATCTGAATTGCGAGATTCCTCTTTAGGTTCTTCTATTTTTTCGTGTGTCGATGCTTGTTCTTCTATTATTTCAATCTTCTCCGTTGGTTTTTCCATATTAACTCGGGCAGCCTCATGTGTATGAGTTGCTCTTTCTAATATTTTTTGCTCTGGTACAACCCCTATTTCTGGTTTATCAACTTTTTCAGTTAGTTGCCCTGGATCAAATTGTGGTGAACCTTCAAATTTCATAAAATTATTTAATCAATTCCTCAATTGCGACATCAAGGGCTTTTGCGATTTTGCTCACAACAAAGACAGATGGTTTTTTAATAACGCCAGTTTCAATCTTGGTAAGCGTCGTATAAGCCACATCTGCCTTACGAGCAAAATCATCTTGCGAAAGCCCTAATTTCTGTCGCAATTTCCTTATTTTCAGTCCTAATTGATTACTTTCCATATATTGATAACATTTAACTGTTGCTTAATTTCATTCGTAGTATTATACTAACAGATATGAGGACTTTTTTCAATTTAGTGGCCGCCAATTTTTTCAAAAAAGAAAGCCGAAGCCCGCGCGGATTCCTCCCCAGACCCCTCCTCCGCGCGGGCGAGACCGCATTCCGCACCCCGCCACCATTCCCCCAGAAAAATAGAGGAGGGGTGCGGTCAAGAGTTCCGTTCAAAGTAGGTTCGCGCGAAGTGTATAATTACAGACACCAAAAATTTTCAATTATGGCTAAACGTTCATTTATAAAAATTTTGGCGATTTGGTCGTTTCTGTCTACTGCGGCCGTGACTGTTTTTGCTTCGCAGGACCGGATAGTTAGCGCTGGTCTCAAAATGGCCTGGGGTCTCATCGTATTGTGGGTAGGCGCGGGCGGCTATATTATGCATCGCTTTCGCGATTCCATAAAAAATTTCGTTCAGCGTATTCCTCTTGGCTGGAAAAAGAAATTCGTTTTATTCGCTACCTTGCTGTTTCTGATCAAGGAAGCGATAATTACCACTATGACTAACTTGGCGCCGGTGTTTGGTGCCAGTATTGGCGAGGTCTATATTACCGCGTCTGCCAATTTTCTGGACGTAGTTTTTTTTCACAGTGCGACAATGTTTGTCGGCCCATTTGTGTTTTGGGCACTGGCTCTACGACGCTATGATTTTAGTCCTTTCGGCGCTTTTATAGTTTTTGGCCTCACTGGCCTGTTGGGAGAGATTGGTTTTTCAGCCCACAGCAGGTGCCGCAGTTTGCCATGTGGATGTTTATATATGGCCTTATGATCTATCTGCCAGTCTATTCCCTGCCTCCTGCTGAACGGCGCGGCGCCAGACCGCCGAAATTTATCATTATGTGTTAATGATATTTTTCCCTCTGCTGCCTGTTCCATTATTTGCCTGGCTGCCGGGCGTGATTGATCCCGATCATCCCACCATTCATTTCCAGCAAAAACTCCGCCCTTGACGGCGGAGTTTTTGGTTGCAGAAAGATAGTATAATCAAAATAACAATACCAAACGCACAGGAGGAGTGCTATGAAAAAGAACATTCTTGCGGCAGCGCTGCTGGTTTTTACTGCAGTCCTGTGCGTGGTTTACGCGCAGGACTATGAATTGGTTCTGGTCGGTGTAGTCAAGGATTATCGCCGATTACCCGAGCAAAACAAACAAAATGCGGAATTCACTTTTGTTCGTTTGATCTACAACGGCCGTATTCCTGGGTACATCAAAAATTGGTATACGGATTATCCGAAGGGTGATCAAGCGCTCGTGGCGATGCTGGGCCGCAGCACTGGCGCCCAAATTGCAGAGGAACCGAGAGCTATCCCCATTCTCCACCCTGACCTGTTTAATTACCCAATGGTTTATTCACTGGAGGCTGGCCAGATGCTGCTCGATGACCCGCAACGTAAACGAATGCGGGAATATCTGGAGCGCGGTGGGTTTTGGATGATTGATGACTTTTGGGGAACTCACGAGTGGGACAATTTCGAAAGCGAAATGCGGAAAATTTTCCCCGAATGTAAGATCGTCGATATCCCGCAAAGCCATATCATTTTCCACAATTTCTTTGACATTGATGAGGTGCGGCAGATACCGAACGTTGGCTACGCCACTTGCCATGATTGTCCAACCTGGGAGTTGGACGGTTATCAGGCAAAGGTTCGCGGGGTGTTTGATGAGAAAGGCCGCCTCATGGTATTTATCAACCACAATACGGATTTGATGGATGCCGCGGAGTGGGCGGACTATGAACCGTACGCGTATCGTTTTTCCGCATACTCATACCGCGTTTTCACCAACGCGGTTATCTACGGCATGACGCACTGACTGGAAACAAAAGGAGGTTTCAACGAAAACATTGAAAATGCGACAATGGGCTCGAGGATTTATTTCTTGAGCCTTTTGTTATCTCTTGAAAAGAGTTTTGATTTTTTTTGCCACGCGAAATAAGGTGTGATATTTTTTATCAACCACGAGATCCCAAGTGCCTATGCAATGTCTTTCTACCCCAGTCTTTCCTGATTTGATGTAGCGGGATTTGAAACGTGTGATCCCTGCCCATGAATGGTCTTCGTCTGCGCCAGCCGGCGCGATACCCCACATATCATAATATTTTTTTCCGGCCAGTTTGCTCTGGCGAATTGCTTCCCATAGCGCAAGAGAAGGCACGTTCGCGTTTCTGCTTTCCGATGAGGAAGCCGCATACAGATAAGTTCCACTGTCACCAAACAGCATTATGATTGAGGCAGCCAGAATCTTGCCTTCAAACTCGCCCGTCAGCAAAATCGCGCGCGGATCACGCGATTTGTAATCGCCGAGCATAAACTGCTGGCGGAATTTTTCAAATCTAGACCTTGGCCAAACAGCGATGCCATCGCGTCTGGCTGTCTCGCCGATCAGCTCAATGAATTTGTCAAAAGCCGGACTGTCCTTGGTTTTTTCTTCAATTTTAACGCCCTTTTTTTTGGCGAGCCGGATGTTATAGCGGGATTTTTCGTGCATATTTTCGAGGAGTTCATCTTCGGTTTTTGTCAGATCAACGAGCACCGTGTCTTGCGGTTCCATTTGCCGCAACAGAATCTCCGGAGGAGTAAAGTTGTAAGTTGTAAGTTGTAAGCCACTTTCATAAGGCGGATTAATTCGAATCAGTACCGAGTTTTCTTTTTTCCCAATCCGTCTTAATTCCTCAAATACACAACTTATTAACTTGTTACTTACAACTTGCATGACAGGTCCTTTTGTCACCTCTAGATAAGTCTTGCCAAAATGCAGCGGCCGCACTATCGCCTGGGCCACTGCCAGGTACTCCCCCGCTTCCCCTGTCACCGCGAAGCGATGAATTTTAAATCCCAAAGATTTTTGAAACTCGCCCCACTCATAGGTTTGCAAAAAAGACGATGGCGAAGAATTTTCCGCAATAAATTGGTTCCACTCGCCGTGATGAATTTCTGTTCGAATCTGCATGAAATGATTATAAACCAAAACCCCTCCGGTTAGGAGGGGGTTAGATTAAATGCCTTTTTGCTCTAAAGCAAGAGTAACCTGGTTGACAGCGCGGATCCAGCCGTCGTTTTTCCAACCGACCCAGCGGTTTCTCATAAGGGCTGGCGTGGTAAGTCCACCATCATGATATTTCTGGATAAGCTGGTTGGCTCTGGCAAACGCGTGAGCATAATCTTTGTAAGTCTCAGGTTTACCGCCGCCAATCCCCCAACAGTTGTGAGGCCTGATGTTTCTTTTGCAGAAATTGCTTTCCGCGAATGAAATACCAATGATCAGACGGTAATGGCGATGCTTTAAAAGTTCTTCCGCAAACGGGGCCATCGGCGAGCTCTTGCTCTCCAGATATTCTCTAAGCGGCTCTACGCGCGGGTCAATGACGGGCTCGTGGGCAAGAGCTTCAGCTTCCACCAGGTCTTCACCGAATATGACCTGGTCAATATCAGTAAGCGCGACAGAGAACACAAACGGCTTATAATCGGGAGTCGACTGAGCCAAGGCCGCGTGAGGAGCAAGGCTCCAGGATATTACTCCAATCAGTGATGCTCCGATGAATATTTTTTCAAGAGCCGTGAGCTGCCTAAGGGCTTTGATATCAATACTGCCCCATTTAGCGGTAAAATTAGTAGTATTCATTTCTATTAGTAACCCCTTTCAATCTTCTCTTAAAAGTAAAAAACCCAAGCTAGGGTTTTTTTTGTTTTGGTGATTAAGTTGTTATTCGGGTGTTGCCTACCCTATCCGATGAAGGATAGGGCACGCAACTATGTAGCCTACCACATAACAGCAATAGAATCAAGGCTGTTTTTCGAAAAAAATGCTTATTTAAGCCATTTTTTATTGTTATTTTGGCCACAGTTAGCCAAAAATGGGCATTTGGAAAAACTCAGGAAAATGGCTATAATCTATGAGTCTTTTGTGAGCCCGGGTGGCGAAACTGGCAGACGCACTACCTTGAGGTGGTAGCGCCCGAAAGGGCTTGGAGGTTCAAATCCTCTCCCGGGCATTCGTCGCAATTGGTGGACACTTCGGGTTTTCGCTGGGCGAAAAGCCCTTCGGTCCACGTATTGCTCCTCTTTCCCAAAAACCCGTGCTCGGCCCGAATGGGCATGCGCTCCTGCTCTTTGGGATCCCCTAAAATGCAGGGACGGTTAGCTCAGCTGGTTAGAGCGCCTCGTTTACACCGAGGAGGTCACTGGTTCAAATCCAGTATCGTCCACCATAAAATCAACATTTCACAATAAATTTTTCAATATGTCAAATAGCTTGAAAATATTCAGTTTTTCGCTGTCCAAGCTGTTTTTTTATGCTTTAATCCTCCTGCTCCCTTTTAATATTAACTGGGTGCGTTTCACAGAAACCAGCTTCTATTTTGGGTATCATGTTTTCTACAATTCTTCATGGTTTTATTTGACAGATATTATAATTTGTGGTGTGGTATTAATTTGGGGATGGAAAGTTTCGATGAAACACGGAGGATTTAAACAGGTTTTCAACAACATATTCACATCCCCGGTTTTTTATTTTTGGCTTATTTCAGCCATTTCCATAATAGTTTCACGTGAAACACTCCTGGGTTTTTATGGGGCTGTGAAGATCTCAGAGTTCTTACTGATATTTCTCTATGTGAAACACAGTTTCGGTGAAACAAGAAAGGTGCTATGGCTGATTGTGATTGGAGCGATGGTTCAATCAGTCATCGGTATTTTGCAGTTCCAAAACCAGCACTCGATTGGTTTAAAAAGTTTCGGTGAAACATTCTTTGCCCCAATGATGAAAGGGATTGCCGAGTTCCCTACTGGTGAAACAGTCTTGATTAGAGCTTATGGCACGTTCCCCCACCCCAATTTGCTCGGTGTCTGGCTTTTCACAGCACTGATCTCCGTGATTTGGCTTATTTATGCACAATCTCGGCAAGACATAGATATTTCACGTGAAACAAAAGCAAGTGTTTCTGTGAAAAATGTTTGCATTGAAACATTTTTAGGGGTCGCCGTTATATTGATCTCCACTGGCATAGTGTTGACTTTTTCTCGCACCATTTGGCTGGTGACTGCCCTGGCCATTGCCGCGCTTTTGATTGTCAGCAGGCTAGTGAAACGAAAAGTTTTTGAGTGCATGCAAACTGGGCAGAGGGAAACTGGAGTGGCCATTTACCATCCCCGGCGAATAGCGCTTGTTTTGGTCCTGCTACTTGTAAGCCTCGGTCTCAACTGGATTTTTTATGGCCAGGAAATAAAAGACCGGATCCGAGTTTCTGAGAAACATGATCTTTCAGAAGAAGAAGCTGTGGTTAATCGCCAGCTTTTTAACAATATAGCCTGGGAAGCGATCAAAGATCATCCGGGATTTGGCTTAGGCATGCGTAATCTCGTGGTCAGGATGGGGGAATACTCGCCTGAAAGGCTACTACCCCATTTGCATCAACCGGTGCATAATCTTTATCTATTGATCACGGCAGAGCTTGGGCTCGTCGGTTTTACAGCTTTTGTCTGGCTGCTGTTTAATATTTTGAAGCAGGCGAGTCTCGCAAAGCTGTTTTTAGCGATGATATTTGGCGGCTTTCTGTTTTTGGGATTGTTTGATCATTATTTCTGGTCTTTGCAGCAGGGAGGATTGCTGTTTTGGATCATGGCTGGTCTTTTAGCTCACAAAAACACCCTGTCCGGTGATGCTGGGCAGGGTGTATAGGAAACGACGGTTTTAGGCATGTTTGGCCACGGACTCCTCAAATCGCGCTCCAACGCTGCGAAGTCCTGTGGCTAACGCGGGCCTGGCTGACATGACCGTGATAATCTGTTGGCCTCGCTGGATGGCCTCATTGATCTCGGTAAATGACGGAGCAGGGGAGCATTGATTCAGAGTTTTCGTGCATCCGCAAAGCGTAATCACGAGCTCGGTATCAGTAGTCTTGGTCCAATCAATCTGCGGAGGTCTTTCTATCTCAACGGTTTGCGCTTGGCTCATCTGGTACTCCTATTGAAAAACCTTCGCTTCCGCGGGTAATCTTGATGATAAGATTCTTACTGGCTCGATATCGAATGATTGAATGATAGTGCTACAAGCAGGGGAATGTCAACAAATCAAAGCCCGCCGCGCCCTCGCTTTCAGAAAATTCGTGCCGACAGTTGCGAAAATAAATACAAGTAAATAATAGCTTAAAAAATTTGTTTTCGCAAAATTTGTTCTTTGAAATTTTGAAAAAGAAAAAGGTGTGCGCAGATTACTCCACGCACACCCACTGGTGTTGAACTTACCAACTTCCCGAAGAACCTCCACCGCCGCTGTCGAAGCCACCGCCACCACCGAATCCGCCGCTGTTGCCGAATCCGTATGACGGACTCGAATCGCTCGAGCTTGATCTCGACGAGTAGTCGTTGGAATGATCGGTGTTCGCGTACTGATGCGCCGACTCGGCATTTGCCGTGTTCGACTGAATGCTCGTCAGGATCAGGTACAGGATGACCCAGTCAGTCATCGTCATGCCGGACTGCTGGGCTTGCACCTGCGCGTATTGCGTCCGAGCTTCTTCGAGATACTTCACGGCCTTCGGAGACGACTTGCCTTCGGCAAGTTTCTTCTCGACCGCTTCAATCATGCCCGGAATCTTCTTGAGCAATTCCGGACCTTCTCTCCGCGCCTTCTCGGCGAAAGCGATCTCGCGCTTCATGTCGGAAACGATCTGACTAAGCGGGTAATCCATCGAGTCGAGCTTCTCGCGAAGCTCGAGCCAGTCGACACCTTCGCTCGTAGCGGTCAGTTGATCGATGGAAGAAAACTCGCCTTTCAGCTTAATGAGCTTTTTGCGGGTTTCCTCTTTCACGTCGGAACTTCTGGCCGTTCTCTCCGCCTCGGCGAATCGCGAAGCGACTCCGCCTTTGGTTTTGAGCACATACTTACGCGCCTTCAAGCGCCGAACTGGTGGCACGATGAGAAACAGCATCAGTACTGCTCCGGCGATACTGCCGAGAACGTAGCCGAGGATTTTCGTGTCTTCGGATGTCCACTCTCGCTGAGTCGGTTGCGGCGCTTGCGAAGTTTCTCTTTCTGCGGCCGCAGGCGCGGAGCTTGCATCAAGGGCGCGCATGATCTCATGCGTTCCGTCGATGATTCCTTGCGCCATGTCCCCAGCTTTGAAGCGAGGAAGAACGGCGTTGTCGTGAATCTGATCGGCACGACTGTCAGTGAGGATCGCGCGAGCGCCCGACGCGGTTTCGATCCGCATCTTGCGTTCTTTCGGAGCGATGAGGAAAACGATGCCGTTGTTCTGGCCACGCTTTCCAACACCCCATTCCTTTGCGAGTCCTCGCGCGTAGTCTTCGATGCTCTGGTTATTGAGCCAAGGCACTGTGATGACGGCGATCTCGATCGTGGTCTTCTTCTCGAACGCTGCCAGCTCGTCGTTCAGCGACGCCCCCTGCTCACGAGTGAGCAAATTGGCGAAGTCGTTCACATGGCCGGTTGCTTTCGGGTACTGTTGTGCGTGGGCCGTTGCTGTCGCAACAAGCAACAGCACAACGACAAAAACTGCGTTACGGGTCGTCTTCATTCGGTTCTCCTTTTCGGTTGTGAATGTTCAGTCTTTGAGCCAAATACGGCTCAATTAGTCCCGCGCTATCCTAGCATATTTAGACGCGTTTATCAATGGTAATTTGGATAAAATAAAAAAGCCTCAATGAGGCCCTATAAATTCTTTTTTTTAACTGTCGGCACGAATTTTTTGAAAGCGAGGGCGCGGCGGAAAGGGGGTGGGGGAGGAACGCCCGCGCCGCCCGAGCGGATTCGCCGAGCGAAGCGAGGTGTTATCTTTCTTCAAATAATTTCGCGCAAATTTGGACCCAGGGAGAATCGAACTCCCGTCTGAGCAATGCGAATGCCCCGTATTACCACTATACTATGGGCCCTTGAGCCCGCAAAGTTTAGGCGGGTGAACGAATGCCTAAAATAAGTT
>Ga0209541_10004151_pt1 | contig 25899 bp, 17 predicted proteins | sample RifCSPlowO2_01_FD_184027 | JGI IMG/M metagenome (GOLD analysis project Ga0209541, IMG submission 184027) | Groundwater microbial communities from Rifle, Colorado - Rifle CSP2_plank lowO2_0.1 (SPAdes) (version 2) | ecosystem: Environmental > Aquatic > Deep subsurface > Groundwater | place... | reverse complement strand
TCTCTGGTCATCAAAGTAATTCTCTATAAAATTTATTTCTAATTTTTTCTTTTCATTTAAATTCCTTGCAATAATCTTAAATTCATTCTCTTTCAAAGCCCCGATATAAATAGGCTTATCGCCATAAAACAAAGCCTTAATCTTAACGTCTTTAATTCTAATATCCTTAATTTTGTTTTTATCGGCATTAAACAGGGAAAAATATTGCACAGTCACAGCATTCTTGTCTTTATATCCTGCAAACCCTATGTTTTTTCTGGAAATATTTAAAATATCAGACAATTTATTAACCAAATCCAAAGTATTCCAGTTAGTCTATTCAACCTCTAAACAACTATAAAAATACATATGAAAAAGAGGATATTAGTAGTTCTTGATGGGATAGGCGACCTTCCAACGCCTGAATTAGATAATAAAACACCTTTGGAATATGCAAAAACTCCTAATCTTGATTATTTAGCATTGCACGGAAAAACAGGTTTATCACAGCCATTGAAGCAAAAAGTGGCTCCAGAATCAGATGTGGCAATAATGGCTTTATTAGGTTATGATCCTTTAGAATATTATACAGGCCGTGGTCCTATAGAAGCTGTGGGTGCAGGCTTAAAATTCAAAGACGGCGACTTGATGCTGAGAGCAAACTTCGGGACTTTGATAGACAAAAAAATAGCAGATAGAAGGGCTGGCCGTACACTAACAACGGAAGAAGCTAAAATTCTAGCAGAAGCAATTAATGAAAAAGTAAAATTGGATTATCAGTTTGAATTCAAGGCAACATCGCAGCATCGCGGAGTATTAATCATTAGGGGAGATTTCTCGGATAATATTTCTAACGTCGACCCGGGCTACAAAAGGGAATCTTATTACAGCACAACCCAAAAAGAAATGGGATTGAAAAAATGCAAACCATTGGATGGAAAAAACAAGTCAAAACTAACAGCAGATATAGTAAATGATTTTGTAAAGCAGACATATAAAGTGCTTAATAATCATCCTGTAAATGAAGAGAGAAAGAAAAGATATCTTCTTCCTGCAAATATTTTATTATTAAGAGACGCAGGGATAACTATTCCTGACTTGCCTCCAAAAAAAGATTGGGCAGCTGTTGTGGGAATGCCTCTGGAAATCGGCCTTGCAAAACTTTCAAACATGCACATAATAAAAGTGGATTACCCTGAATTAAAAACAGCAGATGTATACCAAAATCTTTATGACTGCTTGTATGCGGAAATAGAAACAGCAAAAAAAGCTATAAAGCAGGGTTTCTTCAATACATATTTTATACATTTCAAGGAAACAGATGTTCCCGGGCATGATAACAAGCCAAAAGACAAGGTTAAGATGATAGAAATATTGGATAAGGAATTCTTCTCATTTATAAGAAAATATGAATGCGTTTTAGTTGTAACAGGAGACCATTCTACTCCTTGCACTTTAAAAGGTCATTCTTCAGATCCCGTGCCTTTGCTTATATACGGCCAGGACATGGAAATGGACAATAAAACAAGGTTTACGGAAAAAGAGTGCAAGGAAGGCTCATTAGGCAAGTTATACGCCAAAGACCTATTAATACAGGCTGATTTTTAATGTTTATAACAATCACTATATTGCAGTATCGTAATCTTTAAAAATTAAGTTAATATAAAATTATAATGGCCGATGATAAAAATATCAGCATTACTTATGAATTCTTGTACGAATTGCTGAGAAAGGAAAAATTTAGAAAAGAGCTGCAGAAGCTTGATGAAAATTTCTTTAAAGATGTGATAAATTACTTGGAGGAGAAAAAAGCCATACTTATGTCGCAGGAAAAGAAAGACAGCATATTCGCCCCTTCAAACGTGCAAAAAACAAGGAAGCAGCTTGAGAATCTTCAGAAAATAATAAAGGAATTTTATGAAAGGCGTGAGACAAAAATAATACAGTTGGCTGTTTTTTCTTCTCGTACTAACGCCCCAATACAAGATTATGCTTCAATGCTTGAGGAAGAAAAAGAATTTTACAAGACAATAGTTGAAGAGCTTAATAATTACCGCTCTTCCATATTAAAAAGTTTATTGGAAGGCAAACTGCCTGTTAAGGGAAGAAACAAGAAAAAACAAAAAGATGCAGAACCGGTAGAAACTAAATTAATAAGGTTCATGCAGGCTATACCCCAATTCGTAGGGGATGACTTGGAAGTTTACGGCCCTTTTGAATCAGAGGATATTTCTAATTTACCTACAAGAGTTGCAGAGGTATTAATTAAGAATAACAGGGCTGAAGAGCTGTAATTCTATTTTAAGTTATATTTAGAAATTTTAAAAAATAATCAATAAAGTCATAAAAATTCTTCTTTTCTTAATATAGACAATATACGGAAAACTTAATAAACCGCAAGATAACCAAAAATAACCATGAAAATACCAAAACAAATGAACCATTACTGCCCAAAGTGCAAAAAGCACACAGAGCAGACAGTAACGCAGATGAAAGTAAAAGGCAGAAGCGCTACCCATCCTTTATCTCGTGGTTCAGATTCAAGATTAAGAAAGAAAGGCCAGAAGCGTGGCTACGGCAGCTTGGGCAGGTACTCAAAGCCCCCAATAGCAAGGTGGAAAAGAACTGGCGCTAAAACATCAAAGAAAGTTGTATTAAAATTAACATGCAAGGTATGTAAAAAAAGCTCTCAGATGCATATAGGGAGGCTAAAAAAAATAGAGATAGCGGAAAAATGATCAAAGAAACAAGTTCCAGGTTTATAAAAGTAAAATGCCAGAAATGCAAGAATGAGCAGAACATTTTCGGCAAAGTCTCGACAAAGGTGGAATGCTTGGTATGCGGAGAAATTCTGGCAGAGCCTAGCGGCGGCAAAAGCGTTATTCATGCTAGAGTTTTAGAGGTACTAAGTTAAATGTTTTATAAGAAAGAAGGTCTGCCGGAAGAAGGAGAGCTGACAGTTTGCACAGTCAAGAAAATTCTTCCCCATTCAGTTTTTGTTAATTTGGATGAATATGAAAACAAGGAAGGCATGGTTCATATTTCTGAAATAGCTCCTGGCAGGATAAGGACTGTAAGGGATTACGTAAGGGAAGGAAAGCAAATTGTCTGTAAGGTAATAAATATTGACTTGCATAAACAGCATATAGATCTTTCTATAAGAAGAGTTACAACGCAATTAAGGATTAATAAATTAGCAAGCTACAAGCAGGAAGACAAGGCTGAAAAATTATTGATAGCTATTGGAAAAAAATTTAATAAAACACCGAAACAAATATACGATGAAGTTGTGTCAAAAGCAATAGAAGAAAACGGCTCATTGAATGAATTCTTCCAAAATATTGTCTCGGAAGGAAAAAAAGTAATAGAATCCTTGAATATTGATAAAAAAATAGAGGATTTACTATTCACAACAATATCGGAAAAAATAAAGCCTCCTGAAGTCATAGTTAAGGGGGAATTTACTTTAACAACATACGAGCCTGATGGCATAGACAGCATTAAAAAATTATTGAATGCTGTTACAGACCCAAACGCTAAATTAAGCTACATAAGCGCCCCTAAATACAGGATAGAGGTAAAATCAACTAATTACAAGACAGCGGAAAGCATATTAAAGCATGTAACAGACAGCATACTTAACAGCGCTAAAAATTTAAAGATAATCGCGGAGTTCAGCAAAGTTGGCTAGTAAAATACTTAAATGCCCGATATGTAATAATTATACATTAAAAGATACATGCAAAAGCTGCAATGCAAAAGCAGTATCTCCTAAGCCGCAAAAATACAGCGTTGGCGATAAATATGCTTCATACCGCATTAAATATAAAAAAGAGTTGGGGTTGATAAAATGAAATGGAATATAAAGCAGATTAAAAATATAAAATTAAAAGAGGCTGTAATGCTTGAAGGCCTTCCTGGCATAGGCAACGTAGGCAAGATAGCAGTTGATTTTATAATAGATTCCACAAAAGCTTCCAAGATATATGAGATTACATCGGATTCTTTCCCGAATTGCGTTTTCGTCAATGAAGAGAATGAAATAGAGCTTCCTAAAGTTGAAATATTCCATAAAAAAATAAATAAAAGAGATTTATTATTGGTTTCTGGGGATGTGCAGCCGATAGACGAAACATCATCTTACGAATTCTGCAATAAATTAGTTGATATATTTAAAAGCAAAAAAGGAAAAGAGATTATCACGCTTGGGGGAATGGGATTGATGGAGATTCCAAAGAACCCTAAAATATTCTGCACAGGAACAAATAAAAAAATAATAGAAAAATATGCTGCTGAAAAAAACTCGGAAATGTTCGGCATGATTGGCCCGATTATAGGTGTTTCAGGATTGTTATTAGGCGTGGCAAAGCAAAAGAATGTTCAAGGCGTTGCTTTATTGGCGGAAACATACGGCCATCCTACTTATCTGGGAATACAGGGCGCAAGGGAAATTTTAAACCTGTTGAATAAAAAGCTTAAGTTAAATATCAATATCAAAGAATTGGACAAAGAAGCCAAAGAAATGGAAAGGGAGATTAATAAAATCAAAAATCTGGATAAAGTAATGAAAAAATCAAAGAAAACTAATGAGCAAAAAATGGAGTTTGCTGATTATATTGGTTAAAACTCTTTTAAAGATTTATTTCTGCCAACCTTATCTTTGTCACTTAAAACAATCTCCCCATAAATTCCGTCATACCCTGGCTTAAGGTTTAATTCATTTCTTCTGTTCTTTAGAATAATATTAACTAATTTCTCATCAGCAGCTTTCAATAAATCTTTCTCATCAACATTCATCAGAATATTAAGTTCATTATTGAACAAGCTTATTAATTTATTATAAATAGTTGTAATCTTCTTGGAATTCATCAATTTCGTATCATAAACAGCCCCTATTAATTCCTGCAATGGAATGAGCTCGTAATATTCTTTGGCATTTCTGGGCTTAAAGCCTTTTTCTTCTTTAGCTAATTCTTCAACGCGATATTCAACGCCGATAGTCATCTCTTTATTGCATTTGGGGCATATCTTATTTAATTTCCTGCTCTCTTTGTAATCGCAATAAAAATCACAATTTCTATGCCCGTCAATGTGGTATTTTCCGTAGTTGGGATTTACCTCAATAGTTCCTTTCAATCCTTCTCCGGTTCTTATAGCTTTTATTATATTATTGTAAGTTAATTCTTTAAAATCAAATAATGTAGCTTCTCTCCCTAGTCTAAAAGGCCAGTAAGAATGCATATCGCTAAAGCTGACTAAATTAACATTTTCCTTCAATCTCCACAGCATTGCAGGGTCAGCGCTTATACCTGTCTCAACAGCATAAATTTTATTCGCCTTCTCCTGAAAACATTCTTTCAAAGAGTCAAATCCTGATTTTGATCCAAATATTCCGAACCACGAAGTCATGCAATGGGCTGGTATAATCTCTATCTTTTCATCGATATTCTTTAGCATGTCAACAAATTCAACAGAATTAATTCCAAAAATAGGCCTTCCGTCATAATCTAGCCTTCCTCTTTTCCCTAAAGTTTCTGTTATCTTATCACTGCTTTCTTTGTTGGGAGATAAAACAACATAATGCACGCTTCTTCTTCCGCCTTGTGAATACATCAAGCTTATCTCAGTCTGCCAAATAAATGGAAATCCAGTTTTACTTCTTAAAATCCCGTTCTCATCCTCTTTTAATTTCTCTTTTATTTCTTGTATCCATTTTGGATGTGTGAAATCCCCGGTGCCTAAAACATTAAGGCCTTTTATCTTCGCATATTTCTCAAGATTGTCTATATTAATGCTTTTAGAGCAAGCCCTGCTGTGTCTCGAATGTATATGTAAATCAGCTATTATCATTATAAAAATAAATTATAGAACTTAATAAAATTATCTACTTCAATCTGGACTTCTTCTTAGGAGGTTGATAATGAATCATTTTATGGTCTAATATTTTATAATAATCCGCTTCTTGTTTTGTGAAGATATTATTATCAAAAGATTTATCATAAAATCCGTTTTTAGATAAAACATATATAATGCCAAGACCTTCAATTTCTTCATATTCCCTTAAACTTCCTCCAGCTAATTGCGGGACAATAGATACAATATTATTTTCTCCCACTGCTGTTTTAATGCCCTCCAAAAATCTAATATCATCTTTATCGACATAAATATTTAAATATCTGCGAAGATTATTTTTAGGATCATATAGCTTTTCTTTAACCCCTGGGAATTTTATATCTATGTTATTAATAATCTCTTCAATAGAACTTCCATTAACATTTACTTCTGACTGATTTTGTGTTATTTTTCTAAGTGGTGCTGGTATAAGTACTTTAACCATATTGACTCCTAAATAGCATTCTGAACTAAAACAGCTTTGCTAATATCTTCTTTGTAAACATAATCTAAACTAATCTTTAAAGGATTCTCAAATGTGGTTTCAGATAGTCTTGAAGTGTCAATCTCGCATGTTATTGTTGTTTTTCCTTCAACTAATCTTACAATGCCTTCAGCTTTTCCGTCTAATTTCCCGCACTTGATTCCTATGTCAGCTGTGCTTGTAACCTTTACATTTATCCTGTTTTCTTTGTCTTTTTCCTGGTCAGCAATGCAGGCCTTTGAACCGAAAGCGTCTTTGCTGAATACAGCGCCTTTCCCTTTATTCTCTATGTCAAATATTGTAATAACTTTATTAATTCCAGATGGCCTCTCACTCAAGCTCATGATTTGTATTGGTGCGGCAGAATTGCTTATTTTCTTGTCTTCATAGATTTGGCATGCGCCTTCCTCGCTGATTCTTGCGCTAGCCTGTTTTCTTAAGCAAATTTGTGAAACAGCATCAGTCCCGTAATTATAGCAGACATTAACTCCAAGATTAAATGGAACATCAGTAGGCTCATCTTCTTTATATCCTGCGGAATAAGTTATTTCATCCTGTCCGCCGGCAACAACTTTATCCTGTTCCCTTCTTGATCCTGTAATATCATTCCCATTTTTTAAAGTTATATCTTTAATCTGGAAAGATGCGGGGTTTATCCCGGCAATAGTTGTTTTTACTCCTCCGGCTTTAATATCTCTCTCGCCTTCGTTTCTTAATAAAAGCGTGATGCTGAACTGTTCATTATTTGCATCCAAAACCTTTTCAGGAGGCTCTCCGTCAGCAAAGCTTATCTTCAGCCCGTTAGTTCCGCCAATATAGCCTGCGGAAGTGCCTTTTGATTTTGAAGCACAGCCAGCTATAAGTAAAATAGAAATTATTACAATAATAAGCAGATATAGCCTCTTCATTTTCATATTTTTATGCTGTATTAGATGCTTTTAAATTTATCGTTTTTTGTATTATCCTCTCAAAACCATATCCTAATGTTATTTGCATAGGGTTATTGTAAGGTGCCTGTGTCACAGTTATAGTGGCGCTGCATTTTATTATATTGTCTTTATTATTATCATATAATATCTTTCCAAATTCAGTTTTTTCGCATGTAAATTGCGCAGGTACGCTCTGTAATTCCACATTAATGTCTATCTTTGGCTCACCTTTTGAAAATGGGTCAAATAAAGTGTCTCTGTCAACAACATGGCCATCAACAATCTTGTCCAGATAAATTTCAAGGTTCATTTTAATCATATCTTTTCCCACATTAATTATATCCTTCTCAACCTTGCTTATTTTTATTGGCGCAGGATATTGGTTTATTGATAAAGATTCTTTTTCATTGCATAATATGCTTGAACTAGCGCCTCTTTTTTTAATGCATACATTTGTATTGGATATGGTTACAGGTAAATATTTCAAGCTTGCTGTTACGCTGAATTCCTGGCTTGTGGGGTTGGGATTTTTATATAAATAAAACCCGAATTCATTTGGAAATATTTCTTCTGCGGATTTGGCAACCAAAGTATTGTCAGGTTCCAAAGCTGAGTCTATTCTTACTCCTCTGCATTCAGGAGGATTCTGTGGTATTCCAGAGCCTCCAAAACCGGTAAAAGACAAGGAAGATTTTACACATAATTCCCCGTCAATATCATAAGGTGCTTTATTAACTAAATTCACGCCGACCTGAAATTCCTCGTAATTATCCAGTTCGGATTGCGGCTGCCCATCTATAAAATTAAATTCCAAGTCCGTTCCTGTCAGAGAAATTTTTCCTCCGCCTAAATTAAAATTGGGAATTATATTAGAGGGAGTGCAGCTTATAATAAACATTGCAGAAATTAAAATTAGCATTAAAATAAATTTTTTCATACCGCAGGTAAAGCTTTAACTTCCTCCCCTGGAGTCTGGTAAACATCAACAGCTACGGACTTCTTGGTTTCATAAACATAGGATGAATCCGCTCTTATGAAATCATAATACATATTGTCTGCAGGTATGTCTTCTGTAACCATGAATTGGCACAAGAACCTTAAATTATTTTTATATATGTCCAGGCAGTCTTCTTCAGTTAATAATGTATTTAATAATGATTTCTTGTCGCAAGGCCTGTTTACCTCTTTTAATTTCTGCTCTGATAATGTGTAAATCTTAAACCCGTTATCATCTGTGCTTCCGGAATTAACAAAGTCGCAACCTGTTGTTGAAACCAAGCCTTGCTGTTCAGGCGTTGCAGAAATTTGCTCTCTCAAAAACTCGCTGTCGCTGCCTAAAATAATGTTAGGGGGTATGCTAACTTTCAAAGATTTTATGCTTTTTAAATTGCCAAGCCAGTCAGGGTTGTTTTGCATGCTAACCCCGAAATAATAAGGGGTATTTTCTGAAAATGGCTGGCTGTCAAATGTGCCTATGCCTAATGTTAAAGGGCCTTGTGTTGCTTTGCTTCTAACAGTCCTGTCGGATTTCAGTAAAGGCTCTTTTATCCCGTAATACTTGAACGGATCTGTCCCGCTGCTTAATAAAAAGTCAGCGCTTTCCTTGTTCAGGAAATAAGTATTATGCGTTGCTTTTGAGCTGAACTCATAATTAACAAACATGTCAATTTTCTTTGATATAATTTGCTTTCCTTCTTCAACTGTTATGCCTGGAAATAAACACGTCGCCGTAAAAGTCTGCGGAACATTCTTGAATATTTTTATTGTGTCGGATCCGCTTGCAGTTGCCAATTGCGCCTTGACTTTTTCCTCGTCTAAAACGCAGGAAACAGTTGCCGTAATGTCATCCAAAGCCAATGCTTTAATCTCCCCTTTAACAAATATAGGCTGGTTTTCATAGATTCTTGGTGTTGTAGTTTCAACTTTAGCAATTTTAACTCCTAAATCCTGGTTCTGCTCATTCTGCTCTACTGTGGATTCAAAGCCTCCGTAAGGCGCCACGGGATTTCTTAATAACTGCCTTAAAGGATATCCTGCAATCTGAATCCTGTCTAAATAAGGCTCTGTTGCAACGCCGGCATGAGTCGCTAACGAAGCAGTCCCTCCAACCTTGGTATAAGCAATAAAGTAAAGAATGCCGTAAGCTATAGCAGCAAGAATTAATAATCCTATAAAGCTGTAAAAAATAAAATGCAATAGCTTCCCAATATACATTGGTATTTTGCTTTTGCCTTTGCCAATCGCATAAGGATATTTTAAAATTCTTCCTAAACCGCCTCCAGAAGAACTAGGTGCTTGATTTTGCGCTGCTTTTAATTTTTCAATCTCTTTCTTTAAATCCTTGTTAGATTCAGCCATTCAACCCTCTTAAAGACTTACGCTAAAGTCTCCTGAAATATTGTTTATTCCGTAATATCCGTTGCTATAAGGCTTCACTTTGACTTTATATTCATTTCCATTTATTAAATTAGACAGGTTCCACATATAACTTAAGCTATTTGTATTGTTAATGTAGTTCCATTTATATCTGTTGTAATGCTCTGATATTTCAGATGCGCTTAAGCTTCTGTTATAGATAACAGTTGAATCTATTAATCCGTTGAAATAGGCGTTTCCAGGGTATAACCCGATGCTTAAATTTAATGAAGATGTTGTAGCTCCGGGAGTCCCAGCCCAAGCCCTGCTGTCTCTTAATGCATTATCAACATATAAATATCCTCCTGTTGAATTGATTGAAAATACAGCATAATGCCATTTGTTGTCGCTTATATTTCCTCCGTTTAATCCTTGGTCTCCATCGTAAACGTAATTGCTTGAATCTTTGAAATACCAAGCCCTTAAATTTCCGCTTAATGTGAATAATTGGTAGCCGTTATACGACCCTCCATTGTATTTATTTATTATTGCAGCATTATCGACGCTTTGGGAAACCCTGAACCAGGTCTCTATTGTTATTGGGTAAACATTCAATGAATTGCTGTTATTAATATTCACATAGTCATTTATTCCGTCCAATTTAATTGAACTATTGTAAACTCCATTGCTGAATAAAACTCCATTCTTTAACTCCCCAATATTATTTGAGCATTTATCATTTGCTGTTGTGCCTGAATTTTCATCAAACGGCAAAGATAATACGCAATTTGCATCATTATCATAAGCGTAATCAGCTTTTCCGTAATAATATAAATAATAATTGATTAAGTTTATTGAAGACTGCCTTGCCCATGTTATATTTGCCAATTGAGAGGTGATATTCTCTCCTCCTATAGGGTATGTTAAATTTACCGAACCGCAGTCATTATTTCCAGTCAAAGTAAGGTTTTCTTCATAGAAATTTCCTTCATTATTAAAGCAGTAATTTGTTTCATTGCTTATGCTTGTGTTTAATCCTTGCGAATAAAAGTTATTTAAATAAACTGTTGTATTGAATTTAGTTCCTGTTAATGTTCCGTAAAATAAGTCAAATGCCTGCTCTCCGGTTATTGAATTTGTAAATGAAGTGTTATATATTGAATTTTTAGCTATGATGATGTTTTGATAAATATCAGATTCATCATCCTGAACTAATCTTATTGCATCACCATAGCTTTCGTAAATTGAATTGTTTTCTATTGTTATATATTCCAGATTGCCGTTCGGATTGTAAATTCCATAAATGCTTTTATTTATAATATTATTCTGTATAGTTATATTTGATGTTAAAGTCCCTCCGCCTATCTGCATTGCTATTGCATTATTCTCAAATGTGTTGTTTGCTATTATTGTGTTTGAGAAGCCAATAGCCAAAGCTCCCCATCCGCTGCTTATTATTGTGTCTGATGCGCAATTCTTTACAGTATTATTAATAAACTTGTCAAATCCTATCATGTTATTTATGCAGAACCCTCCTGCAGCGCCTGTTGAATTGTCAAAGTAAGAGTTTATTACTGAAATATTGTGCGCATTGCTTGTTGATACTTTTATCAGCCTTAAGCTTGCTCTTGTAATATTTGAATTATCTATTAAAATATTGCTTGTTCCTGCGCCATCAATCATTAATCCGTCTCCACCTGAATTAAATATTGTTACATTGTAAATGTAAGCATTACTTGCAACATTCATCGTATGCGATTCTGTTCCATTTATGTGAACATTTATTGTTGTGGAATTAGTTGCTTTCATTTCAATTCCGTTTGCGAATCCTTCAATAGCGCAATTTCTTACAGTTATGTTATCTAAACTCTTTTCAGGAATAGCCCGTATTGCCATGCCAGAGCTTGCTGTGCTTACCCTTTGTAATTTTGAGCCATTGCAGTCCAATAACTGGCCGCTGCTGTTGAATAATATGGTTGGGCTCGCAAAAGTTATTGTTTTTTCCACAACGTAATTTCCCTTGTCAATTAATTGTATTGACAAGTTTGTGTTATTTTCCCCGTCCAAAGCATTTGTTATTGTCTGATATTCGCATAAGCTTGAGTTTGAGCATACTAAGTTATTGTCAGTTCTTACAGAAAAGTTGCCTGTCTTTGCATAAGTCACGTTAGAAGAATCATTTGCGTAAATTGTGTAATTGGTTTCTGGCTTAAAATTGCTTCCTACATTGATTATTGTTGTCCATACTCCTTGCGTGAAGCTTAGGAATCCTTCATATAATTTATTGCTGTATTCGGCAACTCCATCCCAAACTACAAGCCATACTGAATTTGTATTATCTTTGGAATAATATATTTTGATATAATTGTAAGTCAGATTGCCATTGGAGTCAGAATGGAATATTACTGGAACAGTGCAGTTTCCATTTACAGCAGAACATGATTGCAAATATGAGTTTATTGTATTGGCAAAGTTATTAACTTGTATTTCCGAATTAAAGTTTCCTGAATAATTCCACTCTTTCACAGAATCCTCACCAACATCCAAGTAAGGATTATTAGGATTTTCTGTGCTTGAAATTCTGTTCATATTATACTTATAAGTTAAATCATCAGCTATATCTGAAACAAATATTGTAGTTGAATTTTGCGTGATTCCAGTTGCGTCTGTATTTTGAGAATATAAACTAAAGCTACTAATAAATGTTCCATTTAAATAATATTTGTAAACATTATCATTTCCATCAGCAATCCAGAAATAAGTTCCATTAGTACTGATATCAGTTGGGTTTGAATTTCCGGAAGTTAAATCTAATCTTGTTCCTAAATAACTTCCGCTTATATTATATTTAAATATTGATAAATTAACGCTATCCAAAACCCATAAATTATTATTTTCCAGCGTGATTCCCTTTGAATTTAAAGATTCAGAGGCTATATTATAATTTGTGATAAAGCCGCAGCTTGAATTATAGACTATTATCTTATCAGTTATTATGTCTGTAACAAAGAAGCTTGTATCATTCTTAGTAATCCCAGTAGGATTATTATTGCTTTCAACACTTAAAGCACAGCTTTCTCCGGTATAGCTACCATTCATATAATATTTGTATACTCTTTGATTTCCATTAGTGGAGTCCACAGACCAGATATAATTATTATCTGTTACTAAACCTTCTGTATTACCAGAAGTTAACGAAAAGTTTCCTGTGTAGTTACCTTCTGTGAATGCAGCTGCATTTCCTGTTCCAGTTATATTTATTATAGCTAAAGAAACATTAGCTGATTTTTCAATACCCAAATATCTTGTTATATTCTGGTTTCCTGAATACTGCAAACTTTCTGTTGTTAATGAATTGTTAAATCTTGTAGTCAAGAAATTTCCTTCTATATTCACGGAAACATTGAATGTTATATTCTCATTTACATGTGCTGGGTTTGCTGTGCCATTAATTATTTTTTCATTTTCAGTTATGTTTTCTTCTATAACATGCTGTATTTTAAACATGAAACTGCTGGAATTATCACCTAAATTCCCAGCATTATCAATAGCAATTGCATGCAGATACCATGTTCCATCAGGCATTCCTATTTTATTTATAGTTGCATTGCTAACTGCATTTCCAGAGCTTCCGAAACTGAATGTATTTTCTCTTGTGAATAATGATGCCACATCAGACTTTGTGTTTTCATTATTATCAACCAAATAATAATAACCTAAGATGCCGGAATCATCTGATGCGGATGTTAAATTAAATATCGGAATGTTATTGTCATAATAAGTTGAATTATTTTTATGCGTTAAGCTATTTATAACTGGAGGTTGAGGCAATGCTGTATCTATATACACAGTAATTTCATTAGACCAGTTGCTTTCCTGATTTAATGCATCTCTTGCTTTTACTTTGAATGTATGTATGCCTGTAGTTAAATTCACATGATAAGTTAAATTATATCCTAATTCCACAGTTGAATTATCTAACAAGCCTGTAAAGTTTACAACACCAGAGCCTTGGTCTCCAGGATCAGACCATGAATAATAGGCACTATCATGATTTGTCCAATTGCCGCCAGTATGCCATTCCCTTATTATTGGAATGTTTGGCGATGTCTTGTCAATGTATAAACTTGCATTTGCAATTTCTCCTTCATTCCCAGGAATATCAACAACTCTCGCATATATCGTATGAATGCCTTCGCTTAATTGCGGGGTCACAAAACTGGTTGTTGTATTGCTTAAATTAACCCAATTTCCATCATCAATTATGTATTCATACCGGTCAATTCCATTTGTATCGGTCACGGAATTCCATGATATGGTAAATGTATCCTGGCTTGTCCAGCTTGAAGGATTTGCTGTCAAGTTTAATTTTGCTGGTGCTGTAGTGTCTAAAACAAATATATCTTTCGTTAAAATATTATTGGTTTCATTGCTTTCAGTAATTGCAGAAAGGGAATCAGCTGTTATTTTTACAGTATAATTGCTGTAAGCTGAAGTCCAGTTGAATTGCGTTGAATTTATACTGCCCTTTTCAATGCTCATCTGCCTGTCGTCTGTAAACCCGTCTATATCTAATTTGAGAGTAAATGCAGAAGCATCGCTTCCTCCTTTATTGTGTATTGTGACATTAATATATAATTGGGAAGGCTCTGAAACATTTCTTGGTAATAAAATTAAGTCTAATGGCGTCAAAGTTAAGTCAGGCTGGTTTCCATATACTTCTATATTTCGGGTTCTTACTGAAAGTATATTGCTTGTATCTAATGCAGTTATATTTAAATTATATATTCCGGCTGTTGCAGGCGCAGTTAAACTTCCATAATATAAGCCTGTAGTTGAATTATAAGTTAATATTATGTTGGAGCTTCCTAATGTTGCATTTGCGCTGCTTACATTAACATTGTCAGTTATATTTACAGAAATATTGAAATTTTGGCTTATATAAATTGTATCTGGAATGTCAATTGAATTTATTAAAGCAGGGGTAATATCAGCCACATTTATAGAATAATTAAAATTATTCGATTCATTGCTTTCAGTAATAACATTTGTTTTGTCTAAATTAACGCTTAATATTTGCGTTCCGTATTCTCCCAACCAGCTGAATGCAGTTGAATTTGTTGAATCTGAATTTACGCTTAAAGTCGCATTTTGTGTTGTGTTTGCAATTATAGCTTCAACTATAAAATTATTTGCATTACTTCCTCCTTTATTTCTGACATTGATTATTATAACATTGTTTATCCCGTCAGCCACAGGCAGTTGGTTAAAATTAATGCTTTCTAAAGTTAAGTCAGCATTTACACTGTATATTTCAACTGTTTGCTTTTTAGAAGAAGTTAATCCTGAAGTATCTTTTGCTGTAATTGTTAAATCAAAAAAGCCATTATTTGCTATAGTTGCAGAACCTTCATATAATGTTGAAGTTGAATTATAAGTTAAGTTTATTGTATTGTTATTTATGTTTGCATTGACATTGCTTATTCCTATATTATCTGTTACATTTGATTTTATTATTAAAAGTGTATTTTCAGAAACAGAATTCGCCATAATATCATTAATTGCTGGGGCAATTCCATCATTAACTGTAATATTGCTGCTTAACTCATTATTGTTTTCATCATCTTCAGTTATTATATTGGAAACATCAGCTTTTGCTTTGATTGTATGGTTTCCATAAGTTGCATTCCAGTATAGCTTGCTTATATTTGAAGATTTTCCATTGACTGAAACAGTTTGGTTGTATATATTATTATTGTCTACGTATAAGCCTACTATAAAATTATTTGCTGGATTGCTTCCATAATTATTTACAGTGGCATTAATATTAACTGTAGTATTTTCTATTAAATAATTATCATACTGCAAACTTGTTATTAATAATTCATTGGAAGCTGAAATATTCAAGGGAGTTTTTAGTATAGTTGTTAAATTCTTCCAGTCCTTTGCTGTGATATTGATATAATAATCTCCAGCGCTTGGTGCTATCAAATTTCCTTCCCATAATTTTGAAGTTGAATTATAGGTTAAATTTACTCCATTATTTAATCTTGCTTCAACATAGCTTAAATTTAAGTCAGTTACATTTGCTTTTATATTTACTTGTGTATCTTTAGTTGTGGAATTTGGAAGAACGCTAACCCATTTTATGCTTGGCGGATTTGTGTCCACATATTGATATTGTATGTTAATGTCTGAAATCTCTAAAATACCATTGCTTTCAGATGAAAAATTTAATGGAACCAAGCAATAGCCCTCTTCATCAGCTGTGCAATTTTCTAAATAGTTATTTATTTCATCTGAAAAGTTTCCCGGAGTTTCAGGACCTGTAAAACTTCCAATATATTCCCATACTTTTGTCAGCCATACAAAGAATTTTGGGTTTTGTATAGTTGGTTGAGAATTTAAATATATCAATATGGAACCATTTCTAAATATTTTAGGTTCTACCATTAAAATATATTGATTATTTATGCCGCTATAACTTGAATTTGTGGCAGCCCATGAATTTTGATTTACAATACTGCCATTTTGGTATATAAGTGTATTTACAGTGCCACTCGTATTAAATATAATAAACTCTTCATAAGGATCCCTATCAATTTTATCTGGTTCTGAGATATTTATTGTAGTAGAATCACGCCAATTTACATTTAATGGAGCATCAATCGCAGTGTCATTAGCTATTACAGAATTGCCTAATGCATTCCCATATGCTTTGTATACCAATTGAAAACTCATTCCATTAAATATATTGCCTTTATAAACACCAAATTTGCTTTTAAATACATTGGATATAGGACCTACTGTATAATTAACAAGGTTGCTGCTCCAGTTATGTATAGCTAACCCATCATGTGTCCCATCAAAATCAAAAAACCTTACCCATTTAAAATTTATTGGCAGTCTTATAATTTCTGGTAACCCAATACCTGTATCGGTTAAATTACAACCACCAAAGTTCGCATCGCAATTACCTTGAATTGAAGCATCAAACGTAAAGTTATCATAGCTCCTATTCCACCATAAAGTATTAGTTTCTCCTGTTTGCCAATACCATGAATTTACTATTACAGTAGATATGTTTGCGCTGTCACTAGAAGCTACATTGTCAATAGTGAAATTGTATATTATCTTGCCATTAGGATATATTTGATAAGTTTTATTTAATTTTTTTCCTTCAGCGTTCATATCAGAAAATCTTATTACCGCCCTTACTTTAGAACTTTCAAAGATTGTTGTATTAGCACTAACTGATCTAAATTCTCCAATCTGAGTACCACTAGAATTAAATAACATTATATTAAAATTATCCCCCTCATCAGGATAAAGAGTATTGTTATATAACACCCCTGCTCCTCCAGAGCCATCACAAGCTGGGTTTACTAAAAGACTATTTAAGCCGCCGCCAGCAGAGCCGCTAAAAGTAATATCTATACAAGTTGATGTAATACTCACTAAACTCCCAACAGTTACATTAAATATCTCGCTATTGTCGCCGTATTTTATTTTATAATCTTTAGGATTATTTTGTTTGTCTATTGTATAGCTGAAATTAACATAATAAACTGTATTATTTTTAATAAAACTGTTAAGCAAGTTAGAAGGATGGTAGTTCTTATTCAAAGCCATATCGGAAAAAGTTATGTTAAATGCTTTTTCTAATTTATTGATATTTTCATAATCAGTATATTGTTTAACGCATTGATTCTTTTCGCCGACTGTATTTGCACCTGCAATGCACTGCATAACCAATGTTCCGTTGCCTGTAGTTTCTATATATCCTTCTATTTTATTATCAACATTGCTGATGATTACTGTGTTCCAATATGGCTCTGTGTCGCTGGTTTTGGTCCATTGATAAACATTTTCTTGAGTTACACCTTGTATAATATGCGGTAATTGCCCATCAACAATAGAATTATATATAGGGGTTACATTTGTCAAGTTAACACTTAGATTCTGGCTTTCAATTATTGTTTCATTAGTTAAGTTTTGCGTATTATTTATTTGATTTAAAGTAATATTCTCTTCTGTAATATTTACAATAACCTCAGTTATATTCTCAAATGTTAAATTCTCAACAAACTCTGTCACATTATCTATAACACCTCCAGTAATATTATTCAAGCTTAAATTGGTTTCATTTAAGGCAAATACACCGCTAATAAGCAGGATTACAATCAACATTGCTAAATAAATTCTTTTCATGCTGAATAACCCCTCAACGTTAATGAAGCATAAGTTACATTAGCCTCTTTAGGTATCTTTACATAAACAGTTTTATTTCCAGGTGAGTAAGTTAGATTTTTAACAGTAGAACCATCAGATAATGCATTTAAGAAAATACTATCCATCTCAAATACAAATACTATTATTTGCTTAATGGAAGATTTTCCGTTTGAGTCAGTCCCATTTAAGGTTATGATATGGGTCCCTATAGACAAGTTAGAAACATTAATTTGGTTGCCGTAACCAATAATTCCATTAATGCTGGAAGACCATTTTAAATTATTTCCAGACAGATTTACATCTTCAAAATCAAACCCAGAGCCGTTAAATATAATTCCATAATTCTGCTTAAATGCCTGTGAATTATTCGGGACATTAATGGTAACAGATGGCGTTGCAGATTCAATAGTTATATTTATTTTAGCTATATTGCTTAAATTATAATTGTCAGTAACATTCAATATAATTTCATGCACTCCGACAGATAAAGAGCTTAAATTTAAACTAAAACTAGACCGATTGCTTAAATAACCATTAATATTAGAAGACCAGTTAATGGTTTTAATTCCATCATCTTCATCATTATTATTGCTTGTAAAAGAAATAACTTCAGTATGAATAAATATTTGGTTATTTCTCGACTGTATTATAGATACAGAAGGAGATAAAGGTTCATTTACTGTTATATTAACACTTGTTCTATTAACCAATCCAAAATTATCAATCACGGAAAATATAATATTATGCACTCCAGATTTTAAAATCTTAAAGAAATCTTTATTGTTGTTTAAATTTCCTTCCAGATTGGAATACCAGTTATAAGTTACAGTCTTATTCTGCGGGTCTGAACCTGAGCCGTTAAAGGAAATATTCGAATTGTAATAATATCTATCATTATTTTCAGGATTTATTAAGGAAACATTTGGATAGCCACTAATAATACTTATATTCACATTTTTAATATCGGAAACACCGCTGGTATCTGTTGCTACTAATTTAATAGTATGGTTTCCTAAAGTTAATTCATTAGTGTTCATTAAATTTCCATAGCCGATTAATCCACCCATAGATGAATTCCATAATAAAGCACTTCCATTCAAATATCCGTCCTCTAAATCTATTCCCTCCCCTTCAAAATAAATCAGCTCTCCTTCCGAGAAAACAGCATTATTTGCAGGAGAAATTATCTTAGCTTCCGGTTTTTGCGAAGGAATAACGCTTAATATGATAGTGTCGGAAGCCTTGTAATTATCGCTGTCGTAAAACTCGGCAGTGATGATGTGGTCTCCTGCGCTCAAATTCCTATAAATAAAAGAGCTATTTCCCAGATAACCATCTTGATTTGAAGTCCACTTGATTAAAGATTCATTTATCTCTGCATCCTGCAAGTCGCTTGCATAAGCTGAAAATGAGATGTTATCATCTATCCTGAAATTATCTCCGTGGATTGGAGAAATAATTTGTATGGAAGGATAAGGAGTTACAACATTGATTTCTTTGCTGTATTTATTGTTCTGCTCATTGCTTTCTTTTATATTATTCCCGTAATCAACTTCTACTGTAACATTATGCATCCCTAAATTTGTTGAATTCCATAAGATTGAGCTTAATGTAATGTTTCCTGCTGTTAGATTTATTGCAGTTTCCCCTAATTTATATTTGGCTTTAAATCCAGTTGAATAAATATATTCATCATAGAAATAAATTCTTGCATTTAAAGCATTTTGCGTTCCTTTATTTTCTATTACTGCGGTGGTATTTATTATGTCTGCGCTGGAAGGAGTTAAAGAAGAAAATCCTAAAACCAAAGGCTCTAAATCTGGTGAAGAAGGCTTGATTATCCCCCCATAATAAATTGTATTATTATTCCTTTCATATTCTTTTATTGTAGCATTATCCATCAGCTCTTTGGTTTCATTAGTTACAATTCCGGTAATATTCGGAGGAGAAGAGCTCAAGACTACGCCGCCATACCAATCACCAGACCACAACACACCACTAAATGAAGGAATATTATTTTGCGTATAGATGTAATGCCAAGATTGCTGTTCCCAATAAGATTTATCAAAAGAAATATTTAAATTTAAGCCGGTAATATTATTTGAATTGATATAATATGTAAATGGCAAGTCTTGCCTGTTTTGTTTTTTGTACCACTGCGCTAATGCTAATGAAGCGGCAACTCTCCTTAATTCTTCATATTTTTTGTCATTATTTACCTTCCATAATGTAGTATTGGATACTTTTGCAGTATGGTTACCAATATCATTATTCTTCCATATTGCTAATCTTGAATTAATGTCGTCAATAACAACCTGCCTTAAATTATAATTAGACAAGCCAGGATATAAGCCAATATAATCCCAGACATAACTTACATTCAAAGTTAAATTTGTAATTTCTACATTGCATCCAGTCCCATTAGCTTCTATACTAGAATGGGAAATCCATGTTCTCATCAAACCTATAGGTAAACTATAAAATCCAGAAGCTTGTATTTCACTCCAGTAAGGAGAATTTTCTATTAAATTAATCCAGTTTTGCACTCTGTCGTTTCTGTATTGGTTGGTTATATTCCCAAACTGGTCATATTTCAATTTTAAATCAGCATCCAGCATCACTCTTGCAACTTCTGTTTGCCTGAATGTAGGGTCAAGTCTATCTACACTGCCTGTTAATCCTAAAGGGCCATTCCCAGGAATAGCATCCATAGTAATCCATAAGTTATAATTTGGAATAACCAATCCGGTCAAGAAAGCATCTGTAGCTTGGTTTGTAGCATTTGTGATATTAATTGTTTCTTCTGTTGAGTTGGCTTCCTTTGCTTTTATTGTAAACTGCAAGTCTCCATCGCATGTTGATAAATAATTCAGGTTGGCTTCTGTGAAATTTATTCCGCCTGGGCTTCCCCCACTGCCTCCGCCGCCACCTCCACTAGTTGAGCCTGTAGTTGTTGTATCTTGAACCCACTCTGTTGAAATTTTAAAATTAGTAAATTTATTTTGAGGCACATAATTACCATAAACTTTTACATACCATACTTCATTGTAATCTTGGTCTATACTGCTAGGTGTATTTAAAGATATTTGTTCGGATAATTGGCTGGTTGCAGTTCCGTAATATAAGGAACCATTTGGTGCTTCTAAATATAAATCTAAATTAGAATTATCCAGTGTAATTTGATTTAAAGTAACTTTTATGCTTTTAACTTTTCCTGTTACCAAAAATGGAACCTGCCAAGTTTTGCCATTAGCAACATAGCCTTCAGTAAAGTCATTTTTATACAATCTAAAATGCATTCCATGGTCATTAAAGATACGCCCTATAGTGTCTATATCTGCGCCATTGTATAATACTTCATCAACGTCCGTTAATGCTGTGTAAAATTCTGAAAATGTAGTTGGGTGAGGTGTTTCCTGCATTGCCGCTAAAACTAATTTATCTGTTTTTGTTGAGCCGATATTTTGTCTTATATCCCATAAAGTACTTGCAATTATTTCCCCATCATGATGTGGTTCTCCATTTTTATCTTTATATTGCTGATTTCGATTAATTGGTCTCTCATTTGGCACAAGATAACTCCCATAATATGGATTTCCCTTAATACTACTTGGGAAATAATAAGAAAACCCTTCTTGCATAGCACAAGCTTCTGAAGTACACTTATCCCAGGGCCATCCAAATTTATTATCAATCCAACCATCATAAACTTCATATTCTAAACAATGTACATACTCGTGGATTATAGTATCACTTGATAAAGGAACATTTGGGTAATCTCTATCGAAATAAATTTCACATCTTGTAGATAAAAGAGGAGGAAAGGAACAGGCAACAGCCCCATTACCACAATCTTGATAATTTAATGTAGCTTTCTGTTGATAATCCATGCCATTATAATTTAAAGTATTTTTAAAATAATTATATGCCCTATTAATATGATAATATACATTTACTTCTGGGTTAGGTTCTATAAATGTTGGATTATTTTCATTAGAACCACTAAGATGTCCATTGTAGTCATAGATATAATTGGCACGTGTTTGTATACTATTTAAAACATTAATACGATCTCCCTTCAAAATTGATAGAATATATACTTCTGCTTCTTGATCTGGGGGTAAGTCTTCTATATTACTAATATACCCTGTATCGTAATAACCATTACTATTAGTAATATAAGGGCTTGAGCCCAAATCATCGTCATTACAAGTTAATATGCTACACTCTGGATTATCAAGCTCAAAATCTTTATCTTTAATATATACATACAAATTTTCTAAATTTTGTAAAATAGGGGTGTCTTCGGGATACTCAGGGTATATTTTACCCTGTACAGTACCATATATTTTTACAGTTTCTGACAAAACATTATTATACCTCAAAATAACATTACTATGTAAAGAACTTATAAACCAGATTTCATTTATATTTAGTATTTTAGAAACTACAGAAATTTTATAAGTTAAATCATACTCGTACCCACCATCAACAGTTTCTTTTGGAAAAACCATTAGACTAGCATTACTAAATTCTAAATCATTGATTTTTAAATTTTTTTTAATAAGTTCTTTGGCTTCTTCTTCAGAAATATTAGATTTAGTATCTACAATTATATTACTATAAAACTTACTGCCAACCCTTCTAATTACCCCATCTTTACTAACAGTCAACCCAATATCAGAATCATAAACAGGAATATTTTTATAATATTGTTGAAACTCTACATAATAACTATGTTCGCTTGATTTAATAGATAATAATTTTATCTCATTTGGGTTTAAATTAAATAATTCTTTATTATCCCCGAAGAATTTCTTAGCAACCTGCTCAGCTTCTTTATCAGATTTTATTTTAGAATTAGTATTAATAACGAAAATTAGTAACTAAATCGGCTCTTTCTGCTCCAACATTCCAGTTTATATTTGCTTGGTTATATTTTTCTTTAAATTCTTTTATCTTTTGAAGTTTCTCAGGTTTAATTTTATTATCGGAATCAGCTAGAATAATAGTTGATAATATAATAAATACTAAAATTATACAAAATCCAAATATATATTCCCTTTTTATTTTACCCATTCTTTACTATTAAATAACCCCCAAAAATAAATGTTAATATTATTAAAATAATTATTACTATACTCAAAATTAATAAATATTGATAATTTTGTTTATATATCCCAACCAACCAACCAACCAACCAACCAACCATAAAATAAAATAAAAATAAAATAAAAAATCCAACAATAATATTTTTAGTTAAAATATCCAATACAATTTCATGTAAAATAAAATAAGGAAATTTAATGAGGATGTTTAAATACGAGATGATGTTTAATGAAGATAAAATTGTTATAATTATTAAAATTAAAGAAGAGCAAAAACCACCAAATAATTCAAATTTATATTTTATTACAACTCTTTTAATTCTATCTATTAAGATTTTATATTTTTGGGTATTTTTCATATTAACCTCTTTTCTTATCATATATAACCAACCACGATATTGCATTAATTAATATTATATATAAATATTATGTGATTACTATTAAATGATTTTTAATTCGGCAGGCGTTTTAGCAATGCTTATATTCACATTTTTAATATCAGAAACACCGCTTGTATCCGTGGCAATTAATTTAATAGTATGGTTTCCTAAACTTAATTCATTAGTGTTCATTAAATTTCCATATCCTAACAATCCGTTCAAAGAAGAATTCCATAATAAAGCACTTCCATTCAAATATCCGTCCTCTAAATCTATCCATTCCCCTTCAAAATAAATCGGCTCTCCTTCCGAGAAAACAGCGTTATTCGCCGGGGAAATTATTTTTGCTTCAGGCAGATTCAACACAATGCAGTTCACAATCTCCATAAAAAATTTATTGCAACTTAACGCTTAAAGTTTTCAAATTAAATTCGTTATTAGGAATAATCTTTATGATATTATCTCCTTCGCCAACCAAAGAACTTATGTCTCTTGAAAAGCTTCCGCTAGTCGTATCCAATAATACTTCCCTGTTATTCACGCCAATGGAAGCTCTTTTTGCTTTGCTATTTGATTCTAATTCCAAATTCAAATAAGCTTTCAATTTTTTATCAGTAATGGATTTGGCATCTTCATTTTCAATAACGAAATGGTATGTGGGGAAGGAAACTTCTTTTGATGTAGTCATAACTTTTATGTTGCTGAACAAGAAATCTCCTTGGTCAATTACAAACATTAATTCATTGGATCCTGCTTTTATCTTTGCAGTGTCAATTTCAATTGTATTGCTTGTTCCGGCGCAGTTTATTAATCCGGTAAATAAATTCTTGTCATTCAAATAAATCTTTAATTGCGAATAGTCTCCTGTTAAAGAATTGCAGTACATGAAGTATTCCAGTTCGGATTGCTTTAAATTTTGCTTCTCTTGTTCGCTTATGGTAAATGCCCTTCTTTCTTTTGAATTTATCTTTTCAAATTCTTCTTTGACAGAAACATCCTTCAAAGTATAATGGTTGGTTGCCCAGAACGCGGCTCCTGGCGAGGAAACGGAAAACTTGACTTCATTGTTCTTTTTAACCAAGCCAACAGGTAAACTAACAATCTTTAAGTCAGTATTTTTTAAGTCCTCGGTGTAAAAATCATTGCCATTCAAGGTAATCTTCAATTTTCCTTTTGGGTCTTGAACGGAAAAGTATAAGCTTATTTTTTCCAAATTGGATAAATCTTCAACTTCAAAATTAATTGACGGAGAGCTGCTTGAAAATAAATTCTTTGTTATGCTTAATGTGTTTGCTAAAGACTCAATCTTCGGCTCAACTTTCAAAAATAAATTAATAGGGCTTATTTCATGCGTTAGCTCAGCTGTTGCAACAGGCTTTAATTTCCCGGGATATTCTATGAATAAAGTTTTTGCTCCTGCTGCTCCTCCGCTAGATGCGCTGGAAGCATTTCCCTCGCCTAATAAAGCCCTTCTTTCCTCAACAGGCAGAAATAAAACATAAGCAACTACAAATAAGCCTATTACTAGCACTAATGCAGCAACACCGCTTGTTGATTGGCCTAATTTTTTCATAAAGTTAATGAAACTAAATAATATTTAAACCTTGCTATGATGGAAAACAACTGATAAAATCTATATTATGGTTTGTTAGAAGGGGCTGTGAAAGCATATATAGGCTGCACTGTAAACCTGGCTTCCAGCCTGTCATCTATATGCGAATTGTAATTGTAAACCTTGATAGTGTAAATGCCTGCAGGCGCATTATCCGGCACAGTATAATATACAGTATTTATTCCTTTACACGGCGCTTTTTCGCACACAGCAATCTTTCCTTTCAAAAATGTCCCTTTGTATAGTGCGGCATTCTTTTCAACGCCCCAATAGCCTCCATCAATGGTTATTTTTAATACCTCGCCATTTGTAACATATTTCTTGGCTAAGCTAATTTTAGAAATTTCTTTTAGTTTAATTGCATTTCCAGTAGTATAGCCTAAATCATTAAACAGGCTTAATATAAATAAAGCCGCTATCAGCACAATAACTGTTTTGAAAATAGTTTTATCCAATTATCTAAACACCTCTGATTAAATAAGCAATAATCCTATTTAAACCTTTCTAATAAAATTATTAATTTAAAGTTTAAACCTTTTCATTAACAATGAATTTGAAACTACAGAAACTGAGCTTAGGGCCATTGCAGCTCCAGCTATTATTGGGTTTAGTAAAAAGCCTGTAAAAGGATATAAAACTCCTGCTGCAATCGGTATCCCGGCTGTATTGTAAAAGAAAGCCCAGAATAAATTTTGCTTAATTTTCTTGATTGTGTATTTGCTTAATTTTATGGCTTTTACAACATCGCGCAAATCATTCTTAATCAAAACTATAGAGCCGGTTTCCAGAGCAACATCTGTTCCGGAGCCTATGGCGATTCCTACATCCGCTTGCGCCAAAGCCGGAGCATCATTGATTCCATCACCAACCATTGCAACTATTTTTCCTTGCTCTTTTAATTTTCTTATTTCTTTCTCTTTCTCATCAG
>Ga0209541_10004150_pt1 | contig 25900 bp, 24 predicted proteins | sample RifCSPlowO2_01_FD_184027 | JGI IMG/M metagenome (GOLD analysis project Ga0209541, IMG submission 184027) | Groundwater microbial communities from Rifle, Colorado - Rifle CSP2_plank lowO2_0.1 (SPAdes) (version 2) | ecosystem: Environmental > Aquatic > Deep subsurface > Groundwater | place... | reverse complement strand
CGCATAAGCGGGTCCTAAGGTAAGCTCGGTGACAGGGACTAAGTCGTAACAAGGCACGGCTAGCGGAAGCTGGTCGTGGAATAATTCAATTTGAAAAATGTCCCATTTTTGATTTATCAAAAATGAGGACCCCGCCATCGGCGGGGTAATGACCAAGGTTTGGTCGGACTTATTGAGTCGGTATTGTGTCGCTCAATTGACGACACAATGGACAATAATAGAATGTCCTAAAAGCTATTTGACATGAGGCAAAGACCCGAAGTTAACCCACCTGAAATTTTCTTCGGAAAATTTTGGCGGGTCAAGAACGAAACAAAACAAAGTACAGCAACTAACAAAAAACATCCAGAAATGGGTGTTTTTGTTTTCTAGGTAATATTGACAAAACGGCATTTTGCGTATATAATACACCTGAGTGCCCTTTTTGTAATCAACTGAGTGAGGAGGAGCGATGAGCAGTACAGTTTGGACCCCATCTCCACTGGAGATGATGACGGGAATGGTCGCAGTTCTGGCCGATACAGTGCCGAGCGACTACGATGCGTTGTTTGTCCACGCGTCCCCCGTCAGGGATGATAGGCTGGATGCACGTCTTTTGGATCGTGTGGCCCAGGCATATCATTCGGGCGCCGACTTCAAGGTCGTGATCAACGGTCTGACGGAGGATGTTTGTCAGGCCAAGAACCTGGCATACCTCGGATACGAGCGGTGGTACAACATCCTCGTGCAGTTCGGGGTGTCTCGGGATGACATCCTGGTTCTCGAGGCTGCCGGCCACACGGGCGCAGAAGCGCGCAATCTGCTGCGCCTCGCCAAGGAGTATGGCTGGAAAAAGCTGGTCATCAGCTCCCAGCCACACCACCAGCTGCGGTGCTTCCTTCAGGCCATCGCGCTGATGGACGAGGAGGGGTGGTATCCGGCGGTCTACAACTTGCCTGCACCAGGAATTTCCTGGCATCACGAGATGAAGAAGCCAGTGATGACTGGAGGGACCGGTGCTACCGGCGATGTTCTCGGCACCCTGCCTGAGCACATCGTCAGGGAGTTCGAAAGCATCGAGATGTACGCCCAGGAACCGAAGCTCGTCGAAGGCAGACCGGCGTTCACTCGGAACGCTACGATTCCCGAGATGCTCCAATACATGGAGCTGAGACGTCGCTAGTCGCAGTATCGAAAGACCGCACGTGTTCTCCCTTCGGGTGAGCGCCGTGCGGTCTTTTACATTTTATAATTTAAAATATAAAGGATGAAACACCTTGTAGAAAACTGGGCGTTTTTTTATTGTTTGGTAATTGTAAATAGTGTTATATGGAGTACCATATAACAATGGCGTTCGGACATTGTAAGAGTAAACTTTTACATGCTCCTCTCTTATTGTTATAATAATATCTAATGACTAAAAAACGAGTTGGAATATTGCGAGGCGGGACAGGGGAACATTACCATTCTTCCTTGCAGAAGGGAGGGGATATTATTTCTCATGTTATGGAGAAACTTTCGCATAAATATGCGCCGGTAGATATATTGATAGACAAGGATCATGTTTGGCATTGTTCCGGCAAGCCAGTCACCCCGAGCGACTTGGTGCATAAGGTGGATGTAGTCTGGAATCTGTCGCATCCTAGCTTTTCAAATATTCTCTCCAGCCTTTCTATCCCTAATATTGGAGCTAGTCCTTTCCTCGGAACTCTGCAAACGAGCCGAGATATGCTGAAAGGATTTGTAAAAAATATCGGGCTAGATATGCCTAGGCATATAGTGCTGCCTGTATATCAAAAAGATTTTGATGGGGCACGGGAGAAATATGCTATCAAGAAAGCAAAACAAATTTTTGAAAAATTCGGCTCGCCCTGGATTGTGAAATCTTTTATGTCGGATTCTAACATGGGTCCCGTTAGAGGCCGCGAGGGCTCGCAGCGACCCTCTGCCTCTAACGGGATGGGGATACATCTGGCAAAAACTTTTCCGGAATTGGTAAATGCTATTGAGGACGGGGTGAAGCACGAGCAAAGTATTTTAATAGAGGAATTCATCGAAGGCAAGATAGTCTCCATGCATTCAATGCACAAGTTTCGCAATCAAGATATTTACACTTTTCCACTTGGAAATTTGTTTGGAGGTTTTTCTATTGGTGAAAAAGAGATGTTAACACAGATAGCAAAAAATCTGCATAACCATGTAGATGCAAAGCATTATCTGAAATCAGATTTTATTCTGACACCTCGGGGTAAAGTTTACCTACTCGGCATAGAATCGCACCCAAACCTAAAAAACGATTCACATTTTTCAGAAGTCTGTGAGTCTGTGGGTGTTAAAACAGAGCATGCAATAGAGCATATTCTGGAGCATGCACTGCGATAAATAGGAGCAACTCAGAAGTTATTTTTTGTGATATAATTCTATATCTAAATTGTTTTTATCTGTAGCGGGTGGTCGCACTCACATAGGCACATATGTTGGAGTTTCGCCATCACCCGCTTCAAATGAAAACAATTTTTTTATTTCTAAAATATTTTAGATAAAAAGTTATCCACAGTTTTGTGAAAAAAGTATTGTATTCTGATTAGATATGCGGGATAATTAAGGTGTTCCTGCAATAATTATTTAAAATATTTTCCCTACTTTTTTATTTGAAAAATATTTTAAGGTCGTTTTATTGCAAACTAAATTAGAAAATTAATTTCGCGCGAAAAATAATATGGCAAAAAAGAAAAAGAAGGCAGCAAAGAAGGGAAAGAAGAAGGCAGCAAAGAAGAAGCGAGCTTAACCCCTCAAAAAAACTCTCTATGAAAATAGAGAGTTTTTTGTTTGCGCCTCATCGGCGCATCCGCCGATGAGGCGGATTTATTATGAGGTGGATTTGTGTTAGAATACGATTTATGTCTATATTCAGCAAAGTATTTGGCGACGAAAGTTCCAAATTTATTGGCCAAACTAGTAAAATAGTAGCTAAAATCAATGCCCTAGAGCCAGATATTTCAAAGCTTGCTGATGCTGATTTTCCAAAGAAAACACAAGAGTTTAAAGATAGGCTCGGCAAAAGCGAGCCTACTCTTAGGCAGGCGATTCTAGATGACATTTTGCCCGAGGCGTATGCTCTAGTGCGAGAGGCAATGAGGCGCACCGACAACATAAGACTTTTTGATGTGCAGATGATTGGAGGCGTGGCTTTACATAATGGGAAAATTGCTGAGATGAGGACAGGTGAAGGAAAAACTTTCGTGGCTGTACTTCCTGCATACTTAAACGCGCTGACTGAAGAAGGTGTGCATATAGTTACAGTTAATGATTATCTTTCTCGCATCGGCGCGGTCTTAATGGGTCAGGTTTATAATTTTTTGGGGCTTTCTGTGGGCGTTATTAATTCTAATAATGTTTCATACCTCTACGATGCAAAGCATACGGAGGAGGACAAGGAACGCGACAAGGTTGGAGAATTTAAAATTGTTTATGATTTTTTAAAACCCACATCTCGCAAGGAAGCATACAGTGCAGATATTACTTATGGTACCAATCATGAATATGGTTTTGATTATTTGCGAGACAATTTGGCCACGTCCGTAAATGATCTGGTGCAAAGGGGTCACAACTTTGCGATTGTGGACGAAGTGGACTCAATTTTAATAGACGAGGCGCGCACTCCGCTTATAATTTCTTCCGCCTCCGGTGATTCTGAAGATTTTTACACAAAGTTTTATCAAATTGCCAAACAGCTGAAGAAGGATGTGGATTATGAAGTGGATGAGAAGCTAAAGGCGATAACCCTAACTGATGCAGGTATCAGCAAAGCTGAAAATCTGCTGGGAGTGGACAATATTTATACGGAAAAAGGCATTAAATATGTCCACCATTTAGAAACAGCTGTAAAAGCGCAGGCTATTTTCGAAAAAGATAAGGACTATGTAGTAAAAGACGGAGAAGTCATCATTGTGGACCCTTTTACCGGACGTCTCCAGCCGGGAAGGCGCTGGTCCGAAGGAATTCATCAGGCGATAGAGGCAAAAGAGGGGGTAAAAATAGAAAAAGAAACTCGCTCTTCCGGCTCTATAACCTTCCAGAACTATTTTAGATTTTACAAAAAACTCTCTGGTATGACCGGTACTGCCCTCACTTCAGCTGAAGAGTTTTTAAAAGTTTATGGGCTTGATGTGATAGTGATTCCAACTAATCGTCCCATTGTTCGCATAGATCACAACGATTTGATTTTTCAAACCGAACAGGGAAAATTTAAAGCAATTGCAAAAAAGGTCAGAGAATTAAATACAAAAGGAACTCCAGTTTTAATAGGAACCATTTCAATTGAAAAAAATGAACTTCTCTCTGTTTACTTGAAACAAGAAGGAGTGCCGCATGTAATCTTGAACGCAAAGAACCACGAGAAGGAGGGTGAGATAATAGCTCAAGCTGGTAAGCGTAGCGCAGTAACTATCGCTACAAATATGGCAGGACGCGGAATAGACATCAAACTCGGAGGCAATCCGATAGTCGTGGAGGAATATGAATTTGTGAAAAGCGTGGGCGGACTTTTTGTTTTAGGAACAGAACGTCATGAGGCGAGAAGAATTGATAACCAGCTTCGTGGTCGCTCCGGTAGACAAGGAGACCCGGGTGAGACGCAGTTTTATGTTTCACTAGAAGATGACCTGATGCGTATCTTCGGATCAGAAAAAATAAAGAATATGATGGGGCGATTTGGCATACCGGAAGACCAACCGATAGAAAATCGCTTCATCGGCAAGACCTTGGAAGGAGCGCAGGCGAAAATAGAAGGTTTTCATTTTGATGCTCGAAAAAATACTCTTGAATATGACGACGTGATGAATCACCAAAGAAAGATTATTTACGAAAGAAGACAGAAAATGTTGCGGGCAGACAAAGCAAAGATTGAGGATTTGATTGAAACTATAATTGCCGGAGATGAAAGTAGAAAAGCGACGATAGAAGAAAAAAGAAATAAATTGGGCGACGAGGCATTTTTCGAAACGGTGAGAAGAATTGTGTTATACACCAACGACGCGCTTTGGATGGAGCATCTGGAAGCGATGGACTATCTGCGTAGCTCGGTAAACTTGCGAGCTTATGGTCAACGCGAACCTATTGTGGAATACAAAAAAGAAGGCCTTGCTATGTTCAAAGAAATGGAAGAGGTATTGAAAGAACAAGTATTTTCTTTAATTTCAACTATCACCGAACCTGCACAAGGGAAAGAAACACAAACAAGACAGACTTTAGTCGCCAGTCATACGGAGCCATCAGAACTAGGTGGGCCGAAAGTCCGACCAGAGTCGGACTCCGACACAAGGTCGGAGAATGTCGGTCGCAACGACCCGTGTCCGTGCGGGGCTATCAACCCAGCTACGGGCGAAGTATACAAATACAAAAAATGTGGCCTTATAAATGCTCCGCAGCATCGTAAGTCTTTAGTTACATAAAAGTCATGGTTAACAAAGAAAATAAAAATACATACGAACAGATTGCGAACTTTGTTTATGAAACAGGAATTCATAGCAAGACGCCTCGTTCTGGGTTTTGGTTTTTAGGAAGCGGAGATCAGTCAGTGGCTGAACATTTATTTCACACGGCAATGATAGCCTACGCTCTAGCATACCTAGAGCCGAAGGCGGATAAGAATAAAGTGATACTGATGGCGTTGGTGCATGATATCGGTGAAGGACGAGTGTCAGACCACAATTATGTCCACCAGCGTTATGGCAGGCTTGCCGAAGCAGTAGCTGTGGCAGATATAGCTAGGAGCGTTCCATTTGGAAAAGAAATTTTAAAACTCTTTGAAGAAGAGCAAAAGAAGAAAACACTAGAAGCAAAATTGGTGAAGGACGCGGATACTCTGGAATGGATGGTTACTTTAAGAGGGGAAGAAGTGAAGGGCAATGTAAAAGCTAAGAGATGGATAAATATCGCCGTGAAGAGATTAAAGACCAAGGGAGCAAAGAGGCTTGCTAAAGTTCTTTTAAAAACTAATCCGGATTCCTGGTGGTTTGACTATAAAGATGCATGGTTTGTGGACAGAAAAGCAATAGATAAAAAATGGGGTGTTAAGAAGAAAAAGAAATAGAGAAATTATATGATCAAAGCAGTTATTTTTGACATTGATGGAGTTTTGGTGGATTCGATTGAAGCCAACTATAAATTTTTGGGCGACCTAATGAAAAAATATGGTTATGGGTTTATGACCAGGGAAGAATATTCTCCACTTTTTCATGCTCCAATGAAAGATATAATTCGGCTTTCAACTAAATCAACCGATGAGGAAGAAATTAAAAAAATATGGCAATCTGGAAAAATAAGAGAAGTGCCTTATCCTGATGAACTTCTTCGGATTCCTGAAGGATTAGAGGAGATAATAAAATCTCTGAGTAAGGATTACACACTTGGTATTGTTACTGAGCGTTCTAGAAGCGGTATCTATTCAATATCACATCTGGGTCAGTTAAAGCAATTCTTTACCATGGATGTTTCTTATGAAGATACATTGGAACATAAACCTCATCCGGCCCCTCTACTTCTCGCTTCTCTTAAGCTTGGAATCCCTCCCGAGGAGTGTGTTTATGTTGGTGATTCGGAAGTTGATATGCTGGCCGCAAAGGCAGCCGGCATGAAAACTATAAAATTTTCAGGTGATATATTTAGAGATGCAGATGCTAATATTTCAGACTTTAGTAATCTGATAGAAACTATTTCCAGCCTATGAAATATATATATAAAAAATTAAAAACAATCTGGTGGAGAATTAAGTCGGTGGGAGCGATGCATTATTATGGCAACCCGTCTAAAAAATTAAAGATTGTCGGAGTGACTGGAACAAACGGCAAGACGACTACTGTTACACTTTTATATAAGATTGCTACTGCTCTAGGATATAAAGCGGGACTTATAAGCACAGTAGAAAATATTATTCCCACCGCCACGGCGGGGCAAGCCGGAGAGAAAAGAGGAGCAACGCATACCACACCTGACTCTGTTACTCTTACCAAGTTACTGCGGGAAATGGTAGACAGGGGATGTGAGTATGCTTTTATGGAGGTGAGTTCTCATGCTATGGACCAAAATCGCGTTGCGGGAATAAATTTTGCTGGAGGAATTTTCACAAATTTAACTCACGACCATCTGGACTATCATAAAAATTTTGACAATTATTTTAACGCAAAGAGAAAGTTTTTCTTGATGCTTCCGGAGGGAGCTTTTGCTCTGACTAATGTAGACGATGAGCGTGGAGTAGCCATGCTGGAAGGGATTCGCGCCCGAAAATATACTTATGGGTTTAGTAATAAGGCGGATTTTAACGAAAAACTAGATACTAAGTTGCTAGGAAATTTTAACGCATACAATGTGCTTGCAGTTTATGGAGCAGCCGTTCTGCTAGGACTAAATAAACCTGCCCGCAATGCTACGCATAGCGTTGCAGGCGAGGAAAAAATAAAAGAAATCCTAAAAAATGTAACACCTCCTCGTGGACGGTTTGAGCATTTTACATCAGCAAGCGGAGTAATCGTTATTGTAGATTATGCTCATACCCCCGATGCACTTGAGAATGTGTTAAGGGCAGTAAAAGATATGAGAAATGGAAATTCAAACTCGCCAGAGGCGAGCAAGCTTATTTCCGTATTTGGCTGTGGCGGAGACCGTGATCCTCTAAAGCGTAAAATTATGGGCAAGATTGGTGCCAAGAACTCAGATGTCGCAATATTTACTTCAGATAACCCTAGGAGCGAAGATCCGGAAAAAATAATTTCTGAAATGAAAGCAGATTTGACGGATGAGCTGTTAAAAAAAGTGAAGACTATCCCAAACAGAAGAGAAGCAATCACAGAAGCTGTAAAAATTGCGCAGAGCGGGGATATTATCCTTTGCGCTGGCAAAGGTCACGAGGACTACCAAGAGATAAAGGGTGTGAAGCATCACTTTGACGATATTGAAGAGTTCAAGAAACTTTATAGCTAGAAATCCTTCTAATAAAACCCTTTCTTGGCATACTTTCTATAAAGCAATCTGTCTACGCAAGCTTGCGTAGCGAACTGCTCGTCGCTCAAGAAAATAATAATCAGAGTACTTCATTTATTTTCTAAGCTCCTGCGAAAGGCTTTCTAGAAAGTACGCCTGCAACGGGTTTTAGATATTTCTTATTTTCCCTGGAACATTTTCGGAATAGACTTTGAAAGCCCAAGAAGTGAGCCGGAAGAAACGAGTGCAACGACATCATTCTTTTTGATTATTTTCTGTATTGTTGCGAGAGCTTCTTTTTCGGTTGTGGCTTTGTGTACTGGAACGTACTTCTTTACTTCCTTGTAAATTTCATCATATGAAAGCTGGCTGTGAGTATCCTTGCCGTGCTCGGGTGGGGGGAGAAGTATTACTTCGCCTACGCCGTCAAAAATAGTTTTGTACCATTTCAGTGCTCCGCGATTGCGCCAAGAAAAGGTATGCGGCTCGAAGACTGCTACGATTTTTCCGCCAGAGGCGGACAAGCTTTTCCCGAAGTGGAGCTTGAGAGCGTCAAAAATAACTTTTGCTTTTTCATAGGATGAACCGAAGCCTTCGTATACGGGAATGCTGGAATTTGGATTTTTTCCTGCCTGCGCAGACAGGAGTTCTATGCGCCTTTTTATGCCACTGAAACTTGCAACCGCTTTTGTAAAATCTTTTACAGAAATAACTTTACTTTCAAGTAATAGTGTCCCCACTCCTATTATGTTTTCAATATTATGATTGCCCAAAAGTTTGGTTTTAACTGTTGCCACTTTTTTGCCCCCGTGCATCAAATCAAAAGAAGTCTGCATTCCATATTTTATATTTTGTGCATACCAATCACTCCCGGTATTGCTTAGCGAGTAGCTGACTGTCCTGCACTTCGCCTGTTTGGCTAATTCCATATTGTTTCTTCCTTCCTTTGAATAAACCAAGAGGCCATTCCTTGGAATTTTTGCAACTAGTTTTTTATAGGGCTTCTTATAAGACTGTTCGGTAGGGAATATATTTATATGGTCGTGCTCTGCAGATACTAGAAGCACAGAAGAAGGATTAAAATGTAAAAATTTAGAAGTGCTGTCCCAATTGGAAGAGGGGTATTCGTCGCCCTCTAATACGAATTCCTTACCACCTCCTATGTGTGAAGATTTATCAAAATTTATCGGCACAGCGCCAATAAAATATGAAGGATCGTGACCGGCTTGCGATATACACCAGGCTAAAAGAGCAGTACATGTGGATTTTCCAAAACTGCCAGCCACTAAAAAGTTTTTCTTATTTTTGGAAAGCATAGCCAAAACTTCCGGCAAAGATTTTATCTTTATTTCGGTCTTTTTCAGAGAAAAAGCCTTCTTTACTTCCTCATTTACTTCCGGCAACAATTCGGCGTGCTTGCCTATAATTATTGTATTTACATCCTTTGGAATATTTTTCGCGGAGTAATTTTTATAAAAAGATATTTTGTTCTTTTTAAGGTAGCCGGAAATTGGCTCATAAAAATTATTATCTGAGCCAGTTATTTGCCAGCCAGATTCTTTTAGGAGCACTGCCAAGGCGGACATTCCAGCTCCGCAGATGCCTATCAGGTGTGCTTTTCTCCGACCGTAGTCGGAGTCCCGACTCAGGGTCGGGATGTTTTTATTTTTTTCTTTCATCGCCAGTAAAATAACTTTCCAGTAATACGCTTTTCATATGCAGCAAAAGTTCGCCAAACAAAGTTTGTTCACTTTGTTTGAATTTTTCGCCTTGGATTAGTATGTCAGCAGGATAAATATTTCTTTTTTCAGGAAAAACTCCGGTAGTTAAATTGGAAGTTGATATTTTTTCTATCTTAAATTCTTTCATAAATTTGAGCTTGGCTAACTTTTCTTGATACACAGGCAAATACTCTACTTGGGCAAAGGAGCCGAAGCATTTGAATTGGTTTAAAAATGCCAATGCCAAAAACGTGGTAATGAGCGCCGGGCATAGTCGCCCCTCTTTGATTTCCTGTATTAAAATATTTGAATTACCGAGGTCAATTTCTTTATGCCTGCTTCTCAATTTGTTTCCTGACAGCACCATATTTTCCATCTTCTCATATTTGCCATCCATAACTGGCGCATAAAACATTATCTCATTTGGAAAAGCTTGCATAAATTCAGCTCTTGTCTTTGGGTTAAAAAATATTTTATGAAAGACATGAAAGCGATTTTTCAAAACTTGCGTCAAATATTCCGCCACCACTTCATTTATGTCTAAATAAACTAAATTATTTTTTTTGAGGATATTTCTTTCTATGTGCTGGCAGGTTTGGAGCGCCCACTTGGTATATGAAGCTCCAACAATGGCTGATGGGAAATATTTTGTTATTTTCTTTGGAAGTTTGTCCGCTGACTCGTTAAGTTTTACTGGTATAACACTTCTATAGACCAGGCCGTCTTGCATGCTACTAGGAAATAAGTTTACCGAATCCTTTTTCATATTTATTCGGCCTGGTCGAGAGCGATTTGAAAAGGGAATACCGGAGAACATTCCTACAATATAATAATCCCGTTTTAGTACTCCCAAATTTCCGAGCCAGTTGATACAAAGCATGCGGGGACTCTCAGTAGCGCCGAGGTGGGGACCAGTTTGCAGAATTCTCCTTTTCTTAATTGAATCCAAAATATCTGATTTATGGATGCCCTTGGTGCCGAGCCGTTCTAATTCTTTACCAAAGGCATTGAGCAGCTCTTTTTCAATTGGCCTCTTTGGCCGCCAGAAATTTAACTCTTTTGAGTACTCTAGGGCAGTTTTGTTCCAATTTTTCTCTATACATTCTGCCAAGCGGTACTTTTCGGCATCTTTTAGTATTTTTACTATGTCCAGTACCTTCCTTTTTAACATTAATATCATTCATCCATATTACTTTGATTAGCAATCCTTTGCAAAACAAAAGGACCGTAATCTGTTCATAACCTTGGAATCACTTTGTTAATAAATTGGGAAGGCGTTTTTAGTTTTAAGCCAAGATGCAGTCGCTCGTGATTGTAGTATTGCAAATATTTCTTTAGAGCGCAATTAATTGCTCTGACATTTGTGTTCACTTTGTCGATGCATTCTTCCTGTAAAGTGCGGTTCATTCTTTCAATGTGAGCATTGTCATTCGGTTTACCGATTCTGGTGTATCGATGATTCTTTTTGATTTGGGTTACGAACCATTTACCAAATTCCGGTCCGTGATCAGACTGTAGCATTGCAAATTTAAATGATGCTAGCTCCTGTGCTTCTCGTACAAAATTCAAACATATTTTACTGCTCATTCTTTGGTAACACTTAGCATATATCCATCGTGAATACACATCAATCAACACAAACACATATATTCTTTTCTTTTTGCTAACCATTAGATGAATGGTATCAATTTGCACCAAATCACCTGCCTTAAGGGGATATGGACGGTCTACATGGGGATGGTAACGTTTCCATGGACTACGTTTCTCTAGAAGACCATGCCTGTCGAGAGTTCGCTTGACGGATGAGAGTGAAACTTTAATTTTTTGATTCAGCAGCTCTTGGTGCACAACCTCCGCACATCTTTTGTTTTTAATCCTTTGTTGGAATATTTTCCAGACCAAATCATCACTTAATTGTTTCGGATGATGGTGTGGTCTTGAGCTTTGTGTTGGTATTGGATGATGTCCAATCTTTTTTGCTTTAGCAAACCATTTTACTATGACACTTTGACTGAAACCAAAGTGTCTAGCTACCTTTCTGGTCGACCAACCTTTTCGTACAAGATCAGCTGCGTCTCTTCTAATCCTCGGCATGTGTTTGTTTGTTGTGTAGGGCATATGGAATCATCCTAAACCTATGGGTGATTCCAAGCTATTGAACCATTACGACGGGATTGACATTTGAACCAGAGTATGATAGTATATTAGGGTAATCCTTGTAGTATAGGTCAGGTTGCATATCTGACTTATTATATAAGGGTTTTTTGTTTGATACAGATACGAGTTGGCGGAGCGGATACCGCCTTTTATGAAAAACACAAAATTGATACGGTTCGTGGAGTCATTCATGCTCCTACCAATTGCTACAATGTCGGTGCCAGTGGGAACTCTCTCCCAAGCTGCGGTAAGCATTGTTAACAATCCATCAATCGTATCTTTACAAAAATCAAATATTGATCCCGTTAGAAGCAGGTCGCCCCAAGGTGAGCGTAGCACTCTCATACTTGAGAGGGCGGCTTCTAACGGGATTGAAGCCTTTAGTGCGCTAGCTCTTAATCAGGCTGTTGACCTAGAGGCTGTTGCAGAAGAGGCCAGAGAAGCGAAGGCTCTCGCCATTGATACTTATTTCAAAGCGCGCCATATGCCGCTCGCAGGGATGGGAATGAAAATGGTGGAAGAAGCGGAAAAATACAATCTCGATTGGAGGCTTCTACCTGCTATCGCGGTACGAGAATCTACCGGAGGAAAGTATGCTTGCAAAAAAGCTACCTACAGTACTTTTGGTTGGGGTTCTTGTAAGATAAATTTTGACTCGCATGGGGAAGCTATTGAAACAGTAGCTAGAAATCTGGGAGGATACAATCCAAATACCGCGAAACATTATAAAGATAAAACTACTGAAGAAATTTTACGAGCCTACAACCCGCCTTCTATTATTCCTCGCTATGTACAGCAAGTGACAGCCATAATGAATTCAATAGGGGAGAAAAATCCTAGTCCAACTCTCGTCATCAATACTGAAATAAGTTAGGCATCGAAGAATGTCAAGGAGAAAAATCAAAATACTTTCTAATTTGAGAAAACTCGTCGCAGGCGTACTTTTTAGAATGCCTTGCGCAGGCTGACGAGCCGAGCAGTTCGCTCCGAAAGCTTTCGGAGATAGATTGCATTATAAAAAGTATGCCAAGAAAGAGGTTACTCTAGATGCACCAATGTCATCTTGTGTTCTTTTGGTTCAAAGAGAGTGATTTGGAAATTGTAATTCTTTCCGAGTTCTAGTTTCTCACGCAGTTTGGATTCCGAGCTAAAGGTGGAGTTGTGTACGAGTCCGGCTACGCCTTCTTTGATGGAGACCAAGGCTCCATGTTTGTTGTATTTTATAACCACTCCCTTGATGATGTCTCCCTTTTTAAGTTTCCCCTCAAATTCCCTCCAAGGGTTTTCCTTCAGAGCTTTAATAGAAAGCGATATTTTACCCTCTTTTATTTCAATTACTCTCGCTTGTACCTTGTCGCCGATTTTAAACATTGACCTCGGGTCCTCTACGAGGCCCCAGTCCAATTCGGAGATATGAACCAAACCTTCCAGGCCATCTTCCAGTTTTAGAAATACTCCGAAGTCCACAATGCCAGCAACGGTGCAATCCAAGTCTTCTCCGACTGTGTATTTATCTAATATTTCTTTCTTTTCTTCAGGGTTGTTGTCTTTCTCGGAAAATATGAGCTTGCCTTCCTTTGGAAGCGTAGAAATAATCATTACGGAGATTTGCTGTCCTACTAATTTTTTTAGCTCCTTTAATATTTTATCCTTGTCTGAATCAAGTACGCGAGGGTAGTGGTCGGCTTTTAATTGAGATGCAGGCAAGAATCCCTGTATGCCTTGCCATTCCAAAATGAGTCCGCCCTTGTTGGCATCTTTTATCTCTAGGCTCATTGCAGTCTTTTCCTTGATAGCTTTTTCGGCTTCGTTCCAAGCGAGTGCCTGCTTGGCTTCCTTTAGAGAGAGCTCTATATATCCATCATCATTTTCTACTTCTACAACTTTTGCTTTGATTATGTCGCCTAGGATTATTTTTTTAATAATATCCTTGGCATTGATAAATTCACGGCCGTAAATAATACCTGTTCCAAATGGCGACAGGTCTACATAGACTGATGATTTTTCCACGCTGATTACCGGACCCTCTACTAGGGCATCTACTTCTGGCTTACTTGCGCTTCGGTCAACGATAGATTTTAGAATCGGATTCTCTTCTGTTGTTAATGTTTCGTCTTTTGTCATGGTTAATTTTTAATGAACGCAGTGATTATAAAAATTTCCACCCTGTTAAATAATTTTTGCTTTTGCAAAAATTGCCCAAAGGGCATTTAACAGGGTTGTGAAAATATAATCGCTACGCTCTTTATTTTCAACAAAAAATCCGCTACAAAGCGGATGTAAGGCTTAGGTTTTCTTCGACGCTTATGTCGGAGTCCGACTATGGTCGGACCGACTGGTCAAAAAGGGTTACCCTAAATCCATGCTTTCCCGCCCAAGGCGGGTCCGCCTAGGGCGGATAATATTCACATACTACTATATAAGCCCAAAAACGCAAGCCCGAACACTTACTTTCTTGAAGCGCAAAGCGCGTTTGAAAAACATCAAAAAAGTAAGTGTGCGGGCAAGTCTCTTATTCTATCTATTATTTCTGCTCTTCCTTGCTCTATATTCTTCAATTTTTTGGTCAGCGTCTGCTCTAGTAATAATTCCTGCCCTGATCCACATGTCCCTTTTTCTTTCAAAGTCATCTTTTCCTGATACGATATATATTGTCATTAATTTAATAAGCACCCTTCGCTTTAGTTCCAGAATTTCATTTATTTTCTCTACTGTGAATAATCCTTTATTTACCCATTTATCTCTAATTTCTACAAAAGCATCCAGTCCTGAGGTTCTGATCGAGTTCCAAGCGTGCACCAGTTCATCCCATGCTATTTCATGTTCTGTCTGTTCTGATGGTTTTCCAGGTGGTGTTTCCATAATGATAATTATCTAATCCAGCTTCAGTCGACAGGAGGTAAAGCCGCCGCCGCCCGTGCCGTTAGAATAAATTCTGCCGCGGCCGCAGGTAGCATGATTGCTCGAAGTGTCTTCCATAATCCAGCCTATGTAGGCGCCGGAAGGAAAAACATAACTATCAAAAGGGGCAGTAGCAGTATATGGATTGAGATAAATATAACCTCCCGTATCAGGAATTCCGCCCCCTGTATCCCGTCTTCCTACTGGGTCGATAGGTTTGGATATAAAAGGAGTAAAACCCGCGTCTACCGTTCCGTTGGTTATGAAGCCATTCCAATTGCCATAGCAATCAGCGCTAACACAGGCCCAATCGCCACCGTTGATAGGGAAGCCGCTTGCATAGCCCAGGTTAAAAGCATTTGCCAATTGATTAATACTCTGAATTCTTTGGGAGTTTCGTGCTTTGATTCGCGCGCTGTTTAATCCTGCAAAAACTACAGATGATAAAAGACTAATAATTGATATAACCACTAGAAGTTCTATCAAAGTGAATCCTTTCTCATTATTTAATCTTTTTGAAATTTTATTATAGAACATACTTAAAAATAATTACTTGTTTATTTAATCCAATTTCAGTCTGCAAGAAACATAGTTAGGTGGAGCGTAGTTAAAAATCCTGCCACGACCACAGGAAGTGGCGACATTAAGCGGTAGTTCTACCAGCCATCCCAGATAAGCGCCGGAAGGGTAATTATATCCGTCGTAGGGCGCGTAAGGCGGGCTGGGGGCTGGATCAAAAGGATTTGCGTAAAAATATCCGCCAGTCCCCCTGATTGAATCTACTGGGTCAACGGGTCTGGATATAAAAGGCGCCAGCAAGGCATTTATGCTGTCATCAGGTAAATAACCAATCCAGCCACCCCAACAACTATTCTGGCTGACGCAAACCGGGTTGCCTCCAGGAGTAGTTGGCCAAGAAGAACTAGTCAGACCTAAGTTAAAAGCATTTACTAGCTGAATAATATCGTTCGTTCTTTTAGCGTTTCGGGCTTTTGCTCTAGCGCTGTTTAATCCTGCAAAAACTACAGATGATAAAAGACTGATGATGGATATTACCACCAGAAGTTCAATGAGGGTAAACCCCCGCTTGCTCCGCAAGCTCACACCTAAAGAATTTTTAGATGTGGGGGTAAATCCTTTTTTCCCGGATTGCATAGTAAAAATTATATCAAGATAGAGTTTTTTAGGCAAATTTCTACACTTCCAAAATTCACTACAGGGTGCTACAATATATAGAATGATAATCACATATTTCGGCAAGCAGTTTTTCAAGATTCAACAAGGGGAGACTGTGCTTTCTTTTAACCCCGTTAGTAAAAGCTCTAAAACCGGTATTTCTGCCCACTTCGGCGCTGATGTTGCTCTCGTTACCACTAATCATCCGGATTACAATGGATTGGAACAATTAAGCCACGGCGAACGTTCACCTTTCCCCATAACCGGACCCGGGGATTATGAGGTAAAAGAAATTTTTATCAAAGGGGTGCAGTCAAACGCCAGTATTGCCGGCCCCGCCAAGGACGGGGTAAACAAGAAATACATCAATACCATATATATCTTTTCCTTGGATAATATAAATATCGTATTTCTCGGAGCATTAGGAGATGGAGAATTGTCCAAAGAAGCTCGCGAGGCGGTCAATAGCCCGGATATCCTTTTTGTTCCAATAGGAGGCAAGGATGTGCTAGACGCCAAGGCGGCTGCGAAATTTGCTTCATCTCTTGAACCTAAAATGATAATCCCGATGGACTATGACCCTGCATCCTTAAAGGCATTCCTAAAAGAAACCGGAGAAGAAAAAGCGGAGGTAGTGGAAAAATTGACCTTGAAATCCAAGGACTTGGATGGTAAAGAAGGTACGGTGATAGTATTATCAGCCTTATAATGGAAATGAATCCCGTTAGAAGCCGCGATCGCAATTTAAATAACAAGCAAAAAAATGACGTTAAATATTATAAAAATTAATAACTTAAAATATCAGATACGCGAGTTGATCGCGATCTGCTTCTAAACGGGATGCGAAAAATTATTCATCATTTAAAAAGACAGCCCGAGGAAACGCGCAGACATGTTTTGCATATAGTTGTTTTCATAGCTGGTATTATTTTACTACTTTTGTGGATTTATTCTCTTAGGGTAAGTTTATCCGATTCAGATACACAGATAAAAGCAAGGCAAGACCTGGCGCCCTTCTCCGGTTTAAAAGATGATATAGTTGGAGGATACCAAAATCAAAATACAGGCAACTAGGCCTTAGGCCCTAGGCTCTAGCAAATCAAAAGCTAAAGCCTAACGCCTAGAGCCTAGAGCCTAGAGCCTAGAAAACAAATGGCTAAAAAATCCCTAGAACTAAATAATGAAACAGAGAGAGATTCCATTCTTCCCGTCGATGTGGTGACAGAAATGAAAGAATCCTATCTGGCATATGCGATGTCGGTCATTACCTCTCGCGCTCTGCCGGATGTCAGAGATGGCCTAAAGCCTGTACACAGGAGGATTTTATTTGCCATGCATGAGATGGGACTCACGGCTTCCGCCCGCTTCAGGAAATCTGCTGCCGTAGTCGGAGATGTGCTCGGAAAGTATCATCCCCATGGCGATGTGGCGGTTTATGATTCTATGGTAGGTATGGCGCAGGAGTTTTCTTATCGGTACCCTTTTATTTTAGGACAAGGCAATTTCGGCTCCATAGATGGTGATAACGCTGCTGCTATGCGTTATACCGAAGCAAAGATGTCAAAAATCTCTAGCGAACTTTTGAGAGATTTAGAAAAAGAAACAGTTGATTTTCGCCCCAATTATGACCAGACTCGCAAAGAGCCAATAGTTTTTCCCTCGAATGTACCAGCGCTTCTTTTAAATGGTACTTTGGGTATTGCAGTTGGCATGGCGACAAATATACCGCCTCACAATCTGGGAGAAGTGCTAGATGCTACGATTCATCTGATAGAGAACGAAGATGCCACGACAGAGGATTTGATGCAGTTCATCAAGGGACCGGATTTTCCTACGGGGGGCATAGCCTACGGATACAAAGATATGCTGCATGCTTATTCGGGAGGCAGAGGTGGAGTCGTTTGCAGAGGAGAAGCGGAGATAGTGGAGCAAAAACCTGCCCGCCCGGGTTCGGCAGGCGGGGATGGCAATTTCTCCATCATCATTACTTCCATTCCTTTCAGGGTAAACAAATCAAATTTAATTGTGGCTATAGCCGAGCTGGTGCAAGAAAAGAAACTTGAGGGTATTAAAGGGCTGCGGGATGAATCTACAAAGGACATCAGAATTGTGGTTGACCTGAAGCCCTCCGCACATCCGGAAAAAGTTTTAAATTATATTTATAAAAACACCCAGCTAGAATCCAATTTCAATTTTAATATCGTGGCGTTAGTGGATGGCGTACCGCAAACTCTTTCGCTGAAGTCTATACTAGAACAATTTATTTTACATAGGAAGGAAGTGGTAAAGCGAAGAAGCGCTTATGATTTAAAGAGAGCTGAAGAGCGTGAGCATATATTGCTGGGTCTTAAAAAAGCCTTGGATAAGATAGACCGGGTTATTACTGTGATCCGCGGTTCAAAAAATTCCCAAATCGCCAAGCTGAATTTGATGAAGGAGTTCAAATTTTCTGACTTGCAGGCGAGCGCTATTTTAGAAATGAAGCTTTCTAAACTGGCAGGTCTCGAGAGAAAGGCGGTAGAAGACGAACTAAAAGAAAAGCAGAGGTTTATCGCAGAGATGAAAGAACTTCTGGCAAGTCCAAAGAAAATATTGAATACTATATCGGGCGAACTAAAGGAGATTCGGGAGAAATATGGCGACGAACGAAGGACAAAGATAGTAAAAGGTGGAATAAAGGAAATTTCTGAAGAGGATCTGATACCAGAAAAGGAAACTATGCTGGTTCTTACTGCTGGTGGATATGTAAAATGCACGGACCCAGCCGAATATCGCGCCCAAAAGCGAGGTGGCGTGGGGGTGATTGACCTTGAAACCAAAGAAGAAGATTTCGTAACGATGCTTGTCTCGGGCTCAACTCATAGCGATTTGCTTTTCTTTACTAATCTGGGAAAAGTTTATCAAATGAAGATGTACGACATTCCGGAGGCGCGCAGAGCCACTCGCGGTAAATCTATTATGAATTTCCTTTCTCTCTCGCAGGATGAGAAAGTTACTTCTATCCTTGCCATAGAAAAAGATCAATCTGCTTCTTCGCTTATGCTAGTTACCAAAAACGGTACAGCTAAAAAAATGGCTGCAGCTTCTTTCAAGGATGTAAGGAGGAGCGGAATCATCGCTATACGGCTAGACAAGGGAGACCAGCTTATTTCCGCTCTAATGACAGAAAAAGGAGATGAAATTATGATCGCTACAGCCGAAGGCCAATCCATAAGATTCAAAGAATCCGACGTACGCGAAATGGGTAGAACCGCCGGGGGAGTTACGGGTATAAAATTGGGAAAAAGCGATGAAGTGATTGGCGTTGATGTGGCTAAAAAAGATTCCGACAAAGGGTCCATACTTACTATGAGCGCAAATGGTTTTGGTAAAAAAACCAATTTAAAAGAATACAAAGTGCAGAGGAGGGGTGGCTCCGGGGTAAAGACTGCGAAAGTCACTTCGAAGACTGGCAAATTAATAGTTGCCAAAGTATTAACTGGGGAGGAAGAGGAACTAGTTGCGATGTCTAAAAAAGGCCAAGTAATCCGCACCGCCCTCAAGGCAATTCCGCTTTTGGGCAGGCAAACACAAGGAGTAACAATAATGCGCCTGCGCGCAGGCGACGGCATCGCCTCGCTCGCTTGCATATAAATCAATGTTTACCGATCCGGTAAAAAATTTAAGAGCACTAGGGTTGCGGGAGGATAGCGTAGTGGCTGATTTGGGCGCGGGTACGGGATTTTACTCTATTGCCGCGGGGCATCTGGTTCCAAAGGGGAAAGTGTATGCGGTTGAGGTGGTGAAAGATTTTTTAATGACAATAAGAAATAAAGTGAAGGACGCCAGTCTCAATAATGTAGAGATTATTTGGGGAGATATTGAAAAGATTGGTGGTACTAAAATAGGGGACGGGGTTCTGGACGTGGCGATTGCCTCTAATGTATTTTCTCAAGTAGAAGACAAGCAAAAATTTATTGCAGAAATAAAAAGAATACTAAAGCCTAAGGGAAGGGTGCTTTTGGTCGACTGGGCCACTCATTCAGCAGTTTCACCCAAAGGAGCCATACCCAAAGACAAGGCGCGAGAAATTTTCGAAAAGGGTTCCTTTGTAGTAGAGAGGGATATTAACACTGAGGCGCATCATTATGGTATGATATTTATTAGGAGCTAGCAGATTAGGCGCTAGGCCCTAGCTAAGGCAAAAGAAATTGCTAAAGCCTAAAGCCTAAAGCCTAAAGCCTAAATCATGAAAGGAAGTTTCCAACTTATAACTATAGTTATCTTTATCGCCCTAGCTGTTTTCGGCGTCTTGGTTTTTTCCGGCGCGATACCGATAGGCAATGATAATGCCCCTGGAAGTATGGGCACTGTAGTTTTATGGGGAACAGTACAGAGCCGAACGATGGCTCCGCTCATAGAGGAATTTAATTCAGCCAACCCTTCATTTTCAGTAACATATGTGCAAAAATCGGCAGACACGTTTGATAAAGATTTACTGGAAGCATTAGCAAGCGATAAAGGGCCCGACATGTTTTTCCTGCCTGACAGTCTTGCCTTCCACTATGCAGATAAAATTTTTACTATTCCATATCAGAGCTATCCCTTGGCTTCATTTAAAAATAATTTTGCCGGAGCAGGGGAAGTGTTCTTAACCTCAAAAGGAATCTTGGCCTTCCCCATTGCTATTGACCCGCTCGTGATGTACTACAACAGAAGCATGCTTGATGCGAGCGGAGTTGTTTATCCTCCAGCATTTTGGGACGAGGTATCTGCTCTTGCGCCGACTCTGACTCAAAAAGATGATTCCAATAAAATAATTAAAAGCGCGGTTGCCTTGGGGCATTTTTCAAATATTACTCATGCCAAGAATATCGTAGCTACTTTGTTTATGCAGGCAGGCAACCCAATCGTGTACGAAACAGACGGGGAATTTATTTCTGCCTTGAGCGCATTTAATCCCAAATATAATCTAGCTTCAATTCTAGAATTTTATACAGATTTTGCCGACCCGGGTAAAAATGTGTATTCCTGGAATAGGTCCTTCCCAAATTCCACTTCTGCCTTTTCCGCGGAGAACCTGGCGCTTTATTTCGGTTATGCGAGCGAACTGCCAACTCTCGTCGATCGAAATCCAAATCAAAACTTTCTAGCAGCTCCCATTCCGCAAATTAGAAACGCAAACTCAAAATTAACAGGAGCTAAAGTGACGGGCATAGCTCTCTTGTCTTCCTCTAAGAATTTCAATACGGCTTTTACGGCAGCTGGCCTTTTGGCTGGAGGGGATTTTGCTTCCAAGTTTGCTCTCTCTACCGGCGTAGCTCCAGCGCGCCGAAACCTGCTTCAGTTAAAGCCGGCTGATGCCTATTCCCCGATTTTTTACGATTCCGCGCTTTACGGGAGAAGCTGGATTGATCCTTCTCCCGCGGATACCGATGATATTTTTCGCCGGATGGTGGATGGAGTTCTCTCCAATAGCCTGACGCCAGGCGATGCTATCACAGATGCGAGTTCAAAACTTGGCTTATTATTAAGGCAATGATAATTATGCAAAAAATAAACTCAAAATATTTTTCAGCTATTACTAGCCTTTTAGTTGGAATTTCAGTTTTATTTTTTATCTCTTTTTTTCTGCCAAGCGCAAAAATCAGAGCTCAAAGTGAAGAGCTTTCAGTAGAAACTACCCATTATTCTGTTTTAAGCTCAAATGTTTTTGTGTTGGGAGGAGCTTATTTTAACAACATAGACAGGAAACCCCTTACCACTTATTTTGAATATAAGCGAGATGATTCCATTATCAATGATAATGATTTTAATGTAGATATAGATTTAGATGACCCAGAAGACAGGCAAGAGACAATAAAAATTGTGCGCGGAGAAGGAGTAAAAGAGTCCGGTGAGTTTCACTCTAGCCCGAGCCTGCAACTATCCTCAACTTATTATTTTAGGGCGATGGGGTATTTTAATGACAATGAGAGTGAAAAATTTTATGGCAGAACGCTAAGCTTTAGGACAGGATTTCCGTATCCCGGAAGTCTGCAGATACCCTTTACAGTAGAGTTTGATGAGCAAGAAGACACCAACGAACCACCAACCCCCAGGGCTGTCACCTATACTCCTCCTGTGTGTGAGGCCGTAACTGAAACATTAGTGAATGGTGTGTGTGTGGAAAAAGCTTCTACGCCCCTTATTCCTTCTGCACCTCCCAGTTTTCCACCCGATACTCCGCCCTCATCTCCACCTGTGCCACCTGGCGTAGGTTCTACTGATACTGATTCTGTAGATTCCGGTTCGAGCTTGGTAAAATGCGGAACAGTAAAATATAAAAAGGGTGAAGAAAAGGATGAAAATGGCAACGACAAAGAAGGATTGATTAAAAATCCGTGCGGATTTAAAGATTTTATAACTTTAATCAATAATGTCATTACTTTCATTCTTAAATATATGGTAGTACCTATTGCCGCAATAATGTTTGCCTATGCGGGATTTCTCTTGATTACAGCTGGGGGTGAGGCGGCTGGTGCTAGGACCAAAGCGAAGAATATCTTTATGAATGCCCTAATTGGCCTTATTATTGCAGTAGGTGCTTGGCTCATCGTGAAGACATTGATTGAGATAATAGGTTATGAAGGTATTGGAACTTCTTTTTTGGGATAACAAATTTAAACAAATAAATTGTACTAAAATTTAATGAGGTATATAATACGACCATGAATCCTTTTAAAAAATATATATATAAAACTAGTTTCTTGCTCGCGATCTTTTCCTCGCCTGCTATTTCTTTTGCGCAAGAATGTGAACCCGGTAAGCTTTGCAACCCGATACCAAAGGTTACTTCATTGGGAGGATTGATCCACACTCTGATTGAAGGAATTCTCAAGATTGGTATGCCGATTATTGCGCTCGCCATTATTTACTGCGGTTTTCTTTTCGTAAAAGCACAGGGTAAACCAGAAGAAATTTCAAAGGCTAAAAGCGCTTTGCTTTATACTCTAATAGGAGCGGCGATACTCCTCGGCTCGTGGGCGATAGCACAGATGATAAGAGATACCGTGCTCGAATTATCAATTATAAATCCCGTTAGAGTTTTACTCTTATAGGAAAGTGAGAAGATAAATTATCTATTATAAAAATATGAATAAATCAAAAAAAATAAAAATCAAAAACTCTAACGGGATGAAAAATATTTTGCTAAAAGTTTCCTTGTTTATTTTTCTGGTACTAATAGCAGTTTCTCCGATGATTGCTTCTGCTCAAGCCGCTTGGAGAGGTATAGACCCACGCCTCATACCGGTGTGCATAGGTAACGGTATAGGAAACCTAATTTGTAGAGTACATCAGATTCTTAATTCTATTATTCCGGTACTAGTCGCCTTGGGTGTTATTTATCTAGTTTGGGGCATAGTGCAGTACTTTATCAAAAGTGAAGAGGAGGCGAAGAAGAAAGGAAAAGACAGGATAATCTTTGGTATTGTTGGCTTAGCTGTGATTGTGGGTCTTTGGGGACTTGTGAATGTGGTTGTTACGACTTTTAATTTAGGAGGACAAAGAGCTCCTGACCTTACGAATTTGGTTGCGGTTCCTACTACGGAGAGTTCTGCCTGCAAGATAGGGGGCAAATTTCAGGGAGTCTTGGACTATGTTACTTGCATTATAGGCAAGTCCGTCATTCCTTTTATTTTTGCTATCGCGATGGTTATGTTTATCTGGGGCGCTGTCAAGTTTTTCATAATTGAGGCAGACGAAGAGGCAAAGAGAGCGCAAGGAAAGCAGTTTATGATTTGGGGCATCATTGCTCTTACAGTCATGATTTCTGTTTGGGGTTTGGTCGGGATTTTAACAAACACCTTTTTTGGTAGTGGAGTACAAGTCCTTCCCCAACTTCCAACCACCGAGCGTTAGATAAACTTACTGCCGGGTTGCTTTTATTTTGATTGTGCTTGTGGTAATATTTGCATATTGGTTCTTTGTACAAGTAAAAATTATTAGTCCCGTTAGAAGCCGCGGTCACGGTTTTGGCGGGGTGGAATGAAATTAATAGAATAGTCGAAAATCAGTAATTAAAAATAAATAAAGTGGGTGTGTTGACCGCGACCTGCTTCTAAACGGGATGAAAAATAAATTAATTGTGTTGTCGGGTTTTGTTTTGGGCTTGGCGCCTGCTGCTATAACACTAGCGCAAACTACAGGTGGCGACCCTGTTTCTTGTGGTGTTGCTGGAACTGGTGCGGGAACCGTACAGGGACTATTGTGTAAGTTTAATGAAATTTTGGGCGCAGTCCTCCCAGTCTTGATTGCTTTGGGAGTGGTCTACTTCGTTTGGGGAGTTATCACTTATGTTATCCAGAGCGATGAAGAGGCTAAAAAGGCTGGAAGAAACAGAATCATCTACGGTATCATCGGTTTGGCTGTCATCATTGGGGTATGGGGTCTAGTAAGAATCTTGACCAATACTTTTCAACTAAGCAACAGGCAGAACATTGATTTCCCAACAGTGCCTTACTAGGACTTAGCAACTAGGTGCTAGTGACTAGTGGCTAGATAAAAAATTCTAGAACCTAGAACCTGGAAACTAGAACCTAAAACATGGATGCTTTCATATCTAACGTAAACAGGCTAATACTCAATCCGCTTATAGTGCTTCTGTTTGCCATTGCATTTGTGTATTTTCTCTACGGAGTGCTTGTGTTTATTTTTAACCAAAGCAGTGAAGAGAAAAAGACAACAGGGAAAAGCCATATGCTCTGGGGAATCATCGGACTTACCATAATGATGGGAGTCTGGGCCATCTTGAATATTGTGGTGAATACTTTTGGTCTGCAGGGTCAGGTTGATCCAGAGAGAGGAGAAGTGAATCTAAAGGATTAGAAAAAAACTCAAACAAACAACAAAGATCCCTCTAATGGGGCTTTTTGTTTTCTGTTATGCGTGTTTCAGAGGTGTCTCTTGGTATTTCTTGTCAGCTTGGAAAACCTTTCTAACCAGTATGACTATTACAAGACAAAGTATAGCAAACAAAATCCACTGCACTATGCCATTAGGCATAAAGCTATTTGACCCAAGAATAACACTAGAAGCTAGATTATTCCCGTTATTGGTTATAGATTCATCACTCGTTGTGCCATTTCTGTTATAGATAGGATTTATATTTGAGCTATTTTCTCCTATAATTCCATCTTGACCTGCATAGCCATTTATAGTAAAGAAAGCAGAGTTTGAATATCCTCCCCCGGGCGCTGGATTAAAAACGGTTATATAACGGCCTCCGGAACCCAGCATATCGCCAGCATTTAAGTGAATCAAGAGGTGAGAGTAATCTATAAAAGTAGTAGGGCGAGGGGAGCCATGCCACCTGACAACCGAACTTGGAACGAAATCGCTTCCAGTTATTGTTACAGTCATAGGGCCTTCTCCTAGGTTAGCAGATTTTGGGCTGATGGATTTTATCGTTGGGATAGGATTTTCTGCAGGTTCAGAGTTTATACTGTTGGACATGCCAGCGTGGTTATAAGGATAATAAAAGCCATTGCTTTGGGCATTTGCTTCTGTCGCTAAAAAGGTGACAGCGACGAACGCCAAAATAATAAAAGTGGCAAACATGTAGAATATTGAATTGTTTTTTATTTTATTCATCCCGTTAGAAATCATACTATCTATACATATATTTCTATAAATAAAGATAAATAATTGTTTTTATTTTTATAATGCTTTCCCGTTTTGTAAATTTCTAACGGGACTTATATGCTGTGCAGTATAGCATACTAGTATCAAAAAGTCAAGGTTTTAGGTGTTTTTTGTATAAAAAACTTGTTATTTAATCGTTTTTTACCTATAATCTATTTTGTTGCCTGGGTGGCGGAACTGGTATACGCGCACGACTTAAAATCGTGTCCCGTAAGGGATATGGGTTCGATCCCCATCCCAGGCACAGGGATATTTTGAAAATTTTATTTTGCGCCCATAGCTCAGCTGGTAGAGCAGATCCCTCTTAAGGATAAGGTCCAAGG
>Ga0209541_10004146_pt1 | contig 25910 bp, 28 predicted proteins | sample RifCSPlowO2_01_FD_184027 | JGI IMG/M metagenome (GOLD analysis project Ga0209541, IMG submission 184027) | Groundwater microbial communities from Rifle, Colorado - Rifle CSP2_plank lowO2_0.1 (SPAdes) (version 2) | ecosystem: Environmental > Aquatic > Deep subsurface > Groundwater | place... | reverse complement strand
ATAGCTTGATTTACCATCGGATTTGGCTTTGAGTGTTCTAAGCAGTGTCTTTTTATTGAATTTCACAGGCTGGTTTACACCAGCCTCGAGAACTAATTTTCGGATAACACAATTTTTTTTACCTCCGTTAAGTTTATTTAGCGAGAAAGAGTTACAACTACAATTTACATGCAGGGAGCTGCAACTAGCTCTCCCTGTTTTATATTTTCTCTAGAACAAATACTTTATGGCGCCATTCATCTATGGACTAAAGTCCACAGGGTTCTGGCGCGTCTCTAAAAGATTACCACCTTCCAACCTATGCGCATTCGTTGCGCGTTGGGCTCACGGCATCTGAAATAAATGCAGTAGTATTCCTAAACCCAGAAACGGGCTTATGGGCTGCGTTACATGACATAGGAAAAATCCAGATTCCGTTGGCAGTCCTCGGCAAAACAGAGGGATTTAATGGGGCAGACATGGAAGTGATGAGAAGTCATGTAAAAAACGGATACAACATTCTAGTCGAAGAAAGCCTTAGCTTCTCGGCGTGGATAGCCCTAACACACCATCGGTACCAAACCCATCCCTACCCGAAAGACTCTCAGATGATGGCATTTCCTTTTCCGATTCCAAACGCCTCTCCTGAAACGATGCTTACTGCAAACGAGATCGCGCGGATGGTATCGCTAGCAGATACCTATGATGCAGGTCATAGGCCAAACAACAGATTTGGAGGAAAAACCCCTTCTGGTTCAGAAATAAAGGCTAGAATGCTAAGCGACAACCCAAGCAGAAGGGAACTTATTGAAGAGATCTATAATCGATCAATTTTTAGAGGATAAATACAAAACATTATAAGGTATATCTGGCAGATTAGAATATGCAAGAGACTATCGCTGAAACAATTAATAAGATAACACAAGAACATGTTCTGAAGACAATCCCCGCGTTTAAGCAAAGAGAAAAAATAGATATTCATGTTAGGGGCAAGAGAATATACAGTGGAGAAACAGGATTCACTGAAGACCTAAAGAATTATGTTACAATTAAAGGGGAAAAAATCAAAGTCGATTCGTTCCCTCCTAAGGCAAGAAGTTCCTCCAGCATCAGAGTCCCCAGTCTCGCAAAAGAATTTTCTGCTGGAGGCCTGCTTACAAGAGGACGGGCGGGAATAGGGAATCTAATGAATACGTATCAACCGATTTCCTTAAGTATCACAAAAAACTATTTTGTATTAGGACCTCAACACGGGAAGAATCTTGACCTGCCATTAAAGATAGCCTATGGATTTGCAATTTTAATGACTTTAGCAGCGACTTTGGGATTAACAATTATAAGCTTGCTAACCAGAACATCGCCAGCAATTTTAATTGCAGTATGGTTGATAATATTGGGAACAATATTATTTACGGTTTTCAGATATAGAAAATTCTTTGCGGAATATAATTATCTTTTAATTTGCGACCTAAATAAAAACTCAACTAAGTTAGACAAAGCAAGGAAAATCCTTATTCTGCAAGGAAATTTTCAGGTTGGAACTTCAAGAGATACAGAAATTAACGGAAAAATAGAAATTTATTTAGGAGATAATATCTATTTACTTAGCAAGCCTAAAATGAAGTACCACATATCCAAGAGCAAGAGCAACAACAACCAAGAATATAACTCCTCCAATAAGTGAGCGCTTAGCAAACCCACCAATCGCAAAACCAGTTATCGGCGCAGATGCAATAGGCTGATTTAGAGATGCTTGTGGTTCACTTGATATATTACTGCTAAGAGGGATAAATGGTGATGTGGGTAAAGAATTTGCAGGTGCTGGACTTCTTGCGCGACGATTGCCCCCCCCTCCGCCATCACCCTGCGACGACCCTGAAGGAGGTTGTGCAGGCTCTGAATAAAATGTTCCGCGATTACTGCTCTTCTTTATTTCATAACCTACCAGATTAGAATAAACAATGTCAATCTCACGTGACCTTGTATTCCCTTGCGCGTCTTGAGCAATGCATTGCGCCTCTAATGGTCTGCCATTAGCTCTGCCATTATGCGCATCAACTAAAAGAGAAATGTTTCCTTCAAGACGAGCATCAAAGGATAAGTGTGTTTCATTGATAATATTAGTTAAATCACGCACGCGAAGGGTAAGATTAGTGAGTTGCCAATCAGAAGAGTTGCATGAAAACTCGTATAAAGAATCTCTTTCAACAACCTCAAACGCAAGCGCTGGAGCTTCCCTGTCCAAAGAAAGTAGAGCGCGATAAATATTAACACGTGAAAAATTATAGCCATAATAATTTCTAAATGGTGGCTCTTCTACACGAATTCCTGTTTCATACAAAATGTCTTCAAGACTTTGAGGATTAAGCCGATAGTTATTCAGCATTGTATATTGGTTCAAAATAGCGAGTGCGCCTGAAATCATTGGGGCAGACATAGATGTTCCAGACATGACGCAATAGCCTGAACCAGTCTGAGAACCACAATTAACAAAGGGGTCTGCGCCTTCTAACGGAAACGTTGAGTTGATATAATCCCCTGGTGCAAATAATTTAACAAATCCTGCGTAATTGGAAAAATCTGCTATTAAATCCTGCTTGTCTGTTGCGCCAACAGGAATAACTCCTGTTAAGCAAGCAGGAACCCTGACGCTGTCCTGAAGCCCCTCATTGCCTGTTGATGCCACGACTGAAATGCCTCCCTGAACAGCCTCGCGGACAACAGCACTCAAACTAGAATAATTGCCATCGCAAGAATTCCGGTCTGGAAAATAAGCAGCCCCTAAACTAAGAGAAAGAACTGATATGTTGTAATCATTAGCGTTCAGCACACACCACTCCATGCCGTTAAGCACTTCAAAGAGAGTCGTGCCTGCACTATGGTCTGGAAAGACTTTGACAGAAACCACGCCCGCGTTTGGTGCAATCCCTTTAATTCCACCGTCAGCAGCAACAATTCCAGCCACATGAGTGCCGTGCCCATAAGTGTCTCCAGCACTGCAATTTCTAAAACATCCTACCTCGCCTCTTGAGCAGTCAATAGTGCATTGCGCAACATTAGCGCGGGCTAAATCAGGATGAGAAAAATCAACCCCTGTATCAATAACGCAAACAGACTGCCCCATTCCTGTCAAATTTAGCTGATTAGACTGAAGAAAATGCGAAGGTGTTGCGTTTACAATTCTGACCGCGTCCTGCAATAGCAAATTAAATTGCTTGTTGTGCTCAACACGAATAACATTATCATCAGCAATAAGCTGCCCAAGCTGTTCTGTATTTATTTGAACAGCTGCAACTCCAAAAGAATATGGTTTTACAACAGGCACATTCAAAGAGCGTGCATCAACCCCATCTTTCATAGTTACAAAAGCGAGAACAGAATACTCTTGGGATAACACATCCAAAAGCTCAGAATCTGCTTTTGAATGTGAAAAACTGCGTGTGGAATCAAAAGCGTAAGCTGACGCAAAGGAAAGCAATAGAACAATAGTTATTAAAAAGGGCAAGGCTCTGTAATCCTTAAATAACGCGCGCATAAGAAAAACAAAGAAATAGGCTATTTAAACGATAGCATAAACTAAAATCAATAGATCCTTCTAAGCATGAAAAATTCTCGGATTCATTTCCGCAGACAGCACACATCCCGCAGATACAGCAATCCTTTGCGATAGAAACATATTTAAAACCATTATCTTTAAAAAGATAATGAAAATAGTAAATGAAATAACCGCAGACATAGTAAAAAATGCTGAAAATGGAGAGAGCATCTATAGCTTGGCTGCAAAAATAGGTTTTGCCTACTCTGCGGTCTATAGGTGGATTTCGGAGTTAGAGAAATATGGGGTTATAAGTTTAATCAGGAAAGGGAATAAAAACGTAATAAAAATTAATAAAAATGTGGTTTATAAGAAATTTAAAGAGTTGGACGGGGCTGTATCAGTCATTGAAAAAGACAATAAGTTTTGGGAGTTGATTAAATCATCAAAGTTAAAGATAAGATTTGTAAAGGGAACGGCTGCAACTATCTGGACCAAAGGGAGTTTTATAACCGGAGATTTTTATGAACAGATATACTTTTTAGAAGTTGATAAGAAAGATGCAGATGCTTTGAAAAATTCTTTAATAAAGGAAGGGATTGCTTATACGGGGGGAGAAGCTAATAACAAAAGGCCATTAGTTTGGATTATTCAAAGAAATAATTTTAAGGTGAAGAAAAGAGATGGTTTGCCTGTTATGCCTTTAAATGAATTAGTGGAATGGGGAAAGACGTTGCATTTGGAAAATATCTTAGAACAATTGGACATATTATACAATTTAAGGTTAAATGCTAAGTATTCGGAGGTTTCAACAAATGTCTAAGTTGGATTCAAGAGTTGGCTTGCTCGAAAGAGAACAGGAAGTTATGAGAATACTCAATTTATTTTTGGAAGAAAAATTAGACTTTGTTGTAGTTGGCGGATATGCAATTTCAACATACAAGAAAAGATTCTCAATAGATTTGGATGTTGTAATTAAGGAAGAAGATCTTGAAAATTTTGAGAAAATATTGGAGAAAGAGAAGTACGCTCTGCATTATAAAAAAGAAATAGCTTTGATGTATGGAGAGCAATTTAAAAGATTTATGAAAAAAATGAATAGCTTGCCTGTTGATATTGATTTGCTAATTAATGGTCTTGTCTCGCGGACAACAAATGCCACTTGGGGATTAGACTACATTAAAAGAAATTCTGTAAAAAGAAAATTAAACAATTCAGAATTTCTAACTCCAGAGAAAGAGCTGATTATTGCGATGAAATTTCATAGCGGGAGATTATCAGACATTAGAGATATTGTTGCCTTAATGCCTTGCGACAAAAACAAGCTTAGAAGGCATTTGCTAAACGGGGATATCAAGAAGCTTAGAGACTCAATGAAAAATCAAGCATCTTTTCTAAACAGTCCGCAATTCGATGATAGCTTTAAGGGTATATTTGGACCTTTTTCCTACAATGAGAAAGACGTCCAAGAAGCTAAGAAATTAGTTAAAGAAATCCTAAAATCAACAACCAAGCCACAGCAAGCTACGAAGTAAAACGATTTAAATTTAAGCACGGGGAAACCAGTCTAATTTATTTTGTTTTTTAATAATCTCAAAAGAATATTCATAAATGGCGTCTTTAAATCTGGACGTTAGTTCGTTCTCAAACGCACGAAATTCCTTATTATTCTTTAAAATTAATAAAGCAACAATATCGAATAGCGTTTCAGTAAGCAACAACGTATTACACTGATGAGTAGAAGCGATAAAAGTAGCAATGTTCTCTTTTTGTGTAGGCCTTACGAGCTTTATCATCAGCATATAAGCTTCAAAGCCCAATAAAAACAAATTAATAACGGGCTGAAACTTGGTTATAACACGCGCCTTAATAAGACGATGTATTCTATAACGTACCGTTTCACGCGAAATGTGGAATGCATCGGCGAGTTCAACATAGGAAACTCTGCAATCTGAAGAAAGTCGTTCTAAAAAAGCAAGATCTAATCGGTCAAATGAAATAGGGGAAGCCGGATGAATAAAAGACGGAAAGGGGGTCTTGTGTGCAGGCACGTTGAACAAATTGTGGGGGGGAAAGAGTGTTCGTGCAGATAGAACAAAGAAGTCTTTTACGCATGTGTTGTTTAAAAGGTTCTCCAGAATAGTTTCTTTTTGCTTAGTTCCTTTAGAGTAGAACGCCAAAACAAGATCATAAACTCCGGTAGGCTCAAGAACACCATAAATTTCCCGTTGTTCTGCGAGAAACGTAAGGTACGCTTCTTTTTGTTCTTGAGTACATTTAGTTTTAATGAAAACGATAGAGGTAATGAAACCGAGAGTAGTGGCATCAATGTATGTTTGATACTCTCCAATAATATGGCTCGCCTCTAAGTTCTCAATTCGTCGACCAATATTGCTCTTAGAAAGCTGCAATTCTTTTGCAATGACCGCGTTAGCTACACGGGCATTGGTCATTAACATACTTAAAATTTTTTGGTTTCTTTTATCTAAGAGGAGTACATTTCCCCTGTCTAAAATTATACCTTTAGGTTCATTTTGTTCCATATAATAGAACTTATGCAATCTTCTATATAAAAACATTTGCTTTAGTTCTATTTTAGTGTGCAAGGATATAATAACGTGAATCCCCGAAAGATACTATGGCTCACACATTAGAAGAAAGAACAATCCAAAATCTAATTTTCTATAAATCCCCAAGGGGATGTAATCTATCTCCTAAAGGAAGCGATGGCGGCTGTAAACCGTCTGGAGGTAAAGGGCGACCCCCAAAAGGCAAAGGATTTCGACCTGAAGCCGATTATGCAGGTAGAGAGTTATATGATAATTATATGATGGGGAGTTAAATGACCTCTAATAAAGACCTCGTTACACTATGCGATACATGGGAAAAATTTAAAAGAGAAAGAGACGTAACCGCTTTAGCAGATTTTCTTATATCGCAAATTAAAGCTCCTGTTCTTATCGTAAATCCTGTTGTAGGCTGCAACCTAAGATGCTTGCATTGTAGCTATGAGTGCGACCCAGAACCAAAAGAGGCAGTAGAAATAGACGTCTTGAAACAGGTCATTTCGCAAGCGAAAGAACTCGGGGTTAAGCGATGCACCATATTAGGAAAGGAACCTCTGCTGGGTTTCGAAAAAAGAACCGGCCCACTACTCAATCATATGACTAAAGAAGAAATGCCTTTCGGCATGGTTACAAATGGTACTTTAGTAAAGGATAATATCACATCTTTAAGAAGACATAGATTTTGGTATATCGACGTAAGTATAGACGGCACAAAAGGATTTCACGACCGAAATCGTGGCGAGGGGAATTATGAAAAAGCAGCAGAAGGTCTTATCACCTTAAGGGACGAAAAGATTGCAGAAAAACTTTTTGTTTCAGCCACCGCAATGAGCTATAACTTTAAAGATTTGCCCCATATGGTCCGAGATTTTATTAAAGAAGGTATTGTTGATTTTTCAATCGGGCTCTATGCTTATACAGGAACCAATCCTTCAGAATGGAAATTGCGTGCGCCTATGCTTCCAGGATTTCTAGAAGAACTATGCGAAACAAGTTATGATGCGAACGAAGTCATTGTAGATATCCATTCTCATGTGGCAAGGTTCTGGGATTACTTGGTTGAAAAGGGGATAATCGATTCCGCAGGCGTACAACATGGTGAAAAAGATAATATGTTTTATCAAATACCTGGTTCAAACGTTTTCCTCAGAAATAATCTACTGACCACTGGACCATGGAATACGCTTATGATAACTGCTGATGGAAATTGTCTAACAGATTACGAAGACGCGAGCAGAAAAAATTGGCGTGCGTATTCCATAGGAAACATAGCAACCACCCCTCTTAGAGAAATACTAACAAAAATTCCTGAAGAATGCACCAGATTTGCAAGAAAACTCGATCAATTAATAAAAAGGGATCTTAATAATCAAAGCGGTCTCGTACCAGTTACCCTACGTCAAACAGAATGAACCTCCTAACTATGGAATATATTATTAATAGTAACTAGTAGCTCCTTCCAATATAAACAACTTCATGCGCCTTGTGCCCGCACACAACACAATTCCCGCTTGCCTTTTCTTTCTCCAGCTTCCTGCCTCGAACTTCTGCACCAGCTTCTTTCTCAACACGTTCCGCGCATTCAAATCCATCACGCCCTACAGAACAAAACCCGCATCGAACTATATTTCCCGCCTCAACAAATTTCTTAATATCTTTTAGGTTTCCAGCATTCTTAACACGCCCTTCAAACAATTTATCAGCCTCTTTCCTCAAATTATTTCCGCATTCTTTCCTAACTTTATCAACATATTTCATCAGCTCTTTTTCAGAAATAAGCTCTTTCTTGTTCAAATCTCTCCTAAACACGCTCAATTTCCTGCTCTTTAGTTCATTATCCCCAATATCAATCCTTACGCAGGCACCTTTCATTTCCCAATAATTGAATTTTTCGCCAGGACTTTTCTCGCTAATATCAATTTCAACGCTAGCCCCATAGCTTTCAATCATTTTCTTTATCTCCAAAGCCTTCTTCTCTGCCTTATCGCTAATAGGAACAATAGCCACATGCAAAGGCGCGATGTCCCACGGAAAACGCAAGCCCTTATCATCCCCATGCACAATAATTACACTAGCAAGTATGCGCGACATTGCAGGCCCATAGCAAGTTGAAAACGGAGTCTTGTCCTTGCCATCTTTATCCTTAAACGTAACGCCAAAACCTTTCAAAAAATCCTGCGATATCATGTGCGTTGATGGCTGCTGAACTAACTTGCCATCGGGATTCAAAACATCAGCCGCAAACGTGCGCGACGCACCAGGAAACTTATCCCAAGCAGGTCTCTCAAAAAATATGAAAGGCAGTCCGCAAAGCTCATGCATTATTTCTTCTGTGATTTGCATGTCTTCCTTGACTTGAGCCAAAGCTTCTTCCTCATTTGGAAACAAGCAATGAGTCTCAATCCAATGAAATTCCCTTGTCCTCAATAAAGGCCTCGTTGCTTTAGTTTCATAGCGAAAAACATTAGCTCTCTGATAAGTTTTGAAAGGCAGTTGCTTATAGCTTCTAAGCCACAAGGAAAACATTTGGTAAAAAGCTGTTTCAGATGTTGGTCGCAACGCAAGTTTTTCCTCAAGTTCTGTCTCGCCCCCATGTGTAACCCAAAACACCTGCGGAGTAAAGCCTTTCAAGTGCTGTGACTCTTTCTTCAAATTGCTTTCAGGAATTAAAGTCGGAAAATAATAAGGCTTATGCCCTTTGCTCTGCAAAACTCTCTCAAATTCCTTGTAAAGTTTTTCAATAACAAGAACGCTCCACGGCTGAAAAACCAAAAAACCTTTCACGTTGTAGCGCAAATCAACCAGCTCTGCTTTCTGCAATATCTCTGAATACCACTCTGAAAAATTCTCGCTCTTCTTTACCGAAAGCCCTTTGGCGCCTTTATCAGACATGCCCTATTTAATGCTGATATCTTTCTTAAACGTTGTGCTCAGGGAGAAGAACGATTGCCTACCCAGTCAGTAACATATTTAGCCAAGTCAAAGTCTGGTCCAACAACAGGGCTATAATTTTTTGAATCAGTTAATGAAAATTGTTCACTCAACAATCTCGAATATCTCCGAGTCATGCCAGGTCTAATTAAATAACGAATAGGATTCTTATTGAGTGGCAGCCGCGTCCTTCCCGCAGCGACTGCGTCTTGAAATAAACTAAGGGGCACATCTGGTTCATCATTAATTAAACGCGTGAGAAACAGAGCATACACATCAGAAGAGCCGTCATTGTCAAGATCAGCACGAACGCAGTAAACAGCTCTATTGTTTCCTATGGTGCGCGCGAATTCTGAGGCATCAGGGTCGTTACTACCAGAAAACATTTCAGTCTCTGAAGGCAGACTCACAATATGACGCGAACGTTCACACGACGAATTCAGTCCGTTTACACCAGTTGCGAGAATAACAGGCAGCGCGGTCAAATATCCTCGCCAAGAAGTATTATTTGACATTAGGAAAATAAAATTGCCCTCCTAACCGCATTTCATATTAAATGAATCGCACTTTCCAGAATTGCAAGTTGTGCATAACCATTTATAATCTGGCTTTGCGGAGCTTCCTTGGTTAAGACAAACGCATGCGCAAGCGCCACCACTACCGCGCGCAGCACAAACTCGGGTTGCTGCAGTTGTAGCAGTACATGAAATTCCAGGAGTATACCCACTGCAAGCATTGACACCAGTCTGCTGTAAGACAAAGCCATCAGTCCTCAAAAATGAGAAAGTTTGTGAAACTGTAACACTCGTTTTCTCTGGAGAAAACGTGCTAAGTCCAAAGAAAAGAACAAAAAGTGTAAGAGCAATGCCTGATAAAAACCAAGTCATAATTCTTGTACTGTGCATCTTTTTCAGAGGCACTTGGTGTTTAAATAGATTATGGCACTCCAAAAGCTAATGGGCCCAGGAGGAATCGAACCCCCGTCAGCCGGTCCGAAGCCAGCCGTTCTATCCACTAAACTATGGGCCCTTATAGGGAGATTTGAATAACTCCTGTTGTTTGAGTTTTCAAAGCGATTCTTAGAGGACTTTGCATGGTTTTTCAAAGTCTTCTATAGAACAGATTAAATGGAGTTTTTAAGTGTGCTGTTTGCGCTTCCGCGACTGTAACATAAGCTGTTCCTCGAGAGCCTGCTGTTCACCCCTTGTCAAAGCGAATGGCCTGCCCAATGCGGCTCGTTGCCGCGTTAATTCAGCAAGAAAAACCGCGCTCGCCACGCTCACGTTCAGGCTTTCAACCATCCCGCGCATTTGAATCTTCAAAACAGCATCAGCGCGGGCAAGAGCAGCATCAGATAATCCCTGATGTTCGTTTCCAATCATAAGCGCAATCTTCTTTTTTCCAAAAGAATAATCAAACAAATATATAGCCTCATCTTTCAGCGCAGTTGCAACAATAACGTATCCTTTCTCCTTGAGATAATCCAAGCACTCCGCAGCTGACCTAAATGTATGAAATGTTAGCCACTTATGCGCAGACGACGAGCTTTGCTTACCAATCTTTGCAGGATTCCAAGGTTCAGTCTTATCAAAAATCAAATACACATCCTGCACGCCAAACGCATCGCACGTGCGAAAAATCGCTTCAGCGTTGTGAGGGTCATGAATATCTTCAATAACAACTGCAAGCCCTGCCTGGCGTTGCGAAACAACGCGTTTTATTTTTTTAAGGCGGTTGTCAGATACCATGTTATGCAATTCTAATAAAGGCAGATTAATAAACATTCATCAAAAAGTCTATTTAAGAAGCCCCTCGCTCAACGTCGCGCAAGCTCAACGGCTTCAGCCTCGGAGAGCGCGCGGTTATACAATCTAAATTCGTCAATCTCTCCTTGATACGCGCCATTTTGATATCCTGTTCCAATTTTTATCTGAGCAGTATTAGAATATCCTCTCCCAACATTTCTTATATTTCCAGTCACTGTACCTGTTCTCTGCCCATCAATATACATCTCAATCTTTGAGCCCCCTTCAAACACGCCTGTGAACGAATGCCAGCCTCCAGTTTGATATGTCCGCGCGCATTCCCTCACATAAACCCTGTCGCTTGCACCCCCATCTTCAGAAACATAAAAATCAATGCTTGCGTCATTCGGACAGACACCCCCGGGAGCTGAAATATCTGCAAACCAGCTAATCTGTCCTGATGTTCCGTCCCACTTGCCTGCAAAAATCTGAGGTCCCTGATTTCTCGTTCCCTTGAACCAAAAACTAACACTAAATCTGCTTCCAGGATTCAGCCACGCACTTGACATCAATTGCACATAATCATCAACCCCATCAAATCTCAAGCCGTTGCCAACTACTCCTCCTGAAGCAATCGGACCGACAAGGCTCGCACCGCCGCGCAAACTAGAAGAGTCTATCAAAACACTGCGATTTTCCGTATATTGGTCAAAAGTATAAAACGCAATCAGCCCATCAGTTAAATTGAATAGAGGTGGAGCAACACCACAGTCCACACGACATGTTACACTAGTTTCTCGCCCGTTGCATATTCCATCACCACAACGCGGTTCTGGTGGCGGCGGTGCCGAAGGCGGAACCCACCGACCTACTTCGCAATATCCCTGCATACCAGGGTCGTTTGGGATAAGAGAATAATTGTTGATAACATAATCAGTATTGGTATTGACTGAACGAAACTGAGCAAGTTTCTGAGGGTCATTGGAAACAACAAGATAACGAAGACCATACGGCGTGCAATATCCTTCTAAAAGAATTTTGGAATTTCTGCCAGAACCATCCCAACATCCGTCACTTCTCTCATCCGAAAATCTGGTTTCAGGGAGGCGCGTAATCCGACTTGAAGAATTAATAAACGTGCCTCCATCACCATCGTTGCAGAAGAAGCTATTTGGATAATTTGTGTTTAGTTGCGGTTCTGCAGGGGTCACGTTATAAACAAGTGAAACCCACCGCCCTGACTCGCGCACGATATGATAACGAGTATCATTAGAATAAATCTGCTCGCCGGTAACATTAGTGGAAAGGCGAATACGGATATCCTGCTTAACACAAAAACCTTCGCCAAACTGTTCGGTTCCTATGAAAAGTTCTACTAAATCAGGTAATTGGAAACCTCTATCAATCCACAGCATCTCTTTTATGCGCGGATAAACATTGATTCGAGTTCCATCATCAAATGTAATTTGTCTTCTTCTGCCTTCACATTTGTCCTCGTGGACCTGCATACGAACTCTGCCACGACTGCTAAGAGAGACTAAAGCAGCTGCGCCAGTTTGGCTTATATCAATATTATCGGTATCGTGAGGCATGTAACGCGTATTCGGATGATAAATAGTAACGACTTTCTCAGACAAGTCCCCAACAAGTGAGCGTGCAACACCGTCAGGCGGGCTAAATTTTGGCTCGCTTGAAAAAAGAGAATCAAATGGAAACGCGCTGGCTAATGACGAGAGCAAAATAACAAAAAACACCCCCGCAAAAACAGCGCCGCTTTTCATGAAATTCTGATGTAAAATTGATATATAAACTTACCTTGCTTTCAGCATCTTCTCCAGCATCGCCCGCGCAATTTTATAATCCGCCCGCCGTTGCGTCGCCTTCATGACCTCTCCCATCAAATAATTAAGTATCTTCTCATCTCCTTTTCTATAAGCCTCGGCAGCTTTCTGATTATTTTCAATAATCTTTTTCACAACTATTTCAAGATCCTTCCTGTCGCTTATTTTTCCCTTAGCGTTTGATGGGCTGAAACTCTTAGGCACGAATTTGTTTAATATTTCCTTGGCTTGCAATTCAGTTATTGCTCTCTTTTCCACCATTTTAAGCAATTCAATAAAATGTTCAGCCTTAATGTCAACCTCATGCAGCATTTTTTTGTTCCAGTTCAGCACGCGCAAAAGCTCGCCAGTTATCCAATGCAATGCAAAGTCTGCCTTCATTCCCCCATCTTTAACAACCTTTTCAAAAAATTCAGCAATATCAATATTCTTAGCAAGCACCTCAGCATTTTTCTTATCTATCTTATGCTTTGTAATTAATTTTTTCAGCTTAACTTCGGGCAATTCAGGCAGATTTTCTTTTAACTCATTAACAATATTCTTGTCCAACACAACATCCTGCAAATCAGGCTCTGCAATAAAGCGGTAGTCGTCCTCTTTCTCTTTTGAACGCATAGAAACAGTTTTGCTTTTAGCCTCGTCAAACCTCCTTGTTTCGCGCACAGAGCCTTCCTGCGATTGCCTTTCCAGTTCATATGTAATCGCCTTGCCAATTGCTTCAATAGAAGTAATATTCTTAATTTCTACCCTTTCAGTTTTTTTGGGAGAAATTAAATTTACATTCACATCAACTTTAATGCCTGCGTTGGTGTCAGCAACCTTGAGATATGCGAGCGCGTGAACAAGTTTATGCAGCCATTCAACAACCTCTTCGGAAAAATGAAATTCAGGCGCAGTCACAATTTCAACAAGAGGCAGACCAGAGCGGTTATAATCAACGCGTCCTGTTTGAGGCTCCCAAGATGCAGGGTCTTCTTCCAAATGCATGCTTGAAATTCTAATATTTTCAAATGCCCCATCAATTCCGAGGGGAGTCGCGTGCGCCCCGCTCATCGTCGTCTGATATCCTTTAGGCAAGTCAGGCCAAGAATAATGCTTGCGCATCCACTTCATCCTGTTGTTTATTTTGCACCCAAGCATAAGCCCTATCTTAACAGCCATCTTAACAGCTTCGGAATTTGGCGCAAAAGGCTTTGCCCCTGGCTGTCCTGTGCATGTCGGGCAAACATTTACATTCGGCTCAAGTCCCCGCTCGCGGGAAGCAGAGCACCTGCAAAATAGTTTTTCTTTCGTAACCAGATAAGTATGTATCTCAAGTCCAATAAGCCCTTGCATAACAATTACTAATAGCCGAGGTTTTTATAACTTCGTGCATAACAAATAATTACGCGTTCTTAATGCAGACATAAATTGATGAAGGAGTTGTTTCAATTAAAGTCTGAGCAAATCCAAAAGGGCAGTTAAGATGTGGCCAATTTGTTCCGCATTGAATTCCCTGATTAACTAAATTAAACCAACTTCTTCCGCACCAAGTTCCTATAGGCAAATCGTTCACAGCAACAGACCCACCGCCAGACCACGATGTCCTACAGTCAGCGCCAATGCAAAACCCATTCGCTTTCACACGCCCAGTCACCTCTAACTTTTCACTAGGTGCTCCTGTAATCGCACCTATGCCGACATTTCCGCCTGCCGCATCTGGCATAAATTTAACGTGTGTTGCCAGAGCGTCATCGTGCGCATTTATTAATAAATACCCACCAGAAGAATCAATATTGGATTTTATTATTCCATTGCTGATAAAATCTATGTAGGCATTGCTCCCTTCCGAGTCTATGCCTATGCCTGCGCCCGAATCAGTATCTTTTATGTAAAGATTTCTGCCTACTGAGTCAAGGCTATTTTGTCCTATACCCAGATGCCCTGGAAAAGCATACCAATTCGCAGCAGCTCCTCCAAAAGTTGAACTTCCACCAAAACTGGTCGCTCTCGAACCAGGCCCAATTTCATTTACAGTATGTCCAAGCGTCGCAGGCGCACCAGGATTGGAATCATACGCAGTCGCAATAAACAATCCAGCAATCAATACAACAAGCCCCAAAAAAACAAACGCGTGTTTCTTCTCAATCGTCACCTCTAATGCCATATACTGTTTAGAAAAAAGAACTATATAAATCTAGCGCACTCACACGCCAAAATTACGTTTCCGTCGTCCGAATTCCTGCACCGCTTCTCGCAGCTCATCAGGCCCAAATTCAGGAAAATGAACAGGGATGAAATAGAGCTCAGCATAGCTCGACTGAAATGGCATAAAACCGCTCAGCCTCTGCTCCCCAGATGTTCGAATAATCAAATCAGGATCTGGAATGCCAGTCGTATCAAGTTCTCGCGCCAGTTCTTCTTCGCTAATCTCGACTTTGCCGCGCTTGAGCACACGGTTAACCGCTCGTGTAATCTCATCGCGCCCGCCGTAATCAAGGCAAATCGAAATATTAATCTCGCTGAATAAGTGCGTCGCTTCTTCCAGCTCATCCATCTGTTTCAAAATATCTTCAGGTAATCGGTCCTTTCTTCCAATATGGCGAAATCGCGCCTTGTGAACGATAAATTCTTTCTTGAACTTCTTCAACCCGCGCCCAAGCAAAGAAAACAATTCATTTACCTCACGTTTATCGCGTTGCCAATTCTCTGTAGAAAAAGCCCAGAACGTGAGATGCGAAACACCGAGAGACTTAGCTTCTTCAAGCAGCGCGAGAACACGCTCAGAAGACGAAGCAAAACGATGACCTTCCCACGGCTTCAATCCCTTGTCTTTAGCCCAGCGCCGATTACCGTCGGGAATAACACAAACATGATGCGGAATCGCATCCTGCCCATGAAGCAGATGTTTTCCAAGATTGGCAAAGCTGTGCGCTTGATCTCGAATAAACCCTCCATCAGTCGAGATAACAAAATCATCAAACCTTCTGACCGGTTTCTTCCACGCGTACGACACTTCAGTTACCTTAGCAAGAAACGGCCCGCCCTGCACACGAGCTAAAAAGAGTTCAAGTTGTTTTCTCGAAGCTTGGGCAACAATCGCAACTCTTCCATCGCCAGCATTTCGCACATGACCTTTAATAGAGAATGCGTCCGCCTGCTTCTTGACAAACTGCCTGAAACCTACCCCTTGCACCCTGCCATATACATCAATACGTAGTTCTTCCATGCCACTCTATAAAAAAGAGCTTTTTAAATCATAGCGTGGATAATTCTATTTGATTATATGAACGAAAACTAATTTCCATCACTATAATTGCCAGAATTCTTTATGAAAGCTGTTTCTGAAGCGCGGTTTTGAAACGCTCAAGATCGCCGGCATTAATACGCGCACCAACCGCATCAAGATGACCTCCTCCGCGCCCGCCTTCAAAATCACCTAAAATACTCTCAAGCATCTCGCGGACACGCGGCCCTCGGAGTGAAAGATTCGCATAAGACCCGCTTATGAACGCCACAACAACAACGTGCTTAGGATAAAGGTAAGACAACTCATTGGCCAAATCAGAGCTTATGCTTAACGCACCACCGTACTGAAAAAACAAGAGCTTTTCACCCTTGTGCGCCTTTGCACGAGGGAGCAGTTCATCATATTTTTTCTTTATCTCGCGATATTTCCGCGCAAATGAGCTCTGTCCGCCAAGTTCAAGAAGCATATCATGCGGATTAGCGCAATCAGCAACAAAGTTCTGCAAATAGACAACGTGCGTCACCGAATCTTTCAGCCCATATCCTAAAGCGCGCGCCAGCAGGCCAATCTCAGTCCCATAATACGCATCAAAAGGCGCGCGTATCCGCACGCCCCACAAATCAGGATGCTTTTTGGCAAAAACCGAAGCAAAATCAGGAAGATAGTGGTCTGCAATGCATCCCATTAGTGCAACCCATGCATCTTCTGTGCGTTGCGTCAATTGGTAGCACCAATACGTAACAGGCTCCCCGCTTTTCTGTTTGCTTTTATTAAGCGTTGGATTAAAAGTCAGCACAGCAGGATGTTCGTGATGAGGCGACACAACATCATGATGGTCAATCCATATCAAAGGCAGATGCATCTCCTCGATTTCTTTCACAAAAGCATCGCCCAAAAAAGGCCTGTCAAGCACAAAAACGTAATCTGCGTTGAGTTCACGCGCCTTTCTCGCGTAGCCTACATCAATGTCAGGGTGGGAACGCACAGCCACACCCTTCCCTCGCCCCAAAAACCTTCTCAAAAGCACAAAACTGCAAAACCCGTCAGCATCGTTATCGTAGAAAAAAATAGGATTTTGCGCACGCTCAAGATGTTCTCTCAATTCAGCAAGTTGTTTTTCAGTCAACATAACCCAAGCATAAATAGGCAATATTTAAGACTGTCGAACTAGGTTTAGCGCTCCTTAAACCAGTTCCACAATAAAACCGCGCACAATGCACAAAGTGCCCCGATAAAAAAGAGTGCCCACGAATTGGGAGCGCTAACTAAAAAAGCATACATCTTATCTGATAAAGTTCCTCGAACAGCATCAGCAGCAGGAGCACCAAAATTAGAAGCATTAGCTGCTGCTTCTGTATAAAAAGAACTCGCTGCACCAGCCCCCCCACCAAGATTAGTCGTTGTATCATTTACAACAAAGCCAATGCTCGAAGGCACCGCGCGTGCACTCTCAGCAAACAGCATCTTTGCCCGATAGCTCATTTCCCAGAGTTTGAGCCCAAAAGCCAAAAAAATAGAAACCAAGAATGCAGGAACAATCCCGCGAAGCATGCGTTTGGGTGAAATAACAATTCGCTTCTCAGAAACGCGATAAACTGGCACGAGCTTTCCCTTGGAACTCAAAAGAGAACGCGTTTTTTCAATAAGTCCTGAGTGCGCAAGCTTCTTCATATTATAATCCACCGTCGTCAGAGGCATGCTTAGCCGCAAAGCAACCTCACTCGTGCTAAGCTCGTCCTCCGCAAGCAGCGACAAGATGCGCTTCGAGCTTTTATTCGCCAATACATCCGCCAATGCGCCCATGCGCGGGTCATCCAAATCAATCAATACAGAGCGGCTGGCCATAACTTCTCAGGGTAAAATAGCTATATAAATCATAGGAACGCTACAAGGATAGTTGCACTCCACAAGAAAAACATTTATAAACCTCTGCAAGATAGAAACATTATGAATAAATGGACTGAATTGCTCGCAGGAGTTCTTTTGATTATAGTTCCAATTATTGTAGCCTTCTATTCACAAACATGGGGCGCTTGGAACTTTTGGAGCGCTGCCGGAGAATTCTTTAAAGGCGGGCTATTCTGGTTCGTTGTCATGATTGGCGTGCTATTCGTCCTTCTGGGCATTTCAGACCTAAAAGAAAGCACGAATAATTCCAAGACCCCTCGACCAGCTCCGCAAGCATCTGCGCCGATGACTAACGTACCAGCAGCAAAGCAGCGCGGCCGCCCAAGAAAGCAATAACATCTTAGCCTATAGTTTACAACAGCAATAAATATTAACAGGTCAATTCTTCAGCCATTATGTCACAGTGCAAAATCTGCGGCGCATGGGACTGCCGTGAACATGCTATTTCAATAGGCCGTGTTGTTTCATCAAGGCAGTTTGTCGGTTCATCACCGCCAGAAATGTTTGTCGGCCGCTGGAACTATCCAAATGTCTATACAGGAATCCTCGCACCGCAAGAAACAGGCGACACTGAAATTCTCGCGTCCCACGAACAATGGCACAAACGCAGGCTGTCAATCCCTGAAATAACTTCCTTGAGAAACCAGCTCATTTATGGCAGAACGCAGCAGCACATAAAAAAAGCCCGGGAGAAAAATAAGTTCACAAAAATCGTACAGGAAATAGCCATGACGCACAAGTCAATCGCGACAGAATTCCGCCTGCAAAAACCTATTCAACTAAACAAGGAAAATCATCCCATAACGCCCCTTATCGCGCGAACCGCACCTGTTGAACACATGCAGCTGCAGGAAAACGCTCCTGTAAAACCAAAAATAGATTATCTAGTAAATGACACAGATGTCAAGTCAACACAAGCAATGCAGGAGCTTTATAAGTCAGGCATTGCAGCATCTTCTATCATGAAGCTTCTTTCAGCAGGATTATTAGGCAGAAAAACAGCGCGCAAGCTCGTTCCCACGCGCTGGTCAATAACCGCAGTAGACGACACGCTGTCAAAGCAAAAATTAGAAAAAATAAGAACATTCCAAGAGCTGTCTGAAATCCGCGTTTTCACAGCAGAATATCTCGGCAACCATTACGAATTCATTCTCTTACCAGGCACGTATAGCTTTGAAGTTATAGAAATTTCCACAGTAAATGGAGCAGTCTGGCACGACTACGAATCCCAATTTCCCCGAAAATCTTATGCAGATTCAGTTACAGGAGCCTATTATGCAAATCGTTTAGCTCTTGCGGAATATCTGGAAAAAATACAAAGGCAGGCGCAATGCCTTGTGATGCGCGAAGTCCGCCCCGAATACACCGCTTCCTGCGGCGTCGGCATCCTGCGCGAAACAAGCAGGGAAGCGTTCAATAGCCAATATGAAAATTTTAACACTCTAAAAGAAGCATTCCAAAAGATTCAATCAAGATTGCACCTGCCCATAGCGCAGTTTCTGGAAAAATCCTGGCTCCTGCAGAATTGCGGAAAGCAGAAGAAGCTGACAGAGTTCTTCTGAAAACCAATCAGTTACTCTATGCTTGGATAAATTCTTCCAATTTTTAGATAGTTTACAACTAGAGTCATAATCTGGTCATGTTCTGGTATAAAACTATGAACTTCTTTTCCGTCTACAAAGAAAGTAACTTTTTTACCCTTCTGTAAGGTTGCAGAACTTATATTCTCGGGTTTTCTATATCTAAAACTACCAAAGTCGCCACTGATGGCTTTTTTAATTGTGCGCATAACCGAATCTAAATTATTCCTAATAGTTTCATTTCTAAATCGTAAAGTGCGAATACCCTTCTGTGAAAAAATAATCTCACTTCTCGTTTTATCATGTTCTTTTTGCTTCGAGTTAAAATAATGTTGATTTCCGTCTAATTCAATAATGAACTTTTTTGAATGGCAATAGAAGTCAGGATAATATCCGCATAGAAGATGTTAGCGTCTAAATTTTACACCTAATTGTTTTCTTCTTAAATGTCTCCATAAAATCAGAAACACGATGCGCCACCACACCTTAAAAGGTGTGGTTTGAAAAGGCGCTCGTGTTTTGGATGCTCAAGGAACTACCACACACCAAAGTGTGTGGTTTTTGTCAAGTTCCTTGACATAATTTCTTCTGGAGTTTCATTTTTTCTTAATCTGCGAGCTAACTCGATTTTGCCCATGCTAAAGAATATAAAACCAGTTTAAAATCACTTCTTCTCTGCAATTCTCTTCAGCACCGCTTTAATATTCTTATTCAATTGCGTCATCGCATCCTCAAGCTGCTGCCTATTTTTAGTGCCAGTGCACACAAGCTTGCCATTCGAGAACAGAAGAAATGTCGTAGTAGGCTCATCCAGCTTGTAAACCAATCCAGGAAACTGCTCAGGCTCATACTCCGTATTTTCCAGTTCAAGAGCGAGGATGTTAAGGTTAAGATCGACATTTATAGACCCTGAAGCAACGATATTCTGCACCGTAATCTTCGGCTTATCCGTGATGCGAATCCCAATCTTGCCAAGCTGTTTAATTACCTGCTCAATCACCTCTTTCACTTGCGCAACACTCTTGGTTCCTGTGCACACAAGATTCCCAGAAGAAAACACAAGAACAGCAGACTTTGGCTTTTTCACGCGCAACACAAGTCCAGGAAACTGCTCAGGGTTATATTCAGTATTGCTGTAAGATTTTGCCAGCTTAGTCAGTGAAACAGGCTTGCCCAGCGAAGACGTCGCAACAATATTTTGAATCGTGAGGTTAGAATCCTTTGCCATAATCCGTTTATAAGATTTATAAATAGGGGGGCTTTATAAAGCTTTGGAAAAGAAAAATATTGTGTTATCCGATTATTATTTCCTCTCGATAGAATAAATTGCCTCTTCATTTTCAGTCTTTTCTCCTTTTTCGTATAAACGCCTGTTCTGGTGTTTCCAGAACATCGAAGTTCAAGCTTCTATGTGGGCGAACACAGTTATACCAGTGTAAAAATGTTTCTTGTGTTTTAAACGCTTTCCTGTGTGCATCATAACAACCAAACCATTTCTCAACCTTGCCGTTTGATTGCGGATGCTTAATTCTGCATTTTATATGCTGTATCCCATTTAGTTTCAGGAACTCCTGAAACTCTGAATATCCTTCCATATTGTTCATGAATTGCGAGCCATGATCTGAAATGCACTGTTTTATTTTTCCACATTTCATGGCCATTTTCAGGCCTTCAATTGAAGATTTTGTCGTCGGAGATTTGCATTCAATCAATGCAAGCACCTTTCGACTTGCATCATCAATTACAGCAAAAACCCATAATTTTCCTGTGTAATGCCAGTCAATATGCACAGCAGTCAAGCTGTGCATTCGTTCATAGCGAACCCAATCTTTTTTACGCACATCTTTCTTATCTTTCTTTTGAGCATATCCAAGCTCAAGCATTATCGCATGCACACGATAATGGCTCAAGTGAATTTTTTCATCTCTCTCAATTAATCTTTCCATAGCATCTGCAGATACGCGATATTTTTCATAGAATCGTTTTACAAGGTCATATTCCCATTGCTCAATCGGTTTCACAGGTCTTCCTACTCCTTTTCCAACAACAGGAATCTCTCCTGTTGTTAAATATTCTTTCCATAACTCATCAACCCTTCTCGTAGAAACATGTGCAATCTTCCTCGATTGATAGCTTGATTTACCATCGGATTTGGCTTTGAGTGTTCTAAGCAGTGTCTTTTTATTGAATTTCACAGGCTGGTTTACACCAGCCTCGAGAACTAATTTTCGGATAACACAGATGGTGAAGAGAGTTAAACGATATGCAATAATTTAAGAGAACTTTGCAAAATTGCTCAAGGTTCTCTAAGATAAGTTTGAAACGGCAAAATCTTGCAATTTTAGGGGCTGCAAATTTTGCAGATTGATTAATTCAAACTTCTCTTAAGATAAAACTAAACCTGCAGCAATTGCTTGAGGAGTTCCCGAACAGAATTCAAATCTGTTTGGCACGTAATTTCCAATATCAAACCTTAGCAAGTCTACATTTTTGACAATCTGTACTCGTGCTTTCTTTCCAAAGATTTTTTCATATAATTCAGCGTATCTTAATGCGGACCTAACTGCTCCGCCAAACCGAGTCTGTGGCACAACAATTAAGGATCCGTCAGGATCGAAAACTTCTGGACAGCCCAAAACTCCACCAAGCTTTCCAAATAAACCGTCGTAAAAATAATGAGGCCTGGCAATAGTTCCCAAGTCATCAATCTGACCCAATCTATCTCCATGTAGTTTAGCAGAATCGCAGCCGATAGAACAATTAGAACTATACATGTGTCCGAAAGATCTTCTAACAATTCCATTTATGGCTTCAACAAATTCTCGGCGTTCCGTGTTCATATTTCACGATAAAAGAATTAGTATTTAAATCTTTAGTTGCTACCACTTTAAAGCGACAATAAGCATCTTACTGGTGGAGAATGATTAAAATATTGTTGCGATTATACTTTATTTACTTTGTTATTACTCGCTATGACCTAACTCGGATAGCTGAAGCCAAACGTATACGGATTTAAGAGAAGGAAAATGTGAGACAAGAAAATGTTTTATTGCTAAACAGATATTATCTTGATTTTGAACTCTTTCGGGATAAGAATGCGCGGCGATTATAATCTCTGTTTCTGCTATTGAAGATTGAGCAGCAGGAACAATGATTCTTATGCTGATTTCATGACCCTTTAAAATTCTATCTTGGCAGCTAAGTTTTTTTGCGACGAATTCTTTAAGTTCACTAAGAATTGATTCTAAAGCTAGTGTATTCTTTTCAATCGTGTAGATATTTACTGACGGCATGTTATTATGAAAGCCTCCGACGGGAATTGAACCCGTGACCTCAAGTTTATCCGACTTTCATCTTGCGATGTCAACGTACGAAACTTGCGCTCTAACCGGCTGAGCTACGGAGGCGTAATTTTCTAACAGCAAAGAAGTTTTTAAACGCATAGGTTTATAATCAAAAAGTCCTTGCGTTTACCACACCTTAAAGAGTGTGCGGACTTTTGGATGCAGGAAAAATCTACGATTTTCTCCTGAACAGAAAATCCCTTGGATTTTCTTGTGCTCACGAACGCCACACTCTAAAGCTTCGGGAATTCTATCTAATGAATTTCCGATAGTCGTCAAGAATGCAAGTGTCAGCATTCTTGAGAAGTGTGGTTTTAACGTTCGTGACATTGCTAAATAAGAAAATAGACCATGAAGAAAGGAGTTGTTATCGGCGCTATTGTTTGTGTAATTTTGATTGCTGTTATCGCGGGAGGCGTGATGTGGTTCGGAAAAGATTCTGTTCAGACTGGCACCTGGACGCCGATTACAGTCACACAAGATAATGTGGCTGCAATTATGTCTCAGAGTTCTCTTGTACGTGATGTGCCTGAAGATGGAGTTGTGGCGTTTTATGCAGGAAATACAGGGTATACTATTACCAAAGGAAAAATGGAATCTGGATTGCCTGTGAGTCCGGACATAACTATTACTCTGCCCGAATCGTATCTTGCTGCGCTTGGACAATATGGATGGTGTGCTGCCTTGCAGGAAGCACGGCGCAATGACGATTTAGGTATTGAACTGCAGGGGTCAACGGCAAGTTTTGCTTGGAAATATCGCGCGCTTGAGAAGTACCGACTTTGTCTTGGATAGTTTTATTAAACCGGATTATATCTCGTGATATGAAAGATGCGATTATTCGTTCGTTGGTGAAGTCGAGTGGTTTGCCGCGTGCAAAGGTAGAAGGTTTGATTGAGATTCCAAAGGATTCGACTCTCGGGGATTTTGCGTTTCCGTGTTTTACGCTGGCACGACATTTCAAAAAAAATCCGATTGAAATTGCAAAAGACATTGGAGCTAAAATAGCTTTCGGCAAGGAAATTGAAAAGATTAATGTTGACGGACCGTATATCAATTTCTTTCTCAATAGCGCGCAGACCGCGCAGACCACGCTACGGGAAATATTAAGAAAGAAAGAAAAATTTGGCCATACTGCACAAGGTCGCGGCAGTACATTCGTGATTGATATGTCCTCGCCAAACATCGCTAAGCCATTTGGGGTAGGTCATCTGCGCTCGACAATCATCGGCAATGCGGTTGCCTTCTTATATGAGTCGCTCGGATATAAAATCGTGCGAATAAATTACCTTGGGGACTGGGGAACGCCGTTTGGAAAGATAATTGCGGGCTACAAGGAATTCGGAAGCCAGGAGGAACTGAAGAATAATCCCATCAAACATCTGCTTGATGTATATGTCAAAGCTTCTGCTGACGAACGCTTCGAAGTTCTTGGACGCGAGTGGTTCAGAAAAATGGAGGACGGGGATAAAGAAGCGCTCGCCTTATGGAAAAAGTTCAGAAAAGTGAGCATTGATGAGTTTAACAAGATTTACAAGCTCCTCAATGTAACATTTGACCGAATTTCTGGCGAGTCGGAGTATAACCGTGCAATGGCGAATACAATCAAGGAGCTCGAACGAAAAAATCTTCTTGAAAAAAGTGAGGGCGCACAGGTTATCAATTTGGAGAAATATGGGCTGGGTGTATGTCTCATCAAAAAATCAGATGGAGCAACGCTGTACGCCACGAGGGATATTACTGCAGCCATTGACCGACAGAAAAAATACAAAGCCAAACGATTGATGTATGAGGTTGGGGCTGAACAGAAGCTTTACTTTAAGCAGATGTTTAAGGTGCTTGAGTTAATGGGGCATAAATGGGCACGAGAATGCGTGCACATTGATCACGGATTATATCTTGATAATGACGGAAAGAAGTTCGCGACACGCAAAGGCAAAATCGTGTTCATGGACGGAATACTCAGTGAGACTATCCATCTTGCAAAGGAGGAGATTCTAAAACGCTCTGCTTTGTCTAAAAGGGAGCTTGAGAAACGCGCACTGGCTATTGCCCGAGCGGCAATCCTCTATGGGGATTTGAAGAATTATCGCGGACATGACATGGTGTTTGATATTGATAGGTTCATCTCGTTCGAGGGGGATACAGGACCGTATCTTCTTTATAGCTATGCGAGAGCGAAGAGCATTTTACGGAAAAAGCGGGGCACGCAAAATAAAATCAGCGCGGTTGACGTTTTGAACTTGCACGAACGCGCGCTCGTGAATGCGCTTGCGCGCTTTCCAGAGATTGTACAGGAAGCTGCTACTTGGTATGCTCCCAATATTATTGCACAGTACGCTTATACTCTTGCGCAAAGGTTCAATGAATTCTATCACGCAACGCCTGTGATTGGCTCGGATAAAGAGGGTTTTAGACTTACATTGGTAAGTGCGTTTGCGCAGGTGCTAAAAAATGCGCTCTATCTACTTGGAATCTCTGTCTTGGAAGAGATGTAATTTAGCGCCATAATCGTTAAAAAGTCTGTAAAATGCTGATAAAGATGGACGCACTCACGATTATATTTCTCTCGATGACTGTTGCGCTTGTGCTGATACTTATTGCGTTTGTGCTGGCATGGGCATTGCGATCGAGTTCACGAGGACGTTCGCCAGATGAGGAAATGGAAACAATTAAGCACGAGATTGAACATGAGGTTGAGCAGGAAGCTGAAGAAGAGTTGATGCCTTATAAACCGCCTCGATTGGATAAGCCGACGAAGAGGAGGCTTTAATGTGGTCTTATGTAGCAGGTATTAGTTATGATCTGCGCCCTAATCAATTTAGGTATGCTGACGAAATGATAAGGGCACTTGGTACTGTGGTACGGAGCAAAGCATTTGGTTGGGAAGAGAACGAAAGAGGATTAGGAGAAGCTAAAGTACGCTTTTATTTTATGGATACTCCTGCAGGCGAAGTAGTTTATAGCCTCTCAATTGATTCCTGGACGCCCCGAGAAAAAAATAATGGACTAGTTCGCTGCTATTTTGATATTTTTCCTACGTCTCGAGCAGACGCATCTGCTGCTTCAAAATTTCTTGATGATATCCTTAAAGAAGCTGATAAATTACCGCTAGAAAATGCTCCTGTTCCGAATTCTAATAGCCCCAGGATACTGTCAAATTATAGTGATACGATTGTCTCCGACAAATCTGATTAAGTTCAACAACTTATTTCTTTTCAATGGCAGAATTATCTCTGCTATTTCTGCGG
>Ga0209541_10004137_pt1 | contig 25936 bp, 31 predicted proteins | sample RifCSPlowO2_01_FD_184027 | JGI IMG/M metagenome (GOLD analysis project Ga0209541, IMG submission 184027) | Groundwater microbial communities from Rifle, Colorado - Rifle CSP2_plank lowO2_0.1 (SPAdes) (version 2) | ecosystem: Environmental > Aquatic > Deep subsurface > Groundwater | place... | reverse complement strand
TAATAGGAGCGCTTGTTTTAGCACTTCGACTCACCCTTAACTTCTGGAAAAATTCTTCTTGTGTTAAAGTACCATCTAAATAAGTTTTGCCGTCAAGAAAAACCGTCAAAGGTACAACAGTAAGCGTCGGTTGATACATCTTGATTATTTCCAGAGATAAGCAGGCGGTGCTGTCTGTTACTACCGCAATCCTTTGGTTTCGCACTTTTCTCTTCCTTTCAACTCCCTTGCTTGTTTATTGGAATATACCAATCTTTACAAATATTGGCAATCGGTATGATATTCCTATTTTATTTGACAAACACATAATAAACGGAGAAAAATAAGGATACAAGGACTTGCCTGTACTCTAAATAAGAAACAGCTTCTTCGCAATCAGAACGAAAGGAGGGAACCAGATGACTTCCGTTGATAATTCTTTAGTTACTCTTAACGGTAGGTTGAACATTAACAAGTTTATACAAGTCAATTTGTCCCCTCTAAGATTACGGGGGGAACCATTTCCTCATCTTTACAAGCAGGAAGATGATTTACTAAGTGTTCGCAGTAACTGCTGGGTCGCTTTAGCTTTTTTTGTCTTAAGTGAATGGTTACTCGCAAAAGGCAAACGGCTTGAGGGGTTGGTTTTTGGTGGCCGGGCAATTTTCATTCTTCGAGATTTAATTGATCTTCTGGCTCCACACCTAGAACGAAAATTGACTTTTTTAAAACAAGAAGGTCGTCCAAATATCTTCGAAACTTGGAAATGTTTGCACCAAAAATATCACTTAGATGGTCAGGAAGTGGTTGAGTATTCTTGGCCATGGTTACAAGAAGATATTTACTTTATCGGTTTTTTAATCGGAAAGCTATACCAAAGCGGCCGTGAGGTTGTCAAGACAGGGGAGCAGGCAAGGTTTTTACAAAATATTGTAGATTATGCACAAGTTTTAGGCTATGGGCCGGACTTTGGAAGTTGGGAAGAAAAATGTTTTGACTTGCGCGCCTCTTCTGTTGCTTCTAAAATAGCTTCTCTTGAAAGATTAAGAGTTCTACCTTGGATTAAGATTTCTGATAATTTTATTAGAGAGGGAGCTGATCTTTTTTGGTCGTTGTTTCCTTATGAAATTAGTAATGAAAATTGTTCCCGAGAGGTTGATTTGGCTCAAATTATTAGCATTTATCCGCTTGAATTAGTCCGGCGAGAAAAAGCCAAAGAACTAATTGAAAGAGTGGAATCTAACTTAGAGAGGAATGAAGGCTTAGCAAGATTCCCTAATGACAAATTTGTTTGTCCCAGCGGTTGGGCACTTCTTAGTGCGCAACTAACTAAACTAGGAGATATAGGAACGGCTACTTCTTATTTTGAAGAAGCATTGGAACACCTAAACCTAGAAGGTAAGGTAGAATCAAAAGGTTTCTCTCTACCCCATGCAGTTGCTTTATTTATAATTGCTGCTTGTTTAACTGAAAGAGTTTATCTTTTTTGAGGGTACTTAGAAAAGTGCCCTCTTTTTTGTTTAATTTGCAAAAATTTGACTAGGCAGAATGAAAGTATTAAAATCTATAGGATAAGTAAGCTCCATTCAAACAAGGAGGAGAGGAGATGTTAGTCGTTATGTTCGCTATCGCCCTTATCGTTATCGGAGCTATCTTATTAATAGGGCCATTTTTCATGCCAATACTAATACTACGCTTAGATGAGTATGAGAGGGATGAGCTTGAGGTCTTGGCAGAGCTATGTGCTTTAAACCAACGCCATATCGGTATTTGGTTTATTGGTAGTCTCGTTGGCACTGCCTCTGTAGCAGTCGGATCAGTTCTTTTAGGCAAATTAATCTAGTTCCTAAGTTTAACTTCGGAAGCTAAAGGAGTAGAGAGATGAATGGACAAACGCTGTCGCGAAAACCCTTAAATGGTTGTCCGCGTTGTGGCGGGACAATGATCGTTGAAAGAGATCATTGGGGATCTTTTTCTACTTGTCTTGCTTGTGGATATGTTTATGAACCTTCTTTAGTATCTAGAGAAGCTTTACTTAAGGAGAGAGAACCAAAAGGTCCAAGGAGACGACCTAGTTAGTGACAAGAAATGAGACTCTTTGGGAAATCCAGAAAGTCTCTTTTTTTATTTTAATTTGCAAAGCAAAGCAAACAGACGTACAATTATTTTAAGCACAATAAAATAAACTATATCGACCTAGCACCGAAAGGAGAGGTCCCTTGGCTGTCCAAAGGCAGGTTTATCTGCGGCCAGCTCTCCACCTACTCTTGGGTGTTTGGACAGAGTTGAGAGCACCGCAAGAGTGGCTGCGACTGCGAAAAAGTGCAGTTTTTAAAGGGATAAGGTTACCGAAAGGAGATGGTTCTCCGGTAATTTTAATACCAGGATTTTTAGGTGACGACAGCTATTTAAATGATCTCTACGGCTGGCTCTTAAGAATTGGATATAGACCTTACTTTGCTGGTATTGGTCGTAATAGTGAGTGTCCTGAAATCTTAGTTGAGAGATTACTTTTTACGATAAATAGAGTCCATGTGGAAACTTTCCAGAAAGTTGTCTTGCTTGGACACAGTTTAGGTGGAACTATAGCTATTAGTGCGGCTATTAGAGATTCTGGAAAGATCTCAAAAATAATTACGCTAGGTTCACCAATACACAGTGCCGGTGTAAATCCCTTGGTTTTTGTTACAGCTTCGGTTTTAGGAAGTTTTATTAGAACAAGAGGAAACCGACTGGAAAATTGTTACACCGATAGTTGTCAGTGCCGATTTGTAAAAACACTGCGCTACCGGCTACCCAAAGACGTTACTGCTGCGGCAATTTACACAAGAGAAGATAAGGTAGTTAGGTGGCAATGTACAGTTTGGCCGTATGGTGAAGGAATTAATTTTAGAGTTTCCGGTACCCATTTAGGTTTGGCTTTTAACCCTCAGGCTTATTTACAAATTGCCCAATTTCTGGGTAAAACAGTAGTTAAAGAGAGAGCCTCATTAAGGGTGGTTGCTTAGCAAAAGTAGCCACCTTATCTTTTAAAAAGCTGCTTGAACTTTAAGCGATTTTTTAGATAAACTAAATTAATGCTTGAATCTTTCAAAATAGAGAGTACCAAACAAAAAGAATTAATTGACATCACTAATAGTGTCGAGAAAATTGTCGGCAAATCCAAAGTAAGCGAGGGTTTGTGTTTGGTTTTCACTAACCATACTACCGCCGCTATTATTATGACGGAATTTGAAGATGGTCTTGATGGCGATATCTTAAGCGGAATTGAACAACTTAAACCAAAAGGACCTTTTAAACACGCTCATAACCCGGACCACTCTCCGAGCCATATTTTTAGCGGCTTTTTTGGACCGGATCTTGTGATGCCAGTAGAAAACGCGGCCCTTTCCTTGGGGACGTGGCAGAGAGTTTTATTTCTAGAATTGGATGGTCCAAGGGAAAGAAAAGTTACCGTAGTAGTAAAGTAGCTTTCAGTTACTTACGGGAGAAATTGGAAACTGTAATAATCGAGCCGTTTGGAATTAGGTGATAAACTCCGTCTTTATCCTTGATCGTTACTGTCCGTAGCGAAATTTTTTCAACTACTCCTTTTTTGTCGAGAATCGAAACTATATCCCCTTCGTTAAATTGATTTTCAATTAATAAGAAAAAACCACTAATAACGTCTTTAACTAAAGTTTGCGCGCCGAAACCAATTGCCAAACCAACAATCCCAGCAGACGCTAAAATTGGCGTAATATCAAAACCAATTTCCTTCAAAATCATTATAAACGTGATTACCCAGATTATGGTAATTAAAGCTGCCTTCAAAAGACTGCTTACTGTGCTTAGCCTCTGACTTTTTAGGGAACCAACCGAAACCCCCTTAACAAGGGTATCTACAGACCTGCCAATAGATACTCGTAAAATCAAGGCAACTATGATAATTAAAATTACGCGGAAAACGGGCATAAATTTATGTTAACAAAAAAGAGTAGGTTTTTCAATTTTGCTCTCTGTGATAAACTTTTCTTGAAAGTAATTGAATGCCGATTCGCGATCACAATCCTTCAAATAAATTTCCGTTTATCACCATCACCTTAATCGCGCTTAATTTATATGTTTTTTATTTACAATTAACTGCTTCTTCAATTGAAGGTTTCATTTATCAATATGCCCTAGTTCCTGCTTCTATCGATTTTAAGAATTTTGATTCTCTTTACCCTTTTATAACCGCGCTGTTTTTACACGGCGGGTTTATTCATCTTGGCTCAAATATGTTATTTTTGTGGGTCTTTGGAGACAATATTGAAGCCGCTCTTGGTCACATAAAATTTTTAGTGTTTTACCTTTTTGCCGGAATCATTGCGTCTCTCACTCAATATTTATTACTAACGGGCAGTGATATCCCCCAAATTGGCGCCAGTGGAGCGATTGCTGGGGTTTTAGGTGCCTACCTTATACTTTTTCCAAAAGCAAGAATTGATGTTTTAATTCCGCTTGGGCTTTTTCCAATCGTTACCGCTGTTCCGGCTTATTTGATGTTATTGTATTGGTTCGTAACGCAACTTTTCTCGGGTGCTGCTTCAGTTGTTGCTGGGTTCGCTAGCGGTGGAGGAATTGCTTGGTTTGCCCATATCGGCGGTTTTGTCGGCGGTATTTTACTTATCAATCTCCTAAAACCCAAAAAACTCCTAACTTAAAACTTTATTCAAAAGATTTCGTTTGAATTTTAACCTTCTATGTGCTAGGATGGGAACCAAACAAAAACCCGTTCACGGCACTAGGAGAGAGAATGCAGGCAGTTCAAAGCCAAAGACGCAGTCTTTTGAAAGGGTTTTGGTACGCAATTAGATTTTTACGATGCATAATTTGGTGTAGAAATATCACCAAAATAGCATTTAGATACCGCCTAGACAAAACTCATCGATGCGGACAACCTGTTCAGTACCGCTTCGAGTGCCGAAACCACAGCCTCGTATTCAATTACGAAGAACCGCCGGAGTGGTGTGTTTGAAAGGAGAAGATGAGAGATGGTACGGGTGTTAACCGAACCTTGTCCCACTTGTAAAGCGGAGCTGCACGAGTCTTGCGCATCCAAAAAGTCGCCAAGTGGCCGATCATTTTCGAAAGGAGATATAATTATGGGTGGTGTAGCCTGCCCTTGTCCCTGTAGGAGAGGTCGGACGAGACCGCTGCCAAAACTTAACCTACCTAAACTACCCACTCCACGAAGTGATTAACCTTTTTCTCTATCAACTTTGAGAGGTTAGGACAAAAACTCCTAACCTCTTTTCTATATATCGCCAACCTTTTGACTCTAAACAAGACTGAGAGCATGTTAAATTAGCTATAATAGAGATTGATGAATAGGGTATTAATCGGGATAATTTTGATATTGATAGGTTTGTTTGGTATTTGGTTTTTCTTTCTAAGAAATAACTCGGTGGAAAAAGTAACTAAACAAGGTCCGATTATCTTTTTCGGGAATAGCATTACTGCTGGTGTAGGAGCAAGCGAGGGAAATGATTTTCCTTCTTTAATTGCTAAGGAATTAAATCTCACTAGTGTTATAAACGCTGGTATAGCGGGGGATACCACCACAACAGCACTAGCCAGACTGCAAACCGATGTTTTAGCCAAAAACCCATCTTTAGTAGTGGTAGAGCTTTCGGGAAATGATTTTTTACAGCAAACACCAGCTGACCAGACAATAAAAAATCTTGATTCTATCGTCCGTCAAATCTACGAAACTGGCGCGGCCGTTATACTGATCCACATTAATTTCCCAAGAAATTCTGCTACATATAAAGAAGGTTTTGAAAACATAGCCAAAAAATACAAAGCACAAGTACTCTTGAATAGCCTAGAAGGAATAACAGGCAACCAAACCCTAATGGCCGACGAACTTCACCCTAACGCTAGAGGTTACAAAATACTGGCGGGAAAAATAGCTAAAATGATCGAAAAAATTATTTAGCTTCAGTCACCCGCCTTTCTTAGTACGAAGTACGCCGGACAAGCAGCACGCGAGAGTACCCGAATCCTTGGATGAGGTTACGAAGCGTGCTTAGTTTATTGCGCAGCATTCGATAGTACATAAATTACTTGAGCGACTAGCGAATGAATTTATATACGGAGATGTTTAGCGAAGCGCAGCACTCGAGAGTACCAAAATTACTTTTGCTTTAGCAAACGAATTTTGTTACGGAGAGTGCTATAATAACCCTCTATGACTAGGATTTACACCAGAGCCGGGGATAGTGGGGAAACTTCTTTAATCGGTGGTGTTAGAGTCTTAAAAAATAATTTAAGGGTAGAAACCTACGGTAATTTAGATGAGCTAAACTCGGTAATTGGAGCTGCTTTAACCAAAATTAAAGATCAAGAAATAAGAACAATACTGGAGCAAATTCAAAATGAATTATTTAACATTGGTGCAAAAATTGCTAATCCCAAAGATAAACTAGCGATAAAACCAGAAAAAATAAATTCTATTGAAAAAATAATTGATAAATTTGATCGAAGGTTGCTACCTCTAAAAACCTTCATTTTGCCCGGCGGGGGAGAAGCGGGTTCTCTTTTACACATTACCAGAACAAGTTGCCGCCGCTGCGAAAGATCTTTAATTGCTTTTTTAAAAAAAGAGGGTATTAAAACAAACTTACCCGCTTATTTAAATCGATTAGCGGACTTACTTTTTGTTTTGGCGCGTTATTCAAATTTTCTTGAGAAGAAAAAAGAGAAATCTTGGGTTAAGGATGCTGACCTTTAAACTTTTTCTAATTAAATTTTTAAGAAGAATTTTAACCGTCCAAAACCTAGTTGTTTTCCTAGTTGCCGCAATAATTACTTTTTTCCTCGCTTCAAGTTTTGATATCAGTGTGGAAAGGGTTTTATTCGGGTCAGTTCTTATCGGAACAGTGGCCGTTTTCTTCGTCAATTTTATTGGTTTGCCGAAATTTTTCTAGTTGCAAGAAAAAAAGTTTAAGTTTAAACTAAAATTACATGAGGTTTAAAATTTGTGTAACTGGTGCGGCTGAAGGTTCGATTCTCACCAACTCTGTTTTAGAAAAAGCAAGGATCATTGGCGAAGAAATTGCTAAGGCAGATTGTGTGCTTCTTACCGGAGCGACAAAAGGCATTCCTCACCACACCGCGATCGGAGCCAAGAAAGCCGATGGAATAAGTATTGGTTTTTCGCCAGCAATTTCCCGTCTTGAACACGAGCGAAAATACCGCCTTCCTACCCAATACACTGATTTGATTGTTTATACTGGTTTTGGTTATTCTGGCAGAAATCTTTTGATGGTTAGAAGTAGCGAAGCAGTGATTGTGATTGGCGGTCGAATCGGTACCTTGAATGAGTTTACTAATGCCTTTGAGGAAGGAAAACCAATTGGAGTTCTTCTGGATTCGGGAGGAATTTCTTCAATCATACCCAGTATCTTAGAAGTTGCTGATAAGAAAGCCGAGGATATCATAATTTTTGATACTGATCCAAAAGAGTTGGTGAGAAAAATCGTTTCTCACCTAAATAAAGAACACCATATTGGTCATCTTTAAGTTGGTCTTAGTTCTTTCAAAAATTTTTTTGAGATTACTTGTACTCAAAAATAAAAAAAGAGTATAATTTAGTTACAAAGGAGGTGATTATTTTGGAAAAAGAGGTTGGGAAAGTTATTCACGTTTATGACAAGATTTCGGTTGGAGTTGTGGCTTTAAAAGGCAAAATTAAAGTAGGCGATCAAATTCACGTAAAAGGAAACTCCACTGACTTTAATCAAACTATTAGTTCAATGCAAATTGAACACCAAAACATCCAAGAGGCAAAAAAGGGTGCTGAAATTGGTATGAAGTTTGATAATCCTGTAAAAAAACACGACACTGTTTTTCTTGCCACCGATTAAATATATATATGAGTAAAGTTGTAACCGCCACTTTTATTTTTATAGTTGCGTTAGTTTTTTTTGTGATCTTACTTTTTTTTATTAGAAAAAATTTTATCGAACAAAAGGCAGTTAGTTTTGTCTCACCAATTTCCAAACAAGAAATTACCCAAGAGGTCAACCAGGAAGAAGGTTCTTCAGTTCTAGCCGAAAAAGCAAAACTTGAAGTAGCTACTTTAAAAAGTTTTACTGATCTCTCTTTAGAAGGGTCGGCCACCAGGTCAACCGAAGGTGAAAAATTTACGCTAAGTATCGACGCCACTTTACCGGATCTTGAAAGGGATACCTTTTACCAAGTTTGGTTAGTAAAATCTCGCTACAGTGCTTCCGACTTTGATTATTTTGCTATTGGTAAATTAGTTAAAGTAGGCGAAAAATATAATTTAGAATTTAGCGAAGAAGCCGATTATTCACAATTTAAAACTGTGGTGATCACCCAAGAAAAGGTAGAGGACAATACCCCCGAAGTTCACGTTTTAGAAGGTGGTTTCTAAATCTAAAAAAGTAGTTTCTAGTTTAAAAAGCTAGACCCACCGCACTATCCAGATATTACTCTGAAAATTCTTTCCTTGCGGATTGAACTTTCGCTAAGTGAATCTAGCAAAACCATTTTTGCACAAGTTTACTATTAGTGTCAACAAACAAATAAGCCTTTGTTTGCTAGACTTGTTTCATAAAATCTTCTGATTATAAAAAATTAGTAAACCCAAAAATTTCTGGTTTTTCAACTTGACAATAATTCTGTAAAAGTCTATAGTTTCACAAAACTCGAAGAGAAAGGAAGAGAAGTGGCAGGAGAAGAGGAAGGAACAGGAGGAACCACCTTAGTTTCACAGGAAACAATTGGTTCAGAAATTCAGGGGGGAGAAATACTGCAACTTGCTATTTACCTGTTGCTGGCAATAGTATTCGTAGCCGCAACAATTGTTGCTGCTGCCTTATTACAACCGATTAACGCGCAGCAGCCTCAAGCCAAATGGTTTGTCGTCGCCATTCTTGCCTTGGGGGCTCTATTTTTTGCGTACCGTACTGCTAGATACGAACACGAAATTTATCTTGAAACGTACTATAAAAAAGGAAAGAGACCACGTTAATCTGTGATGAAAATAATCTTTACCGAGACTAACGGCTTTAAGGAATTAGAGCCGTTTTCTTTATACATCTACGTTCGAGTGTCTGACACTTTGGCACATATTTTGGGTTATGATAAAATATTCTTAATGAATAAAAGTAAGGAACCACATTATAGAACCCCTGGTTGGTTTAAGGGAAAGATTCTTCTAAAGCCCAAAGAAGCAAAAATTAAAAACCGCTTTCTCGCCAAAATTTTTGGCGCTTCTTCCAAATGGCGAAAACAACAATAAACTTTTTTGCCCTAAATTGACCATCTTTTATATAAATTGAACGGGTTGACACAGAGCGATTTTTTTCATAATCTAAAGTTGGACAGCAGGTGTTTTTTTATTTTTAGTGCTGACCGCAAACGGAGGCACTTTCTTACAAAAAAAGTTGGTAAGGAAGTGTCTTTTTTTAAAAAATGATTGACTGCCGTTTTTTCTGCCATTTTGATACCAGTTTCTTATGTGCCCAAAGAGGCTGGTTTTTTAATTTTTAAAAAACGGGAAAGGAGGTGAAAATAAATGAAAAAATTAGCTTATAAAGTAGGTTTAGGAATTACCGCTGGAGCGGTTTGGGCGGCCACGCTACTTGTACCAGCCTTAGCTGATAATACAGCTGAAATCTCTGGAAATGGTAATGGATCGACTAATACCGCTACTACAAGTAGTAGCAGTACTCAAACAGTTGAGCAAGAAAATAACCTTGACGTTCAAAATAATTTAACTGTTAGTGCTAATAGTGGTGGAAATGAGGCAAGCGGGAACACTGGTGGAAATACTACGATTGATACTGGAAACGCCTCATCAACGGTTAATGTGACTACTGGCGGTAATGTTAACACAGCGACTGTTTCTTGTCCTTGTACACCGCCTCTTAACGATGTTTTGGTGAGCGGAAATGGTAACAACTCTACAAATACCGGTACTGCTACCAGCTCTCAAATTCAAACCTTAAAACAAAAGAACAAGAAAGGTAAGGTAAAGAACACTGTTACCCAAAAATCAAGGACTGGGAAGAATAAGGCAAACGGCAACACCGGTGGTGACGTTGATGTTTTAACTGGGACAGCTACCGCTAACCAAACAGTAACTACCGATATTAACCATAATGATGCCACTGTAACTCCTTAAGTTAAGGAAAAAGGCTAGCCGTTGCAAAAAACCCCGCCAGCCGGCGGGGTTTTTTCTATCTTTGAAAAAGTGGACTTAATAATCTTTCCTACGGGTCTTGACAAGACTTGACAAACCTGTTACCCTCGACTATACTCGTTTTGAGTTTAAATTTAATTTAAATTCTGTCCAGCTTGCTCACAGGCTGGTTTTTGTTTTGGGTAAATTAAGAAGATGATATTTCCTAGAGGTCTAGCCGCTATAAAATTTAACAGCCTATTTGCGCAATTTACGTTTCTTTTAGCTAAACCGTTATCTATCGTTTCAAAACCATTTTCTTTTCTTTTTTTGGGAGTTAAAACTTTCGCAAAAACTAAACCAAAAATTTTTTACGCTGTTTTAATTATTCTCTTAGCTTCCGGCAGTTACTTTAGCTACCTCGGAATTAAACAATCCGTGAAAAAATCTCTCCTTGGTGAGTCAAGAGTTTTAGGCAACTCTTTTGAAATTACTTCTCGCGCCGGCAACGGCACACCTACCGATAAAAAAATGAAGATTACCTTAACTAATGCTAATATCACCAACCAAATTCTCATCCAAGGAAAAAGGGCAAAAACCAGAGAAGGCAAGCTTTTCCTCATAATAAATATGGAAATAAACAATAACGAACCTTTTGTTGTTTATTCTTTTCCAGTGGATTTGGTTAGATTGGCAAGAGAAGATAAGAAATTTGCTCCAAGCGTTCATCAAGGAAGAGTTGAAGTTAGACCATCTTCAACGAAAATTTCCAACGTGGGCTTTGTTATCGATGAAGGCGAAAAAAACTTTACACTAGAACTTGGCGAAATATCTGAAACAAAAGAGACAATACCGGTTAAATTTTAAATTATGAGAGATAAAGTCACTAGCATCGAACCGCAATTATTTGAAGAAATCAAAAAGGCAATTTCGAATAAAGAATATGGTTCGGTGGAAATTTATATTGAATCGGGAAAAGTGGTTCAGATAACCGAGCGGGTAATTAAAAAAACAGTTAATAATGGAAAAAACTGGAAACCGGTTAGAAATTCTAAGTAACCCTAATAAATTTTCTATCTGCTCTCTGTATAGTTATCCTTTTAGAAAACTTTTAGGGTCTTGACAAGTTTTTTAAAAGAAACTTATAATTAATGTAGGATTAAACTGCCCACGGATAATCTGCCCAAACTCATCTAATCAAGTTAAAATTGAGAAGATGTAGTTTTTGCCTTGCCGACCGCAAACGGAGGCGCTTCGTTTTATTCAGGAACTTATTTGTATGAAGATAATCTGGATAAGACGATGGCCTCCGTTTTTTAATCTAGAACAAATTGCTATACATCTAATATTAGTATAGTAATAACTAAAGTAAGTAATACTAGAAGATTAACTTTAAAAGGATTTTAATCTCTCTATGAAAGGGGGTGAAATAAATGAATAAACTCTACTACAAAATAGCTACGGCTATTTCAACGGCGTCATTATTGGCGGGAAGTATCGTTCCCGGAGTTTACGGTAGTACGACCATAACTATCACTGGTAATGGTTCTGATTCTTACAACAAAGCAGACGTGGAGGTTGATCAGACAACTTACGTTTCCCAAATAAACGAGGCTAACGTTCAAAACACTGTTTACGCTGATGCGAGTACTGGTGGCAACAGAGCCAATGACAACACTGGTGGCGATGTTTCTATCGAGACTGGTGATGCTACTTCCAACGTTACTATCGAGAACAGCTTGAATACTAATGTTGCCGAGGTAAACCCTTGTTGTCCAGGAGACACTACATTAAAGATCACTGGTAATGGTTCTGATTCTTACAACAAGATTGATGTTGATATTAATCAAGAAGAAGAGACCGGAACTTTAATTGAACAGGGCAACTTAGCCAACGTTAACAACTGGGTAGATGCTTACGCCGGAACTGGTAAGAACAAGGCCAATGACAACACTGGTGGCGATGTTTCTATCGAGACTGGTGATGCTGATATCGATGTTGAAATCTCCAATGCTTTGAACGCTAACTCCGCCACTATTGGTGGAAGCGGCAGCAATGACATTGATATTGAGATTTCCGGCAACGGATCAGATTCGAAAAACAAGGTTTACTTTGATCTTGATATTCTTACCTGGCTAACTCAAGGAAACGAGGCTAACGTTCAAAACACCGTTTACGCTGATGCGAAGACTGGTAAGAACAAAGCCAATGACAACACTGGTGGCGATGTTTCTATCGAGACTGGTGATGCTGATGTTAATGTTGATGTTAGCAATTTGGCAAACTTCAACTCTGCAGATCTCGATGCTTGTGAATGTGTTACTGATGTAGACATTAAAATCTCTGGCAACGGTACTGATTCAAAGAACAAGGTTGATCTTGATTTGGAAAAGATTTTAGGAGTGCTACAAGGCAACGAGTTCAACTGCAAGAATGGAGTTGACGCTTGTGCTGAAGTCTACGCTGATGCACAGACTGGTAAGAACAAAGCCAATGACAATACCGGCGACGTTGATGATCCAGGCATTCAAACCGGAGACGCTTCGGTTGATGTTACGGTCGACAACACTGCCAACGCTAACGTTCTTGGAAACGCTGATCTTCCAGATTTTGATTTCCCTGACCTTGAGGGTCTAAACGTTAACGGATTGATCCTACTGCTTTTAGCTATCTTTAGTTAAAGCAGAAGGTAGCGGCTAACCTTTTTCTGGGTCCTCCCGCAAATAGCGGGAGGACCAGAGAAGGTAAGGAAGTTGAATAAGGAATTATTTTGAAAAAAACTAGGTTTAACAAAATTTTATTAAGTATCTTTTTAATAATCGCGCTAATTGTCGCTAATTTTCCGAGTGCGGCTTTTGCTTTGGAAGCACCAACCGCTCCAAGCGCACCAAGCGCGCCGACTGCTCCAACTGCACCTTCTCCACCATCTATAACGCTGGGGGCACCAACGCCGCCTTCAGCTCCAACCGCTCCAACCGCTCCAGAAGAACCTAGCGAACCGATTATCGTTGTTGAAGAACCAATCGAACCGACTCCGCCACAACTTATAAATGAGATAACTTCGAGTGAGGACGAAACAGTAAATGAAAACAATAATCAGGATTTAGGTTCGGTAGTTTCTCAAGAAAACGGAGGAGAAAGTAGTGGTGGTAATGTTGGTGATACCACAATAAACACGGGGAATGGTACTTTAAACGATTTTTTACTTAATGACGCAAATAATAACTTTTTGGTATGGGGAGATTGCGGATTTGGTTGTGGGAATAGTGGTGGCTCAAGTGTCGTTAACTCCGGCAATGGTGCTGATTCTACAAACGATGCTTCAGTACAAACAACCAATAATACAAATATAGATCAAAATAACAACCTTTACTTAGTAAATAACTATAATGGTGAAGTCGAAACCGGTAATAATGATTCTGATCGTAATGTTGGCAATACTGAAATTTTAACTGGAGATGCCGATATTAGCTTAACATTGGTAAATAGCGGTAATAATAATGAAATTATTGTCGGTTTTCAGGAATTTAATGTTTACGATAATCAAGTAGGGGATATAACCTTTAGCTGGGCAGACCCAACTTTATTTACTTCTGGTGCGGCTAGTGTTGAAAATTCTGATAATGGATCTAATTCAAATAATAGCGGTCAAGTAACTTCAGAAAATAATACTGATATTACCCAAGTAAATGTTGCTGATGTTGAAAATAATATCTTAATTGAAGCTGATACTGGAAATAATAGTGCCTCACGAAATACTGGTGGGGACAGTATTATTGAGACCGGAGACGCCAATATCGTTGCTAATTTGATTAACTTCTTGAACAACAATATTACCGGAACAGCCCAGTTTTTGGTTGGGGTAGTGAACATTTTTGGAACATTGCAAGGCGATATTATTGTCGAGGCACCAACTTCGTGTGATTGTGGTTCCTCAACTCTAGCTCAAAACTCTGGCAACGGTAGTGATTCAACTAATAACGCCGAAATTAATTTAGACAACAATACTGAAATTCTTCAAAACAACAACGCGACTATTAATAACAATATAAATATTGACGCTACAACCGGCGGAAACAACACTTCCAAAAACACCGGCGGTAACTCAACAATTTCGACTGGAGGAGCAGATGTCAGCGCTTCAGTTATTAATGTTGCTAATAATAATGTTGTTGGCGCTGGCGACACTTGGTGGATAGTTTTAGTTAATAATAACGGGGTTTGGCAGGGCAAAATAGTAGGGGAAAATCAAGGAGTTAATCTCGCTTCTGATAATTTTGATTTTATTATTAATCCTGATGGCACAATAGCGGCAATTAATTCTGGTAATGGCGCCGGCTCTCAAAATAGCGCCACGATAAACAGTGAAAATAATACAAATATAGATCAATCAAATACCGCCACCATAAATAATAATTTGACAATCAACGCTAATACTGGCGGCAACAGTGCTTCAAGAAATACCGGCGGAAATTCCACTATAAAAACCGGTGACGTGAACGTAAACGCTAACATCTTTAATTTCTTAAATAATAACTTCACTGGTGGGAGATTTGTGATCACGGTCGTAAACGTCTTTGGTAGCTTTTTAGGAGATGTTGTTCCCGCGGGAAGAACAAAAGAGGTAGTAGCCAACCCACCACAAAATCAAGTTACGAATGAAGCAGCAGCAACGCAAACAACTACCAAACCTGAAGAAACTACTTCGAAGGATAATCAAGAAAGGGTAGCGGGTTCGAGCGTTTCAAATAATAATAAAAAGACTTCTGGTATCGGCAGCTTGCTAGCCCAAGCCGCTTCAACAATCAGCGAAAAACCAATACAAGTACCATTAGCAGATAATTTGCAACCCGAGGGAGCAAAGTTTAATTGGTGGTTACTTAGTTTGATTCCGGGAATATTGATAATCTACTTAATTCTAATAAGGCGTGAAGCCGGGAGGTAATTTTTATGAGAATTAAATTCTTTGCTGCCGCTGCCATTGTGTCAGCGGTTTTTCTTTTAAAACCGGTCAATGTGGCTGCCTATAGTGTGGAGATAACGGGAAATGGTGAAGGATCAACAAATACTTCAAACTTAAACGTTGAAAACCAGGAGTATATAACATCTACCAACGAGGCAAACGTTGCCAATTTAGTTGATGCAAATTCTAACACTGGTAACAACTCTGCAAATTCAAACAACGGTGACGTTGCTATTGAAACTGGGGATGCAAGAGCCGAAGTTTCGATAGATAATAATTTAAATAATGCTTTAGTAAATACGGGTTGTTGCTCTAGCGATACTAATGTTCAAATTAGTGGAAATGGTTCAAGTTCTACTAATGTGGTTAATTTATCTTTATCCAACCAAATTTTTTCTAGCCAAAATAATATTTTTAATGTTGGTAACAATGTCTTTGCTGATCCAAATACTGGTGGAAATATCGCCAACAATAATAATGGCAGAGTACGTATTAAAACTGGTGACGCTTCAGTCGTTGTCACAATCGGAAATTCTGGTAATCAAAATATCGCGGTTGTAGGCGGCCCAAAAGAAAAACCACCAACAATTCAACCACCGATAACACCGCCAACGCCAACTGCCGTCATTACTAGTGCGCCAGTAACCCCAACTTCTGCTCCGGTCTCCGTACCAGCGGTTTTGGCAGCGGCTGCAGGAAAACTGCCAGTTACTGGGTCAAGATTTGGTTTACTAGAAATAATCGCTATCTCTTCTTTAATGGTAAGCACGGGGGTTTACCTAAGAAGAAGAGCAGAGCAGCTAGCGTAATTTTTGTGAAAAAAACCGTAATCGGTTTTCTGTTAGGAATATTCTTTATTCTTCTTATTTCCGCCGCTGTTAAATTGGTTATTACTAAAACGATCAAAAGTACGGCTGTTCCTTCGTTTGAGGAAATTGGTCCAAAAACCGGTGTTAAAAAGCAAAATAATTCTACTCTTGGGGTGCAGACCAAAAATAATAACAACAATAACAATGATAACGAGGAAGAAGAGGAAAGTAAATTGAATAATGAAACAATAAAATCAACGACTGATATCCCAATTTTTACTCCCTCTAGCGTTAAGACGAAGGTGAAAACAAACGATTCATTAGTGTTAGCTTTGGAAACATCTTCTTCTAAAGAAGAGGTAACTAATTTCTACCAAAAAAACCTGGGAAGTGCGGGCTTTACTCAAGAAAATACCGCTAGCTTTGGCAGCGCTAAAGTTTATAGCTTTTTAAAAGACGGGGTAGAAAGAGTCCTTTTAATAATTTATTCGGTCGGTAACAAAACCTTTCTTGTTCTTACCACCCAACCAAACCCATAGTAAATACAGCCTCATTTTTGGGGGCGAATCTATCTTGAAAAGTTCGGGAAAGTGATTTAGACTTTAAGTAAAGGCGAGTTAAATGCCCACGAATTTCCAATTGAATCCAATATTAGCAAAACTCCCATTTTATTTTACCCGCTGGTGGTACTACGAAGCACCGCCAAAATTATTTACTTATCTTACTAGAGTATTAGGGGGGATTGCTCATCTTTTATCCGTAGAATTACTTTTAAAAACTTTTTTTGAACCTTGGCGAGCCGAGTACCGAAAAGGTTTTGTAGCCGTTGCTAGATTCGTTGGTATCAGCGTCAAAGCAATTTTTTTAATTTTTGATTTTCTTATTCTAAGCGCGATTTTGATTTGGGGCGTTTTTATTTTTATTTCTTGGTTTCTGCTACCTTTAACACCGTTTTGGGCGCTGTTTCTTTTCTTTAATGGAAAAATTTAGATTTGATAAAGAAAACTCGCTAATTTTTCAAATCGCCTCCCTAGTGAATTTTTGGGATGGTTTCTTAGGCAGGTTAGGAAGAGCTATTCTTTTATTAATAGCAATTCTGACTATCTTTAATTTAAAAATTCTTGGAGGATCTGCCTTTATTTTCTTAGCTTTAAGTTTATTTTGGTTAGTCTTTGAAATTTTTTTTCTTTTTAAACTTAAAAATTTTTCGACACCTGATTCAATAGAAAATTTAGCAGGGGGAGGTAATTTAGCCTCTTATTTTGCTATCGAAGCCGCCCGAAAAATTTTGCGCTTTGGGGATCCAAAAGAGCTTTTTGAAAACCTAAGGGGGAAGAACGACGGGTTTATCTTAAAACGGGCCGATATTTTAGATTACACTGTAACTACCGATTTCCCTCATGTTGAAGGGGTTGTGACCCAAGCTGTAAATATCGCCAAAAAAAATAACCACCAAAAAATAGAAACTAGTGATTTATTACTAGCAATCATTTTTAATCAGAAAGAATTGCAAAAAATTGCTTTTGAAAAAAAATTAAAGGAGGAAGATTTCTTACAAATTGTTAAATGGCAAGATAATTTAAAAAAAGAAAAAGCGGATTATGGCTTCTTCCATCGTGGTTTTCTTGGGGCGGGGATAGCCGAATCTTGGGTCAGTGGCTACACTTTAGAAACAGAAAAATATTGCAAAGATATCACTAAAAATCTCTCTTATGGAAAGGTAGATTTTATTATCGTCGGCAGAGATAAAGAAATAAAAGCAGTATCAGAGAGTTTGTCCCGCTCTAAAAAGAAGAACGTGATTATTATCGGCGAACCAGGGGTGGGTAAATCCACTATAGTCTACGGTTTAGCCGCTGCTTCCCTCCTTGGCCAAACTTTTGCGGCTCTTCGTTATAAACGTTTCTTGGAACTTGGGGTTGGCTCGCTTTTGGCTGGTGCGGCAACCCGAGGAGAATTGGAACAAAGAATTAAGGATATCTTAATTGAGTTAGAACATTCTGGAAACGTGGTACTTTATATTCCAGAAATTCAAAATATTGCCGGTAGCCCTGGTACCGAAGAATTTGATATCACCGGCGTATTATTGCCTTACCTTAAAGGGGACCGTCTGCAAGTTATTGCCACTTCAACAAGGGCTAATTATCATAAGTTTATTGAGACCAAAGCCTCGTTCGCCGAAAGTTTTGACTATTTAGAAGTCCCTGAAACAGATTATGAAGAAACCGTGCAGATCCTTATGCATTCTTTAGCGCTACTCGAACCAAAAAATAACTGTTTCGCGACTTATCTTGCGTTGAAAAAATTAGTGGAGCTTTCTGAAAAATACTTTCTAGACCGCAAGCTCCCCGGAAAAGCAATTGATCTTTTAGATGAGGCTTTAGCGATGGCAGCGGTCGAGAATAGAAATATATTGACAGAACAATATATTTTAAGGATTGTCTCTGAAAAGGCTAAAATTCCAGTCGACAAACCAACTCAAGTTGAAGCCCAAAAACTTCTCAATTTAGAGAATATTTTACACCGCCGAATCGTAGATCAAGACGAAGCGGTCACGGTAGTAGCCGAAGCGTTACGCAGAGCCAGAACAGGAGTTTCTGAAGGCAAGAAGCCAATTGGAACTTTTCTTTTTTTAGGTCCAACCGGAGTCGGTAAAACTGAAACTGCAAAGGCTCTTTCCCAATTTTATTTTGGTGGAGAAGAGGCGATGATTCGCCTTGATATGAGTGAATTTCAGGAAGAAAAAAGTATTTACCGTCTAATCGGTGCACCGCCTGGTAGCGAGGCTAGTGAAGGCGAACTAACCGCTTCTGTTAAATCTAAGCCTTTTAGTTTAATTTTACTTGATGAGTTGGAAAAGGCGCACAAGAAAATTTTGGACATTTTCTTACAGGTTTTTGATGATGGCCGACTAACCGATTCGGCTGGTGAATTAGTTTCTTTCATTAATACTATTATCATTGCCACTTCTAACGCTGGTTCGGAAATTATCAGGGAGAAATTAAAGCAAAATGTGCCTTTACTAACCCTTAAAGAGATTTTGCTGGAAGAATTGCAAACTAAAGGTATTTTTAACCCCGAATTTTTAAACCGGTTTGATGAGATTGTTGTCTTTAAACCCTTAGGCCCAGAAGAGGTTATTGCGATCGCCAAAATCTTAGTTGAGGAGCTAAAAACAAGGATCGCTAAGCAAGACATTGCCCTAGAAACCAACCCAGAAGCAATTGCAGCAATTGCCCGTTCTGGTTATGATCCAATCTACGGTGCCAGACCGTTGCGTCGTTTTATCGCTGACCAATTAGAAAATAGCGTTGCTAAAAAGATTTTATCGGGCGAATTAAAACGTGGCTCCGTTGCCAGAATTGCCCTTGATCCTGCCGGTAATTTGACAATCAGTGAGAAATAAATCTTGCTTGAGCCTAAGAAAAACAATTCAGCCTTGAAAACCTAATTTTTTATTGATATATCAATACATTTTTCTTAATAAGTAATTTAGTAGCGAGGAAGCAGCGATAAATAAATCTAAATAAAGATTTTGATTGTCCTAACAACATTTTTTTAATATAAAAATAACCGGACATAAAATTTTTAAAAAAGGTACGGAAGAGGAGCTTAAAGCAAATAATTGGTTGGAACACAAGTATAATAAGCGAGAAATCAATTTAGGGGATTAAATTACACGTCGCATAAGAATCATTGTGCGACATTGGTTAAAATAGCTTCTTCTGGCTCTTCGTCTTAAAGGGGAGAGGGCTTGTAACAAAAGCAGTAAAATAAAAAATAAAATCTTCTCTCTTTAGAGTTATCCAATTGTATCACTAAAGTAAAAAAAACTAGTTCTAGAGCTCTACAGAGGCTCACTTTCAGATATAGACATTAAATTTGTTAATTAAAACGATTAGATAGTTGGTTGTTAATTGCTGATGATCCATAGTTGATCGAGTACCCATAGTTATCCACAGATCATTCGGGTTTTTTATGTTTGAAGGTAGAAATAAAAGTGACCATCTATAACCTATAGTTTTATATCTTTCCACAAATGGAAAGTTAATGTATCAAACTACATCAGCTCTTTATTCACTCTTTGGCAGGGGACCTGAAAAAATTTTACTCCCCTCCTCTACTTTCCTTGCTTCATTTTTTCAAGAATTCACTAGTACTAGCAATAAAATGAAGACAGCAATACCAACAAATAAATATTCCTTCACTGCCCTAATCGATAAGTCCCCTTTTATTTTATGATTCATAATACCGATTAATACGTAAACTCCGGTAGCCGAAGCTAAACCAGCGGCCGCGGGAGAAAACGGCCAAAAAGATGATACGAAGATAATTTCACTTAAAATTAGGCTACAAATAACGCTAGTGAGTAAAACTTCTGAACTTAAAAACTCTTTTAGATCTATTTGCCAGAAAGACTGTAAGAAAAGCAGTGTACCAACTACAAAGGAGATTAAAGTTAATAAAACTAAATTGATACCAACTCCAAAAAGAAGCGAGAAAAAAGCAAAAGAAACAAATAAAGTGACGATATAACCTACGGTATGAGCGGCCCGCAGAAGCGGAATGCTACGTTCCGCAGACACATTATAGATATTTTCAGCTAACAAAATAATGTAAAGAGTAGTGCCGAAGACAATTGTTAGTAAAATTTTGAAGAACAAGGATAAGTCCACTTGGAGAAACAGCAACCCAAAAGTAGTAGTGTGCAGAACCGGTAAGATAAAAAGGGTGATAAATTCTATTCCCAACAAACCAATGAGCAAAGACCAAACAGAAAGTCCATAAGAAGCTAATACAAGGATGGCAAAAACCCCTAAACTCCATTTAAAAGTTAAAAGAGGAATCGAAAAAAGCATAAGGCTTAAAACAGCGGAGCTTATTGCAATTTTTTTTCTTTTACTAATTATCATAATCTGGAACTTTTATTACCAATTGAAATTATATGGTGTATGGCGGCTGCCGCGGCATCGTAGGCATCATCCCGAAATTGCCAAACTGGTTTACCTGATTGATCCTTAGGTTTAGGTAAGCTTCTTACTTTTAAAATTCGACGGACCCCAATTTGGACCTGTTTTTTAGTGGCTCTCCCGTAAGCGCTTATTGTTGATTTTACTTCTAGACCTGTATATTCAAATAAACGCAAGTTTTCCTCCGCAGCCACTAACATTATCACTCCCCTAGCCTGTCCAACCGTTATGGCGCTGGAAGAATTTTGTCCAAAAAAAATTCGCTCTACTACTAAAGAATCCGGCTTGTAAGATTTGATTACTTTTTTAAGCGCTCTTTTTAGCTCCAAAAGCCGCAAGGGCATATCTTTATCTGGCTTTGTGGTTATACAACCAAAACCGACCAATGAGAATAAGCTACCATCCGGTTTTTGTTTCTTTCCTGCTTTTTTATGCTGGACAACTCCCCATCCAGTTGTCGCTGTCCCCGGATCAATTCCAAGTATTATCATTTTGCTTCATTTAAATTCATATAACTTCCTTTTGAAGAATTTCATCTGGGATGTAGATCTTAATTTTTAATCTCCGCATTCCGCAAGAGTATCTCTTCCGGAATGTCGAAGTTTGAGTAAACTTTTTGTACATCTTTTATATTTTCTATTGATTCAACAATTTTTAATATCGAATCTGCCGTTTTTGGATCAGTTATTTGGATGCTTGTCTTTGGTTTTTTGATTGATAAAGAGCTTTTTACTGGCAACCCTTCTTCTAAAAGTTTTTTCTTAACAACTTCCATATCCTCAAGAGCGGTATAAATTAAATATTCGCTGTTTAACTTTTCAAGATCGGCTGCTCCAGCCGCAATTGCCGCATCGGTTATTGTACTTTCAGTTCTCTCCCCCGCTTCTATCGTCAAAACTACTGACTTTGAAAACATCCAAGAAACAGAAGCAGGAACGGCTAAATTGCCTCCGTAGCGTTCCAAAACACTTCTAATCTCTTGAGAAGTTCTTTGGCGGTTATCGGTCAAACAATCGATAATTATACCCACACCAGCCGGTCCAAAGCCTTCGTAAGTAATTTCTTCGTAGTGACCTTGTCCTAATTTACCGCTTCCTCTTATCATTGCTCGCTCGATATTTTCTTTGGGCATATTGATATTTTTTGCTTCTTCGATTGCCAGTCTTAACTTAAAATTAGTTTCTGGGTTTTGACCATCTTTAGCAGCAATAGTTATCGCCGCCACTGCTTTAGTAAAAAGTTGCCCCCTCTTTTGATCGGTTACGCCTTTTTGCCGACGGATCTGACTCCACTTACTGTGCCCTGACATAAGCTATATTTTAACACAAAGAAAAACCCCGATTAAATCGGGGTTTCTCCTCCTAAGAAAACTACTGAATTTATTGAAGTAATTTACTTAGGATATTTGGCAATAGGTAGACAAGTTTTATTGTCGTTCCCTTTCGGTCTTGCCACCTTTTTAAACTATGACCTTTTGTTTTCCAGTGCTTCTGGGTGGCGGCAAAGCCAAACCAAGAAGGCACTGTTTGCGGTCGCGCTTCGGTAGTTGACGCCTTCGTGCTCGCCTACCCCAATGCGGCGCAGGATCTCCCTTACTGGAAGATATTCGGCTCGGAAGATAAGCTCCTCCTTATCAGTGTGTTCGGAAACCTTGGTCAGGTCGACCTCGATATCCAGCAATTCTGACCAGGTGGCGCAGGACGCAGGGTTGGGGTTGTGGTAGCCTAGCAAGGTTATCGCCTTGATGGCACCCACTCCCGCCTCTTCAACCGCCTCTCTTAAGGCACAGTCTTCGGCCTTTTCGAAGGCCTCGACGGTCTCTTCTTCTCCTACAACTCTCTTCAGAGAACCCATAACCGCGGGTTGACCAAAGATAATGGGAGGGTCGGCTGGTTGCCCGTCAGGCGTATCGGCAAATGGTCTTGCCTGCACCACTACTGCTACCTTGTAGATTCCGTCTTCAGTGACGCCCCAAGTTACAGCGTTGACGCCCGGCGCTTCACCGTATACTACGTGATCGAAGTATGGAGAACCGTCGGGTTTTGTTTGTACCCTCACCTGGGCAAAACCTGAGCGGGAGTACATCCGTCGGCTCGGCACATCGAGTTTCCAGGCGTTCTCTCCTCGCTCTTTGAAAAAACCCGGTAGCCTCCTCTCCGCCTCTTGCGGACTTACCCAAGTAGGCATCTCTCCCCCTTCTTTGGTTTTTCACTATTAGGTTTAACCAATTATAGCAAAAATAAACTTGAATGTCAAGTACTATAGGGTTCTCCATACTTTCTAAATCTTCGAGCTTCTCGATTTCTTAAGTATTCCCGAACCCTGCGCTACGCATCTTAATGCGTAGCTAAGGCCCTAGACTACCTGCTTGAACTAGAGGTATTTATTGACTTGTGAATACATTTTTACTAAAATCCGTAATGAAAGGAAGGAGAGGTGAAAGCACTTGAAAATCAGATAAGGCAAATCTGCTCCCTTTACTTTGAGGGTTGGAAACCAGAACTTACCAAGCAACCCTTTTCTGTAGGGCTTTTGGATTTTTTGGGAGAAATTTTAGCTATTGCCAGTGGCTTCAGTTTATTTTCTTTTCTACTCGAAGGTAATTTTTTGAGGGTTATCTTAGGAATTTTGTTCTTGATTACCTCATTTTTTGTTAGATTTCTAGGAAAAAACCTTCAAAAAAGAAACCAAGCGAAATCTCCGTCAGACCGAAAAGAGGATTTGATTGGTGAAAGATTTAACGAAGCCGCAATACACTTGACAATAATCGAAAAACAAAACCCTTTAAAAGAGGACGAGGAAGCCTTGATTATCACCTTAGCAAATTTAAGTGTACTTACACCAACTACGCGCCGCGACGAAATGGTTTTCTCGCTCCTAGAAGAAGCAACGAGAACGAGATTGATTGAATTATCGCTATTTAAGGCTCTTTGCCAAAAATTCCAAGTAAATCTTAAGCCACTTTAAGCACGCTTTCGCTCATAGACAAGAACCAAAAGCGTGCTTTTTATTATCTAGTCCGGGCTCTTTAACCCCGTATAAACGCTCTTCGACTGCGTGGACGTAGACCACGAGGCGAAGTAAGTTTTGTACGGGGCTTGACAACCCCTTATAAAATAACCCTATACTAAAAAGTATGTTGCTATCTCCGGAACTTGATCCTCAAAATAAAGAAGCTATCGAAGCGGCGATGAACGCGGATTGGGAAAAAGCCGTAAATTTGAATTTAGCTCTACTTAAGAAATACCCGAAAGATATTGGGACTTTGAATCGTCTTGCTCTTTCTTATTTTGAATCTGGAAGCTTAAATAAATCTAAAGCCACTTACAAAAAAGTTTTAAAACTAGATCCATACAACAGCATCGCTACTAAAAATTTACACCGTCTTTCCACTTTAAGAGCAGCTGACCTAGAAAAAAATTCGTCTACTCCGCTTAGCCCTGAATTATTTTTAGAAGAACCCGGTAAAACAAAGGTTGTGGCCCTAGAAGATTTAGCAATGAATCGGATTTTGGCAAGACTGCGAACTGGAGATATATTAACCTTAAACACTAAAAGAGATGAGGTTATTTTAAGTAACAGAGAAGACGAAAGAATTGGCAAATTACCAAAAATTTGGAGCAAGAAAATCGCTACTGTCCAAAAAGCGGGCAGCAAGTTTAGTGCAATCGTTAAGGCAGTGAAACAACTTAATTCTGACGGTTATGGTGTTGATGTGTTAATTAGGGAAACGCAAAGGGGTTCAAAAGTTACCCAAGCAATTTTTCCGTCTGAAATTGACTTCGTCAGCTTTGTTAAAGAAGACACCCTCTCCCTTTTAACCCAACCCTCTTTAACAACTTCAGATGAGGAGGAGGCGATCCTCAAAAAAAAATCGCCAGAATCTACCTCATTAGAGACTCTACGGGAACAAGAGGCAGCTGAAGAAGACGAAGAAAACGAATAAAAATTAACTTAATTCTTCCTCACCCACTGCTCCGGTTATTTCCGCCTTTCTCACTTCCGGAACCACAACTCCCTCGCTTATTTTATCTTCTTTTTCAGCTCTTTTTTCTGGCTCCTTTTCCGCTCTTTTTTCCTCGTCGGTCATCTTTACTTGTAAAGATTCTTTCTTTACCGGCGCTTTTACCTCATCCTCTATTTTAGCTCCTTTTTCGAAAATTACCGGTTCTTGTTTAGTTCCTTTTGCAACATCCGTCTCCTTTACAACATCCGTCCCTTTTTGGCTAGTTTTAAGTTCCGGCGTAGTTTTCGTTTCTTCTAAAACCACTTTTTTCTTAATTATAGATTCGATTGCTCCGTAAGGAGACGAAATATTAGCAGCCGGGATTTGTAAGATAACCTCATCCCCTACTTGGCCTTTAAAATGGTCCACGCTGCTAGGCAAAACTTTATAAGAGCCTTCACTTGTAACAACCGCGAATTTACCGTCTTTTTTAGTTAAAATACCGGTTGTTTTATGCCTTTTCATGTGTTCTATCTGCTTAAACCTCTTTTGGCCGTTTTCCTCAACCAGTTTTAAGGTATCGCCCACCACCAGCAAAGATTTTGAGGCGTAGTTTGCAGGCACTTCAAATTTTTCGCCTAGAGAAGTGACCATTTGCTCACCATCAAAAATTCCAACCTTTCCCGGCAATTCCTTGGCGTCTGGTCTTCTAGAAACACCAGTGTTTTCCAAATCAGCCAAAAGCTGACGAGCTAATTTCATTGAACTTTCGGCCGCAGTCAGGGCTTGACGAATTAAATCTATTTTATTTATGGCTGCTCACCTTCCTTTCTCGGCAAAATTATCTCTCCTGATATTATTTCTTTTTCACCAGCAGGGTTTGGAAATTGATGCAACTGCCCAGATTGCTCTTGAGACTCAACCCTTGTCGAGGGCTTATCAGGAAGATTTGGTGGGATTGGTTCGGTAACTTCTCTTCCTTCAATCGGTGTTGTTTCAGTTGCCCAAGATGGCAAAATTGGTTGCTGACCCTGCCTAAACTTAGTTTCACTCCATTTTCTGATTATTCTTTCTACTTTTTCGACTTCTCTT
>Ga0209541_10004134_pt1 | contig 25948 bp, 25 predicted proteins | sample RifCSPlowO2_01_FD_184027 | JGI IMG/M metagenome (GOLD analysis project Ga0209541, IMG submission 184027) | Groundwater microbial communities from Rifle, Colorado - Rifle CSP2_plank lowO2_0.1 (SPAdes) (version 2) | ecosystem: Environmental > Aquatic > Deep subsurface > Groundwater | place... | reverse complement strand
AATGGCCATTGGTCACACTGGGATATCCTGCATCCGCTGACTTTAAATATTTCTATCCCACGGACGTGCTCGAAACCGCGTGGGAAATTCTAAGACTTTGGGTCTCCAGAATGATTATGTTCGGAATATATTTGACAGGCAAGCCACCTTTCAAAGACGTCTATTTGCACGGAGTTGTTCGCTCTCTAGACGGCAGAAAGATGAGTAAAAGTTTAGGAAATGTTATCAATCCGGAAGAATATCAGGAAGAGTTTGGCACAGACGCTTTGAGAATGGGACTTGTTATTGGAAACGGCAACGGTCACGACTTCAACTTTCCAAGAGACAAAGTAATTTCCTCAAGAAACTTTGCCAACAAAATATGGAATATTGCCAGATTTATCAAACTTATGTTTGAAAAGTATGAAAAAGAAACGGGTAAGAAAATCGAATTTTTCTCCAACGAAAAAAAGGTAACAATAAAAGCGGACGACGCTGCCATTCTCAAAAGACTTAGCTTGACTATTAAAAAGGTGAATAGTTCACTTGAAAAATACAGATTTGCAGATGCTGCGGAAAGCGCTTACCATTTTGTGTGGCATGAGCTCGCAGATAAATATATTGAAGCGATTAAGGACCGCGAAGATAAAAACCTGGCCCTATCAATTCTAAGACACGTTTACTTAAATAGTCTTAAACTCTTACATCCTTTTATGCCATTTGTAACCGAAGCTATTTGGCAAGAGCTCTCAATCATCAGAAAAAAAGACGGTTACTTAATCACTTCCAGCTGGCCTAAAGTTTAACCTCTGTTGGTAAGTACCAAAATAGAACCCCCTACAGCTATTGCAATTTCAATGATTATAAGAATAACCCAAAAAAAAGAATTGGTTTTTTCGTCTTCTTCATCAATTGCTACATGTGTTTGACCGGGTACATCGCTTGGTTTATATTGTTCCGGAACCACGGAGGTCTCGGGTTTAACTTTTGATTCAACTCTCGCATCTGGAGGAAGTTTCGGTTGATTACCTCCAGAAACCGTATATTGCCCTCCTCCCGAAGGAGGAAAAAGAGGATCGTCCACTGGTGTTGTAATTGGGGTAGTATCCTTCATATCTACTTCTATTCTAGCTTAAAACTTGAAATATATTTTGAAAATTCTTCAAAGACGTTTCCTATATCAACCTCCTGATAATTATTAACAATAACAGATATCACAAAAACATGATTTTCTTCAAAAAGCGCAAAATACCTTTTAACTTGGATGCTCTCTTCTGCTTCCTCTTTAATCTCGACGCCTTGAACCTCACGACCAAGGATTTGAGTGTTTATAAAATTAACCCCATCTTGGCTTTCGCCAATTATTTGAAGCCATCCAATTAGACAGTCTTCATCGTTTAAGCAAAACATCACCTTACCCACCTCATCTGTTGGGTCAACCCTTACACCGAAAATAATCTCTGAAGAAGGGTCGTCTTCTCTGACTCCACCACTAAAAGAAATATCATCGGACTCGCTGTAAAAAGCTTCTGGAAGATCTGTTCCGGGAACTGACATTATGGAAAAGTTCTTCGGATAGTTAATTGTATAGTTATACTTCTGATTTGTGTAGACATTTGTATCTATCAACTCTTGTACACTTTCATCCTTTACTTCTTCCGATGTACTTCGATTTAGATTTGTTATAACTAAAACTACTAAAACGACGATTAAGACAGCTATCGGAACAAACAATAAAATCTTAGGGGGTCTTCTTCTTGGAGTTTGTGTCGGAATATCTTGTGATATCCTAGGTATTTGTGGCTTAGCTGGTTGTTCGGTACTTGATCTTAAGCTTTCAAGTCTTCTCTCCAACTCTTGAACTGATTGTTCTTGCCCATTTTGGTCCATACAGATCCAATTATAATGAGCATTAGCTTGAAATTGCAAACCCTACTCTTTCTTAAGAGGGTTCTCTGGAGGCTCACTATCAAGCTTCTCTTCGGCTTCTTTTGCTTCTCCTTCTTGTGGTTGTGCCTCCTCCGCCTTAGCTTCAACTTCTGCTTTGGGTACCTCTACAACCTCTTCTTTTTGGGGAGGTTCAACTTTTACAACTATTTGATTAGGCTCAGTTTTAACCTCAACCTTAGTCCTCTCGTACTTTAAATCTTTGACTAAAATTGCCTGATCAACTTCCTCCAATAAAGACACGTCTACAATAAATTTGTCTGGTAAATTAAGGGGCAAAGCGCGCACTTCAATCTCTCCAAGTTGAAGAACAATAGTCCCAAGACCACTTTTTTGGGCTGGAGATTCCCCAATGACTTCAATTGGAACAGTGGCATTTACCTCCACTTTCAAGTTGACCTGCAAAAAGTCTGCATGAACTGGCTGATCGGTTACAGGATTTCTTTGCACATTGTGTATAAGAACCGGTTTTTTGCTTGACCCTAAAACAAGCTCTACAATGCTCGTTTCGCCCGCTTTTTCGTAAACTTTCTCAAACTCCCGGAACTCCACTGCTACAGGAATAGACTTTATATCCTTCCCGTAAATTACTCCAGGAAGTAAACCAACTTTTCTCAAATTCTTCACTTTTCTACCAGTTACTTTGCGATCTTGTGATTTCAAAACTACTTTATCCATATCAATACTTAATACTTAAAACAAAATCTTCCCTAAGGTCTGTATTATAGAAAAAATCTTGAGGTTTGGTCAAGGAACTCTTATTTATAACTGTTTTTGCAGCAACTGGCATAGGCTCCAAGCCAGGCTGTTTTCGAATAAAAAGCGTATATTCACTCGAATCCTGCTCGCTACTTCGAGGTTGTTTCCAGGAAAATGTTACAAGCAAATTAGAACCTCCCCCAATATCGGCTATAACGAATGTTTCGAACCTATTCTCGTATACAACGGAATTACTTTCCACCTCGCTGGACACCCCATCCTGTTTTATCACTACCTTGACTAGTTCTGAAACTTTCGGTGTAATAAGCCTAAATTGCACCCTACCTTTTTTACCATCTCCCCTGTAGTCTATCCAATAGTTTAGAGTGTTTACCACCTCATCTTTTTTAATTTCTGTCAGCAAGCTTTGGGTTCTTTTTACCTCTTCTTTAAGAGTTAAATTATCCCAAGACTCGATTACACCCATCATATTATAGTCACAGTCACAGTTCCTTATGGGTATGCTTCCCCCAAATCCAGCCAGGTTTATTGACTTTCTCATACTAAGACTATTCATGTAAACACTTATGTGTTTTTCTTTTAAAGCCTTCAGGGTGGCTTTGCTTATTCTTAAATACAAATTTTCCGGAGTTTTTGTTAAACTTTCAACAATATTTTTAGTCCAATCGAGCAGCAACCCTTCGCTTTGACTAAAATTCTCTACCTCATTCACACCCAATATTTGGCCGAGTTCAGCTATAAAATTTACGTCTATTGCCAACACTCCATCAACCTTCTCCCCAACTTCTTTCTCTAAAAACCATTCAGAAACTTCTGCTGCAATATTAAAATCGCTGCTCCAATTTGAGTCCCTCATAAGCCAAAAGTCCTTATTTGAAAAAATCTCAAAATCTTTCGGGGGAGAAACCTTACCTTTGAGCTGCTTATCCAGTGAGTCTATACTACTTATTGATATATTTTTCAGTTTTCCGTTTCCAAATTTTGCAATTCCCACCCCATAAATTAGACCACCGGAAGGTCTTGGAACATTATTATTTTGAAACAATATCAGATAAGAACTTTCTTTATTAAAGCCGAGTAAGTTACTCGCTTCCATGCCAAACTGTCTTTCAACTAAGACACTGTTTTTTAAAATTCCGTTAATTCCTAAATGCGATAAGTCTCTGTAAAGTTTGTCAGAATTAAGATATATCTCATTAAACAAATCTTTCTTGTCTAATTCTTTTTTACCCAAAATAAAATCAAAAAGCTCAAAATTTTCTTCTATTAAATTTAACCTTATTAAATTAGACTCGCTTAAAGTTTTTATTTTGTAAGCGTCAAAAACTGCACTTTCGTAAAAAACCCTTAGAAATCTATACGAAGTATAATGTCTCTGCAATCTTGTCAGTGAATAACTAGATAACTCATTTGAAACGACAGCTAATTTTTTTGCAGGCTTAACTAATTCTTTATTTAATAAAACCAACGACGCTTGTAATCCTATGCCTGAAACAGCTAACGGCAAAAATGGCAAAACGAAAAACCAAAAAAGAAAAATGGCAAGAGACGTAAGTATTGAAAATTTTGTACCATAACCGAATTTGAAAATCTTTTTTCCATTGCTTTTAACTGCTTTCTTTTGAGAAACTTTATCGCTTAAGCTTAACAAATCATTAAATGCTTTTACCTCGACCTTTTCTTCCTGTTTTTTGATATGAAGCTCCCTCGGGCTTACGCCCGTGGTATCTTCTCCCTGCGCTTCGTTGTGAGCGTAATCCCTACGAAGCGAAAAATTCTTCGCTTTCATCCACGAGCTTACGCCCGATGTTTCTCGCGAAGGGGGATAAAACTTCAATTTACTGAATTCTTCTAAAAGGTCGTTCTCGTTGATTTCTTTGATGTTCTCGGGTAGAAGATGTTTATGGATAACGTTTTGCTTAATTATCTGTGGATTGTCTGTCTTATATCCGTAATGCCTTGATAGAACGAGGCTAAAAATTTCCGAATTTATTCTCTTTCCAAAGAATTTTATATCGTCGTCGTGTGATAAAGAGAAGGTGTTTTTGAGTACAAAATCCGCTGCATCTTTCGACTGAGCAATAAAGAACTCCGAATTGTTTTCATATTTTGTAAATCTTGCCGACTGTGTAATTTCACGAAAAATGACATTTGCGGGGAATTCTCTAAACTCATTATCTCCTTCTCCAAAACTCTCACCGACTTCAAAAACGACTGGAAACAGGCTCTTGGACTTTAATTTTTCCAAAACTTCTAAATTTTCTTCATAAAGTGAGATTATTAGGGCAATCTTAGATGAAGTATTTATTTTTAATTTTTCAATCTCTCTTTTATTCCCAAAAACAAACAGATAATTTATAAAAGTATTACTTGGTATATCTTTCGATAATAGAATTTTACCCGTACTCAAGTATGAACCTAAATACTTTTCCCACGTTAAAGGCTTTTCTGACTTAACAAGAACTACACACCCTCCCTCATAAAGCCTCAATACTAACTCATAAGCAATTAAATTAAATTCCGATACAACGAGAGAATATAACATATACATTTAATATACTTCATTGTTGAAGCTTTGTTCCAGATATTTATTTAATCGCAAGTGAAATAAGATTTTAATACAAAAAAATTACTCGTTTTCAAGTGACTGCAACTGCTCATCCAACTCTCTATTAACCAATGTGTCAGCGTCAGCGTTTTCTTCCCTCGGTATATGATTAAACCTAATATCCAATCCTAACTCTTTCTCTAGTGATTTAGATTTTTTTACAACTTCTAAAATTTTCAAGGATTTAACTTTAAAATCCCCATTAAGTTGCCGCACGACCAGAAGAGAGTCAATATTAAAAAATATTATTTTTCTTTGATTGGCAAAATTTTTTTGAAGCCACTCAAGAGCCATTAAAACAGCTGTGTGCTCGGCTATATTATTGGTAGCAACTTCTAAATATTTTGACTCCTCATAAATCCTATTGTTTGCACTAAAAACCACAAAACCACTGGCTGCTGGACCAGGATTGCCACGAGCGGCCCCATCAGTATAAATAATTAAATCCGGAGCCATTGAAGATTTACTTTTTAAGTCTGACAATCAAATATCTCTCTTTCCCCTCACCAAAAGACTCTGTCTCAACATCTTTTTCGGAAGATAAATACAGATGTATCGTCCTTCTCTGAGAAGCATTTAGGTTATAAAGAGGTTGCGGTTCGTTCGTCGCTCTTGCTCGAGATAACGCACTTAAAGCAAGTGATTTTAAATAGTCTTCCTGCTTCTCTCTCCAATCTCCAACATTAACCGCCACTCGATACCACTCTCCGGTTTTATTCTTAAGTGCCATTGCTACAAATGACTGAATTGCATTTAACGTTTCTCCACGATAACCAATAAGTAAGCCTTTGTACTTTTCAGAATCCAAGGACACGGACAACGACTCTTTTTGATCTTGGACATCGACTTCGGCATCGACACCTAGAAGCTTGACAAGATCCTCGGTTATCTTTTTTGTTTCCTTAACTGGAAGTTTCATAGGTGGATTTTAACACTTTTACTTTTCTTATCCAACCAGTTAAGCCTCCCCATCCGGATTGACGATATTGCTGCACTACCTGAAAAAGAGAAAACAAGAACCAGTAAAGTGCAAGACCAGACGCAAAGCTCATCCCAATTAAAAGCGTGAAAATAGGAAATGTCAAAAGTGACGACTTTTGAAAAGCTACACTAAAGTCGTCAGACTCCTGTGGGGTTTTTTTAGCCAACTTTTCTTCTTTCTCAACATAAGGTGTCATTATTTTTGCTGAAAGAACCTGCACAAATGCAGCCAAGAAAAGTAACGGTCCAGGCAATGTTATTGGAAAGTTAGGGATTTTTATGACATCGGGTTTCGTTACATCGAGATACAAAAAACGAGTGTTTAAAGTTGTCTCGCTAGTAAATTTTAACGGATCAATAAGTAGTGAGTTGATATTGTTTATCACTTCTCCGTTTGATGACAACACTCTACTAAAAACGTTAAAAAGGGCAATCAATACAATTATCTGCAAAAGATACGGCAAACATCCGGCACCGGGTTTAATCCCCTTTTGTTTGTAAAAATCGGCAACTGCCATGGCTTGCTTTTTTTTATCATCAGTATGTCTCTTTTTTATCTTATCGATTTCTTTTGAGTATTCTTTCATTTTTTTCATCGATTCCATATAAGGACGGGTCAAAGGATTTAGAAGAAATCTTAAAACTATCGTAAAGCCAATAATCGCCAGTCCCATATTTTGAAAGAGAATTTTATAAAAAAGAATCAATCCGTTTGTTAACGGCTGAACAAGTAAAATTGTAAAAATGTCCATATTATTCTTTAAACAGGATCGTATCCAAAACCGCCGAATGGATTGCACTTAGCTATTCTTTTAATCGACATAAAGCTACCCTTCACTACACCATGCTTACTCAGAGCCTCACGACAATACTCGGAACAAGTAGGTTGATAGCGGCAGCAGCTACCGAAACTGGCTTTTAACCAGTTTGAAATATGTTTTTTGTAAAAACCAAATAGTTTGTCTCTCATTTTTCTACTAACCCTCCCCTTTCCAATAAATTGGCTATGTTGCCGTCAACACTTTTACTGTCTTTATCAATGATAGAAGTTTTGGTCAAAAACACAATATCGTAGCCTTTTTTAAAACTATCAAGCTTCCTCCGTATGCTTTCTCTAATCATCCTTTTAATTTTATTCCGATCTACAGCTTTTTTGGACACTTTCAGGGAAACTATGATCCCGACTCTTGTGGGCTTTTGGTCTCCCCTATTATAAACAGATAAACCAATTGAACCTTTATTGAATAATGTTCCTTTTTGTTTAACCCTTTCGAAGTCTCTTTTGCTCGTGAGCCTATTTCCTCGCGGTAACACTCAAGGTTTTCCTTCCTTTAAACTTTCTTCTTTTAATCACATTTCTACCAGACTTTGTAGTCATTCTTTTCCTAAATCCATGCTTTCTAATCCTTCTTCTTTTACTTGGCTGATAAGTTCTTTTAGTTGACATGAAGCTATTATACAAAAATAAGACTCAATTGAAAACAAGTTAAAAAAGAGGGGTTACCAATTTTGTTTTTATGTTTACATTATACCAATTAAAAGTTGCTCTGTGGTCCGATAAAAGCTCATAAACATGAATTACAAATACTTCACCGTCTTTATGATCAACGTTAATTACTGCCTTACTTTCACCATCGGATCTTAATCTACCCGGACCCGGAAAATTCTCTAACCACTTTTGTACCTCAGGTCTTGCCTCGACCAAACTTACAGCTTGGATTTCATTTATGAATTCTTCTGTGCACTCTGTAATTTTTTCATCAACTAATTCGAACTTTCCTTTATTTTCATTAAACTCCCACCATTTCTCAATCCGTACATCACTCCCATGGTTGCCACAATCAATCAGGTCGTAGGCCTTCCCTGCCACCGGATCAAACCTCATTATCCAATCAGAATATAATTTGACTGCGTCTGCTGAATCGTCATAACCAGCTACGATATTTTCATAAAATCCGCAACCTCCAGAAGTAGTTGTTAAAATAAATTCATTTGCTTTTCCGTCGCCTGTATAATCTTTCAAATCAATCAGGTTAACCACTCGGAGATTATCATTTTCATAATTCTCGTAGTCCTCATAATCTCTATTAATGTATACCAGCGCGAGCATGTCGTCGCTCTCAAAATTGGCAAGGGTGGGAATTTCTACGTCGCTAATAATATTCCCATCTTCGACCAGCGCAACATGATAATCGCCAATTATCGCTTGCCCAAGTATCATTGTCGGACAAGAAAGGTTTTCATAATTCTCATCACCAATTCTATAATCAGGTTCTGAATAAATAGTCAAATATTTACTCTGTCCGACTTCCTTAAAGTCGCGCAAAAAAGTACCGACTGGCAAAACCGATTCCAGTTCTTCCCTCACTGACTGGCCAAATATCTCCGGTGGGTCGAACCAGAAGGGTAAATCCCCATTCAGGCGGACTGTCTGGTCTTTCGTCAAGCTCGATGCAACAATTTCTCCTTTATCCTGATAGGTAAAAAAATGTTTATCAGGGGAAATTGTAAAATCCGTAATGCCGGCCAGCTCCGGTAAATAGTCGGGGGTTAGCTGTTCCAACCTCCCGACATCTAAATTATAAATGCCTGTTTTTCCGCTTTCTTTAGTCAACCCCCCTATTTGACTTACTAAAATGTTTTTTTCATTAATCCAAGAAAAGTATAAATTTTGCGCCAAGACGGGTAAATACTGCGGTGCGAGTACTTCACCGGACAGCAATTCATTTAAAGAAACAACGGCAAGTTGAAAATTTGCGTCGGTGTCAAACGCCTGGCCAGGTTTATAAACAAATGCAATTTTTTCTCCCGACGGGGACCAGAGAGAATCTTTCAAATAGTAGTTTTTAAATTTCATTTGCATCAAAAACTCCTTTGCTTGGCTGGTAGAAACGATCTTCTCGCTAAAACCTGATCCAACATCTACACCTGTTATAAAATATCCCCTGTCTGGCGAGTATCTTCTGGTTGGATCAAGAATAACACTGTTTAGATAAAACCCTCTTTTTTCTACCCCCTTTCGGACACCTTCAAAGCCAATATAAAAATATTCAATTCTATCGGGAAGTGGAAGGGATTGATTACCAATCAAAATCGGATTACTGTTTTGATACTTCTCGTTAAAATAAAGCCCCGAAAAGTCCTTTGACCAAAAGACGTCTCCAAAAATTTCATCTACCAAAAGCTTGGTTTGATAGGTTTCAAGATCAACAACGTAGAGTAAATAGTTAAAACCTGCGGTTGTGGCTTTAACTTCCGGAATTAAAGAAAAACCGGCATCTCCGCCATATTCGCCCTGTACTAACATTGCAAGATTCCTCCCGTCCGGCGACCATAAAAACGGATACGCATAACCGCTTATCCCAAGATCGTGTTCCAGCTTATCCTTAAAGTCAAAAATCTTCGGTCTTCCATCTGATCCGTTAAAAGCAAGTTTATTTTCAAGCACATCCTGCTTTTGGGTTGTTCTCTCTGTTTGACTCTCCTTAGAAATGAACCAATACGGCTTGAGTGCTGGAACAAGTTTTAAAACAACAAACAAAATTACTGCTACACCGCCGCTTACCAAAAAAACTTTTTTTAAAGGCTTATCTTCCCCCATAGACACTAATCAATTCTTAAGGTGGAGAGAATTTGAGCATCAATTGCCGAAAGGTTATCTATCGATTGATCACAGTTAAAAACCAGATTAGGAGAGTATTTGTTTATCTCTAAAAATTTCCCTTCTCCTAAGTCAACTAAATAAGCCGTTCGCCCATATACCATCTCGGCCCCTTGGTAGAAATAGTAGGTCTCGTGTCCGTCAAAAAAGGCTTCACCATCAAAATTCCCCTCCAGTTGATATCCAAAAGCCTTTAGCCAAGCGAGATTAATGTCATCCCCCTCATGAACAGTAAAACTAATTTTCGCTTCGCTAATATCTTCCTTCTCTCCCTCTGTATAACTTGTCTCGCACTTGGTCGTGGGAGAATAGATTTCCAAGTTTCCACCTTCGTTGCTTGCAAAATCATCAGGCATTTGGAATTCAAAACCCAATCGCGATTTATAAGTCCTCCAACCAGCCATACTAAAATTATTAAATCTTAAAGTTGAAACAATCTGATTAAATATTCTATTACCATTTCTTGCCTCGGCCATGTCAATATCATAATTATTTGAAAAATCTAAAGTAATTATTGGGCCTCCACCCGGACCTATAACATAAAGCGCGCTTGAATCTGTCCCTTCCCCTCCATAAGGCAGAATCCTAATTGCCTCATACCCATCAATAAAAATTTTTGTTTGCTTTTCTTTTTGAAAATTTCCCACAAACTCCTCAAGAGAAGAAAAAACCTTACCACTTGCATTATTATAATTAGCCCTAATCTCAACTGTTAGAGCCTGCGATCTGTCATCATTTACCAACTCTTCATAAGAACCGCTTCCAACAAGCTGCACGCCGCTTCTTTTAAAATAGGTTGGATATTCAAAAGAAAAAGAGCCACCTTCATATGTATCCCAGTCTTGTTTATAGGTATTGGTAAAAACAACAGAACCGACATCGTTAAAAGTATTTTCAAGATAAAAAAAGTACAGAGACACCAAAAGACCTGCTACAAGACTAGCTAATAAAATAGTAATAATCTTTTTAAGCACCAGCTGCCTTCTAATAACCAATAAGAATATATTTTCTTGCATCACTCAACTTTCTGAATACTATTTACTGTATTGATTAGGTCCAGAACACCATCCTTCTGGCTATTTAGAGGGGAGCTAAACGACGCTGAATAATATAAATACGGATGTTCTGATTTATAAACAAAACGGGCTCCAGCACTGATTCCCTTTCCCTTTTGATATATCGGCTCAATTACCAGATTTTTCGAATAATCCGTATAAAAAACAAGGTCCAGAAGTTCACAGCCTGTATTACAACAAGTGCAATCGGAAGTAGAAAATCTGCAAGGCTCGTGAGCAATATTTTTGAAAGCCAAACATATTATTTCCCCGCTTCTTTCCTCCCACTCCTCCATGTTTTCTCTCCATTTATCTTGTGGGGAAAGTCTTGAATAACCCTGAGAAACATAATAACGATAGGTCCCTGTCTTGTCTATTCCATTGGGAGCATTAAATTCACTAATTGTTGAAACTGGAAGAGTCCGTTTCTCATCTGGTGGTACATCTTGATATTTAAACTTTCCCAACACTTCCATTAGCTCTTTTAATTTACCAACAGAGGATCCATGAGCAAATATTTTAGGACTATTACTAGTACCAAACGGATAACTCTCTCTAGTCAATCCTTGACCAGACAACCAATAGCCGTTTCCGTCAGAATAAACAACTCCTTGCGAATAATCTGTGTTAAATGGCTCTCTATAATTAAAGCTTGCTACCGATAGATCCATTTTCCCAAAGCCCTGATTTTGAAGCTCCGCCCCGTCGTAATTGTGTATTGAAACAAAATCAAAATCACTCATTAAAGACGGAGAACTAAAAGTCTGACGCGGAGGAAATAAATATTGGCTAGTATTTTTCACTTTCGCGTCGGTCTCATTAACATAACCATCACTCACAAGACTAATTTCTTGCCATTCAGTGGGAATATTTTCCGGCACCAAATACACCTCGTTTTCGGAAGTTGCCGCTTCGGGACTTGAAACGGGTACTGCTGAAGGACTCAAAACTTGACTGGTAATCCTTAGGGGTCTGTCGGACGAATACCCTACAAAAAATCCAAATGTAAAAATTAAAACAATAATTAAAATAAAAAACAGCACCAAACCGATAACCAGAAGTTTTCTGTCAACAATTTTGTATAATCTGTAAATAGCGGTTACTATACTCACTTACAATTCAGTATACACGTCACTAGTTTCCCTACAATATCACTTCTTTTTACAAATCCAAACTGTCTCGAATCTGAACTGTGATAGCGGTTGTCACCAAGCACAAAAAATTCATTTTCTGGAACAACAACTTCTTGTTCATTACTCAAGATTCCGCTTCCTTTGACATAAGTTACACCCTCTATGTAAGGCTCATCTAAAAGCTTCTGGTTTATATAAACTTTCCCGTCCTCAGTAATTTTGATGGCTTCACCGGGTAAAGAGATAATACGCCCAATAAAATCACCATAAGACTTGGAGGAAACTTCATAAACCACAACATCTCCCCTATTGGGTGAAGCCAATAAATAAGCTGCCTTGTTTACCAAGTAAACTTGTCTATTTTTAATCGATGGCTCCATTGAAGTTCCAACTATTTGGTGTGGCTGGAGAATAAAAAGATAAATTACAACCAACAAAAAGGCTAAACCAAAAAAGACGACAAAAATTTTTTTGTACACCAGAATTATTATTCCACAAACACAAAATCGCCACAAATAGTTTAAATTAAATATTTTGTATATTTAAAGAGGAGCACCTGCTGTTTCAGCTTCTTCAGCGTAGCGTAGAGCGTCATCTATTTTACCCAGTGTGGCATGTGCTTTAGAACCGCCACCAGCACCTTCGGCTTGATATCGGTCTGTTGCAGCCTCGACGTCTTTAATGTATTGTTTTATCGCCATCCGTGCAAGCCCAAGTTCAGAACGTCTAATGCCACCTATTCTCAATGCATCTAAATCGTCTCCAGCACCTAGAGCCTCCGCAACCGACTTTATAGTAGCTCCACAATCCTCATCGGGAGATGCCAGATCTATCCCTTTAAACCTACCCAATTGAACATCTACTCTCAGAAGCAATGCAAATGTTTCTGCGTTACCAGTTCCCATAAATGAATTAAATAGACGGCTACTGTCTTGTCTTAGTGCTTCTGCTTCTTCTGCACCCATTTTTATCACCTCCTCAAAAAGTTATTTTCTATCCGCAATCAAAACAGCCAGGTCAATATCCGCGTCTGCTCTTGCGATACCCTTCACTTACGAACCATACAAATAAACCGCCGCTATTTCAGGCTTACCGTTAAAATACTTCACAATTTTCTCCCTCAACTTTTTATTCAGGCTCATGGTTTTAGTATACCAAAAAACTCCTGTTTCTCCGAAAACTGGTACAATGAACTCAGTGAAACAGCCTAAAGTCACCTTCTTGGACATCTTAATAATATTAGCTGTAAGCTTTTCCGTTCTAAGCCTTGGACAATTTGTGTGGGCAATCTTCGAAATCAGAAGAATCGGTGACGAGTTCGGAATTGGGAAAATTGAACTTGTTTTTTTTCTTGTACTTACTTTTGTCTTTTTGGGTACCGCAAAGTGGCTAATAAAGTCCAGGGGCAAAAATGTCAAAACTTCCAAAAACGTTTAACGAAATATCGCAAGCCATAATTAGTTTGTACTCTCTGGTGGCAACCATCTCTGTTTACTTTATCCTCCTTCCTGAAAATTTCACCAAGACTTTGCCCGTAATTATCGCCTCGTTTTTTGTTTTTAGTGTAAGCACGATTTTTAACAATTTAAAAAAAACAAAGAGCCTGGTTAAAAACTACTCTTATTCAACTACACTAAGCTTACATTTAATTTATATCGTCTCTCCCTCCATACGAAACTTCATTGGTTTGGTAACCGAATATCTTGGAAATTCAATAATAAAAATGGCCGGTGGCATAATTATAAGCGGAGCCATACTTTTTATACTTTTCAAAACAGTATTCATCACTTTTCTTTCGGTCCTTGCAAAAATTCCAAAATCAAACACCTTTATTGCTTTGATTCTATTTATACCAACTTTTATTATTCTCCTAATTTTTGTGCTGCAAGAATTTAATAGACTACACATACTAATTGACCCTGACAAAAAACTGTTTGAAGTTATTGGATATTTCTTCGCTGGTTCAATCCCTGTTTACTTGTTTAATAAACTCTTTATACCAAAAATACTTTAATTCGCATTAAAATAGTATTTTTGGGGATCAAAATCTCTTACGAGGAGTTGCAAACTTGAGTAGGAGGAATTTATCATCAATCGCAGCCATTAACAACTCCAGGCTCTGTCACTTTTCTTTCTGACCCGTATCGAGATTAAAGACAATAATGTCTTTGCCAGACTTGATTATTTCTATCCTGGAAGGCGAAACCCATTTTCCAATCCCAGCGCCGTTTTCAAAATAAACTTGCTGCCTTCGTCCGGATTTTGGATAATATTTCCAAATTCCACCTTGGTCATCAAGATGCTCAGGTGCCAAAACCCTACCCTCCCAATCCTCAACAAATCCAGTCCCCGAGATAAATAAGCTGTAAACCAAATAAGAACAGTCGGGAAGCCAATAAATATCACCTAACTCCTCGAAATTACCAGCCCCCGGATGTTCGTAGATTTCAACAGGATAAGGTCCACACTTTTCAATTCCCTTTTTCAAGTCCCAAGAAAAATCCTGATCGACACCAGCCTTCTCTTTACACCTTTCTCTGTCCTCCCACCAATAATCTTCCCTTTTGTCAATTTTCTCACACACTGTCTGATCTTTTAATTCAATCGCGATGTTTATAACACAACCGTTTTTCTTCCAGAGAGTTTGGACCATATCACAAATACTTGCGTTTTTTTGGAAAGTTGCGACGCCAAAATAACAATCATCTCTATCGCCAATAATAAAGTTACAATCCGAAAGTTGTTTGCAATCATTTCTAATCCCTACAACACTGCCAACCTCCTTTACACAGCTACGGTTTACTGAAAGAACAATAATCAATAATGCAACTAATCCCAACAGAGTAATCCCGACAAACAAGTGTTTCTTGGTAACAAGTCTTTTAGTCACTTCACATTCATTATTTCACAAACTCAAACCAGCCACAACAATGGAGAATGTCGAACATTTGGCCCAGGGTAAGAATTGAAACGTGTTATATAATAAGTCCAATGGTAAGCGAAACTGATACTGATTTTACAGGAGAAACATTAAAAACAGAGTATAAAAGCAAAAACAGAGCTTTATTTAGTGTAGACCTGACTGGTCAACCACTTACAAGAATCTTAAGCAGAGAGTCTGTTTTATTGGTACTTGAAAACGCAAGAAGCTTCCACAAATCATCTGAGCTGAACAACAAAATGCTGAATCAACACAGTGCAGCACAAACAGACAGAGAAAAGGTAATCCTTTTTGAAAGAGCGCTTGATGTAGCAAATGGAAAAAGGAAAAACACCGATAGTTTAAGAGAGGCAATATTAGTTTTAGCAAAAGAAGCAGAGGCTGAAGCAACCCAAACATATCAACTACCCAAGCAAGACTCAGACGATTCGGATACGGAAAATGGTAGTTTATCCGACCAAGATTTATTGGAGGCTGAGAAAAACCAAATAGCAATAGTGGTAACTTTTGTCAATGAGAATACTGAACGTTGGGCAAGGGGTGACTTTAAAGATTCTCTCGCACCGCAGCCACCTAAGGCTTCAGAACTATAAGTATAAATGATTCAATTATATACACTTTTTGGGGGTTGAAAGATTGTGGATAAATTTTTATTATGCGTTTAACCAAGTTATCCACAATGGAAAATATCAGTAACGACCAAATCTGGAAAGAAGTCTTGGACAGCATCCAAGTCAGTGTCTCTCCGGCTATATACAACACTTGGTTCACTAAAACCCAACTGGTAAGTTTAGAGACTTCTAACAAAGATCGGGTCAAAGCACTGGTCGGCTGTTCAACAGCATATGTCAAAGATTTTATAGAAACTCGTTATTTTGGAATACTACAAGACTCGATTAAAAAAGCGACAGATTTAAACTGCGATCTTATGTTCACTGTAAGGCAGATTGAAAATCAGGAAACGGCGAAAGCCAATTCAGATACCTCACCGCTTTTCGAAACTAAAGCAAAAAGTGAGGAAACCAACACTTTACTTGCCCGTGCAAAAATCAGAACAGGTTTTACTTTTGAGAACTTCGCTGTTTCAGGCAGTAACCAAATGGCTTACGCCGCAGCCGAAGCAGTGTCCCAAAACCCAGGTCAGTCCTATAACCCTCTTTTTATATGGGGTGGGGTAGGGGTTGGAAAAACACATTTAATGGCGGCTGTCGGCCATAAAATAATTCTTAATAGCAATTTATCAAGGATTCTTTTTTGTACAAGCGAGGAATTCACGAATGATATTGTTCAAGGCATTAGAAATAAAACTACCCAAAATGTCAGGGAAAAATACAGAAAACTTAACTGTCTTTTGGTTGACGACATTCAATTCATCGCCGGTAAGGATACCGCTCAGGAAGAATTTTTCCATACCTTTAATACTGTTACCACTGCTGGTGGTCAAATAATTCTGACTTCGGATAGGCCTCCAAGCGAAATTTCAAAGCTGGAAGAACGGCTTAAAAGCCGATTCGAAGCAGGATTGATTGTTGACATTTCAAACCCGGATTTTGAACTTCGCTGTGCTATCACTCAAATCAAGGCAAATGAAATGGGTATAAATCTGGAATCTAACGAAGTCCAACTTATCGCAGGAAATGTCGAATCTGCCAGGAAAATTCAGGGATTTCTTACTAAATTAGTGTCTGCATCTAAACTAAAAAACTTATCACCTCGCATTGATCTAATTAAAGAAGTATTGGGAAAGGGATCAAAAGACAACGGCGAGATTAAAGCCCGCACCTCACCAGAAGAAGTAATCGAAACAGCAATAAAATATTTCTCGATTGGAAAAAGAGCTATTATGGGTGCAACCCGAGCAAGGTCAATTGCACGTCCTCGGCAAATTTTAATGTATTTACTTCGAACTGAGCTTGGAATTCCTCTTCAGGAAGTAGGTAGGTTAATTGGGGGAAGGGACCACACCACTGTCATGCATGCAGTGGACAAAATAACAACTTTAGCTTCGAATAGTGTTAAAGTTCAGGAGGATATCATGGGGATAAAAAACAAACTCTGGGGATAAACAAAAACCCTTACCCACTTATCCACAAAAACAATCAATTTATCAACATTTTTATCCACACTTCGCTGTGCTTAGTGTAAACAATTCACCCTAAGGCTGACTAAAGCAAGAAGTCCACATATCCACACCTCCTACTACTACAACTACTAATTGAAAGAGATAAAAGACACTGGTACACTAAAACCCTAGAAATGAAAATCGAAGTACTTCAAGAAAAGTTATCAAAATCCCTAAACATTTCTTCACGATTTGTAGCTAATCGTGCACAACTACCAATACTTAATAATGTAATGCTAGACGGAAATAAAACAAAACTTTCCATTTATGCTACAAACCTTGAAATGTCTGCTGTAATTAGTATAGGCTCAAAAGTTACTACATCTGGAAAAATAACAGTTCCTTCCAGAATTCTGACAGATATTATTACCAATCTTTCTCCGGGGAATGTCTCTTTGGAGGCAGAGAAAGAACAGTTAAAAATATCAGCTGGCTCTTTTAATTGTAATCTGATGGGGATTAACGCGTCAGATTTTCCTAATGTCCCTTCAGTTTTAAGTAAAGCTAGTTTTAAATTACCATATGATTTGTTACTTAAAGCTTTATTAAAAACATTATTCTGTGTATCAAACGATGAAGCTAGGCCAATTCTAACCGGTGTGCTTTTTGTTTTTGGTTCTTCGGGTCTAACTCTAGTTGCGACAGATGGGTTTAGATTGTCACTTAAAAAAATTCCTTTTAAAACAGATATTAAAGATCAAAGAGTAGTAATTCCAAAAAATATCTTGCTTGAAATTTCAAAACTCTTGAAATCTGATTCGCTTAACGTTGAATTTAACGAAGATTCAAACCAGGCTCTGTTTCAATTTGAGGATATAGTTCTTTCGTCAAGAATTATTGACGGTGAATTTCCTGACTTCGAAAAAATAATACCAAAATCTTTTGAAGTTACAGTGAATTTAGGAAAGGAAGGGTTTGCGCAGGCAGTAAAGCTTTCAAGTGTATTTGCTCGCGAATCATCTAATGTTATTAAATTGACGATAAAAAAGGATGGATTAACAGTTTCTTCGGAAAGTGAGAAAGCAGGTACACAAACTTCACACTTAGACGCAAAAGTCGAAGGTTTAACCAATGATTTGGTGGTTGCTTATAATTTCAGATTTATCGAAGAATTTTTGAACGTAATAGAAGGGGAAGATGTGGGGATTGAACTAACTGATTCTACGTCTCCCGGAGTTTTCAAAGACCCGAAAGACCCTAATTTTCTTCACCTTATTATGCCTGTCAAGATTCAGGGATAACTTGACGGGTATTACAAATTTATATATACTTTTGTCATATGTTAACCAGTAAAAATATTCGTACTATTACAGACATGAGAACTGACGCAGATGGACTTTTGCGCTTTGTGACTAAAACCAAAGAACCTGTGGGTATTCTTAAAAACAACAAACTGGAAGCTTACGTTGTCGACCCTGAAGTGCTTGAGAATCTTGAAGTATTTGTTGAAGACTTTATGGACAGAGAGATGGTTCATGAAAGGCTCGATAACTCCCGAAAGAGTGATTTTAAAGATTTTGTGAATTTCTGGAAAAGACGACATCTTGCTAAGTAAAGGTGCCTTACAAAGTTTTTCATCACAAGCTTTTTGAGAGAGAAGTTTTAAAAATTCCTGCGCATCATCAAAGTAGAATACATAAAATAGTCTCCAAGCTTAAGGAGGATCCAAATAAACTTCCTTCAAATACAGAGCCGCTTTCGGGTTATAAAGGGTGTTTCCGCACTCGAATCGGAAGCTTGAGATTGATATATTTTGTCAATCACGAAAAAGAGGAAGTTCTGATTTTGGGAATAAGACCGAGGGGTGATATTTATAAAGTTATTCGCAGACTTCTTTCTTGACACGATTCGCGTTACCATGTCTGTTAAAATTCAGGGTTGAGGTAGAATGTCAAGAAGTCAAATTTCTGGTTTTTTTTGTAAGTTGCCAACTTGTTAATAAGAGTATTTAGTCTAATACCTTCTGCAATTCGAATAATAGAATCAATATTTTTTAATCTTACTGGTTCTAAGTTAGACAATAGGTTAACAGCCTTCTTTCCGAAATGTCTGGAAACGATAGTTAAAAATTCCTTTGAACCTACAATATAGTCCTTTTGAACCAAATGGAGTATTTCTTCATATTTAGTGTCTGACTTGTTTGCAAGTTCTTCAATTAGGGCGTCTATTACAATGGATGTATCAAGCGACAACTCAGTTTGTGAGATTTTATAAAGTTTCTGAAGCTCGGCGAAATTTTCCAATAATACGCGATTAAGTAGTGATTGGTAAGTTCAGTAATACACTCATCCAATAAAAGAAAAGCGTTAGTGTTAAAATCCTTAAAACCGCTCCTGACTGTAGTGAAATAATAATTTTTCTCGTCTATTTTTGATATATCCACTTTCTTAAAAGCAATGCTATGGACCAATTCGTGGCAGATCGTGTGAGCTAACGAAGGATATGGTCTGAGTCTACCATTGTACAGGTCTATGCATATGTAGGTAATAAAAGTATCAAGATCTGTAGCTCCTCTGAAGGGTTTATTCGTTTTTGTGAAGATCCCTTTTGACTTTGAATATTTCTGATTTAAGGATTTGCTTTCGACGAAGTGAATTCTGGTAATGGGAAGCATTCTGTTTTTTAAATCAAACCCTAGGTCTCTTCCCCATCTAAGTATTGATTCTTTTAAGTTTTGTGTAATAACTATTATTTTTTCTCCGGGCGATAGAGTTTTTAAACGCATAACATTTTTAGGGTTCTCTAGATGTTGGTAAAATGAGTCTATAGCTTTGGGTTCTACGCTACCTGCAAATCTAAATGTGTCAAGAACTTTCATGATGTGATTATTACACCTTAATGGGCGTAAACAACTGAAATAAGATTTACATCACCATCACAACTTTTTTGGTGGTTCATTAAATCATTGTTGAAGTTGAAAGTGTGATCGGTAGTTTTCTGCCGGGCAATTTTGGTGAAATTTTTTTTATCTGGCAGTTTTGCATCACCAGGCAAGTCCGTCCCTTTCGTAACCTCAACCAAATCTCTGTTTAATAATCCAGCTATTAAATTAAATTCTTTACCACATTTTCGACATTTAAATGTAGATATTGTAGCCATCAATAATCACCTCTTGTCTTAGATGTATTATACAGGAAAGTGATTCTGGGGTATTATAGTCGAACTTCTTCATTTCATGCCTGTTAAGATTCAAGGCTGAGAGGAGATAGCCGGAAGATAAAGAAAGGCGTTGGTTTCTTGGTTTAAAATACTACCTTGTGCTTCAAGGATAAAAATAGGTTGTAAATACTCAAGGTTTTCTGGATTGAATAAATATGCGAGTTCTATATTGATTACTTTAAGCATCTCTATCTGCGTTGGTTTTAATTCAGTTACTGATAGATTACCGTTATCAACGGATATTAGTGAAGCAGAGCCAATATTGTTGACAACTTCTTCATATGTTTTTAGTTTATATTTTTCCAAACCTTCTTTTACCTCGCCCATTAATACCATGCTTAAACTGAAAACTTCTCCGTTAGGTAATACCCAAACACTACTAGGTGAACTCTGGGGGTCAAGGCTGACGACTTTGAAAGAAGACACCGAAGGCGATAAATTCACTTGAATCAGATCGGCATCTGCTAAGTTCTCTACCTTTTCCCTGTGCTCCAGCCCTTCACTTTTCCAATAATTAATGTTACCAACCTTTAACGAATTGCTTATGGTTTGAGGGAAATGGCTTGTAGTAAATTGTAATGCAGTGTTGGCAAGCACATCATTGCTTAGTTGTTTGTTGATTATGCGTGGCGGTTTTTCATTTTTGTTGTAACCGACTGTCCTGGATTTGGTATAAATAAATAAAGAGAAATCATCTTCTAACCAAATGTGAGTTTTACCCCCATATGCATCGTCGTAAATTCTAACTTGTTTAGTTACTCCGAAAGTAGTTGAAATCGATTCTATTTCTTGTTCTGTCAATGGTTTGTCGTAGTTATTAAATTTAAGAAGCGCTGCTTCAGTGGGAATTTTGATATCTTCAGCTTTTGTTTCATTTTGTATTTCAATTGGCTGATTTATGTATTTAGGTATGTTGGCTTGTGGCGCTAAACTGGGCTTTGTTGGAATTTCTTGTTTCGGTTTGTTGATAAATTGTAATCCAATTAATAAGATGAGAACTGCGAGTATGAATGCGACAAACTTTAACTTTTTTTTACCCAAATTCATATGTGGATTAGTCAATTATAACACTTAATAATCTCACGGTACGTATCCGCAGAGACCTATTCCTCCTGAATCAACACAGCCTCTGAATTGTGACTCTGATGTGATTCCCCTTGGCATATATATATAAGGTACCCACATAAATAACGTGTCAAAGTCATAATGTAAATGGGGTCCAGTGCTGCTACCCGATCCTGGTGTTCCTGGCTGACCACCAGAAAGGCCTAACTCTCTTCCAAAATTGACGACTTGTCCGTTTATGGAGCTGTCTACCACACTGAGGTGTGCGTATACACTTCTAAAACGAACACCGCCGCATATAGACCAAATCTTAACGTGGTAACCATAACCTATTCCTATTTGTATTACTTCTGCCTGTCCGCCGTGAGTAGCATATACAGATTTTCCGACGGATGCACTTACATCAACGGATTCGATCGGATAATGTTGTGGTCCGGGACCTTGGCTTATTCTAAGATCGCTAGCAATAGGCCATGGACCGGGGCATTCTTCAGGTGGATTGCCTATTCTTACATTTGCAGAACCAGACGCGGTACTTCTGGTGGTTCCGGTTCCCAGAGGTGCGTTGGCAGTAACACTAAAGACGTCAAGAACATTGGCGTCAGAAAAGGGGGGATTGGGGTAGTTTAAAGTGTAGTTAAGAGTATAAGTCGTACCTGCAGGTATAGACGTAGGTGGTGTAGGTAGAGTGAGGCTAGGACAAGGTGGTGGTGCGCCTCTGTCTGTGGCCCAGATAACGCTGCATTTATTATCGAAAGTGATATTGGTTAATGTTCCCTGCTTTGCGGTGATTGTTATTGTATAAACGACATCTTGGGAACTACCTGTGGCTGGGTTTGGAAACGCGTTAGGGTTGGCAGTTTTAATTACTCGGATATAAGGAGATTCCACGTTTCCGGGTCTTTGCAGAATTCCGCCCTCGTACGGTGGGACGACGAAAGCTCCGGAGTTGATTATTAAGAGTATGAGGGGAACAACGACAATTAATATAACTATGGCGATAAGGAGGAGTATTAGGACGAGTAAGGGAATTGCTGCTATAGCTCCTAGAATTGCAAGTGGGAGAGCAAGAATCATAGCAATATGCTCTTTTTTCATCTTGCCCACAAGTTTTTCGACTGCGGCCTGAATCGCGGCTGCGGCTAATGCGAGTCCTGCTGTGGCTGCGGCTGAGGCAGCTGTTGCGGCGACCTTTACGGCTTGTGCACCCATTTTAGCAGCCTTAGCCGCGTTCGCGACGGCTTTGGAAGCATTCGAAGCAAGGTTTTTTCCTAAGCTTTTAACGCCCTTGCCTGCAGCTTGGCCTGCAAGACCTCCTGTTGTACTTTTTGGTTGTTTTTGTTCCTCAGCCATTTTGAGATCTTCCTTGATCTAATATTACACCACCGGCAGCCCTTTGTTGCATTTCAAGTTTTTCTTGAGGTTTGGTTGTAACAAGCCGATGTTCCTGAGGAGATGAAACAACTCTGATTGGTGCCCTATGTGGCCCAGCAAAAAATATTCCTTCGCCAATATCGGCAGACATTAAAAGCTGTTTTTCTCCTTGGGATAAATAAAAGACTTCGGTAACGTAATCCATAGCGGCAGCCGATTGTTTAAGAAGAAGTTTTAAGGAGGAGTTTGTAAGAATTGCTTTTCCAAGATCGTGATGTAAGAAATCTTCCACATCTTGGGTAACTGTGGTTAAACCCATGTAATATTTTCTTGCGCGTTTCACAATTGACCACATAAACGTAGCCGAGTCCGGATGTCTCATCATCTGCCAAGCTTCGTCAACTATCAGAATTCTTCTTCTAAGGTCTTTTTTGACTCGTGTCCAAATATAATCCAGTATTATAAACATAGCTATTGGTCGCAGGATATCTTGCAGATCATGAACTGAAAAAACCGTAAAAGGATTATTGAGCGATATGTTGGTTTGCTTATCAAACATTCCTACAAAGCTTCCTTTTACAAATTTTTCAATCCTAGCGGCTAAGTCCAGTGCTTCGTATGTTTCCATTCCGATAAGTGTTTTATAAAGGTCTTCCATGAGGGGTGGTTCTTTACTCTGAGTATCAGGGTCTTGGGTTATTCCTTTGTTTCTGTAGGTAAGAATCAGTGCGCGGTCGAGAAGAGCTTCGCGTATCGGGTCTAGTTCTCCCATAATCACCTTAAGGAGTGAATGAAGGGAAAGAATTTTAAGACCCAATTGGTTTTCTCCTTCCTCTCTGACTTGCGAAAGGTCAAATGGATTAATTTTTGAAGGTGACGCAAAAGAGAATGAGATGTACTCTCCGCCTACTGCGCCACAAAGCGCTTGGTATTCAAATTCTGGGTCCAAAATAATAATTTCTGACCCAAGCATCAATGACCTTACAGCCTCGAGTTTTACAAAATAACTTTTGCCGGCTCCCGAAGTCGCAAATACTGTCATGTTGTAATTTTCCAAAGAAAATCTATCGAAAATAATAAACGAATCGTTTTCAGGATTAATTCCATATAAAACTCCTCTGTCGCTCGAAAGTTCTGTAGAGGTGAAAGGAAAAGTGGTCGCAAGCGATGTGGTATCCATATTCCGTGTGACAGAGATTCTGTCTATTCCCAGAGGGGCGGTTGTTAAAAAGCCGTTTTCTTGGTCTAGAGCAGCGGTTCTTCCGTTGATAAGCAAAGCTCCCAGGGTTGATAAGACCTGTTTCGTCACATCGTTTAGCTCCTCAACTGTTGCGGCAGGTATTGTTATATAAAAAGAAAATTCAAAAAATCTCTCTATTCCTTTAACCAACTCTTCCTGAAGGGTCAAAGCGTCCTCTAATTTTGCCTCGGTGGTTGGATTTGCAATTTTGCCTCTTTCGATATCCGTTTCAATTTCAGCTTGCATTTCTGTGATTTTGCGGCGAAGATCGTCCAGAATTGACTTTGCGTCTATAGGGTAAATATAAAAAGAAATATCAAGAGAGCTGTCAAAATTAACGATTGGGTCAAGCCATCCGGGAGACACGAACCTTGGATATCCGGATATATATAACGTCCTGTAATACTTACCGTTTATTATAAGGTAGTCGAATTCTTCCTCTATTGTGTTGGGAGCAATTATATCGATTAAATTCTCTTTTTTTGAAAGGAAAGCGTCAACCGGCGACCCGACTTTAGACTTATATTGTCTACTCATTTCATCATTCATAGCGCTTCCTCCTTTTCGATTCTTCGCTCAGTTAAGGTTCCGCTTTTTTCTTCCTCCCCTATGTTATAAATCTGATAAAAAAGTTCAATAAGTTGCGTAGTTGAGAGCTGCCTTAAAGTAAGTCCAGCTCTTGAAGACTGTCTTATCAGATGGTCCCTTTTGGGGTAAAGCGATACCTTGGCTTTTTTGATTAAATAATCTCTATCAACAGGTAATGGCCCCTCTTTCTTTAAGCTTTTGGAGAACGACTTACCTAGTCCCAATTCAAGCCTAGAAAAAGGAGCTATTATAAAAAATCTTTTTCCCAGAACCTGTTTCTTTTTAATAGTTTCTTTTACAAAGACCTTGTAGGTTTCCATTAAAGAAGCAAGCTTTGGATTTTTAATTTTTTGCGACTCCTGATTTAAATAAATTAAGTAGTTGGTAATGTCTTTTCTTTCAGACCTGATAAGGATTTGAGTTGGAAAAGTCAAGCTGTTTAAAAAAGCCGCATAAGCAGCAATAACTGCTTTTTGCTCAGCGGGGGACAAAAGCGCAAAGTTTAATGAGGTTGATTCTAAGACAATAGCTGCTGAACCGTCTTTAAGGAACACCATTCCATCAACAATCTCTGCAACAGGCACATGGTTTTGTGTTGTCGACCTTATTGGACCCTCCTTGATTTTGAATAAAGACTTTATTGGATTCATGTCTATTTTGTTTGTTGTATATTCTTTGTTGTGTCTTTTGCTCGTATTGCGATTGGCGGGATAATTTTTCCTTCGACAAGAAGTTTTATGGGCTCAAATTCGAACCCTTCTTTTTTGGTTATAATTTCGTAGTTGCCATTAGTAAGTGGGATAACAACCATAAAATGACCTGCCTTATTGGACTTTAAAGCTCTGGCAGGGCGTCCTTCACTATCTTTAATCTCCAGAATTGCACCTTCAACTATTTTTCTATTTGCGTCGATCACTTGGCCGACTATCGTGTTTGGAAGGGTTGGGGGACTAGGTGGAGCGGCATCTGGAGAAAATTCTGCTTCCACGCCTTCGACATGGCCTGTTCCTGTAAGAGTCTGTTTTACTTCTGTAGTTACGGTGCTGACGGGTGTCTGGTAATCTGTCTCTGGGACTTTTTGTTTTTCAACTTGGGTAGGGCTAGTTGCTGGAACAGTTACTGCAGGGGTAACAGGGCTTGCTTGTGGTACTGGTTGAGCTTGTACGGTGGGAATATGAGGCGATGTAAACAAGTTGCCGATATTTTGCAGAATCGAGCGCTCACTTCTTTCAAGGTTGGGATAGACATTAACTTTTGGAGACTGATCGGGAGTAGCAGTCGACAGCTGAACTTGATTGGTTGACGGCACTGGCTTCGCCTTTAGAGGTTCCTGAAAATAAACAGGCTCCTTTTCCGTTTTTTTCCAGATAAACTC
>Ga0209541_10004133_pt1 | contig 25948 bp, 26 predicted proteins | sample RifCSPlowO2_01_FD_184027 | JGI IMG/M metagenome (GOLD analysis project Ga0209541, IMG submission 184027) | Groundwater microbial communities from Rifle, Colorado - Rifle CSP2_plank lowO2_0.1 (SPAdes) (version 2) | ecosystem: Environmental > Aquatic > Deep subsurface > Groundwater | place... | reverse complement strand
AGCCAGATATTAGCTGACCTCGATCAAGCAATTAAGGCGGCCAAAGAAAGATTAAAACCACCAAAACCCCCCAAGGGTGGAGGAGAAGCGGGAGGATCGAGTCCTAAAATAGAACTGACCCCTGGAGCTCGGTTCGAAATAGAAAATCCTAAATCTTAAATATTATGGAAGAACGACAAACAACACAATCTAGTCAGAGCTTAAATCCTATCCTGGAATCTGTTTCAGCAGATCCCATAATTGTTGGCTACGACTTAAGTCGCTATCAATACTTCTTAGCAAGTCCATTTTTTGCCGGTTTTGATAATTTTCAAGACACGAAAAGAAAATTATTCCTTGAAGAATTTAAGCAAATGCCGCCCAATATAAGATTGTTTTTGACTTCGGTTGAGACTGCAAGTGCCATATTTTCCACAGGGAAAGATAGCAATCTAGAAGAGTACCAAATATATCAGGTGGCTGAACTGGTTAGGGACTTAATCTCTGGAAAACTATTTATTAAAGATGTACCCGCTCTTCTTGCTCAAAAAATAAATATAGATAATCCTAGGGCAGGAGAAATAGCCAACAAAATCATCTCTCAATCTTTTGGATCTATCCTCGAAGATGTGAAGCGTATCCAGCGAAGTAAGTTTCCGGAGAAAATAATGCAGTTACAAAAAGAGGGGAAGCCAGAGGGGTTGATTAGGAGCGAAGCTCCTAGATTAGTTCCCCAAAAGCCAGTACTACCTCCACCTCCATGGCCCCTTCAACAAGTTCAAGGCAGGCCCTTCGACTCCCTTCGACCAAGCTCAGGGCAAGTAGTTCAAGGCAGACCAGAGTTTAAAATCCCGGATTTAGGACAAACCGTTACCAAAGAGAACGGTAATGACAATCGAGCCAAAAAATCTCTTGAGGAAGAACTCGAGAAGGTAGCTAGTGTAATTGATTTAAGAAGTAAATCATCAGAGTGAATCCCGAACGAACCAGCATGTTCTACTATACATATGTTTTACAAAGTATTAAGAGTAAACTTTTTTATACGGAATTTACATCTAACCTACGGAAGCGCTTTAATCAGCATAATAATGACGAGAGCACATACACTAAAGGTCGTGGTCCATTCAAGCTAATATATTATGAAGCTTGTCTAGACTATAATGATGCTGCACAAAGAGAAAAGTATCCTAAATCAGGACGGGGTAAGCGTTTTGTCAGAGAAAGATTAAAGCGCTTCCTGGTTCGTACGGGATGAAATTCCAAGTCCCACAATTTATCGCCACTGAAACCAAGCTGATTGGACCGTTTACCCTTAAGCAGTTCCTTTGGCTAGCCGCTGGTGGAGGAATAGTAATCTTGCTGTTTCTAACCATAAACAACTTAGTATTTTTTGTTGTTGCGATTCCAATAGGCGGATTTTTTGCCGCTCTGGCCTTTGTCAGAATAAATGAGGCTCCCCTTATAAATTACGTAACCTATGGCATTACTTACTTCTTAAATCCCAAGCAATATATTTTTAAAAAAGAAGACGAGAAAGAGTTACAAGAGATAATAATTTCCGAAGGAAATCAGAAATAAAATCCTAAGCACTAAATCCTAATTTCTAAACAATATCAAATGACCAAAATCCAAATATCAAAACAGTTTAGAACATTTGAATTTAGAATTTTGAATTTGTTTAGGATTTAGAGATTAGATATTAGAATTTATGCCAACAGCTGGTCCTTCGACCCAACAATTAGTTTCGATAGCGGAAATAAGAGACGACGTTATCATGCTTAAAGACGGCTCAATGCGAGCCATAATTGAAGTTTCGGCCATTAACTTTGAGCTTCGGTCCGAAGATGAACAGATAGCCATAATTCAAAATTTTCAAAAGTTCATTAATTCACTCGATTTTCCTCTTCATATTTCCATGATTTCCCGACGACTATACATAGATAACTACTTAAAACTAACCGCTGAAGCCTCGAGCCAGCTCGATAACGAACTTCTTCTGATCCAGGCTAATGAATACATGAAATTCATAAAAGAATTATCGGCTTTGACTAATATCATGTCCAAAAAATTCTACATTGCCGTCCCTTTTTACATTTTTGAATCACCGATGAAGACCGGAATATTCCAAAGTATGAAAAGCATCCTAAGTCCTGCCGGAACTTTAAAAATGATCTCTGGTGAAAAATTTTCTTTATACCGCAACCGCCTAATTCAAAGAGCTGAATTGGTATTTGGCGGCTTGATCGGTCTTGGCTTAAAAACCAGACTTCTGGCTCGGGATGAATTAGTTCAGATATTTTATAACATGTACAATCCACCAACGAGAGCGACAGAAGAGAAGAAAATTTGATTCACAATATAACTAGTGGCAAAATCGCAACAAACAACTGAATCCAACACCAAGAGCATAGACAGCTTCCTTGCGCCGTCAGCTTTTAAGGTCTCGCCAAACCATATCCAAATAGGCAATCAATATGCCCGAACGGTGTTCCTAGCCACCTATCCTCGCTATCTCCACACTAATTGGTTCTCGCCAATCATAAACACTGATCGGGTTCTTGATGTTTCAATTTATGTAAACCCAAAAAATACAGCCGAGATTTTAAGGAATTTACGAGATCAGCTAGCCCGTCTAGAAGCTCAAGTTATGGAAGAATCAGCCGCAGGAAAAGTAAGAAATCCGATTTTGGAAACCGCTATTCAGGACATTGAAACACTGCGAGACCGGCTCCAGCAGGGGACAGATAGATTTTTTGAATTGGGCATCTACATTACTATCTACGAAAATTCTCTAAGAGAACTCGACGAAACAGAGAATAAGATAAGAGGTATGCTAGAGAACCAGCTTATCTTCTCTCGCCCAGCAACATTCAGAATGCAGGAGGGATTTCTTTCGACTCTCCCGTTAAATACTGACAAATTGGTGGTTTATACATCAATGAACACCGAGCCCCTGTCCTCGACTTTTCCCTTTGTCTCATTTGACCTTACTTCGAACTCAGGGATACTCTACGGAATTAACACCCATAATAACTCGCTGGTTCTTTACGATCGCTTTGAGCTAGAGAACGCCAATGCGGTTGTGTTTGGTAAATCCGGGGGAGGCAAATCCTACATGGTAAAATTAGAAATATTGAGAAGTTTAATGTTTGGAACTCAAATCTTGGTAATTGACCCGGAAGATGAGTATAAGTATCTCGCAGAAACCGTTGGTGGCTCGAATGTTAAAATTTCTATCAATTCTCCTCACCACTTAAATCCTTTTGATCTGCCGATACCAAAATCTGACGAAGCCCCGGCTGATATTTTTAAATCCCATCTTCTCAACTTAACCGGACTTTTAAAACTAATCTTGGGACAGATGACAGCCGAAGAAGAATCGATTCTTGATGAGGCCCTAATTCAGACCTACGCCATAAAAGACATTACTCCGGAAGCAGATTTTACGAATAACGCTCCGCCGATATTATCTGACCTTCAGAACATTCTGGAAGGTTTGACCGGCGCCGAGTCAATTGCAGTTAGATTAAAAAAGTATTCTCAGGGAACATTCTCCGGATTTTTAAATAATCCCACCAATGTTTCTTTAGAAAATCGTTTGGTGGTCTTCAGTATCCGAGATATGGAAGAAGAGTTAAGACCAATAGCCATGTACCTGATCTTAAATCATATCTGGACTCAGGTGAGACGAGACTTAAAAAAGAGAATTCTTGTAGTTGATGAGGCTTGGTGGCTAATGAAATACGCCATGGGCGCCGAGTTTCTTTTTAATATCGCCAAGCGAGCCAGAAAATATTATTTAGGCCTTACGACTATCTCCCAAGATATCCCGGATTTCATGGCTACGGCCCAAGGGAAAGCAATTGTAACTAACTCATCAATACAGATACTGATGAAGCAATCGGCCGCGGCCATAGACGTGGTGAAACAAACATTTAATCTAACCGACGCCGAAAAATATTACCTCCTTGAGGCTAGGGTTGGATTTGGGCTTTTATTTATCGGACAAAATCATGTCGGGGTGAGAATTGTGGCCTCCTATGCCGAAGATCAGATAATCACTTCCGATCCGGCCCAGATATTAGAGGTAGAGAAAGCCAAGGCGGAGTGGGCAAAAGAGAACAGCTAGCACAACATGGACAGAGATCAACAACTTTATGAAGAACTTGAAACTTCGGCTAATGAAGCTAGACGGAGGGAATTAGAATTGGAAGAATTGAAAGCAAGGGAAGCAACGGAGGCGATAGAAGAAGGGGAGTCACTTCAAGAAACATGGGAAGAAATAAGACGTAGCAATCAGCTTGCTAGCCAACGGGCAGCTTATCAAGAACAACAAGGACGAGACAATAACCCACTGTTTAGCGGCCCATCACTTTTTAAATATGCTCTTATCCTTCTTTTTTTTGCCATACCAAACGATATCATTGATGCAATCGATGTTACAGGCCTTGGGATGATTCTTTCCTGGTTTGTCTCGACATCTCTATCTGTGGTTACTTTGTTTCTAATCTGGTTCACCGACTCAGAACTTCAAAGAGTTAAAAGCCATATGGCCAATAGGGGAAAGTATCAAAAAGCCCTTGCTAAAACAGCAACAAAAGTTGCCGCTAAGCTAACTAAATTTGCTCCTAGAAATCCCGTTGTGAAGGTGCTTGCTGGTGCGGTATTAGAAATGATTCCGATAATATCTCTTCTGCCGTGGTCTAGTATATCTGTCTTTTTGGCTTATGCCGATGAGCACAAAACATTTAAAGAAGCTCGGGAGATAATGGAATCGGGGGAAACGGGTCCACTTTCAGAAACTATCCCGGAAATGGTATAATAGGATATATTCGATATGAAAAAATTCTCATTATTTTTAATACTTTCCCTCTCTTTAACCGCTTTTTTAATCGGATACTTACTCATCGGAGAAGATTTGATCACTAGCTCTAAATCAAAAACTGGAACCATACTGGACAAATTTGAGGAACAAACTACAAATAATGACGCCACGAGTACAGAAAACGAGTCTTCGATGCCTTTTCTCCTCACCAGCAAAAAAGTTGTATCTCTGGCTGGTTCAAGAGATAAAAATAGCGTTTTCTATTACGAGAAGGGGACTGGCAAACTATTTGAGTTTAATTTTGACGAGAAGATGGAAAAAAATATATCAGATACTATCTTACCTAATTTCATATCCGGTGCCTGGTCAGCCACTAGAAAAGAGGTTATTCAATCGTTTTACTCTCAATCCGGTCAAGATTATAGACATTACAGTTTTAGCACCAGTAAAACAACTCGATTAAATCCAAACATACATTCTTTGGCTTTTTCATCCGGTGGTAATACAATCGCTTACTATTACCTAGAGGAAGAGCCTGCGGACTCTGGTCAATCAGAGCTGTCGGAAAATGCTCCGGTAGGCCCGCCAACTGAGCAAGTAGGAAAAATAGTTATTGCTCAAACCGATGGTCAATACCCTAAAAAAATACTAGATACTCGGATTAAAGATTTAGAAATATCATGGCCAGCTAAAAATCAAATTGTTCTCAAAACCGTTGACTCGGGAATTTATATTCTAACCGAGGAGGGTAAGCTTACTAAATTCATGGGGCCGATGGGCCTTCTTCAGGAGAAATGGTCTCAAAGCGGAAAAAAAATGTTATTCTCAGCCCTTATTGACGAGGGGACCAAACCAGCCATCTGGGTAAAGGACTTTGAAACTCGAGAAGAGAAACCATTAAATACCGCGGGGAGTGTCGATAAATGTGTCTGGAGTGTCGACGATATAAATATTATATGCGCCCTAGTGAAATCTCCTTCGATAGATGAACTATACGAGATAAATACCGTCACCGGTTCAAAGAAACTTATTGCCGAACCAGAGGTGTCCATAAAAGAGGTTATGCTATCTGAGACAGAGGGGTATCTTCTCTTTGTTGGCGCCTCAGATCAAAAACTATACGGAATAAAAATCAGCGACTAGTCGCTGATTTTCCCTAATTTCCCTAAGCAAGGCTTCTGGAAAAAAGACGAGCTCCGAAGCCTTGCTTAGGGATACGGCTTTACTACTATACGTCGATTGGGTTCTGCGCCTATGCTCTCAGTAGCAATGTCAGGACATGAGGCCAACTCCATGTGAACTATTCTTCTCTCATAGCCAGACATGGGGAACAGTGACTCTGCCTTTTGAGTACTCCGAACCCTAGTTACAGTTTGTCTTGCCATCTCAACCACATAATTAGACCGAGATTTTTTATAGTCGTTTACGTCAACAGTTATATTATAAGTACCTTCTGTTTTTTTTAAAAACATGGCCCTCAAGACATGCTCTATTGATTTGAGATTTTGACCATTCTTGCCTATTAAAAACCGGGCATTATCCGGAGTAAAAACAGAGACCAAAAATGCCTTACTGCCCCTATCGTCTGTTTCGTCTTTGATCTCAACCTGGCAATCAAGATCCATAAAAGAAACCATTCTGGTTACAGTTTCTTTTAAGTTCTCTTTAAGATTATCGGTATTTGTGATATCCATATATAGCAATCTCTAATCTCCAAACCCTAATCTCTAAATAATCTCAAACTTCAAAATTAGAGATTTGATCTTGTTTAGAGATTACCTGCCTGCTGGCAGGCAGGGATATTAGGATTTAGAAATTTTAATCTTTGTACCTCCGCTTTATATACGTCTGCTCACTCATAGAAAACAAGGTGGTCGTAAGCCAGTAAAGCAACAATCCTGCCGGAAGGTTCCAGCCAATTATTATAATAATTACCGGGAAAAAATACAACATTTGGCTATTCAGGGCCTGGATTTCTTTTTGGCCCGGGTCGCCTGAACCAGACTTCATCATTGCGGTGTTTTGTTTTAATTGTAAAAACTGAAAGCCTCCGGTCACGATAGCTAAAATAGCACTTTTTGTAGTTATATCCAAAAACCCAAGTGAGATTGGCTCTATGTGGCCGGGATTACCAATGAAGGCATAGATCAAGCTTAGACTCTCCGGTTTAAAGCCAGCCCCAAAAGCTTGGTATAAAGCTATCAAGATAGGAAGCTGAATTAATAAAGGCAGACAGCCGGCAAGAGGATTAACATTATGCTCTTTGTACAAATTCATAATTGCCGCGGATTGAGCCTGAGCATTGTTCTTAAACTTTTCCTTTATCTCTTTGATTTTGGGGTTTATTTTATTAAGAGCTCTCTGGGATCTTATCATCCGAACACTAAGAGGGAAGAAGAACAGTCTAATACACACCGTAAGTGCAATAATGGCCAAGCCAAAATCATGTCCAGGAATAACATTGTACAAAAACATAACGGCATTAAATAATGGTCTGTATAAAATTAAGTTATAAAATTCGATCATGGTTATGGGAAATCAACTCTGGGCTTAGTCCAGGGGTGACATTTAAGAATCCGATTCATAGAATAAACAAGTCCTTTTTTAAAGCCGTGTTTTGTCAAAGACCCTATGGCATACTCAGAGCAAGATGGATAAAAGTTACAGCTAGGGTAAAGTGAAAAACTGCTGGCGCCATGCCTAAGAAATAGCTTATTGATGGCCTGATAAATTTTTATTATTTGAATTATAAACTTCGACATAGTTTCGTGAGATTATTTTAGAATATTTGTAAGCTCCTTCTTGATTAAGCCTTCTTGACCTTGCTTACTAATCATAACAATAAAGTCTCGACCATTTGTTGTGTTATTTTTTACATACAGACTCACTACCTCAGACAATACACGCTTTAATCTATTCCTGTCTACCGCCCTTGAATAAACTTTTTTGGGGACTACAAACCCGAAGCGGGGAAACCCAAGCTCGTTAACCCTCAACTTAATAAACAAAAAGCTGCCCTTAACAGCTTTGCCCTCCTTAAATACCTTGTCAAAATCTAGTTTACTAACTAGTCGGTGCTTCTTAGGTAGAGCCATAGAAGTACTTAAACGGTTAGCCGGTAACGACCTTTTGCCCTTCTTCTGTTTAAAACTCTGCGGCCAAATCTAGACCCCGCCCGCGCTAAAAAGCCGTGTTTTACTTTTCTTTTCTTCTTTTTGGGTTTATATGTCTGCGCTTTTGATACTGTCATCCCGTTAGAGATAGTGCAAGCACCTACTACCACCATATGGTGACAGAAATCACTGCATTACCTTAACTTATAATTTTCTATACAAACCCGTTAGGGTATTTCTAGCGGGACTGTCATATAGGATATAGTTTATTAGAAAACGAGAGAGGGGTCAACCCCGCTCTTGAAAGGCAGTTTGGAAAACACATCTTTAATTAAAACTGTAAAAACATAGTTCTATTTACAAAAATATATATTATTTTTTAATTACGCTGCTTTTCAAGGACGGGGTCAATATTGTAAACGTTTTTCCACTTGTTATAAACAACATATCCACGAATTCACACTGTTCAGCTATTTTTTAAAGCAGGTATAATTATCTACATGATGACTAATGAAGAACTATGGAAAGCGGTTTTGGGCAACATGGAGCTTTCTCTATCGAGGGCACACTTTGTAACCTGGTTTAAGAGTACCACCATTTTATCAAAAGATAATCAATCAATTGTTGTTAGTGTTCCTAACGGCTTTATAAAAGAGTGGCTGGAGAACAAGTTTAATAAAAGAATTCTTGATTCTATTAGGACGTTTACTCCGGAAGTGCGAGAGGTTAAGTATGTTATAGGCGTTCCAAAGATAGATCTCAAACAAACTCTTCCATCAATGGCTCTAGACAAAGACCTGGAAGACAGATCTATGGTCGACCCTGACAAAGATCTCGACAGAACAACAAATCTTAACAAAAAATATACCCTAGACTCTTATATCGTTGGCTCTAATAACGAGTTAGCCTCAGCTGCATCTCAAGCTGTAACCAAAAATTTAGGCAAACTATATAACCCGCTCTTTATTTATGGTGGTGTAGGTTTGGGAAAAACCCATCTTCTCCAAGCTATTGGCAACAAAATATGTTCCGATCAAAAAGATATAAAAGTTCTTTATACTCAAGCAGAAAAAATGACGGCCGACCTTCTTGAATCTATAAAAACCGGAACAATTGCTCAGCTTAAAAGTAATTATTCTAAATTAGATCTTTTAATAATAGATGACGTTCAGTTTATTGCCGGGAAAGAAAGAACTCAAGAAATAATTTTCTCTATCTTTAATGAACTGCACGGCAAGAATAAACAAGTTGTCTTGTCTTCTGATCGCCCTCCTAAAGCCATTCCAGCTCTTGAGGAGCGCCTAAGATCACGCTTTGAGGGCGGAATGATAGCTGACATTGGTGCTCCAGATTTTGAAACCAGGCTAGCGATTTTAAAGTTAAAAATGCTAGAAAAAAAAGCAGCATTTAGTAACGAAATCCTCTCTTACATAGCTACAAACATTCAAAAAAACGTAAGAGAGTTAGAGGGAGCTTTAAACAGGGTTGTTGCCTTTAGTCAAATATATAACAAGGAACCTGGATTAAAAGAGGTTAAAAACATCTTAATTACTTATTTAAATAGCCCCTATAGAAAAACTTCGTCTCAAACGGTTTTGAAGAGTGTAGCTGATTTTTATCAACTATCAGCAAACGACCTTACAAAGAGAAGTCGAAAAAAAGAGTTCGTAAAACCCCGTCAAATTGCTATGTTTTTATTAAGAGAAGAAACTCAGTTATCTTTTCCAGAGATAGGGCAAAAGCTTGGTGGACGCGACCACTCAACGGTTATACATGCTTGTGATAAAATAAGAAAAGGGGAGAGTGTCGATGAATCAATAAAACAAGAGTTAGTTTTAATTAAAGAACGTATTTATAATTCTTTTGATGTGTAAACAACTTGTAGATATCTAATACATAACGAGTGTTTAATTTGTGTAAAAAAAATTTAAGAAGTTGTTGTTTATTTAAAAACAGATACTTATCCCTATGCTATCCTCTCGCAATAAATACTTTATCAACATTAATTTCACCCAGCAGTCGAAATGTAACTTTGTAATTTACTGGTTTATTTTATACTTCTGATTAAATTATAAACATATCAACTGCTTAATAATCTTAATATCTTTTATATATCTATATGAGAATAACTACTAACTTAAAAAATTTATCTAAAGCTTTGATGCTGGTTGAGAGAGTCATTTCTAAAAATCCAGCACTGCCAATTTTGAATAATATTCTTCTTAGGGTTGAAAACGGGAGATTAAAAGTATCGGCCACAAATTTAGAAATAGGAATAAATTATCTTCTTGGGGCAAAAGTCGACGAGTCTGGAGAAATTGCAGTTCCAGCGAGGATTTTTTCTGATTTCGTAAAAAACCTCGAAGGAGATAAATTAAATCTAATTACTAAAAACAACAGTCTAAATATTAATACTGATAAATATAAAACACAAATACTCGGGTTTGATCCAAAAGAGTTTCCTATCATACCTAAGATTAAAAGCGATGTTTTATTTTCGATATCATCTAAAATTCTAAAATCAGCACTTAGTACTGTACTAGATTCAATGGCTATATCAGAGACCAGACCTGAGTTATCCGGTGCCTATATTCAATTTAATTCAAATAAATTTACCCTGGCAGCCACCGATAGTTTTAGATTAGTAGAAAAAATATTTGAATTAAAACAAAAAAATAATTTATCTTTTATTCTACCCCGAGGAACAGTGATAGAATTGATAAGGGTTTTAGGCGAATTAAATGAAGACATACAAATAAAGTATGGAGATAATCAAATTTCTTTTTCTACTGATGATCTAGAACTTGTCTCTCGTCTTATCGATGGCAGTTACCCTGATTATAAAAAAGTTATTCCTGAAAAATACATAGCCAAAGTACTTATTAAAAAAGACGGACTAGAAAAAAATATACGCTTAGCTGGTTTATTTTCATCTAGTATTGCTGATGTTAATCTTAATTGTGAGGATAAAATTACTACGATTACGGCTAAAAATGCAGACAAGGGAGAAATTCAGGTAGTCGTCGAGTCGCTACTAAAAAACGAACCATTCAGCATATCCCTGAACCACTATTACTTGCTAGATGGTCTAAAAATAATACCAACAGAACACGCTGTCATAGAATATACGGGGCCAGGCAGTCCTTTAGTAGTAAGACCGGAGAATGACAATAAAGACCTGACCTATTTAATTATGCCCCTCAAGCGGTAGAGCTGTCCAAGAAACCTATCATGTAATCGATGTTTAAAAACCTTAATAATATAATTGAGAAAAAAAAGAAACTCTTAATTAAAAGCCAAGACTTAAGTCAAGACATAAACAAAGAGATAAAAAACTTTCTAATTAAGGAGTTCGGTAAAGATTTGGAAGGTTTTTCTTTTGTCCTAAACTATCAAACCAAAGATAATGGTCTATCAATAACTACCAATAATAAGGTGTTAAGTAGTGAGCTTGCTATTCGCTTAGGATCTCTCAATGATTTTTTAAAAGACAAAGGGATTAAGTTAAATAAAATACTAATAAGATAGATTGTAGTGTCTTCTAACGGCCCACTCCCAGTTGTCAAACTGAGAGTCTAATTGGGGTTGAGTCGGAAAAGACGAAGCCAAGGGATCAAGTCTATCAACATAGTAAAGAATAGTATGAATATCTTCCGTCGACCCTTCTTGCGGATAATAACGACCATTAAGTATTATTTTATTAGTAAAAATCGGATCCGGTTTGTTAAATCCTTCAACAGGACTCTCCTCTAGGGCTTTAAGCATAAATTCGTGCCACAATGGTCCAGAAGCGCTTATACCTGCGCCGGCTTGAGTCATAGATTTGTTATCATTGTTTCCCGTCCAAACACCAACCGCGAGAGAGGGGGAATAACCAACAACCCAAGCATCTCTATTCTCTTGAGTAGTTCCTGTTTTAGCGGCTATTTCTCTACCGGGTATGAATAGAGAGTTATTATAGCCAAAGACTGGAGCCCGAGCATTATTATCAGAAAGAATGTCGGTTACTAATCTAGCCGGCTGTTCCTCTAAAACTCTTTTAGGTGCTTCTTTATATTCTTCCAGCACCTCTCCTTTGGCGTTTTCCACCTTCTTTATAAATAGCCAAGGATTTCTAATGCCATCGTTAGCAAAAACTCCATAAGCGGAAACAAGATCAACAAGTCTTACTTCGGCTCCGCCCAGAACTAATGACAGACCAAAACGAGAACGATCTTGCAGGGTTGTAATGCCCATTGTCTCAGCTAGATTAATTGTGTCTTCTACTCCGGCCAGATAGAGTGTTTTAACCGAGGGTACGTTTAAAGATTGACTAAGGGCGCTCCTCAACGTTACAGCTCCTCTAAATCGGCCATCATAGTTATTAGGGCTATAACAATCCAAACCATATTTATCTTTTTCACCAAGAGAGTCGGGAGTACATTTTGGATTAAATTCTGTTTTTACATCGTGGAGAATGGTTGTATCGGGATAACCTTTTTGGAAGGCAACGGCGTAGGCAAAAGGCTTAAAAGCTGAACCTGGTTGTCTTTTAGCGGTGACTATATTGAAATTACCCTCACCGGCTATGTCAAAGTAGTCGCTAGAACCCACCAGGGTAACTATTTCGCCAGTTTTAGGATTTAGAGCTACCAAGGCGGCGTTGTTGGCTTTGTATTTTTCTTTGTTTATTTTAGAATATTTTAGCACTGATTCCTCCGCAAATTTTTGAAGATCGGCATCAAGGGTGGTGATTACTTTAAGACCATTGTTCTCGACGGCGCTCTCTCCATATTTGGAGACAAGATATTCTTTGACCATTATGACAAAGTGAGGGGCAGATATTTTTTCTATACCAGCAGTAAATTTTAGTTCCTCGCCAAGACTAGCTTCTAGGTCTTGGGTAGTAATAAGACCAAGCTCGCCCATTCGTTTCAAAATTATATCTTTTTTAGACAGAAGCTCACCCGTATGGTTTCCATATGGAGAATAATAGGTCGGTGCTTTGGGTAGAGCCGCTAAGAGCGCCGATTCAGCCAAGGTTAAATCTTTGGCTGATTTGTTGAAAAAAGTTTTACTTGCCGACTCGATTCCATAAGCGTTAGAACCGTAAGGAATTTGATTTAGATACATCCAAAAAAGCTCGTCTTTACTAAAACGACGCTCTATCTCTATTGTTAGAATAATTTCTTTTAGTTTTCTAGAAAACGTCCGCTCATCACCAAGAAGAGCTTTTTTTACTAGCTGTTGGGTTATTGTTGAGCCACCCTGAGAAATGCCAATATCTTCTATATTTTTGATGAAAGCTCGGGCGACACCTTTAAAGTCAATTCCTTTGTGATTATAAAAATCACTATCTTCTGAGGCTAGGGTGGCATACTTAATTGAATCCGGCACTTGCTCCCAAGGGATAACCGTTCTTTTTTCTTCGCCATGAATATCATAGAGCAGTATTTCTCCAGTTGCGTCATATATTTTTGTAGACTCACCGATTTTGCGAGTGACAATCGATTCTGGGTCAGGTATTGTTCTCTGAAGGTAGATAAAATAAGAAAGAAAAATAATTGTCCCACTAACAAAAAACCACACAAGAAGTGTGAAGATTGATCTGATTATGTCCCTAGTCTTAAACCTTCTTTTTTTAAGTTTTTCTACCGTAAATTGTGGAAACATTATCTGTAAAAGATTAACACGAAAAACCAATATTTACAAGGATAAAATTTAAGATTATCATAAAGCAATGAGCGATTTTCAAGAACTACTAACCAGGGGGGTGGAAGAAGTTATAGACCGGCAACACCTGGAATCTGCTTTGGTGTCTGGTAAAAAACTTAGAGTAAAATTCGGGATTGATCCGACTAGTCCTAATATTCATATCGGTCGAGCCGGTGCTTTATGGAAATTACGAGATTTTCAAGACCTTGGGCACCAGGTAGTTTTTATTGTCGGGGATTTTACGGGATTAATTGCCGATACTTCAGATAAAGAATCAGAAAGGCCTATGATGACAGAAAAACAAGTTAGCGAAAACATTAAAACCTACTTTGCTCAAGCTGCTAAGATTATCGATCAAGATAAAGCGGAGATGCGGTACAACTCGGAGTGGCTTAAAAAATTAGGAGCCGAAGAGATTAGCAAGCTGGCAGATTTATTTGGGATGCATGAGTTTGAGGCCAGGGAGAATATTAGCAAGAGGCTCAAGGCCGGCAGGAGGGTATCTTTAAGGGAGCTCTTATACCCATTGTTTCAGGGCTTCGACTCTGTCGCTGTAAAAGCGAACATTGAGCTTGGGGGTACTGATCAAAAATTTAACTTGCTTGCTGGGCGCGTAATTCAGAAAGCATACGGCCAGGAACCACAAGACATCATTACTCGAACCTTGATGGAGGGTACAGATGGTCGCAAGATGAGTTCATCATGGGGTAATGTTATTAATATAACAGATGAGCCCAGGGATATGTTTGGCAAAACAATGTCGATTGGCGACGAATTTATAATTAAGTACTTTAAACTAGCGACTAGAGTGCCGCTAACCGAAGTAGGGGAATTAGAGAAGGGGCTAAGTGATGGTACTAATCCCAAAGACATCAAAGCTAGGTTGGCCTTTGAGCTGGTAAAACTTTATTATGGAGAGAAAATTGCCCGAAAAGCTCAAAATGAATTTGAAAAAGTTTTTTCTGAAGGAAAGAATCCAGATGAAATTAAGATAGTAGAGAACAAAGAGAGCATAATTCAAACAATAGTTGCGTCAGGTGTAGTGACATCAAATTCTGAAGCGAAAAGACTAATAGATCAGAAGGCCGTGAAAGTTAACGACCGAGTAGCTGATGATTGGGGATATAAACTTAAGAAAGGAGATATAGTAAAAATAGGCCCGCGGAAGTTTCTGAAGATAGAATAAATCCCACACATAACTTATTATGTGTGGGATTTATTCGGTGACTAGTTTTGCCATCCGTCTTCTGCCTCTTCTTCGTCTTCTTCCTCATCCTCTTCGTCATCATCCTCATCTTTGTCCGTGTCCTCATCTTCGTCCGGTACCAGATCTGCTGGCTCATCCTCAACCCCAAAAGCGTATAGTTGGGCGTACTTTAATTCTTCGACCATTTATATTATTTGACTTTTAGACGTCTCTATGACCACTTGGCCAAAAGATACCTATAGGTCATTGATTATTGGAATATACTATATTATTTGCGCAACAAATTGCAATAGCCAATCCATCAGCCGCATCGTCCGGTTCAACCGCCTCTTTTAGGTTAAGGATCAAGCGAACCATCCTCTCTACCTGATCCTTATGGGCTCGTCCATAGCTTGATACGGCTTGCTTAACCTGAAGCGGGGTGAACTCTCTTGTCTGTACGTTATGCACGGCTAGGGTTGCCATAATGATACCCCGCATCTCGCTAACTGATATTATAGTTTTTTTATTTTTAAAGAAAAATAACTTTTCCACAGCTGCTAGGTCTGGTCTATATTTTTTTATCAATTGGCCAAGCTCAAATACAACCCCAGCAGGGGATAGTTGAGAGAGAAGACCATAATGAATACAAGAAAGCTTGTTCTTGGTGTTATCGATAACTCCAAAACCGATTCTAGTTGTTCCAGGGTCGATACCTAAAATTACCATAAACTCTAATTTCTAATTTCTAAACTCTAAACAACATCAAATATTTAATATCAAAAATTCAAAACATTTAGATATTTGAATTTATGATTTTGAATTTGTTTAGGATTTAGAGATTAGGGTTTAGGATTTTCTCAAATTTACTCCTGTAAATTCGAAGACACATCTTCTATGTCATTGTGGTTATCGAGAGCTTCAAACAAGCTGTCTATCTGGGCTTGAGTGTTAGAATCCTCAATCGCAATAGGTCGGCCAAACATCCAGGCGATACTTCTCGGCGGGACCATTTTCGAATCATGCTCATTAAGAATGCTTTTAATTTCAGTTATGGTTCGGTTGCGATTATCAGTTATTGCTTTTATTCTTAAAGCGATATTTCCTGGCCCGATTGCTTCAATAGATAACTCTTCAAGTTGGGCCGACTTATCAGAAATCCTATTGAGAGCTCGCTGGATGTTCTCGCTGGGCATGTTTAAGGATCGAGCCTTTTCTATTGTGCTCTTGAGTTCAAGGTTTGTTTCGGGGTTTGTTCCTTTTTTTGCGGCAAGAGAAATTAACTTTGAAGTTTTAGAAAATAGCTGACCCTTTTTCTTGTCAGTTATGGCCTTCTGGTGTTTTATTTGACTCCATTTAGAGTGCCCACTCATTTAAGTAAATTCGTCAAAGATATCTTTGATTCCAATATGTTTCATTCCTTGTCTGGTTACTATTCTTCCCTTCGAGGTCCGAGCCATAAAGCCTATCTGAATAAGGTAGGGTTCATAAACGTCCTCTATCGTATTTTCTTCTTCGGAGATCGCCGCTGCAACTGCTTTTAAGCCAACAGGACCGCCCTTGAAAGTGTTGGCAATTGTCTGGAGTATTCTGCGGTCAGTTTCTTCGAGTCCCTGGTCATCTATGTCTAGCATCTTCAAGGCCTCTGTAGCGCTCAGGCGATCCACGGTAAGACAATTCTTTACTTCTGCATAGTCACGCACCCTTTTTAGCAGACGGTTAGCAATACGAGGAGTAAAGCGGGAGGCTTGAGCTATTATCTTTAGAGCTTCTTTGTTTACGTCAATTTTTAGTAGTTTAGCTGAACGAGAAATTATCTTTTCTATGTCTTCCTGACTGTAAAAACCCAACCTGAAATTAATACCAAATCTTGATCGAAACGGACTGGAAAGCATCGATATCTTTGTGGTGGCGGCAATTAGGGTGAATCTGGGCAGGTCTATTTGAAGGGTTTTTGCTGAAGCACCCTTGCCGATTATTATATCTAGCTTGAAGTTCTCCATGGCCGGATAGATAACCTCCTCGACGGCTTTATTTAAACGATGGACTTCGTCGATAAAAAGAACATCGCCGTCATTTAAGCCGGTGAGTATTGAGCCAACATCGCCAGCTTTTTCGAGCGCGGTTCCCGAAGTTATTTTTATACTTGAACCAAGCTCTTTAGCGATGAGATAAGCTAGGGTGGTTTTGCCTAGACCCGAGGGTCCATGAAGGAGCAGATGTTCTATCGTCTCATTCCTCTTTTTAGCCGCCCCGAGCATTATCTTTAGGTTTTCTTTAACTCGTTCTTGGCCAATATATTCTGTGAAGTTCTTTGGGCGCAAAGCCAAGTCGAGGACCTGGTCGTCTAAGGTGCCTTCGGGTACTATCTTGGAGGCTAAAGTCTTAGTTTTGAGTTGGGGGCCCTTGTTCATTTGAGGGTTGATCTCGTTAGAAGTAGCCTAGCCAAGGTCCCCTGGGACTCGTCCCACTATGGCGGGACGAGCTAGACTTCTAACGGGATTGACATTTATATTATTTTAACTTAAAATATAGAAAATAAACTTCACTTCAGTAAAGCCCTTGTAATCTGTAGGCAATTAGGTTTAAGGATTTCCGCACGCCTAATCGGGATAAAATCTTAGCTGGATAGTCCGGTTTCGACTGGTCTACTCCTCAGAACTATCCTGCCCCGTCTGCCTAAGGCAGACGGACTTTGCCTACAGATTACAAGGGCTTTACCTTCTTTAAATTGTTCTATCTATTTCTTCAATAGATGTTACTCCAGCAATCAATTTCAAGTAGGCATCCTGAAGTATTGTGATCATTCCTTCAGCCACGGCCATATCTCGAATAGCTGACATGGGAGGGGAAGACAGAATTAATCTTTCAATATCTTTTGACACAACAAAAGCTTCAAATGCGCCAATCCTATCCAGATACCCAGAGTTATTACATTCAACACAAGCGCCAGCTGTATATATTGATAATGACAAATTCAGCTTTGGAAGATCGAACCGATCTTTGACTGGTCCCAGAACGTCGGTTATTTTTTTCAGCTGTTCTGGATTTACTTTTATCTTTTTCTTACAGCTAGGGCAGAGCTTGCGAAGTAACCGTTGAGCTAGGGTCAGGTCTATTGCTGGAGCGAGAATCTGAGGTCTGATGCCCAGGTCTATTAGTCGGGGTATAACTCCTGCCGCATCATTGGTGTGGATAGTTGATAAGACGAGGTGCCCAGTGAGGCCGGCATGAAGAGCAATCTCCGCCGTCTCAACATCTCTTATTTCACCGACAAGAATTATATCCGGGTCTTGCCTAACTATTGATCTTAGTCCATTAGCAAAACCGTATCCTTTTTTTGGATCAACTTGAGTTTGAGAGATATTCTTAACGTGGTATTCAATCGGATCTTCAATTGTTATTATTTTTGTACCCGGTTCATTCAGATAATTAACAAAGGCGTAAAGGGTAGTTGTTTTACCAGCACCGGTGGGTCCGGAAACCATTATTGCTCCGGTCTTTTTCTTTAACTGCTGACGTATTATTTCTAGCAGATCTTCTCGAATTCCTAGATGTTCCAGCCTGCCTTTAATATTTCTCGGATCCAACATACGCATGACTATTGTTTCTCCAAATTCACTGGGGATAATTGAAACCCTCACCTCAATATCGACACTCTTTTGTTTAATAGTGAACCTTCCGTCTTGAGGAGAGTCGCGGATGTTCAGCTTCATTTTTGATAGGACCTTCACTCGGTTTAAGATTTGACCGTAGTATCCAGTATCAAGGTTGGTGATGTCATGAAGGATGCCGTCTAATCTGTATCTAAGGCGAGTGTCACTAGTCTCTGGCTCAAAATGGATATCTGAGGCCTTTGTTTTTAAGGCTCCTGCGAGGAGTATTTCAAGAAGTTTCGTGACTGATATTGTTTGAAGCTTGCTTTTTAGATCGCCTATATCTTTTATTTGACCTTGAAGGTTCTCAAGCTCTTTTTCGTCTATCTCTATAGCCCCGATTTTAAAGACCCTCTGTTTTATTATTTTATATTTTTGCCAGACAGAGCTTAACAGGTTTGGGGTTGTTAAAAGAATATCAAGATCAAATCCTCGTTTTTTAAGAGATTCGATGACTTCTTTTGTTTGTGGACTATCGGGGTTAATTAATGCAACGATCAATCTCGACTCTGTTTTATAGAGAATCGCGATCTCGGCTTTTCTCGAGGAATCTTCATCTAGTATATTAAGGGCATCAGTATTGATGGGCACTCCTTTCAGGGTAGAAAAAGGAAATCCAAACCTTTTAGCGGACTCAGCATATTTTTCTTCTTCTTCTTTTAGCTTTATATCTTTGAGTTTTTTCTCAAGATCTTGTTCTGTTTTTTGGACCGAAGATTGTAAAGGCATACCCGTTTATATTTTATTTCGATTTAGTTTCTTCTAACTCTTTTCAAGGGCGGGGTAAAGTAATTTTTTGTGGATATCTCTATTATATCATATGTTCTTGACTTTTAATTTCACATTTGTTAATATTAAAGCAACGAAAAGGTCCGCAAAGGCGGGCCTCGTATTTTAAGTAAGTAGTTGTCTGCACGCAGTTTGCCGAAGGCAAACGAGTACAGTTACAAATACTTACCCCGCCCTCTAAGCTTGTGATTCACAGCGGAATGCAAGAACGATGGGCATAGAGGGCGGGGTAATGAGTTTTGTGAACTGTTCGTCTGCTTCGCAACTCCTCGCAAACAAAATCATCATGCTAGACATTAAACAGTTTTTATCAGCTATAAAACAGATTTCTGAAGAGAAGGGGATAGCCGAGGAAAGTGTTATTGAAACTATTGAAGCGGCTATTGCCGCGGCTTACAAAAGAGACTATGGCAAGAAAGGTCAGATCATAAGAGCCAAGCTTAATACTGGCACTGGGGAATTAGACATGACCCAGATTCTTTACATTGTCGAAGGAGCTGATGAGGAGGGCTATATTACCGGACCTCTTCCAATAAAAGTGACCGAAGATAAGCAGGATTTCGCAGATTTAGAAAAATCAAGACGACGTGGGGAAGAAGCAGAAGCGGTGGAAGTTAAAAAAGGAGAAGATGGCGAGCTTAAGATAAAATTTAACCCAGAGAAACATCTCATTCTTGCTGATGCCAAGAAAAAGAACAAAAAAATTAAAGTTGGAGATGAGCTAGTTATTCCGCTCGAAAGCCATACTGATTTTGGTCGCATCGCCGCTCAAACAGCCAAGCAGGTTGTTATTCAACGTCTTCGTGAAGCAGAACGAGGGGCGATATTCTCTGAATTTAAGAGTAGGGAAGGCGAGATAGTTAGCGGTGTTGTTCAGAGAAAAGAAGGTCAGCTTGTTTTTGTTGATTTAGGGAAAACCAACGGCTTACTTCTACCGATTGAGCAGGTTTACGGGGATAACTATAGAATTGGTCAAAGATCAAGATTTATTATTCTTAAAGTTGACGAAACTTCCCGAGGACCGGCCGTGCTTTTATCTAGGGCCCACCCTAAACTTGTGCTTGAATTATTTCGAATGGAAGTGCCCGAGATAGATAGTGGCTCAGTTGTAGTCAAAGCAATAGCCAGAGAGGCTGGTTCTAGAACTAAGATTGCCGTGGCTTCACAAGAAGAGGGCGTTGATCCGATTGGTTCTTTGGTTGGTCAAAAGGGGGTTAGGGTCCAAACAGTTATTAACGAGCTTTCGGGTGAAAAGATTGATATTATTTTATGGAGCGAAAAACCAGAAACTTTTATATCTAACTCGCTATCTCCAGCAAAAATATTAGATGTCAAAATTATCGATGAAAAAAGGAAGCATGCCCTAGTCGAAGTTTCGGATGATCAGTTTTCACTAGCAATAGGCAAGAGAGGTCAAAATGTACGGCTTGCCGCTAAGCTAACCGGTTGGAAGATCGATGCTCGATCTCCCAAGGAGAATCTAGAATTTAAAGAAGTTGAGGTCGAAAAAACAGATGAAGTAAAAACTGAGGAGGTAAAGTAGTGAACTCATCTCTTAAAAAAATTAGCTCCAATAAGTATGAGCTTACTGTTGATCTGGGGCGGGAAGAGCTTTCCGGTTATGTAAAAAAGGCCAAGAAAGCAATTACTGACGAAGTCCGAGTCGATGGATTTAGGAAAGGCAAAGCACCCAAAGATCTTATCCGCAAAGAAGTTGGCGATCAGTATATACTTGAGCAAGCTCTCGACATCGCTGTTCAGGATAGTTTAGCCAAGACACTAAACGAGAAAAAACTCGAAGTTTTAGAGGTCTCCGGTCTTAATGTAAAAGAAAACTCTGCTTCGAAGCTTTTGTATACTATTCAAGTGGTTACTTTCCCAGAGATCAAACTGCCAAAGATCTCGGGTATCAAGGTTAAGACCAGAAAGATTGACATTGAACCAAAAGAGGTAACGGATGCTCTAGATTTTTTAAGAACATCGCGAGCCAAACTAGCTCCCAAAGAGGGAGTAGTAGAAAAGGGTGATCGGGTCGAGATAGACTTTGAGGTTACCTCTGATGGTCTTCCGGTAGAGGACGGAGTGAGCAAAAGCCACCCTCTTATTATCGGCGATAACAAATTTATTCCAGGATTTGAGGAGCAGTTAGTCGGAATGAAAAAAGACGAGAATAAGAAGTTTTCTCTCAATGCTCCTACCGACTATTTTCACAAAAGTGTGGCCGGTAAAAAGTTAGACTTCTCAGTCAAAGTTATTACCGTCCAGACCGTAGACAAGCAAAATCTTAATGATGATTTTGCGAAAAGCTTGGGTAGGTTCCAGAAGTTAGAAGAGCTAGAAGACAACATTCGAAATGGAATTCTTGAGGAGAAAAAGATGAAAGAAAAACAGAGGCTACGCCTAGAGATTTTGGCTAGAATATTTGAAAAATCTAAAATAAACCTTCCCAGAGAGATGGTAGATGGAAAGGTCAACGAAATGATCATTGGATTCGACAACGAGCTCCACACCAAGGGAATGGAACTTTCCTTTTACTTAGCTCATTTGGGTAAAAACGAGAATGACTTAAGAAAAGACTGGCGGCCGGAAGCAGAGAGGCAAGTTGGGTATGCTCTTATTCTTCGTAAAATAGCGAAGGTAAATAGCCTCGCTCCCTCCAAGGAGGAGATAGAAGAAGAAGCTAATCGAGTTGCTCAAACGATGGTCGTACGAGGTCAAATAAGCCCCGAAAACTTAAATCTAGAGACACTGAAAGAGGCAATAGAAGGAGATCTAACAAATGAAAAAGTATTCAGAATGCTCGAAGATAGTTGTATCAAATAAACTATGCCAAGAAAAACAAAAGCGGTTGCCATTGGCAACCGCTTTTGTTTTTCGATACTCGCATACCATCCCCAGCTAATCCCTTCCTCACAATATTTCCTAAAATTAGAATCAGCTATCATTAAACTTCTTCAAGTTATCTACGGATAGCTTTCAGAAGTTTAATCTCAGCTGGTTCTAGTTTGAGTAAATCTATGAGAAAAGATTAGCTGGGGATGGTATTGGGCGAACGAGTCGCCTGTGTTTCGCGAAACCCCCGATCCGATAGACACAGTACCCAGCTCCACTTTTACCGATGATTATCCTCTCTCATTTGTTTGAAGGTTAGGCGATAATCGTGATGGCAATTTTAGCTTTAAATTGCTGGTATGCTATGGGTAAAAGTGGAGCTGGGTTGTCATTACTGAAATTCCCTGTATAATAGAGAATAAGGTTTAATTAAGCACTCAATAAATTGGGTGCTTAATTTGTAATAACGGGTCTACGAAATCAGGAGTATCAGGATATTGTAATTATAGCATAATAAATACTATATGTCAAGTAAGGTAAAAAAGACGACAATCTATCTAGACAATGCGGCGGCTACCCCGACTGACCCCCGAGTAATAAAAGAGATGATAGTGGCTATGCAGCTATATGCCAACCCATCATCCTTCAATGATGCTGGCCGTATCGCTAGAAAAAAACTAGACGAATCACGAACAAAAATAGCTCGATTCTTGGGAGCTAAAACAAGCGAAATCGTGTTTACTTCTTCTGGCTCAGAGGCTAATAGTTTGGCTTTATTCGGTATGGCCAATAGTCATCCAAAAGCGGGGGAGATAATAACAACTTCCATTGAGCATCCATCAGTGCTCGAGCCGCTCAAAGATCTGGCCAGAAAGGGTTGGAAGATAACCTATCTTAAAGTTGACGCAAGTGGTCTGGTTGATCTAAAAGACCTAGAAAGAAAAATAAATTCCAAGGTAGTTTTAATCTCGATTATCTATGCTAATCACGAGATAGGCACCGTCCAACCCGTTATAAAAATTTCTAAAATCATTAAGGATTTTAGAAATAGCTTACAAGCCCATGAAAAAGTGTACCCACTTTTTCATGTCGATGCTTGCCAAGCTACCTGTTACCTTGATATGAACGTGAATAATTTTGGAGTTGATATGATGACTTTCAATGGAACTAAAATATATGGACCGCGGGGGATTGGCGTCTTGTATTTAAGAACCGGAACTCCCATGCGCCCACTTATTTTTGGAGGTGATCAGGAGCATGGCCTAAGGGCAGGGACAGAGAACTTACCAGCCATAACAGGTTTAGCTAGGGCCGTATCTTTAGTAAACAAAAACTATAGCAAGACGACTGCCAGATTAAGAGATTACTTTCTAGAACAAGTAGAAGAAATAATGCCCGAGATTAGAATTAATGGTCCTCTTAATTCAGGCCGACTGGCTAATAACATAAACATCTCAATTCCTAATTTGAGTAGTGAAAATCTGCTTCTTGAACTGGATAAGTATGGTATTTATGCCAGCGCTGGTTCGGCCTGTACTGCTCGTTCAGTTGAACCATCACATGTTTTGCGAGCAATCGGAGTTGAGGAAAAATATATTCACGGAGCCCTAAGGTTTAGTCTAGGACGACAAACGACAAAAAAGGAGATAGATTGTGTTCTAAAGATTTTGCCAAAGGTGGTCAGGGATTTAAAGAAAAGGTATTCAGTGTAAGTTGAAAAAACATTAAATTTCTGTTAAGCTATTGAATAATGTCCCCATAGCTTAACGGATAAAGCAATTGCCTTCGAAGCAATTGATGGGGGTTCGATTCCCTCTGGGGACACCAAAAATACGCGCCCGTAGCTTAATTGGTGAAGCAGCTCGCTCTTAACGAGAAGATTGAAGGTCCGAGTCCTTCCGGGCGCACCAAATCTAAAAACCCGCTAATAGCGGGTTTTTAGATTTAAGTTTATGATTCTTCTACTACTTCGATTACTACTTTTTTACTTCCGAATTTTTTAGCAAAACTTCTTTCTGGGAACCAGATGTCCAAATTATTAGTGTATCGGCTATTCATTCGGTCCTCTACTACGAACACTTTTTCACCATAAATTTCAGGTATCCTCACTAGGGTTCCAAAAGGAACTCGTCTGCCATTTATGCTGAAGTTTGCCGCAACTATTCCATCACGGACGTAGGTTCCAGAAGCTGTGATGAATGGAGTGTTATCCGTCTGATCTGTGGTAGAGGAGTATCCTGTAGCTCTGACGGTGTGAGTGCTCAGTACTTTGAGGTCTACATTCTCTTCCTCGATTTCTAGCACCGTTTTCATGTGTTGCCAGATATCTTCACTGTAAGACAATCTATTTTCCTTCATCGCCTCAACCATGAATGGATCCTGATCTGCATCCCTATTTGCTAGCCAATCAAAGGCTCCGGCATAAACGATACTAGAATACGCGAACTGATATAAAAGAACGATAGTTAAGGCAAGCACCTTTTCTATACATTTACCCATTTTTGTGCCCATTTAAGCTGGTACTATCCTTGCGAGGCCTGCCGAATCTAACTCGGCTTTGCTTTGAATTGATTGCATTTGCCCCGGCTTAAATGAGTTGTTAGTAGGGAGACTATAGGGCGGCTAAAGCACGCCCCTCCCAGCAGGTATTTAGGCAACAAAAAAGGCCTATTAAAGCCATTACTTGTTACATAACCCTTATCTCAGGTTATGAATCAATTATAGCAGATCCAGATCAAAAAATCAAGCCCTCCCACCGGGCAGATCACTATCATAAGTTTGGGTATTTTCGGCATGCTTTATAAATGGAAGATGGTTTTTTACGAATTTAACTCCTGGTCTAGCGGTGATTATTAATAAGATTGTACCAGCAATAATAAGAAAACCGTCATAGCTCCATCTTGCTGGGTCGTCGTCACTTAAACGAAGCCAGATTCCGAATTCATCGAAGGCCAGCCCTAGTCCGAAACCGTGAAGAAGTGAAATTAAATACTTTGCTCTCGGGCCACTAAATACTAGAGCCAAGTAGCCGGCAATTGCCAGTACAAAAAATCCATAAGCAAAATGATGAACATGAATTCCGGCCCAAGGAATATAAATATCCGGCCAGATGTGGCTTATGGTTCGTGCGCTGACGAAAGTCATAAGAAAGCTAGCAGCGATAGGGAATACGATGTAAAGATAAAGACCATGTTCATGATGAATGACCCTTTCTTTGATAGCCGCCTTCATCTTAGAGAAAATATCGAGTAAAAACATAATTTTGGTGCGGGTTAATGGATGACGTTCGAATCTATTTTCAGTTCAATAACGACTTATTTTATATACCAAGTCTATCAGTAGAAGCGGTTAAAATCAATTAAATTTTTAGCCTATTTTGAGTCCTGTGGACAATCATTGACTTTTCATTTGGGATCTGATAGGATGTAGTTACAAGTGCCTTCGGGCTCGCCTCGTCTTCGGATGAGGAGAACAGTTTAAAAGCCGTCAAAATAAATCTTTGACGGCTTTTCTTATCTCGTTAAATTTAGACTTATCTAAAAACTCGATCTTTTCTACGAGTCTTTTGGTATCAATAAGGCGTATTTGAGATATAATGGCTGATGCCTCTACGTTATCTAGTAAACCAATTTGAATTCTATTTTTATGTTTGTTGGGCGAACCAGTGAGCGGAATAATATAGCAGGTATTTTTACTTATACCTTTCAATATCAAGACTGGTCTTTGATATTCCTGACCACCTCCATTTTGTTCAAATCCAATATTAATGCCGAGAGAACACCACCAGATCTCTCGAGTATGGTAAAATTTCAATAATCCGCCTGCATCTACCCTCTTTTTAATTTTATTCCACTTATCAAAATCTTTCCGCATG
>Ga0209541_10004132_pt1 | contig 25955 bp, 37 predicted proteins | sample RifCSPlowO2_01_FD_184027 | JGI IMG/M metagenome (GOLD analysis project Ga0209541, IMG submission 184027) | Groundwater microbial communities from Rifle, Colorado - Rifle CSP2_plank lowO2_0.1 (SPAdes) (version 2) | ecosystem: Environmental > Aquatic > Deep subsurface > Groundwater | place... | reverse complement strand
ATGTGCTTATATCCAGCTTCTGTTATAGCAAAATAGACTGCATCAGTAACTAAATCTTTAGGGAAATGCCAAGTTCCCAAACCAATTTTGGGAATAGTTAAACCATTATTTAATTTTACAGTTTTACCAATCATTGGCGGAGGGGGTGAGATTCGAACTCACGGTCACCTTGCGGCAACAGAAGTTTTCAAGACTTCCGCACTAGGCCACTATGCGACCCCTCCGAAGGCGGAGAGGATGGGATTCGAACCCATGATACCCTTACGGGTATAGCGCATTAGCACTGCGCGGCACTCGGCCACTATGCGACCTCTCCAAGCTAGCTCATTCTAGCAAAATACTCACCTTTTATCTATGTTCGAATGGTATATAATAAATGCAAATGCCCATGGAAGAAAAACATTACGAAGAACAAAAGGAACATCCTCAGGAGGTTTTTACACCTAAAATGGCAGAGGCTGGGGAAGTGGAAACCCTACTTTCTTGGGAAGGTCCATCTAGACCTTTTAGAAAAAAAGATAGATCTTTTTATACAACCCTAGCCATAATTGTATTTCTTTTAGTACTAATTTTACTTTTGGCTAGAGAATTTTTACTTATTGGCGCAATTTTATCTGTTGCTTTTGTAACTTATGTTTTAGCTTTTGTTCCTCCTACAAAAGTTCACTATAAAATTTCTACTCAGGGTATAACAATAGGGGAAGATTTTTATTTTTGGCACTATTTAGATTCTTTTTGGTTTAAGGATAAAGAAGGATCAAAAGTGTTGCACATTGTTACCCGATTTAGATTTCCTGCACAACTTATGTTAGTTATAGACTCTTCGACAGGCTCAGAGCAAATGGATGAGGAAAAAGTGAAGAAAACAGTTGCCAGATTTCTACCTTTTCATGAAGTTCCTTATAGATCTACATTTGAAAAATGGGCAGATGGTTTGCAAAAACATTTTCCGCTAGAAAATACCCATCGTTGACAAACCTATTTGATTCGGGTTAAATTAGGATATAGGAGTTAATTTTGTCTAGAGTCTATCTGTCCAAAGAAGATCAATACCAGCTTTGTTTCTCTGCCCGCGAAAAACTAGGATGTAGCTGGACTGGTTTAGCAAGATACTTAGGAGTTCTTCCCAACACATTTGATAATTGGTACAAAGGAGATAGACTTCTTCCTGAAAATATATTTACAAAATTAGTTAACCTAAGCGATTTTCCAATTAAAGAACCAAGTTTACTTCCCGATAATTGGGGAAGAATCAAAGGAGGGAAAATAAGCATCACTCGGCAGGGCGGAAGCTTTTGGACTCTAGAAGGTAGTAGGAAGGGTGGTTTTAATTCAGCGAAGAAAGTTACTCTTCCAACTTATTCAGAAGATCTAGCTGAATTTGTTGGAATTATGCTTGGTGATGGAGGTACTACTTATAATCAAATTTCTGTAACTTTAGGTTATACGACCGATAAAAAATATGTACCATATATAAGAAAACTTATTGATAAACTTTTCAAACTTAAGACAAGTATTTATCGTCCAAAAATAAAAGATGTTATCAGAATACAAGCCTCAGGTATTAACCTTGTTAAAAACTTACTAAAGCTAGGATTAGTACAAGGAAATAAAATAAAGCAGCAAATTGATATCCCACTTTGGATCCAACAGAAAAAAGGTTATATAAAAACATGTATTAGGGGAATGATAGATACAGATGGTTGTGTTCATAAAAAAGTACGAAGAGAACGCAATGGGTTGGAGTATAGATCAATAGGTATTACTTTCTCTTCTCGTTCGATTCCTTTGCAAATTTCTCTTATAAGACTTTTCAATATTTTGGGATTTAAAGTATCTATCTCAGGAGTAACCATCTATTTATGTGGTAAGGAACAGATAGAACGATATGTAAAAGAAGTCGGTTTTAGTAATCCGAAACATTTAGGCAGATATAAAAATTTTCTGAAAAACTATGGATGGATTAAAGTTAGAACTGAAAATTGTTTAAAGTACTCGCCTCAAGTATAATCTACACACAATCTACCCCTGTAGCTCAGCGGATTAGAGCGCATCGTTGCGGACGATGAGGCCGAAGGTTCAAATCCTTTCAGGGGTACAAGTTTGGTGGGTTCGACCCCCGCCGGGCGCACTTATGATTGATCAACAAGAAAGACAAGTTGGTTATTATTTTGACGGCCCGTTATTTGCGGAGACTGTAGATATGGTTCGCTATAGCTATATTGGTACAACTTTTAGGATAGAAAAAGTTACAAATCTACCAGTTAAAGGTTTTGAGAGGCTTAAGATATTAAAAAGAGATTATGATTTAATTGAACCAAAAGTAGTTCAAACAACATTGGAAGAATTGGCTAAAGAAATAAACGTGATGACAAAAGATCTTTAGGAGGGTGGGATCGCTTAGTGGCCTAGAGCGGTTGTTTCGAAAACAACTGTCCGAGAAATTGGACCGGAGGTTCGAATCCTCCTCCCACCGCATATGGTAGGTTCAACTCCGATGAATATCGGAGGGCGTGTTATCCTACCGCCTCCGCCTTCGTCCGACGTAGCTTTAGCGAAGTCGGACTCATAACGTCGGACTACGGCGGACGAAGTCCGCTATAATTAAGGATATGAAAAGAGAATTTAGTGCAGGTGGAATTGTTTTTAAAGATGGAAAAGTTTTAGTGACTCAGCATTCCCAAAATCTTCACTGGAGTTTTCCCAAGGGACTTTTGGATCATCCTGATCAAACAATGGAAGAATCAGCATTAAGGGAAGTTAGAGAAGAGGGTGGAATAAATGCAGAAATTATAGGAAAAGTAGGATCTAATAAATATATATACACTATGGGCGGAGAGAAAATATTTAAAGTTGTAACTTATTTTTTAATGAAATATAAAAGTGGAGATATAAAAGATCATGACTGGGAGGTTAGTGATTTAGGATGGTATGATCCTGAGGATGCTTCAAAAAAATTAACGTTTCCTCAAGATGTTGAGCTTCTTAAAAAAGCTCTTAACCTCTTGCGGGACACCCGCTAATTGTTTAGTTCGCCAAAGATAAAAAATTGGTAGAATCCCAATAGAGTTAATAAGAATCATTGCTAAAAACCAGAGAGTATCTCCTCTTTTTGCAGATTTCCAAAGTCCAGTTGCCTTCCAAAATAAGTCCCAAACTATTAGGAAAAAAATTACAAAACCATTATTAAATATTTGCCAGTCCATACTACGATTATAACAGAAGAGTGATTTAATGTTGGACACAGATAAACCGCTTTCTCAGAAATGCTCTTCCAGAGCCACTTTTTAAATATTTTTCAAAATTAAAAGCTTTGTACTTATCACTAAAAGCCATATAAAAATGTAGTTTTACTGGTAATCTGTGTTTTGTTGCTGGTACGAAACCCAGTTGATGTCGTTTGAAACGATCTTTTAGATTTTCTGTAGAACCTATGTATGTTTTATCATCGGAACATTTCAGGAGATAAACATAGTACACAAATTTATTATAGCGGACTTGTCTCGCCGTAGCCAGCCAAACAAGGGCGAAGCCCGCCTACGTTCTGCTTTGCAGAACTTTGGCGAGGCGAAGGCGGAGAGGGAGGGATTTGAACCCTCGATACCCTTGCGGATATGCGATCTTTCCAAGATCGTGCACTAGGCCACTATGCGACCTCTCCTTAAGTTTTTAATTATACCAGGAGAGGTCTTAAGATAAAGTTTACCTAAAAGACTTGAGTGAGTAGCCAGATTAAGACTAAGAGCCCAAAAGGTATTCCTAAAAGCCAGGCTAATATATATGGCATTTACTTTCCTCCTTCAGAGAATATTCTAACAGATTGGGTTAGAGGTTGTTTTCGGGGATAATTTGGAGTACAATCCAGCCAACAGTTTCTCGTGGCCTCGAGTATACGGGCGATTGGATAACTGTTAAAGCTATGGATGAAACAGAACTGATTAAGAGCAAAGTTAATATTGTAGATTTGATATCTGAATATATTCCTTTAAAAAAGGCTGGTGTTAATTTTAAAGCTCCGTGTCCATTTCACAATGAAAAAACCCCATCTTTTGTAGTGTCCCCTGAACGCCAAATTTTTAAATGTTTTGGATGTCAAAAATCTGGTGATATATTTACTTTTTTAATGGAAAAAGAAGGTATGGATTTTAAAGATGCTTTGGAAATGCTAGCTAAAAAAGCTGGAATAGTTTTGAAACAAACTGAAAGCAAAAAAGATTTTAAACAAAGACTTTTTGAAGTAAATTTAAAAGCTCAGGAGTTTTTTCATTATATGTTAACTAAACATCCTTTAGGTAAAAATGCTTTGGAGTATTTAAAAAGTAGGGGAGTAACAGATGAATCAATAGAAAGTTTTGGCATAGGTTATGCTCCAAATTCCTGGGAGTCTTTAACAAAGGTCCTTCTGAAAAGAAACTTCACTATTTCTGAAATAATTGAGGTTGGATTGGCTGTGTCATCCAGAAACGGTGGTTACGACCGATTTAGAGGTAGAATTACTTTTCCTTTAATTGACAGCAAAGATAAATTAAGAGGATTTTCCGGAAGAGTTTTGTATCTAGCAGAGCCGAAATACATTAATTCTCCTCAGACTCCCATTTTTGATAAAAGCGAATACCTTTTTGGAATAAATTTAGCTAAAGCAGAGATTAGAGCTAAGAAGGAAGCTGTTTTAGTTGAAGGAGAGATGGATGTGATTATGTCTCATCAGGCAGGATTTAGAAATGTAGTAGCTTCTAAAGGCACTGCATTAACAGAAGGGCAGGTTAATTTGATTAAAAAGTTTACAGAGAATTTAAGTCTTTGTTTTGATATGGATATTGCAGGGGATTCTGCCTCCAGAAGAGGAATTGAAATAGCAGAAAAAGCAGGTTTAAATATAAAAGTTATTGAGCTAACTTCGGGTAAAGATGCTGCCGAAGTCGTGAAGGAGGATCCTGGACTATGGGAAAAGGCGGTAGCGGATGCTGTCCCGATTTATGATTACTATTTAACCTCAACAGCCAAAAGATATGATGTAAAAAATCCAGTAGACCTTAAAAAAATTGGAATGGAGTTGATTCCGATTTGGGCAAAAATACCAGATGATTTGGTTAGAGAAAGATATATTCAAAAACTAGCCTCCTTTTTAAGGACAGATGAAAAAGCACTAAGAGAAACGATTGATAAGGAAAAAAGATTTGGGCAAAAGAGCTTTACAGAGGTTTTTCATCCAAAAGTAGGAGTGGATAATATTGTTTCCCAGCGATCCAGAAGAGAACTTTTGGAAGAATATTTAATAGCACTTCTTTTGCATCCTCCGAAGGATTATATATTTGTACCTACTTTTCTGGAAACTCTATTTTTAAGAGAAACTTTTAGGCAAATCTATGTATTATTAGTGCTTTACCTAGATTCAATTTCTTTTAAAAGTAAAGCTTTTTCTATTAATGATTTCTCCTCAGATTTTCCAAAAGATTTATTAACAGAGGTGGACAGATTGTATTTGACAGAGCTTGATGATAAACTCAACAGTTCGAAAGCCTGGCAGAAGGAAGTAGACGGAGTAACATCAGAACTCAAGAAGGCTTTAATAAAAGCCTCCTTGGAGAGATTAGCCTTAGAAATTAGAAATGCTCAGGAATTTGGTAAGATGGAGATTGTGGAATCTTTGAATAAGCGTTTCAGGGATTTATCAGTAAAATTAAAAAACCTTTGATTTAAAAAATATACTAAATTATGGCAAGAAGAAAAGAAGTACAACTAGATATTAAAAAACTCCTTAAACTTGGAAAAGATAGGGGATTTGTCACTCAGGAAGAAATGCTGCAGGTTTTCCCAAAACCTGAAGAAACTATAGTTGAGCTGGATGAATTCTATATAAAACTTATCAATGAAGGTATTGATGTTTTTGAAACAACAGCCGGAGAAACTGATGCAGATGATAAGCCCTCCACTGAGCTTGAAAAAGAGCTGGAAGTTTTATCTACATTGGAAGAAGGTTCTGTCACAGATCCTGTACGTCAATATCTCCGTGATATTGGGAAGATCCCTCTTTTAACAGCAGCTGATGAAATAGATTTAGCTAAAAGAGCTGAGAAAAATGAAAAAAAAGCCAGAGACAGATTAATTTCAGCCAATTTAAGATTAGTTGTTTCCATTGCAAAAAAATATGTAGGAAGAGGTATGAGTCTTTTGGATTTAATAGAAGAGGGAAATATAGGTTTAATGAGGGCTGTCGATAAATATGACTGGAGAAGAGGATATAAATTCTCAACTTATGCAACTTGGTGGATTAGACAGGCTATTACCAGAGCAATTGCAGATCAGGCCAGAACTATCAGAATTCCGGTTCACATGGTAGAAACTATTAATAGGTTTAATAGAACTCAAAGGAAAATGATGCAGGAACTCGGTAGAGAACCAACCCCGGAAGAAGTTGCTAAAGTTTTAGAAATTGATCCTTCTAAAGCTCGGGAGATTGTAAAAGTTTCACAGGAGCCAACATCGCTCGAAACTCCGGTAGGGGATGAAGAAGACTCTCATTTAGGTGATTTTATTGCGGATCAGGGCTTACAGCCAGATGAACAGGCCACAAGAGAACTTTTAAAAATTCATTTAGATGAAGTGCTAGATTCACTTTCTCCAAGGGAAAAAAGGGTTTTGCAGTTAAGATTTGGTTTGGAAGATGGTAAACAAAGAACTTTGGAGGAAGTTGGGAAAGAGTTTGGAGTAACTAGAGAGCGTATTAGACAAATAGAAGCTAAAGCTATTCGTAAACTTAAGCACCCCACTCGTGCAAAAAAACTGCGTGATTATTTAGAGTAATTTAAACTCGTACCTCCATCTATATTAATAAGTAATTGACAATACATGGTTCGTTATGAGAAAATATTTGCATGGGTTATGCAGGTAAATTGGATGAAAAGATTAAAGCTCAGGAGCTTCGCAGAAAGGGGTTATCCTATCGGGAGATAGTTAAACAAATTCATGTATCAAAAGATACTATCAGCAGGTGGTGTAAAGATATTAAGCTGACTCAATTACAAGAGAAAAAACTGTTAGAAAATAAAATGCATGGACAGAGAAAAGGTTCAATAGTTGCTGCTAATAACAAAAGAGAAGCCAGAATATTAAGGACAAAACAAATTTTTAAAAATGCCAAGTTACAGCTAGGTAAGATAGGCAAAAGGGATAGGTTTATAACAGGAATAGCGCTCTACGCTGGCGAAGGTAATAAAAATGGGAGTGGTGGGTTTACAAATTCTGATCCTATTTTAATCAAATTTATGACTAAGTGGTTTCAGGAGTTTTGTGGGGTGCCAAAGAGTAGATTAAGAGGGTCAATTTGGATTCATGAAGGTCTTGATGAGCAGGCAGCCAAGAGATTTTGGTCCAAATTAACCAATATTCCTATAGAGCAGTTTACTAAAACATATATTGCCAAGGATAAGAAGGATAGCAGGAAAATAAGGAAAAATATTCATCTAAATGGTGTTTTTGCAGTGAAATTTAGTGATAGCGATAAGCAAAGACGAATAATAGGATGGATTTCGGCTTTAGTGGGTGGTAGAATACCAATCGTACATTAATATTCCCCTGTAGCTCAATGGTAGAGCAGGATCCTGTCAAAATAGGCAGCGCTTAGTGGTAACACTGAGATGAAAATCGGGCTAATTCGGGGAAGTCCTGAGGAGTAATCGAAGGATAATCCCGAGCTAAAGCCACGTTCATGTAAACTGAATGTGGTAAACGTGTAGAGACTATATACTCGACTTCCTAAAAGGAAGATAAGATAGTCCAGACCATTTGGTAACAAGTGGAATTCTGTAAGATCAAGGTTCGTGGTTCGAATCCACGCGGGGGAGCCAGATAGTTCTTACTCGAACTTAGCCTCATTTTTGATGAATGAGGCGGTAGTAGTGAGTCTTCATAATAAACTTTCTAATTTGTAATTTAATTTAAACAAGTTTTTTTGCGTAACTTATTATTTAATAGTTCGTGATGCATATTGCACCATTTAGTACTTGTTGAAGTAGTATTGACAAATAATATATTATATAGACAAGTGATAAATAAGATACGATAAGAAGCGATTAGATAGAATTAGATTCGATTAGGCTTGACTAAACTTCTTATTTATCCTATAATTCGCATCTTAACAATTTATAGACTCTGTTAGATTAACTAAGTATAAACATTCTCTGGTTAACCTAGCAGAATTTACAAAAAAATTAAGAGTAGGGTAGGATAATCCCTCCCAAGATGTAAAAACATCTCGCTCTAATACTAAGGCTTGCTAAAGAACCCAGTTACCATAAAGGTGCTGGGTTTTTTAGTTCTTTTCTCCCAAGCAACCCCTATACTCCATGGTGGAAGTATTGCCAGTAACCCCATAAGGATTACAGCGGATACTATTATTACCACCATCTGTATTAGGTGTTAAGGACTTAAAAAACAACATATAACTTAAATCTATGAGATTGATAAAACTAATAACTTTGAACACATTAAATACTCGGCTCAAATGGTTATTGACAAAGATATTTAAGTATTAGATGATGAAGTAAGAGTAGATTATTGAAGCTATGAATAAAGTAAAATTATTGAGGATTAAACAAGCTGCTGAGCTCTTAGGTGTCGCTCCTTTGACTCTGAGGCGTTGGGATGAGAGTGGGCGTTTAAAATCTATTAGGATAGGTTCTAGGAATGACAGAAGATACGAAAGAACAAAACTAATGGAGCTTATTAAGAAAGGCAAAATATGAAAAAGGCTTTAATCTATTGCAGAGTAAGTACCGATGAACAGGCAGAGGAAGGTCTTTCTATTGATACCCAAATAAACAGATGCAGGAAATGGGCAGAAGATAATGATACGAGCATTGTAGATGTTTATAAAGATGAAGGTAAGTCAGCTACTAATATGAATAGAGCTGCCCTAAAAGATATGTTAGGGAAGGTTCAGGATGGCAACATAGACTTTATTTTGGTTTTAGATACTGATAGATTAGCTCGTAACACTCTTGACCACCTTACTATTAAGGCTTTTTTAAAAAAGGCTAATACTCAACTTATTTCAATAAACCAATTGATGATTGATAACAGCCCAGAAGGAAACCTTATTGATACAATTCTTGCTAGCGTTAATGCCTTCCAATCACAAATAACAGGCAGAAAAGTATCAAAGGTGATGGAGGAAAAAGCCAAAGCTGGTTATTATCCTGGTAGACCAAAAATTGGTTATATCAATGTATTCAATGACAAACCCACCAGTAAATTTGACCAGAGAATTATTGATGTAGACCCAAATAAAGGAACTTATCTAACTCAAGCCTTTAAGCTCTATTCTACGGGTAACTTTTCTGTACAAGTATTGTCCAACCACCTTTATGAGTTAGGGTTAAGGTCAACAACAGGTGGTCAAGTCGGGGTAAGTCTTTTAGCATATTGTTTAAGAGATCCACTTTATATTGGCAAAGTGCCTTGGAAGGGGGTAAATTATGAAGGGAAACATGCTCCACTAATAGATGAAGCAACTTTTAACTTATGCCAAGAGGTAATGACTGCTCATAATCAAAACGCTTCCAGACAGAGAGTTCACAACTATCTATTAAGAGGTTTTGTCTTTTGTGCTGATTGTAGTAGGAGGCTGTGGGCTGATAAGCATGAAAAGAATGGTCTTATATTTGAGCATTATTACTGTAAGACTTGTAGCAAAGGCAGCTATGTAACAGTAAGTAACCTTGAGAAAGAAGTAGCAGACTGGTTCCATGCTATCCAAATTAGCGAATCTTATGCTAGGGAGCTGGTAGAAAGAGCCAAACATATCTTGGAAGACTTTAGACAAAATAGTGATAATGAATCTCAAACCCTTACTAACCGCCAGTCTAAGATTGAGGCTGCAATGAGGGAAGCAGAAGACAACTGGTTAATTAATAAAACTCTAAGTGCAGAAGGTTTTCAAAGAATATACCCCCGTTATGAAGCTGATCTGAAAGGCATTAAAAACCAACTTAATCAAGTTGCAGCTAACCATGACAGGTCATTAAAGGTGGTGCAACGCCTATTAGCTCTTGCCCAAGATATAGGACAGGCTTATGAAGATGCAGAACCAGTACTTAAAAGGTTCTATCTTAGCTTATTCTGGGAGAAGTTTTTAGTTAAAAAAGGCAAGATTGTAAATGCAATTTTATCCCCAGAAGTGAAGGATATATTGAAGAAACCTTCCAAAAATGAGCCTGTTATTCATTCGGGTATTTCCCTACAACGGGAGCTAAAGTAGTATAATTACTCTATGACTAAGAATCCCATTCTTAATGCTATTGGTGCCTCAACTTATATATTTCTTGTTGCTAGTGTTATTAGATTTATATCTCAAACCCAAGGAAATAAACCTGATACCTTTTTTGCTCCAGTGGCTTTTTTATCCTTACTGACTCTCTCTGTAGTACTTATGGCATACCTCTTTTTCTATCAACCACTCCAGCTTTTTATTGAAGGGAAGAAAAAAGAGGCAGTAAGATTATTCATTCAAACTGTTGGTGTCTTTGGAGTGATCACCGTTGTAGTTTGGATTCTTATTTTTTCAGGCTTGATTTAATTACTAGTAAATTTTAGCCTCAAATTTGACTTCTCACAGTATATCTGAGAAGCTAGTCTAAAGGAGGTAAATAAAATATGGCAACTATTGTAAATAATCCTGCACCTGATAATTCAGGTGGGCCTATGGGTATGATCATTGTGGTTATTGTCCTGCTTGTTCTAGGATATCTTGGATATGTGTATGGACTTCCTGCGGTAAGACAAATGGGAACTCCACAGATCAATGTACCTAGCGATATTAATGTAAACGTTAAACAGGCGGAATAACAATAATATGTGTGATTTATTCACGCGGGGGAGCTATCTCTTTAGTTAGTATGTTATAGTAGAAGTATGGAAGAAGTGAAAACTGAAGAACAAGTAACTACTGTTTCCAGGACTGCTCCTGCACAGGTTACAAGAACTACCAAAACTGTTACTCCTCCGCTGGTTCAGACTGAGCATCCCCAGAAAGTATATGATAAGAAAAAAGTAATCTTCCGCAGTTATCAGGTTATTTGGTATATCCTGGGTCTTATCGAAGTTGTTCTGGCATTTAGAATATTTCTCCGAATGACTGGAGCATATCCCAGCGGATTTGTTAATTTTATTTATTTTTTAAGCGCGCCTCTAGCACTTCCTTTTAAAGGAATAATAAAAGTAACAACTGAAGATGTAGTTATTGAGTGGTCAACTCTGGTTGCTATGTTTGTATACCTACTTTTAGCATATGGCCTAGTAAACCTTCTTCAGTTTATAAAGCCAGTTACACCTCAGGAAGTAGAAAAAGAAGTAGATTCAAAATAATGTTAGTTTTGCAATGCTTCTTTTATCATTAATAGTTGATTCTTAGCTATAATCGGGAGATTTTCAAAAGAGAAAAATTCAGCCTTAGATACTTCACTACTAGGTTTAAACTTCCCACCTATGTGAGCACCAATGTAGGTAATATCTAATCTAGCTGTTTCTCTGTCTGCCCTGATTTTAATTTCTTTATCAATGCTTACAATAAGCCCAGACTCTTCTTCAATTTCTCTTTCCAAACCTTCTGATGGATGTTCTGTGGCTTTCATATAACCGCCAGGTAAGCTCCATTCATTTTGTCTATAGGTATGTTTGAAAAGTAGAATTTCTTTTTTGCTATTAAAGATGACTCCTGTTGTTCCAACGAGGAACAGATCTTGAGTTAACCTCATAATATTAAGCTGGATATTTTTGGAGAGTTTAAGATATCGCCACAATTTTGCCAAAAGACTTTTCATATAGATTTATCATCGGTCTCTCCCTCTCCTGATTTTTCCTTCAAACGGGTATTCTCAAGCTGAAGTTGATGAATTTCTTTGGTAAGCTCCGCAATATCCTTCTCATCTTTTTTAATTATGTTTTCTTTTCCATGCAGAGTAATCTTAGAAGAAAGAGAATTGATTAACGAAAAAAGCCAGGCTAGAAGCAATCCTAAAAGAAGGGCGCCTATTACAACCAGATAAATAGAAATATTTTGGATAGTATAAGAACCAAAATATAAACTAATTTGACTAGTATTTTGAGTTGCAAAATAACCCATACCTAAACCTATAAGAACTGCAAAAATAATTACTTCCATATTGTTTCTACTTGACAATTACTACAACTACCTGTAGTATATCAGATATATCAAGTATGTCAACTAGTACAAAACAACGGATAACTCTTTTTATTAACCCGACTATTGTCAAGCATGCTAGAGCACAGGCTGTACTTGAGGAATTAACTTTAACTAATTTGGTAGAGAAAGCCTTGATTAAATATTTACCCAAAGAAATAGTAATTAAGAAATCTGAAATAAAGGTAGATTTTGATCTTTAAAAAATTTAAATTTATTAATGAAAGGAGGTAAATAAAATATGGGTATTATACTTTGGATAATTTTTGGAGCTTTGGCAGGATGGATTGCGTCAATTATTATGAAAACTGATGCGAATCAAGGTACCATGATGGATATAATTATGGGTATTGTTGGAGCAGTTGTAGGTGGTTTCCTTATGGGTTTGGTTGGTCAATCAGGTATTACGGGATTTAACGTTTACAGTCTTTTAGTTGCTGTTATTGGTTCAGTTGTGGTTATTTATTTTGGCCGAATGTTGCGAAATAGATAAATTTAGTAGAGAGGTGGGGTTTTAAGAACACCACCTTTCTACTACATTTAAACACAATAATATATGTTGATATCAATTATTTTTATTTTAATCATTTTATGGTTTTTTGGATATTCTCCAATATCTTTATCTATTCCTAATATAGAGCTTTTTACGATCAATAATCATCCTGTTACTCTTTGGGAAATTCTTATTCTTGCAGTAATCAGTTGGGCGATAGGTATATTACCACGTACATTACAGACTATTGCCTCAGTGCTATTGGTCTTATGGATTCTTTCAGTATTGGGTATTTTTGCTATTACAGGCCTTCCTAATATTATTGTTCTGGTTATTATCGTCGGACTTATTTTATCTATTTTTATATGACAATTACTCACAAGACTATCTTATTGATCGGAATATTTGTGATATTGGTTGTATTCTACATAGAAAGGTCAATTAATTACCACTTCGCATCTTCAGTTTTGACTTTGGATTCTCTACTGCCATCGAAAAATTAATATGAGCATACAAGACGAAAAATACCGAATTGATAGTGAGGCACAGAGGAAAAAAGAAGAGGCTGATAGACAGGCAGCTACAGATAGACAAGCTGCAGCTGATCAAGAGGCAACTAGAATTAGACAAGAAGCTGAACAAAAAGCACAGCAAATTCAAAATGACGCGCAGAAATAATTTTTAAAATCGTCTGGTGATCTTTTCGATAGCTTTTTGCAGTGCGTATCCTAAGAAAAGAATTAAACCTAAGTTCAGTATGATGTCTAAAACTGGTGGTATTCCAAGGAATAAATTATATCGGGAAAGAATCGGCCAATGAAGCAGATAGATTTCATAAGAATAAATTCCAAAGACAGATAATAATCTAAAATCAAATCTGGAAAATGCAAATATTACTGCTAGAGATAGAGCAGTTATTAAACTAATAATTTGTTCTATTTTTGGACCCTCACTTACTCCTGAATGAATTGAGGTATAAAGAAATATGATAGTGCAGATACTAAAGACAAAAAGTTTTAGAAACTTATTTAGTTTAAGTTTAATATGCTGAATAGATAATCCAAATAGCATTCCCAAAGGAAATGCTAGAAAATGAAGGTTATATAGCTTTAAAACATCTTTATCAATTGGCAAAGGCAGTTTGAGGACAAATAAACTTAAAAATAGAACTAATAGAGGAGACAGGAAAAGTATTTTTCTAAAAGATACTAGGGGAAATATTAAGTAATAAAAAAATATTACTGTAAAATACCAAAGAGGCGAGTCTAGGTTTATGAATATATCAGCCCTTGGGAAAAATCCTAGAAAGCCTTGAACAATCTCCGATAAAGGATAACTTTTATTGAGTATAAAAAAATCCATTGCAAAAAAAATAATAATAACTGTCCACATCGGAATAAAAAGTCTGAATAATCTTTTTTGGTAAAACTGCAATGGTGAGAGTGGGGATTTAATTTGCGAAATAGTTAATCCAAATCCTGAAAGAAATAAAAATAAATTTACTCCTACTCCAGCCAAAACAGAAAATGGATATAAAAATCTAGTATCAGAAGAGAGAAAATAACCAATATGAGAGAAAATTATTGCTAAAATTGAGAATCCTTTTAGCTGATTGGTTGCTTCTTTAGAGAAAAAAGTTTCTGTATCATTTTTTCTAATAGATAATAAAAGTAAGCTCAAAAAAATAATCGAAAAAAATACTGTTTGTAGAGTTGGATCAGAAACTTTAATTAACATTAATCATCCTTACCCATTCCTTATATCCATTTTCTCCAGGGTGAAATTGATCTTCCGAATAGAAGTCAGAAGATTTTTTTAAAGAATAAAGATCAATAAATTCTATTTTATAATCAAAGGATATCTTTTTAATTACATTATTAAATTGTTTAGTTCTAAAATCCAGAATTAAATTATATGGAAAGTAAACTATTTTTTTAGACCCAAGATAGGGGATAGAAAGAAGATATATTTTAGCATTAGTTTTTTTAAGACTATTGATAATTTGAACGTAATTATTTTCAAATTCCTGTAGAGATTTTAAGTTATGAAGATCATTAACTCCAATTAAAAGTGTTATTACATTCGGATTCTCCGAAATAACCTCTGTTAATTGATTTTCTAAGACATCTTTTGTGGTATATCCGCTTCGTGCAAAGTTTATTAACTCAACATTATTTTTTAAAGACAGATTTTCTGCAACTGTAAAAGCAAGGGAATTTTTGTAATCAGAAACGCCAACTCCTGCTGTTAAGCTATCTCCCAGGGCAATATATTTAATAGTTTGAAGTCTGGGACTACTACCAACTATCATAGTTTCTTCATGAGTCGGAGCAACTAAACTATGTTGACTTAAAAAGTTATAAAAATAAGCGTAGCTCCTGTTTAAATAAATACCTAAAATTAAAAGAAAGACGAATAATCTTTTCATTATAAGCGAAGCTTTGAAACTACGTTTATAAAAAGTGTATCATATGGGCATGGTTAAAGTTCTCGTGGGAGGGTGTTTTGACCTTTTGCATAAAGGTCATATGACATTTTTAAAAAAAGCGAAAGAGGCTGGAGAAAAATTAATAGTTCTTTTAGAATCTGATGAGAGAATTAAAAAGCTAAAAGGTAAAGAGCGTCCTGTACAAACGCAAAGCATTAGAGCACAGGCTTTAAAAAATCTGGGTTTTGTCGATGAGGTGATAAGCCTACCAAATATGGAATCTGATAAAGATTATGACGATCTTATTAGAAAAATAAAGCCTGATATTATATCTGTAACTGAGGGTTATCCAGGAATAAATCATCACAAAAGAACTGCAGAATTGGTTGGAGCAGAGTTAAAAGTAGTCAGCAAATTAATAAGAAACTATTCCACTACTAGACAGGTATCAAAAAAAGTAGTACAACAATAATTGTGTCAAAGAATGTTGTAATTGCTGGAGCTGTAATTTTAGTATTAGTAGTTTTAGGCTGGTATTTTACACAACCTAAAGTAACAGTACCTCCTGTACCAGAAAGTGTCACTCAGACCCCAACAGCTTCTTCAGAAGCATCCAAGAGTGCAAAAATCGTATCTATAACTGCTGGGGGTTATGACCCAAAGGATATAACAATAAAAATGGGTGATACGATTACTTTTGAGAATACAGACACCGCAAATCATACAGTTAATTCAGATCCTCATCCAACGCACACTCTTTATCCTGTTTTAAATATTGGAAGAATAGCAGCAGGAGAGAAAAAATCAGTTATGTTTGATGTGGTTGGTAAATTTACTTTTCATGATCATTTAAACCCTTCACTGACCGGTTCTGTTACTGTACAATGATAGTTAGTGAGAACTAGATTACTCCTTTTATCTATTATTTTTCTGTCTTTTTTTACATATTTTTCCTATATTGTTGCTAAGGAAAAATATATTCAGATTGATTTTGATACTACTGTTAAATTGCAGGATCATATTCCTAGAAGATTTGATGAATATTTCTCTCTACTTAGTATATTAGGTTCTGCCGAAGTGACTGTTGGTTTTTGTGTGGTAATGGCATTTCTTTCTCTTATAAAATTTAAAATACTCCCAATTTTAGGTTGGGCAATGATAATTCCTGCATCACTTGCAGAGGTTTTTGGAAAGTTAGTTCTTTATCATCCAGCTCCACCGGTTTTTTTGCACAGAACTCTCTTGCCTACTGGTTTGCCATCTTTTTATGTTCATACGGATTTTTCCTACCCTTCTGGTCATATGACCAGAACAGTTTTTATAGCTACAATATTATTATCTTTTGCTATGTTTCAATCAAAAGATCATGTTCAAAGATTAGTAAGCATTATCGCAATTGTGAGTGTTATAGCTTTGATGTTTGTAACCAGAATCTATTTAGGGGAGCATTGGCTATCTGATGTTATAGGTGGAACAATACTTGGTATTGGAATGGGCTTTCTTGCTTCCGTATTGATTTTAAGAGTCAAAGTGGATTAATATACCCCTGTTGCCCGGGGGAGGTGATTTTATCAACAGAAATGTAACTATAGTTATTATAATTTTGGTTTTGGTTGTCATTGCAGGATATCTCATCTGGCTTAGGAGTAAAGTGGAAAATCCTGTTTCACCAGAAGTTTCAGCTAGTCCAACTGCAACAGTTGAACCAACTGCATCGGCTGTAGCTTCACCTTCAGCCACTCCCTCAGCTACCCCGGGAGCTAAGGAAGCAACTGCAACAGCGAAACCAAAAGTATCAACAGGATCAAGTACTACAAAGTAGTTTGATTTTGGTGGTATAGTTTTATGACATGGAAATGAAAAATTCCCAAGTTGAGAAATTAATTATAGTGGGTTCTGGCCCTGCTGGTTTAACAGCAGCTATTTATAGTGCCAGAGGCTCTCTAAACCCTTTAGTTATAGCTGGTAGAGAAGCAGGGGGACAATTAATGCTTACAACAGATGTAGATGATTTTCCGGGCTTCTCAGAAGGAATCCAGGGACCTGATTTAATGGGGAATATGAGAAAACAGGCCGAAAGGTTTAAAGTTAGATTCGTAAGTGAAGATGTTGTGTCTGTTGATTTAAAATCCAAACCGTTTATTATTAAAACTGAAAACTCTGAACTGAAAACTGAAAGCTTGATCATAGCCACAGGTGCTTCAGCAATGTGGCTTAATTTAGAATCTGAAAAAAGATTAATTGGTAAAGGAATATCTTCTTGTGCTGTATGTGACGGATTCTTCTTTAAGGGTAAAAATATCATTGTAGTTGGAGGAGGGGATACCGCTATGAGGGAAGCTCAGTATCTTTCCAAATTGGCTGCTAAAGTGACTGTAATTCATCGTCGGGATAGCCTTAGGGCACAACCAGCTTTAGTGGAGTTGGTTAAATCAAAATCTAATGTAGAATTCCTTTTTAACACCACTATAGAAGAATTCTTAGGACAGGATGAGCAAAGCTCTCCCCAAGGGGATAAACTAACTGGAGTGAGGTTAAAAAATACTCAGGATAATTCTACCTCTGAAATGGATATAGATGGGGTGTTTGTGGCAATTGGACATATACCAAATACTAAATTTTTAAAAGGGCAAATTGAATTGGATGAAAAAGGATATCTGGTAGTTCATGATGAAACAAAAACTAGTATCCCTGGAGTATTCTCAGCAGGGGATGTATCAGATCATGTTTACAGACAAGCAGTTACAGCTGCAGGGGCAGGCTGTAAAGCTTCCTTTGATGCAGAAGAATACTTAGAAAATTTAAAGAATTGACATAGGTATATATAAAGTATATACTTTGTATGTATAAGGATAATTTATGCAGACAGCAGTAATAAACATCAAGACTGAACCAAAAGTAAAAAAAGAAGCTCAAGTAGTGGCAAAAAAATTGGGCTTTTCTTTAAGCAGCCTGATTGATGGTTATTTAAGACAGCTCATTAGAACAAAAGAAGTAAGTTTTCGTTTGGAAGAACCCTCTGAATATATGATTAAGTCTTTAAAAGAAGCAGAACAGGAAATAAAAGAGGGTTGGGTTTCTCCCTCCTTTGATAATGCAGAAGATGCCATAGCTTGGTTGCATAATCCTAAGGCCAAATATGCAAATCAACTTCGCAAAAAAGTTTAAAAAGCAATACGATAAGGCTGATCTTAAGACTAAAAAAGCTTTTGATAAAAGATTTGAACTATTCTTACAAAATCCTTTTTATCCCCTCTTAGATAATCACGCATTAACAGGAGAATATTCTGGATGCAGAAGTATTGATGTTACTGGAAACTGGAGAGCTATTTTCTCTGAAATTGAAAATAAGGATGGGAAAAAAGTTGTGATTTTTGAACTATTGGGTACACACCCACAGTTGTATAAATAGCGACCTTTGGCTTAAGAAGAATACTTAGAAAATTTAAAGTAGGTGTATAATAGAAAAATGCGTATCCTAGATTCATTAATAAACAAGTTTGAAAGCTCATCCTTCAAACGAAGTTTTCAAGCTTCGCTTATTAAACTTCTTCCTACAAAGTCTGTTTATGCTCATTGTGATATTCCTTGCGGCATTTATGATCCATATCCAGCACAAATAGCAGCTCATACTATTATTAGGATGACAAAATTACTGCAGGAAGCTGGATCTGATGCTCACAAAATTGCCAGAATTACTCATGTTAAAGAAGAACATGGTGGAAAAGTAGAAGAGGAGCTAGAAACTCTCTGGGCAGATTATTTTAAAGAAGAACATTTAAAAGAATATCCAGAACTTTCTGATTTGATATTCAAAACAATAAAACTTTCTGGAAAAGTAAGACAGGAAATAAATATAGAAGCTGCTAATGTGCTTTTAGAAAATGTTCAAAAAATAGCTGAGATTTTCTGGAAAACAAAAGGCATGGAACCTGTTAGGATACCCTCTGGATACCCAACTGAAGGTGTGATAGTATCGCATAAATGATAAAAGAACTTTTAAGAGTACAAATTCCTGAAGATACAAGTAGAGGGATGGGTGATTATAGAAATCTTATAGATCAGGCGAAAGCACCTCTTTTTGATAGAGCAAGAGAGATGGGATTTGTGCCCTATGGTGCTTACAGAGAACATAATGGGTTGGGTGGAGTTTATTCCACATGGTCAGAACCAGGTCATGAGGAAGATTTATTACCCACACACTTTTTAATAGTTGATGCTGGACTATTTATATTACCCAGAGAAGCTGCTTTAACAGAACATTTAATAGAATTTCCTGTCACTACTCTAGAAGAATTTGCTATAGCTATGGAATCGGTGCAAGCTTTTGTTGATCATAATACAGATAAGTTGCAAAGTAGACTTAGCAGAAGCTTGCGTGTCGAACCAGACATGCATGAATTTCTCAGTAGATTGGCTGGAAATCCACCTAGGGAACCAAGACCTATAAATCCTCCAGTTCGATTCCCCCCAAGAGATCCCCAGAGTTTTAATTGGTTAAAGATTGACTCTAAATAAAAATAATAAGTGTTAATGAAAAGTCCTATATCTAGGTTTACAGTTTCCGGCAATTCTATGTATCCAACTTTGAAAGAAGGGCAGGATGTTTTATCTATTAATTGGTTTGTAAATCCAAAAGTGGGGGATATTATTGTTTTAAAATATTTAGGTAGAGAGTTAATAAAAAGAATAGAAAAAATAGAAGGGGAGCATGTGTTTGTAGTTGGAGACAATCATGACGAGAGTACTGATAGCAGACATTTTGGATCAATTAATATCGATAATATTGTTGGAAAGGTAGTATATGGACCAAATGATATTCCATGTACCAATTGTGATTCACCAGTTATCGGAATTTATGGCAGAAAAGATGCCATTTGCCAAAATTGTGGCTTCAAATTATCTTGTTGCGGCGAACCATAATTTTAAAGTCCGTCAAATCTATCTGTTCTTATAGAAGTTTCATCAATACCTAAGCTTAAAAGAATATTTTCAAAATCATCAACCAGGCTTGGGGGACCAGCTAGGTAAAAGATAGAATTGATAATTGACAATGGAAAATTGATAATTGAGCGCAGTTTTTCTTTTGTTAAGTGGCCATCTTTTGATGTAACCATATAATGAATTTTTAGTTTGGGATATTGTTTTACCCACTCATCCAGTTCTTCTTTAAAAATAAAATCTTCATCAGAATTTGAATAAATTAAAGTAATTGGTAGATCTGCTTTTGAATCAACTGCCCATTTAATCATAGATCTGTGAGGAGTTATACCTATTCCTCCTGCTATCATCACAATTGGGGACGAATTATCCATTACAACTGTTCCTGCAGGATGAGAACTGGAAAACAAATCACCTATCTTAACTTTCTCCAGCATTTTCTTAAAAGAACTGATACCGGTTTTGTATGTTAACATTACAAAATCCTCAGTAGGGGAAGAGGAAATAGAAAGAATTCTGCCGATATCCAAATATTGCCCAGGATAGAAAATAAAATTTTCTGGCTTACTAAATAGCAAGCTAAAAACTCCTCCAGCCTCCTTTTTAATTGCTTTTATTTCAAGTTGCATCCTTCAATGTATACTAACATATGAAGAAACATGAGATAATAACCCTATGAATACTGCCGTAAATTTTGATGATAAATTGAGAGAAAATGTTGTGCCTCATGCCCAGACTTATGACCCGACTTTTAATCAAGATAAAGCTACTCCATCAGATTCAAAACCTGTTCTGGATAAAGAGTTAACTGGAGAAGCTAAGGCAGAGAATGTGGGGTTTGAGGAGCTCAGTGAAGAGGTAGAATCGAAGAATAGGGATTTAAAAGCAATCTTAAAGAACTTATTTATGCCATTTGTTGGAGGGACAGAAAAAAGAGAAGGTCCGTTAGGAAAAATTTGGAATAAAATGGAAAGATTAAAGATTCAAAGACACGTAAAGCAAAAAGATGAACATGATCCTGATCAGGAGATAGAATAAAAATATGGAAGTAACGCAAAATAATGGGCCAGATATTTTAAGCTTTATAATGGTTTTAACAGCTATTGTTGGTATTGGCTTAATAATAACAGGTATAGTTTTATTCTTAAAAAAGTATTTTGTAGGTTTTATAAAGTATAAAGATCGGGAGAAATCATCTGTTCAGTTTGTATTGCTTCAAATTAAAGTTCCAAGAGGAAATGAAGTAAAGATTGATGCTGCAGAACAGCTTTTTGCAACACTTGCATCTCTTCGGAAATCAGGTGGCATGTTTTCATCTTTTAAGCCTCAACCTCATTTATCTTTTGAGATAGTAGCTTTACATGAATCTGTGAGGTTTTTTATTTCAGTACATAAATCCCATCAGGACCTTTTGGAAAAACAAATTCACGGAGCTTATCCTGATGCTGAGATTAAAGAAGTGCCTGAATATAATATTTTTTCTGAGAATTCTCAGACTGCTTATGCGCAACTTAAGTTAAAAAATGCAGATTATTTTCCAATTAAAACTTTTAGAGATCTGCCAACCGACCCGTTATCTGGTCTAACTTCTGCCATGGCCAAAATGCAGCCAGGTGAAGGAGCTGTTATACAATTTATTATTTCTCCCGCAGATGGAAAATGGAAAGATGCGGGCAAAAAATGGACAAAAAAAGAAAAAGAACCCGGAAAAGAAGGAACCCCCAAAGCTCCTCCTGATGCTAAACAGTTGGAAGCGGTTGAAACAAAGCTTTCTAGATCAGGATTTGAAACGGTTATAAGAATTGTAACCTCAAGTTCTAATTCTGATAGTGCTAAGGCTCATTTAACTAATATTAAAGCCAGTTTTGAGCAGTATTCCGGTCCGTATAATAATTTTACAGGAAGCAAAGTCATTTCAGAAAAAGGATTCTTAACTGATTTTATATATAGATATTTGCCAAAATATCAGACGGCTTCCATATTGACTCCGGATGAGCTTGCATCTTTATTTCATTTTCCGAATAAAACAATTGAAACTCCATATATAAGTTGGCTTTCTTCCAAAAGAGCTCCTGCTCCGGAAAAAATCCCTACATCAGGATTATATCTTGGAAAATCAGTTTTTAGAGGAATTGATAGGCCGGTATTTCTTGGTGAGGATGATAGAAGAAGGCATATGTATATTATTGGTAGAACAGGAACCGGTAAATCAGAACTTCTAAAATCCATGATGTTGCAGGATATTTTAGCTGGCAAGGGTATTTGTTTCATTGATCCTCACGGTGATGCGGCAGAGGAACTTTTAGATCTTATCCCACCCTCACGGGCAGAAGATGTAATTTATTTTGATCCTTCAGATGTGGAAAGACCTTTTGGATTAAACATGTTGGAGGCATACACTGAAGAAGAAAAACACAGAGTAGTAGCTTCTATTATTGGTTTAATGTATAAACTTTTTGATCCTAATAAAACTGGAATTATTGGTCCTAGATTTGAACATGGAGTTAGAAATGCCATGTTAACAGCTATGAGTAAGCCTGGAGCTACATTTGTAGAAGTTATGAGGATTATGACTGATGCTGATTTTGTTAAAGAGCTTCTGCCTTTGGTATCCGATCCCGTTGTCAGACGTTATTGGACAGATCAGATTGCGCAAACAACAGATTTCCATAAATCAGAAGTTCTTGATTATACAGTTTCTAAATTTGGAAGATTTGTTACAAACAAAATGATTAGGAATATAATCGGGCAATCAAAATCATCATTTGATTTAAGAAAAGTTATGGATGAAGGAAAAATTTTAATTATGAACTTATCAAAAGGGCGGATAGGGGAGGAAAACTCAAATTTCTTAGGATTAATTTTAGTTCCAAAGATTTTGAATGCAGCTATGAGTAGATCTAATATGCCAATGGAGCTAAGGAAAGATTTCTATCTTTATGTTGATGAGTTTCAAAATTTTGCAACAGAAACCTTTGCCGATATTTTATCTGAGGCTAGAAAATATAGATTAAATCTAACAGTTGCTAATCAGTTCATCGGACAAATTGGGGAAGATTTGAAAAATGCTGTTTTTGGAAATGTTGGTACTATTATTGGATTTAGAGTTGGAGTAACAGATGCTAACTACCTTCAACATGAATTTACTCCGACATTTTCTGAACAAGATCTTGTAAATGTAGAATCTCCACATGCTTATATTAAAACCATAGTTAATGGAGAGCCGGCAGTGCCGTTTTCCCTAGATACAACAAAAGATATGAATAAATGGAAGGCTATGTTAAATCCAAAGATTGGTCAGGCTATAAAACAATTATCAAGATTAAAATTTGGGAGAGATGCAGCAACAGTAGAAGTAGATATTAACCAGAGAGCTAAGCTGTAAGGAAATTTGGTATAATTGCGTGTGATCGGGCGGATGGCGCAATGGTAGCGCATTTCTCTTATACAGAAGTGGTTCCTGGTTCGAGTCCAGGTCCGCCCACAAAACTGTCTTATTTCCGAGAGTAGCGAGGAATCAAGAATTTTGCGAAGCAAAAGTTCTTATACACAATTGGTTCCAGGTTCAACAATTGCGAAGCAATTGGGCGTGTTATCCTAGTCCGCGCACAAAAAGTTATTCCTGGTTCGACTCGCCTAGGCGGGGGTGCGTAGTCCAGGTCCGCCCACAAAACGAGTGATATAATGGCAGAGATATGAATGAAGATTCGTTATTGATTAAACGAAGACTAACACTCCTTTCTGTACAACGGGCATTATTGGGGGAAGTTTCTTTTGCGCTTCGTGGAGTTGTTGTAGATTATGAAGAAGCAAAGAAAATTATTATACGATGCTATTTTGATGGAGAAATTTCAGAAGAGGATAAAGAATCTATGAGTGAAGTACAGACAAGTGTTATGGCAGATTTCGACCTGGATATAGATATTGAATTGGAGATTGAAAGGTTAGATAGTCCGAAAAGACCTCAACTTAGTAATAATTGGACATGGGTATATTTTAGAAGAGAGTCTGCACCAAAAGGGGAAATTTAAAGCTCTTCGAGTTTCACTTTAGCGTCGCTAGTTTGACCAGTGATGAATTGAAGATATCTTTCTGTTGTTGAGAGTCTTTTGTGTCCTGCTAATTTAGAAACCATAGTCATTGGAACACCTGACTGAAGTTGATGTGCAACCCAAGTGTGTCTCATATCATTAACTTTAGCTTCTTTTATTCCTGCAATTCTAAAATATCTATCAATAGCTGTTCTGATGTTTCTAATAAGCAAAGGTCTTCCTGTTTTAGTAATAAAAAGAGAATGAGAAGGAGTTTTTGGTCTTATTTCTAAATATTTTGCAACTGTATCTGCAGCGGGTTTATTCAAAGGGATAGTTCTCTCTCTTGTGTCTTCAAATGGGGGAACATGTAAGGTCTGTGGAGAGACAAAATTAATATCTTCAACTCTAAGTTTTGATAGTTCTCCAATTCTGATTCCGGTTTGAAGTAAAAGTTCAATAACAGCAATCATTCTTACATCTGCTCTTGCAGCATCTCTCAGTGATCTATATTCAAGCTTTGTGAGGACTCTTGGAGGTTTATTTTCAAATTTAGGATGTACTAATCCTGAAGCTATATCATTAGATGTTAAACCTTGTAATTTTAAGAATTTAAAAAAAGTTTTAGTTGAATTTGTTTTTCTGGAAATTGATTTAGCGGTATAGTTATCTTTTACCATGTTATCCATAAAAGCCTGAAGGTCTTCTAGCGTAACTGCTGAGGCATCTATTTTATTAATTGAGCCTAAATAAACCACAAGTTGGTCAATATCCTTGCCATAAGCTAGAATAGTAGCAGAGGCTCTGGATTTGCCTTTAAGATGACCTATAAATTGCTGATGAGCGTCTCGTAATGTAATCATGTACAGCATGTATTTTAACGTTATAGGTCATATTTGTCAATCACTAAATTTATATGATTAAAAAGCTAGGCACGATTGCAATCATTTCAATAGTCTTGATTTTAGCTTATAAGATAATATTGCAGATTAATGATGCCTTAAAATCAGGAGATAGGCTTTCTTCTCAAGCTGAAACTGTTTATGAATTAGAAAAAGAAAATAAAGAGCTTAAAAAAAAGCTCTCAGAGGTGGAATCACCTGAATTTATAGAGGAAGAGGCTAGAAATAAGCTCGGTTTAGGGAAAAACGGAGAAGTAATAGTGATTATTCCGGATAAGACCTTAAAACAGGTTATGGAAGGTTCTTCATCTGCTAAACCTGTTAGATTGCCTAATTATCAAGGCTGGTTGAAAGTTTTTTTTCACTAATTTCAAGCCTTAATTCCCACCATGGTGATTATAAGGTCTTCTTTACTAATATTTGAGACTTCGTGTTCTTCTCCAGGTTCAACAACTATACAAATTCCACTAGTTAAAGCATGTTGCCTGCCACTAATTGTAATCACACCTTCACCGCTCTCAACACTGTATATTTCAGACATGTCAGGGTGATTATGGAGTTCTACTTTTGTCCAGATGGAAATCTTACTTTGGAAAATTGAGTCAGATGAGGAATCTGATTATTTGAAATAAGCACTTTCTTTTTAATTTTAGGGTTATGAGAAACACCAACTTCCTCAATATTGTCTAATGATGCGTACTTCATAACTAGATTATATCAAATGGGATTAATGTTGTGGGGTACTTAGACTGCATTACCGAGACCATTTATCCAACCTTTTGTTTTGTTCAACAACTCCCTACTCAAGCTCATTTTAATTGACAGATAAAGATAAGAAAGTTACAATACCAATCGCGGGGAAGTGTAACGGTTGCACAGGAGGCTCAAATTGGGCTCTTTGGTGAGTAATTATCAAAAGATATCCTAGCTATATCGGTGAAACCCTTAGATTTATATAAGG
>Ga0209541_10004131_pt1 | contig 25963 bp, 23 predicted proteins | sample RifCSPlowO2_01_FD_184027 | JGI IMG/M metagenome (GOLD analysis project Ga0209541, IMG submission 184027) | Groundwater microbial communities from Rifle, Colorado - Rifle CSP2_plank lowO2_0.1 (SPAdes) (version 2) | ecosystem: Environmental > Aquatic > Deep subsurface > Groundwater | place... | reverse complement strand
GGCTTGAGATTATCCTCGGTGATGACAGTCGCGCCGAATGTGGCGAATTCCTGCGCATTGACGAACTGGTGATTATTGGCCGCTGACGCAAGCGGAATGACAATCACCGGCTTGCTGGTAGCAGCAATTTCGAATATCCCCGACCCGCTTCGCGACACCACAACATCGCTCGCACTATATGCCTGCGCCATCTGCTCGGCCGTGAGAACGGCAAATAACTTGTAGCTCTTTCGAATCATCTCAGCGACGGCGGGCTCTTCCTTCTCAACCTGCTCGAGCCGTTTCGTCATAGAATCAAAATGCTTGGGCCCGCACTGGTGGATGACTTGGTATTGCTTCATCAGCTCAACCAACCCCGCCATAATCGTGTCATTGATAATCTGCGAACCTTGTCCGGCACCGGTGATGAACACTGTTGGACGGGATGGATCTCCGCCGGAGGCGGATCCTCCTTCGGAGGAAAATCCAAACGTCGCAAGCGCCTGCGCCTTGTCGTATTTTTGCAATACCGCTGAACGAAGCGGTTCGCCGGTCACTTCCGTTTTGCCGACAGGAAAATACGCCACGGCGGATTCGAAGTTGACGCACACTCGCTTCGCAAATTTCCCTAGGAAGCGGTTAGCTCTCCCGGGAACCGCATCAGAATCATGGATAATAATGGGGATGAATAAAAGTCGTCCAGCAAGCGCCGGCAAAAATCCCCCATGCCCACCCTTGCTGAAAATAGCATCGGGCATGAACAACCAGACCTTGATAAGTGCAAGCAGGAATCCAAACGGAAACTTAATGGCATCTACGAAGTTCCAGACGCTGAAGTACCTACGCCACTTGGAACTTGGTACGCGAGAGAACGGAATTCCGAGCTCTCCGGCAACTTGTCTGATCAGATCTCCATCCCCCATCATACGCAATTCGATCGACTTGTTTGATTGCGCCGCCTGCTTCTTGAGTTCTTCCGCAACAGCAACAAGCGGATACACATGTCCGCCAGTCCCGCCACCGGCAAGCAATATTCTCAAAGCCATAAAGCTGTAAAGCTATAGAGCTGTAAAGCTTGTATCGCTCTACGACTATATAGCTCCTTCATGTTTCAGTAAGGAAATTTTTCGAGCAATACCCCTATTGTACTTGCCAATCGTTCCATCGCTCCGCACGACGCGATGGCATGGAATCATCGGATCATAATTCTTATTCAAAATATTCCCCACCGCGCGCACGGCCCGCGGATTCCCGATCGCACTAGCTACTTGTGCGTACGTCATCGTCTTCCCAGCAGGAATTCTTCTCACGACGGTATATACGCTTTTTTGAAATGGCGACATGTGTATATTGTATCACCTCCTCTATTTCATTTCACCCTAATAATGCGAAGAGCCCGTGAGTACGCGGGATTCGCGTTCAATCACGGGCCATGGGGAACATTGAAACACTCTAGAAGGGAGGGCAACCTGGGCAGCACTCCTTCTCGCAAAATTGCTGCGGACCGGGAGCGTGGCAGACTCCGGGGCACATGTATGTGGCACTGGCGATCTCGCCCTTCTCATCAAACTCGATGTGGACGTACGGCTCCCCCGGCTTGGGCGGAGCCGCAGTGGCGAGTACCGACCGCTCGGGTTCTGACGATCGCCACCGATGCCGATCGCACAGACCCTCGAAGTTGAGCTCTCCAAAACTCGGTTCTCCGTAACACATGGGACCCTCCTACGAATTGGCTTGAATAACGGATGTCGCGGGCGCGACGCCGGTCGTGCTTGAAAGGCAGTTGACACAGCAACGCCCCAGACAAGTCCGCCGTGCATCGACGTGGCAGATGCCCCCACACTTGGACGGATCGGCTGTGGCCTTGCCTTCGCCTCCCTCCAGAAGCTTGTCGATTCTCGCTGTGAGAGCCATCTCATACTCCCGCAGCGTACGGATGTCGGGACCGCGCATGGGTCCTGCACCGTTGGCGTACTCCATGTACGCGCCGATGGCCATACAGACCTCGGCGTACTTTTGCCTCAGCTTCACGCCACTCAATTGCTCCGGCGGCGTCTCCGTGATTCTCGTCCCCTCAATGATTTTCATGGGACCCCCTCCAATTCATCCTAGCCTTCTCTAATATTCAAATCAAGTTGTCCTCGCGCCACCCAAGAGTACTTTCGAAATGATAGAAAAACAGCGAGTCACATCTGGTTTTCGCGACTTTGTTCGAGCCGTCGCAACTCCAGCGAAGAATCGAAAGTTTCCGTGATGAAAAGGTGGTAGGGAACCCCGCCTGTGTGGCGGGGTCAGCCGGGCACCGACTTTTCATCTAGGAAAGTGAGATTCTGAACGTTAGAGTTGCAGGCGTAGAACACCGGAGACGAAAACACGATATGACGAGCGTCACTTTACGTGATGCGTCCCCACCGCCAACATGCCTCGACGGCGCGAGCGAAGATCCTTCAGCTCGTGTTCCGCTTTGATTTGCTTGAGAGTCTTTGCGTCTTTATAGATGAAGAGCAGGAGAAATGCCGCAGTATAGCCAAGAATGGAAACAATCGTAAGTACGGTCGGGAAACCATAGCGCTGGGCCAGAACGGCGCCAAGATATGCGCTCACACCGACGGCAATCCCTCCCTCAACATCTTGAAGCGACCATTCATAGCCGGTCTTGCCTTCGTCGATATGATCAGTGAACAAGATGCGCCACCCGGGAACGGCCATTGAATTGGCAAGTCCGTAAATAAACTGGATAACATAGATGTGCCACGGCAAACGCGCAAAGATATACAAAAGCGGAATAGTGGCAACAATCATCGTTCCGAACAACAAAAAATAAAATTCATCGCGCTCGCCATCCGTTCGATCCATGAAGCGCGAAAGCGGAACGGTCGTCGTTACCCGCGCGATCCAGTAGCATACAGTAGCGATACCGATGACTTCGAGCGTACTGCCGTTGATTTGCTTGAGTACAAAGACCGCAAAAATCGGCGATAAAAGACCGATCGAAAAGTTTAAAACAAAATCACAATACAGAAGATGGCGGATAACCCGATTAATCATCAAAAGACTATTTCACTCTCGGCATTCCATAACCGATGGCATCAACGTCGCTGGCAAGATTGGATCGGAGCGCGCTGGAATGAAGTTCTGAACGAATATCATCGGTCGTCGGATGCTGGTCTGACATAACATCAAAGTATCGCGCAACGAGGCCCGCCACAAATGGCGCGGCCATGGATGTTCCCGACAATGTCTCATATCCGCCATTGTTCCACGTTGAGACGATGTTCACGCCGGGAGCGGCAAATTCGATATCTCCTTCATCGATTGAATTGGGACCGGTCGCGTCATTGGTACCGCGCGAGCTCCAATCAGGCACATTCATGTTCTTATCGAGCGCACCAACGGCGATGACTTCGGGATATGCGGCGGGATAATCGATACTGTCGAAGAACGGTCCGTCATTGCCGGCGGCGGCTACCATTAAAACACCTTTGGACTCTGCATAATTGATCGCATCGTGGACAAGCTGGATATCACTGTCGGTACCAAAGCTCATAGTAATGATCTGCGCCTGCTCATCGGTTGCGACGCGGATCGCCATTGCAACATCGTCGGCATAACACGAACCGTCGTCAGCACAGACCTTGTATCCCATGATATGTGCCATTGGTGCGATTCCATAGATTCCCCTTCCAGATGTTCCGCCGTCTGCCGCTATGATGCCGGCGACATGCGTGCCATGGCCATTTTGATCATCGCACTGTTCAGCGATTGCAGTCTGGGACGTTGTAAAATCCTTGCATCCGGTGATTCGCTCTTGGAGATCGGGGTGGTCTTTTTGTACACCGGTGTCCAAGATTGCGACATTGACATCTGCTCCGCCCGACGTCTGCGTCATTCCGGAATCACGATACATCGCCGCAACACCCCACGAGATCTGATCGTTGGGCACTGTGGGCTTCTGGGGAATCGCGGTTGCAGGAAGAATCTGGAGTGTCTTGACCGATGCAATATCCGCTCCCATGATCTTTGCAATGCGCACCTGAAAACCCGTCAGGTCGGTACTGAAGCCGTTCTCGAAACTATGTCGAACACCCAATGTCTTCTTGAGGATACCGCTTTGACTTTTGACGAAGTATCTTGTTGTCGTGCCGGCAGCGTGGGCGGAGAAAGCAAAAGAGAACAGAATAACACTGAAAAATATGACTTTCCCGAGCGTTTTACTTGTACTCATACGTAGATAATATTGTAGCATGAAACCCCTATCGAACCAAGCCTTTTATGCACAATGGCTGGCAGGCATTCTGGGTCTTTTGTATTACTTCGCCCACCCCGCCAAAGTTAAAACTTAACGGGGTGGGCAGATTCGGGCAGACACCTCATTGCCTGAAATAGAACTGGACGATTCCGCGGGCGAGCAGCTCCTGCTTGTCGCCGCTTTCGCGAAGGCCAATGACTGCGGAAAGTAGCACGTTCTTCTTGAGGGACGTGCTCCCCCGTATACCGTAGAGTAGGGCGTCGTCGGGTGCTTTGAGAATGAGTTCTGCGACACCACCCAGTGACAACCAGTGTAGGCTCTTGATCGGCACAGGATGCATGACGTTGAATTCAAGCTGGAACTTTGGAGGATCCTGATATCCAAGCGCCCCAAAAGCTTCGAAGTAAACTACGGCTCCTTCATGGGCTCCTTCGTGGAACTTCAGCCATGACCGGACGTTTACGATCGGAGATGCGAGCCCGCGCTCTCCGAAGGATCCTCCCAGTAATCCTTGGACTTGGGCGGAGATGGCTTTTTCGTCGCCAAACTTCCAGTTTCCTCCGGCAAGAAAAACGTACCGTGCATCTTTCTTCGCGAGCGCATTGGGAATAATGCCCCATGCGACCAGATGCCCTGCTTCACCGCGGATTTGAACACGAAGTTCTTCCACGGTCTTCGGTCCAGCGAACGCGAACTGTGCCCACAGCAAGGCAAAAAGAACAGCAGCGATCTTGCTCATCTTTCTCTCCTTTTCTCTTGGTTTCAGATCGGTCCTTGACCGTACGATGATGATATAGTATGCTTAATGAGTGGCCAACACTACCATTTGGTGGTAATTGCTACCACAGAATAACCATAAAACATGTATCAAAACATATTCGAAACACTCGGGTTGAGTCCCAATGAAGGCAAAATCTATGAAGTGCTGGTTGGCCTCGGTGAGTCCTCGATCAGCGACATCGCTACGGCAGCACATATCCATCGGCGCAATGTCTATGATGCCATTCAGCGTTTGATCGACAAGGGATTGGTATTTCAAATCATTTCCTCCAAAGAAAATCACTATAACGCCGTAGATCCGGATAAGCTTTTGGAATTATTCAAAGAAAAAGAAGAACAACTCACCTTGGCGATGCCTGAATTGAAAAAGAAATTCGTCACTCGCCTTGCGCCCGAAGAAGCATATATCTACCGAGGCTACGAGGGACAGAAAAACGTCTGGAGGGATATCCTGCGGGTAGGTAAAGATTCATTCTTTATCGGCGCTAAAGGTGGCTGGTTTGACCCGCATCTGGATTCGTCTCGAGATGCTTTTTTCAGAGAAGCGAATCGAAAAAAGATAAAATTTATCCAACTTTTCGATCATGAAGTCAAAAAAGAAATCCCAAACTTTCCCAAGCATTTCCCCGGAAAATTGGAATACCGGTTTTTGCCAAAAGAATATTCTACAAATTCCGGCATCGGAATATTCGGCGACTATATTATCACCTACTCCGGCCTAAGCATTAAACGAACAGCGGCAGATGTTGTCATCTTTGTTATTCACAGCAAGGACCTGGCAGAAAGCTATCGCACATGGTTCTGGTATGTGTGGGAACAATCGAGTGCAAAGTAGATTTCGGTTTAAATTACCTCCTGTTGGTAGCAATTCTCGCAGTACACAATCTCCGGCCGATCTGGGGAATAGCTTGTCTGTACACCCCTATCGCATTTTGCGCATGTGCGGTTATACGTGGCCATGGGATTGAGCAGTTTTATTCGGGCGCGATCCCTGCACAGTGGACAATGGCGGGGAATAGGAAGATTGAACCGCTTCAAGAATTGTAGTTCCTTGCCGATGATTTGATAGTTTTTTCCGCATGCTTCACATTTTAATATTGCTTGTAATATATCATCCCCTGTTTCTTTGATATTGTCCGACAGAGTAATCGTCGCATCGCGATATTCCTTCGGATCAGGATCGCGCCACGTGAACCCTTTTGAAATCGCCTCTTCTTTGGTTAGTGGAAAGAATTCAAATGCCGTTGACTCGTTATACGCCCACGGAGAAAGCGCAACGGGAAACATCGCACCATACTCCCCGCTCGCCATCATCCGCTCTTTGATCTTTGAAACCAATACTTCATACTCCTCTTTCGTATACTGCTTGTTTAAAATACAATGTTGGGCCTTGCGCAGTCCGACACAGCCAAAGATATATTCCGAACTGTGGCAGGCAAACGTATACTCGGTATCGTGGTTGCGATAATTCCAGACTGCGAATTTTACGTTGTTCTCGTTGTATCCCGTCCAGACGGAATCATAAATCCATTCCGATTTCGCGCCAAAGTAAGTAAAGTCATAGCTGTTATTCACCCCTCCGCTGATAAATTGGTGCGAGTATTTCAGGTTTTCGGAATCGGCCACAAAATATACGTTCTGGGCATTGCGGCAATTATACACATAGTCCCCCAAGACATTGGTGTTATTGACTCCATGAAACGCGCGACGCGGATATTTGAGTGAAAATTCGTACGCCTTCTTTTTCATTTCTTCGACATTTTTTGCAGATCCAAAATCAAACTCTGCAAACCGCTTCTGATACTCCTCCTTGGTTAGCTTTTCATTGAACATATGGTAGCTTTGTCCTCGGAGATTGACACATCCGACGCAATCGGAACACCCGATCAAATCTTTTGAAAACCAAATATCATGGCAGTCTTCCAGATCCTGTGAGAAGAAGATGCGATTGCACTTGCGAAGATTGAGCGACTCATAGCAAAGCTCGCAATCCGAGGAATACGAAATATCAAACGTATTATTCATACGCAACGTAAAGTGGTTGTATGCGCAGTCTTCTCCAGTGATGCTTTTGAAACACAGATAGCAACGCTTCTGGGCGGTTGCGGCATTGCAGTATGGGCTTTCGACGATTGTTGCGTAGTCGGTAAACAGCGCGCACTTCGGAACCGCATCATTGAGCTCCTTGAATTGCTCAAAAAACGGCCGACCGAAATCATAGTCCCGTCCATAGTCTTTCGGATCCCACTGATCAGACCACCAAATATCCTGGCGATACACCTTGATCGGCAAGCTCGGATGATAGAATGTGATGAGATCCTCGCCCGTAAAATCGCACTTCCGCTTATAGAGAATCCTGACTCCGAGCCAATTGAGACGGCGCACGAGCCGGCACTGCGGACACCACGTCGGCGGCGGGACTTTGATGGTTTCATAAAATCCAAAATCATCGAGCTCAATGGTGAAAGAGCTCCCGCAATTCTGGCATTTTACATCATGGTTTGCTGGTAGCATTGCTCGCAATATACAATTTCTTGCCGTTCGGGACTGTATGTGGTTTCAAACTCATTGGCACAGCTGGCATTCATGCACTGGCGGTGCCAAAGCTTCATCGGATTACGTAACTTAAGCCTGGCATAATGCCGGCAGTTGGGACACAATCTGGGAAGTGGCAAAGACATTTTGCGATAAAAAGCAAGTTCGTTTGGGGTTATCTTGAAGGCCTCCGTGCACTGTTCCAAGCATGTCCCTTTGTGTTTACAAGCGATCATTTGATCGAGAATCTCATCTTTGACTTCTTTGATAGAGTCAGGAATATTCTCGTATTGCAAAGTGATCTGGTAATTTCGATTTTCAATGTCTTTCCAAAGGTACCCTTTCTCAATCGCCCGTTCTTTGGTCAAAGGAAAATATTCCTGCGCGATTGATTCGTTATACGCAAATGGCGATAACGGGGCAGGAAAAAATTCACCATATTCCCCCGTCGATTTCATATGCTCAATAATCTTCGGAACGAGCGCTTCGTATTCTTCTTTGCTGTATTGTTTGTTTAAAATACAATAGTTTTTCTTCCGCAAACCCTCACACCCAAAGACGCTAAGACAATTTTGACATTCTTCATTGTAGCGGCTGTTCTGATTGTACATGTTGCGAACGCCAAAGGCCGTATTTGACCCGCTGAATCCGTGGGCTATTTCATACAAAAACTCACTATTAAAACCCTGAAACGAATTATCGTAGCACTCCCTGGCATTGTTCCTTATAAAAAACAAGTATTTTGAATTCTCCGCTTGTCGGGAACTGAATGAATGATGGACGTTTTTGACCTCATAGAGATCGTCGCCATCGGAATTTGCCGATTTATAGATACGAGCGTAGCGATGAGGTATCGAAAGTTCCAAGTCCTCTAGCTTCTTTACAATATCAAGATGAGCTACATAACTGCTGCTATCGCGCGAAGTAATAAATTCCTCGTATTCCTCTTTTGTATGGGGCTCATTGAAAATATAATACTGCTTGTTCACTAGTCCAACACAACCAAAACAACTTATACAATTCCGACACTCAACAAGATAGGAGCTCTCAAGGCAGTCTGTTGAAAAGCTCCCAAAAAATAATTTGTTTGTGCGGGCACATTCAAAAATTTCGTATCCAAATTCAATCTTCTCGGAAAATGCCACGTCGAGCGTATCCTGGGAATCAAAAACTTGATTGCCAAAATACACACGTTCGTTGGCATGCCCACCAAACAACAAATAACAATCTTTGAAATCAAGCCCGTAATTACAATAGTCACTCGCGATAAAATTGTCACGATATAAATTTATTCTTGGAGCTTTTTCTTGAAGCGTGCGGAACTGCTCAAAAAACGGCCGCGAAAAATCATATTCTCTCCCATACTCCATCGGATCCCATTTATCGGAGAGCCAGCAATCACGGCAGTAGATAGTGAACGGCTGTTTGTCGTTGTAAATTGTAAGGAGCGGTTGTTTGCAAAGATCGCATGAGCGGCGATAAAATACTCTGTTGTTCCGAAACAAAAGCCTTCTCTGTAATCTGCAGTCGGGACAAAATGTCGGCGCCGGCACGCCCATTTTCTCATAAAAGTTAAAATCGTCCGGTTCGATAGTAAAATTATTCTTACAATTCCGGCAGGTTCTGATTTCTGAATTCATAGTAGCATCATAACACAATCTGCTATAACAACCCAAGCACCCCCCAGAACATCAACCCGCCCTGCTGGAGCGTCCAGAAATAGTGGTCAAAAAATCCCATCAATAGAAGTCCTCCAAAAACGAGCAAGAGTGGCCACCGAGTGCGCCACACACGAATCATGGAGTATATTCGCAAAATAATGAAACCGAGAAATGCGATAAAGCCGAGAATGCCCATTTCTGTTGTGATGAGATAGTACAGATTATGCGCGGGCTGGTAGATATATGCCGGATAGATGCGCAGACGATGCATGAGCTCGGGAACAAATTGCCCAATGCCAATTCCGATGAACGGATGTTGGCGGGTAATGTCCTTTGCGATCGAGTTATAGAATGTTCGCTGATAGACAGCTTCGTCATTGCCGGAAATCGTCAGCCGAGACCACGTCTGCGGGAAATAAGCTCCAACAAACAAGAGTCCGACAACTGCGGTGACGCCAAATAGTCCCAGCACACGCTTTTTCATCCGTATACCAATCTCGCCAACGGGCTTTCGCAACATCATCACCAGAAAGCCGATACACACAGTCAATCCCCACACAGCAATCGGTGAGCGCGAGAATGTCAGCAAGAATCCCCACAGCAGTATCGCGTACACGCCCCACAGAATCGGATCGCGCTTAGAGCTTGCGCGCGTAATGTACCACGCATAAAAACTCCACATCGCCACAAAAAGCCACGTCGCAAGGATATTGGGATGCGGAGTCGTACCATAGGCGCGGAGAAATAGGGAGGCCTGCACTCCTGCCTGCGCAGGCAGGTCAAACACCGCCACTCCTTGACTCCCGACATGCAAAACGCTCTCACCTAATACCTTGAGCCCCAGACTTGATTGCACAAGCGATTGCAAAATCCCGATCACCGCCTGTACCAGCCCCGATGCGATTATTATTTTGTAAAAAGTCTCCAAATTGAAAAAATACGCCTTGTTGCTCTCGAGGTAAAAATACAACAGCATGAACTCCCCAAGCTTGAACAGGCGGAACCACGACACGGCGGGGATCCGCGAAACCAAAATAGAGACAGCGCCAATAACAAAAAAAGTGAGGATGGCATAATCGGCGCGATCAAATCTCGGCTCACAGCGTTCCCTGATCGCACGCACCAGCCAGCAGACAAGCAGAGCGCCAAGTAGAATATCAGTCCCCCACAAGAATCCCGCCGTCCATTCGTTGAACGGAATCGTCCAGTGCGCCAAAACCAGCCGTGTCTGAAATGGGATAGAAAAGACGAAAATATAGAATAAAAACTTCTCCACTCTTGATATTGAATTCATTATGTACTTATGAAATACTGCCAGCAAGGAGGTCGCACCATGACGAATGCATCCTTGAGCTCACTCAAGGAGTCACGTTTTCTGGAGCGCCTCGGTCAGGCGCTGCAAGCACGGCACGGATGGCACTTGGAGGTCCATCCAACCGACGGACGGGTGACCATCATGGGATTCGGGGACGAGCGTCCTCACATCCCAACCACCGTCGTTGCCCTTCACGAAAAGGGCATACGGTTCCGGCCCAGCGCGAGCGCACACGCAGCGAAGGAAATCGGTCTATCCGAATCCCTTCACCGGTTGCTGGACGACGCCACGTTCAACAACTGCGCGATATCCTGCGACGGGGTCGCGCACAAAGAAGGTCACCACGACGCCAAGGAGCTCCACACACTGCTACTCCAAGGCACCGAAGAAGCCTACCAGTCCTCGCACCACGCACACGCCATCGGCGCCTAGTTCACAATGAACTCGGCACGCCCAAGTTAAACCTCGGCTCCTCGCATGAGTTGAGTCGAATAGTCAACGTACACATCCCGCGACCCAACAGTGGCCGCGGTTCAGTTTTATTAGAGCATATCTTACACCAGAAGTGTATAGATCGCCCCGGCGAGGAATAGTCCCATCATGACATAAATCAGCCAATTCGGCAGGCGCATGGAATATTCGGGGATACGATTGCCGTCTTCTTTGACTTTTGCGTACATAAACAGAAGCAGGATCATATCAATGCCGATTGCAACGCCACCGACCAACCCGATAATATTAATAAAGTTACGGACGCCCAGCAGAAAGAGCAGAAAAGGAAGAAAAATAGGGAAAATAAAATCAGTTGCGCGGCGGAGGCGAAAGTCTTCTTTCAGAGATTCGCGAAATACCGTCAGAATACTGATGAATATCGTTGAAGAGGTAAGGAAGCCGAACAGCGACCCCAGGAACACGATCTTGTTGCCTAAGAATCCGGAAAGGCCCGCAATGGCTTCAGGAGATGTCACATCACCCGAAACACCGACAACCACAGCCGTAAATACCAAATAGAGCAGGGCGGGAATCAATATTGCATAGCCGACTGCGCGCTTCAGCGATCGTTCTTGCCCAACGAGAACCTCGCGCATGAGCGACATACCGGTGAAACCGTTCATCGCATACAGTATCACGCCAAATGGCAGAAACCAAAAGGCCCCGTTTCCAACGGAGTAATTTGCGCTTTGAATATGTGGTATACCCACAATCGCGATGACGACGGTAACCACGACAAAGAATATCATCATCACAAAATCAACGTGCGATACTGTCTTGAGTCCGAAGTACACCAACGTGATTGCAACAAGAAAGAAGAGCGTGCTTGCGGCAACCGGCGAGAGGGTGATGTGCACGAACGACAACGCTTGTGACAAGAACTGGCCATTGAGCACAAGAACGCCGATGACCGCACCGAACATGGCAATCCAAAAATTTATCTTACCCAACCGACGACCCCATGTTCCCAGATAGCGGTGGACGTAACCCACGAATTGGTGCCGCTCATGAGTTCGCAAAATCACTTCGCCATACAGCAAGTTGCCGATAAACACCAGACCAACAATGGAAACAAAGAAGAAAAGGCCGAACCAAGGGCCGGCTTTCGCAAACGCAAATGGTATGCCAAAAAACCCGATTCCCACCGTTGCACCCACCATTGTCGCCACCGCATACCAGAATTTCGTCGGCCGCCAAAGCATGAAGAAATCATATCATGCCGAGATTGATTCGTCGAAAGGTTTCCTATACACTGGCGGCAATACCCATTTCGGGTACGTTCTTTAACAGCTCTTGGCCATATCGCACTTCCGACGTCGCTTCATGCGGCCTTTTGGAATCTGCGCGAACGCCGACAGCACTTCCGCACCCTCGTTATCGAGGCATGTCGGAGGCAAACATGTGTCAGACGCCCGGTTATCTACCTCTTTTCACGGGATGCCAATGCCCCTACACTTCTGCGAGCGCTGGATCGGACTACTGCCGCACCTGCCGCGAGAGTATTGATCCGCACCAGCCTTCGCTCGTTACAGGCAAGCGGGAACCGAGGCAATGGAGGATATTCCCTGCCCTCGACGCGCTCTTCATCCACGCTGACAAGCAGGGGCGACTCCATATCCACCGCCCGGCACACACGGCAATCGACTTCAGAGACTGGGAAAAGCTCTACGCCCTGAGCGGTCCGGTCCTGCAGCTGGGCATCAGTGGCAAGCACGTGACTGGGACAGTCATGAGAGTCTCTTCGAGCGTCGCAGAGGACATCGGTTCCCTCCATATCTCGGGCACTATCAACGACAAGCTCCCGGGCATCCTGACTCTGCACTACGGGAAGGAAGCGCTCGTGGGTAGGCCGGGTGCAATCCTCTGGTTCCTCAACCTCGTTTCCTTCGATTCCTGCTTGATCCTCACTAAGATCAAGGCGATGGACGATGAGCGTAGCGAGTTCTCCGCACTTCTCGACAAGGTGGTAGAGATGCTCCTCGCCAAGAGCCGCCACTCCCCCGGCGATGAGGAGTTGCTCCGCTTCATCTGGCTGAATACGTCGGGACGTCTCCCCACGGGCCTCGCGGCAAAACATGGTGGTCACATCGCCAGCGCCATTCGCGAGACGCTGAATGTCGCCAAGTCGGATCGCCTGCGGCGACTCTGGGATCACATCACCGCCCCCGAACCGCCGGTCCAAACCTAGCTCCTTTCAAATACCGCAAGTGCCCACGCCGATTATTTCTGATCTCGGCTTGGGCACTTTTCAATTTTAAACTAAGCAAGAGCGGGCGTTGGCACTTTCGGCGATTCATGAGGGGAGTATGCGAGCATAGCGAGTACGTGCAGTATCCGGCATATGAGGTCGAAACCCGTTGCTGAATAGCCCGCAACGGTGAGGGTCACATGATATGCCGGTACATACTGCACGAACACAGCACGCGAGCATACGGACCGAATGCTTGCAAGAAAGTGCCAATGCCGCGTCTTACTACTTCCCGTTCTTCAATGCCACCTTGAGCACCTCGCCGATTTCAGAAACGAAAACAAACTTAAGATCTTTGCGGATTTCCTTGGGAATATCTTCTTCGATGTCTTTTTTATTGTCTTGGGGCAAGATGATCGTCTTGAGGCCGGCACGATGGGCGGCAAGTATTTTTTCTTTGACACCACCAATCTCAAGCACCTTCCCGCGCAACGTCATCTCGCCGGTCATCCCGACGTCCTTGCGGACAAGTTTGCCGGTGAAGAGCGATATGAGCGCGGTCGCCATAGCGACGCCTGCCGAAGGACCATCCTTCTTGATGGCACCGGAGGGTACATGGATGTGTACGTCTTCTTTGTAGAAATCAGACTTGATGCCGAGCTTGGACGCGGTGCGGCGGGCGTATGAGAGTGCGGTCTGCACAGATTCCTTCATGACATCGCCGAGCTGTCCGGTCAGTGTGAGCTTGCCGCGTCCGGGCATGCGCGATGCTTCGATGGAGAGCACTTCCCCGCCAACCGGCGTCCACGCAAGACCGGTGACTACGCCGACCTCATCCTTCTTTTCCGCCTCGCGGTGCGAGTAGCGGGCAGGACCGAGATATTCGGGCAACGTCGCCACGCTCGGAGTTACCGTCTTGGCTTTTTTCTCAACGATCTGGCGCGTCGCCTTACGAATGATGGTTGATAATTGCCGTTCCAGATCGCGCACACCCGCTTCTCGCGTATGCGTACGAATCACGTTATTGATGACAGGATCTGGAATAGTGACTTGGGTGTCCTTCAGGCCGTGCTCTTTGAGCTGCTTGGGCATGAGAAACCTCTTTGCGATATGAAGCTTCTCCTGTTCGGTGTAGCCGGCAAACTCAATAATCTCAAGCCGGTCGCGCAGCGCATACGGAATCGTATCGAGCACATTGGCCGTTGTAACAAAGAAAACATCGGATAAATCAAACGGCACTTCGAGATAATGGTCAGAGAATGCCGAGTTCTGTTCGGGATCGAGCGCCTCGAGCAATGCAGCCGACGGATCACCACGGAAGTCCATGCCGATTTTGTCTATCTCATCAAGCATGAAGACAGGATTGGATGTTCCCGCTGTTTGGATTCCCTGGATGATACGTCCGGGCAATGCGCCGACATAGGTGCGGCGATGACCGCGGATTTCCGCCTCATCGCGAATACCACCCAACGAGATGCGGACAAACTTGCGTCCAAGCGCCTTGGCGATGGATTTGCCAATGGATGTCTTGCCGACGCCCGGGGGCCCGACAAAGCACAGAATCGGCCCACGGATCTTCCCGACTTGCTTGCGTACCGCGAGATACTCCACAATACGCTCTTTTACTTTGCCAAGGCCATAGTGATCCTCGTCGAGGACCTTCTCGGCACCCTCAAGCTCGATTGATCCGCCCGATTTCTTTGACCAAGGAAGTTCAACAAGCAAATCAAGATAGGTTCTCACATATGAAATCTCGGGACTGAATGATGGCATCTTCTCGAGACGGCCGAGTTCTTTCATTGCCTTTGCCTCGACTTCAGTGGGCATACCCGCGGATTTTATTTTCTCGCGCAGTTGATCGAACTCACCTTTCTCGCCGTCCATGCCAAGCTCTTTCTCAATGCTCTTCATCTGCTCGCGCAAGAATACTTCCTTTTGCATTTTGCCGAGATTCTTGCGCGTCTCGCGAACAACGCGCTTCTCCGCATCAATAATCTCAAGCTCGCGCGAAACATACGCGTTCATTTTCTTGAGCGCGATAAACGCATCGCTTGTTTCGAGGATCTCCTGCTGATCGGTCAGTTCGAGATTGAGATTAATCGCGATGAGATACACAACCTGGAACGGATCCTTGATCTGGTTGAGTACATTCATCATGTCGGGAACGACGCCCTGTAAGTTGCGAACTTCGATGAGTTTTCGGAACTGGTCGATCGTCGCCCGCGTCAACGCTTCGATCTCTACGCTCCTCGGTGTATCGGTTATGATCGGTTCCACATGAACCTTGAAGAACGGCTCAACTTGGGAATAGTCCTTGATAACGACACGGGCAATGCCCTCAACATCGATCTTGGATGAACCGTCGGGCAGTTTGTGCACATCAAATATTTTGCCGACGGTTCCTATCGCAAAGAGGTCCTTATTATCGACATCATCGTAGATATTCTTCTGGGCGACAAAAACAGCCAGGCGGTCTTGCGATACCGCGTATTCCATACTGCCGACAGACTTAGAACGCTGAACTAAGAGCGGAATCGCTACGCGCGGAAACAAAACGACGTTTTTCAGAGGTATCAGGGGCAGTTCTTCGGGGACAATTATATTGTTTATTGAATATGCCATGGTCTGACCAGTCTAGGCGATTAGCACTCTACAGTCAAGAGTGCCAACTGTGGAGAATTCTAGAGCTCCACGCTTTGGCCCGGCGCGGGTACAATCGCCTCAATGCCGAGCTGGCTGTGGACGACCGAGGCAAGCACATTGGACACCCGCTCCTCGCCCTGTACCACAAAGATTTTTTTGAGCCGACCCTTTGTATTCGCTTCTTTGATCCAGTTCACGATCGTGGGCTGGTCGGCATGGGCGGAATAGCTCTGGAGCACCTCCACGCGACAATGGACCGGTATTTGTTGTCCGAATAGAAAGACGGATTTTTCGCCGTCAAGGATTTTGCGGCCACGGCTCCCTTTCACTTGATAGCCGACTATCAAGATAGTCGAATTGGGATCAGACAAATACCGCTCCTCATGATGCAGAATGCGCCCGCCTTGGCTCATACCCGATCCGGCAATGATGATCTTGGGCTGTGGCACGAAGTTGATGCTTTTGGACTCATCGACGGTCGTAGTCACACGCATGCCGGGAAATCCGAAAAGGTCGCCATCGCTTGCGGCAATCTCCTGCGCTTCGGGATTATAGTAACTCGGGTATTTGCGATAGACCGCAGTCATCTTGATGGCAAGCGGACTATCAAGAAAAACCGGAACCTGCGGAATCTTTTTCTCCTCATGCAGATTATTCAACTCAAACAAGAGCTCTTGCGTACGCTCGAGCGAAAAACTCGGGATCATGAGCGTACCGCCTCGATTCATCGCCTCGATGATGATCTCTGCGAGCTTGGCGCGGCGCTGGCTACGGTCCTCATGAACACGGTCGCCATACGCCGACTCGCATACCACATAGTCCGCATCATGGATAAATTCCGTCGGCTTGAGAAGCGGTGTCGGCGGATTGCCCATGTCGCCGGAGAAGACAATTTTCTTCGGCCCGTCGGCTTCTTCCCATGTTATTTCAACAAATGCCGACCCGAGTATATGCCCCGCATCATGGAGTGTTGCGTGGATGCCATCACCCAGATCAAGCAACTGCCGATACTCGACGCCCTTAATCAGAGAGAGGAATCCCGCGACATCTTCTTTTTGATAGAGTGGTTCGTGATGATCATCGTGCGCCTCACGGATGATATGCTCAAGATTGTCCGGAAGCGAAATAGCGATGAGATCCCGTGATGGATTGGTGGCGTAAACGACACCGCGGAACCCCTCCTTGTAGAGCTTGGGCAAACGCCCGATGTGATCAATGTGGCTGTGCGTGACAAAAACAATATCAATCGCCTTGGGATCGTATGCAAAGGGCTGGTAGTTGAGATCGTCGGCGTACTTGGTTCCTTGGAACAATCCGCAATCAACGAGAATTTTTTTGCCCTGATGCTCGAGGAGATAATTCGACCCCGTCACCCACTGGGCGCCTCCATAAAAAGATAGTCGCATTTCGTGTAGCGTGTAGCGTGTAGCGCAAGAGGGGTTAGATTTCTCTCGCGTTATACGTTACACGATTTGCGTTACATGATTAGAGACCTACAATAATCGTCCCCCGTTCGCTTGTTTGATGTGTGTTGAAATAATTGAACGTCCCAACACTATTGAAAGTATAACTGAAAAAGCTCCCGGGCGCGATATCCCCGCCGCTTCCGAAGATTTTTCCGGTCGTATCAGCAGGCAATTCCGATACAACCGCGATCGGCTGATCCCCGTCATCACGAAATCGCACGGTATCGCCACTTCGGATCCGCAAGTTAGTCGGACTGAATACGCCGTTGCTATATGACACGGTATATGTTCGTGGTGCGCGCTCGCTCGGACTGGGCGATTCCTGCCACTGGCCGGTCAGCGCCGGATTGTCTTTGCTGAAATAAAACACCGCCGCGGTAAACCCGAAGAATACAAGAATAATGAAAATCCAAATACGACCATGTGTATTCGGCAGGCTGTCATTCATGATTGTATAGTATCACAGTGTTTTAAAAGTGAAACGGCACTCGCAGTCTCCGTTTTCCGGTCTCCGGTGTTCTCGCCTGCAACTCCAACGTTCAGAATCTCACTTTCCTAGATGAAAAGGTGGTACCCGGCTGACCTTTGGAGTACCAAAGGTTCCCTACCACCTTTTCATCACGGAAACTGTCGATTCTTCTCTGGAGATTGCAACGGTTCGAACAAGGTCGACGGAAAAGTGGAGGCTGCTCGCTTATTTGACAGAAGTAGCATATTATGTTACTTTGGTTCACAAGGAGGTGCCCCATGGGATTTTCCCAAATGGCACAAGGGCCGTAAACGCACGCGGAATTGGATTTCACAACGCACCAACGCAAGAAGGGTTATCGGTGCTCCCACGCGGAGGTGCTCACACAGCACCGACGTAAAGGAGTCATCGATGGCCAAAAAACCGTTAATCCGCTGGTTCAGCAGCTACGAAAAGGAAGGGAAGTCTCGTCTCCTTCGTTACCTCGTTAACCTGACCTTAGATGGAAGGAACGAGGAGTTCATCAATAACTACACCGTCATCAGGGTATTCCGCGAGACTTTTCCTGACTTCCCGAGTCGAACCAATATCGGAATCTCCCGCACGATCGGACTCTTAACCCGCGAAGTGCTTCCTGCACACAAGGGAACAGAAGTCTGGTGGGAGTGGGATGGTCCGATTTTCGAAAGGGTATCCTACGCCTATCGCATGACGCCGGTAGCCCAGCGAATCATCATGAGGGAACTCGTCAAACTCCTTGTTGGACGAGTCTAGCCGCTCCCTAGCACACGAACTCAACGCCCTCCAGCCGGCTGTCCGACTGGGGGGCGTCATCTAGTTTTGGAGGGTCTCCCTCGCAATCTCCGCATCGGACCATGGAATTTTTTTGCCACTGGCGAACGCCATCGATGTTTCTGACCCTTTGCCGGTGATGACGACTGTGTCGCCCGGTTGTGCATCATGAATGGCAGTCTGGATTGCCACTTTTCTGTCCATGATTTTCTTAACATTCGTCATTCGCCACTCGTCATTCTTCATTGACGAAATGCCTCCATATATTTGATCAACGATTGCTTCTGGCATTTCGTCCCAAGCGTCTTCATTCGTCAAAATAATCTCATCGCAATATTTCGCCGCGATTTCACCAAACTTCGGCCGCTTCCAAGTATCTCTGCCCCCGCCCGCTGATCCCAACACGCAGATCAGTTTTCCCCCTTTCGGGTTTCGTGCTTCATTCGGATTTCGAATTTCGTGCTTCGAGTTTTGAGCTAGAGCTTGGTACACCAACTCTAGCGATTGAGGTGTGTGCGCATAGTCGACGACTACCGAAAACGGCTCCCTTTGAATATACTCCATCCGTCCCGGGATAGACTCGATCGCTTCCAGCGTTCGCTGAGCTTTGAGTTCATCAAGCGCGTACGCATGTGCGACATCAAGCGCGGCAAGTGCGTTGTAAATATTAAAATCCCCCACCAGCTTCAACTTGATCTGGCGTTCGCGCTGATTGATAGCGCCCTTCTCCATGCCGAAAACATAGGTCTGCTTCGCCGGCATGGCGCGGAATTCCTTGAAGTACGGATCGTCGCCGTTGAGCACGTGGATGTTTTTTGTTTTTTTGAAAAGCTTGAGTTTGGCTGATTTGTAATTTTCAAAGCTGCCATGGCTCTCAATATGTTCAGGATGAATATTAGTAAACACCGCGCAATCAATCGTGATTCCTGCAAGCCGATGCTGGGCGATGCCCTCCGATGTCGTCTCAAGTACCACGTGCGTACATCCGGCACTAACCGCTTCGCGGAGGAACTTCTGCAATTTCATCCGCCCAGGCATTGTCATCTTGAGCGTGTTGGGCCACTCGCGTTTGTGGATTTTGTATCCGAGCGATCCGATCGCCGCCACCGCAATCCCCTGCTCTTCCAGTACACGCGCGATCATATATGTCGTCGTAGACTTCCCCTTCGTTCCCGTTACTGCGATAACCTTGAGCTTCCGCGATGGAAAGCCATATACAATCGCCCCTAGAGTCGCAAGTTTCCAATGATAGATCGGTAAAACCGCACGCAAAATTGAAGTTGGGATTAACCGCCGAAATAATCTAAGTATGCTTTCAAAACCTGAATTCTCTTGTAACATTTGCTTCAGCATATCAGGATTTTAGCTAAAATAAAAACCTCACATCGAGGAATGAAGGAAGGAAGTTCTATGAAAAGAACACCTTCATTCCCCAGTGTGAGGCGGGGAGTAGGCTTGTCTCACGACAATCCATACTCCCCCTTCAAAGAACGAATCAGGATTACGCGCCCAATACGCGTGACACCCAGGACTACTTGAGCCAGGGCGCCTTTTTCCCCTTATTGTGTGCGGCCATACCAGCCGCGTTGACCGCCTCTTGATCCCCCCATGAGGCGGGAGCTGAGAATACCCAAGCCATCCGCAAATCCCGGATGGCTTGCCGACGACCACCATGGTGAGAACAATAGGGTCCCACCATGAATGGTTGGCGGCCGAGGGACTCCAGGGAAAGTCCTTCGATGTTCTCCGTGATCCGAATCGCCGGCCGGGCCGACGACCCGCAATCCTCTCCCTCGACGGTCACCCTGCAAGTTGCTGTCAGTTTGCTTTTCATATTGCCTCCATTGCTCACGGTTTTGGCGGCTCTGGAATGAACTGCCTTTCGTGAACAATCCCCCTATGCGAGGACAAACGCAATGGAGTTGAAGCGTCTTCGGAAGACCCTCACATCGAGGAATGAAGGAAGGAAGTTCTATGAAAAGAACACCTTCATTCCCCAGTGTGAAGGCCTAGTCATGCCGACCTCCTTACAACATAAAAATAGTATAGCATAATATATATGCTATGTCAATTACCAGTTGCGATAAATCATCTGATTTTTTGGAGGGCAGAGTACGCCCAATACCAGGGCTTGGAGATTACCAGATCAAATGCCCCGGGATATTCGATGGTGCGGCCGCCCCAACCGAGTTTGAAACGGGTGACGCCGGGCCACTTGTTGGCATCGATGCCCCACAGATCGTAAAGCTTTATAGCTGTAGAGCTGTAGAGCTGTAGAGCTTTTATCATCGCCCAATGCAAAGCGTACGGGGCCATGAGAGAGCGATACTGGTGATCGGAGGCGCCGTGGAGGTAATAGGCGGTCGAGTCATGAGTAAGGACGATCGCTCCGGCGATGGGCTTGTTTTCGTGGTACGCAAACCAGAGAGATATATTCTTGATCTGCAAGAGCTTTTCATAGTATTCCTTCAGATGCGAGTTGAACTTATCCCGTTCGGTTGTCTTTCGCATGAGCTTCCAGAAATCTTCGATTCCTGCTCCATGTTCCATGCTACGTGCTACATGAATCCCGTGTTTCTCCGCCACCTTGATGTTGTATCGCGTCTTCGGATGCATTGCGTCGAGGAGTTCGTCTTCGGTCTTGGTAAGATCAATAACGACGGTCTTATGCGGCTGGACTGATTTGTTGGATTTTTTAAAACCAATCGAGATAAGTTGCCGTGCAACATCGTCCTGCATTGGTTCGGCTTTTACGAAGATCGAGCCTTGCTGTTTTGCGAGCTGGCGAAGCTCTCCGGCAAATTGGTGAGAAACCGATTCCGGACCATAGGGAATATAGAGATAGTTTTTGCCGAGCGGAAGTCTATGTTGAATCACTTTTGCTCCCGCAACATCAAAAACATTCCGCCCAAGCGATTTTTGAAAATCTATCCAGTCTTGTGATTGCAGGAAAGAGTTCTTGATAATGCTACCGGTTCACAGAATACGACCCGGAACAGCCTCCGGGAACATTCCATGTTCCGGAACCAGTACCGGAGGCCAATAGTTTGCCGGAAAGGTTAATTGTACCTTGCATGACAGATCCGGAGCCGGACAAGGACCAGCCGCCGCTCATAGAACCGGCATTATTGACTGATCCTCCACCATAGAAAGCAGTCCCCAAATTATCAATATTTACTGGGCCTTGGAAGCTGCCATCTGATTTGACGTTAAATGACACAGACCCGCCCGGACAACCCACAGCGGCGGAAACAGAATTCGGAGCAAACCTTCCGTTCCAAGATCCCACAAATGATGCAATGGTTGTGCCGGGTTGCGGCAACGGGGTTGCGGTGCGAGCAACAGGAGCCACAGTGCGTGCTCCAGGAGTTGCGGTACGTGTCGCAGGTAAGGGAGTAACAGCCGGAGAAGAAACACTAACTTGAGCGGAGACCGTCGAGCTCACAATGGTGATAACACGCGCAGAATTGCCTGCTGTTATAGTAATGTTCTTTTCCGTGCCCGTTCCTATACTATCTAGATTCAGCGTACCATTGTTTACTCCCGTCTGAAGTTGGGCGACCACCGCTGATTTCACGGATGCTGTATTTTTACTAAAGAGGAACCTATACCATGGAAGATTAATCTCCACGGTCCCACCATTTACAACCGAAACGGTTCCTGCAAGGCTGCCTCCAAAAATCCCAAGAAACCTAGCAGGCTGGCGGTATGCAACTTCAATTCTATTGTTTTTGATTTCGATATTTGTAATAGCCGGAGTCTCTTGGACCACTGTTGATGCGTACGCATCAAGGTCTTGATTATTTCTTATCGTGATAATCCTTCCATTGGCATCGTTGAGCTGTACCGAACCGTCGGTTCTTGTTGTAATTGTCCGCGAACCATAATCGACAGATGTGGTACCATTGGCATTATTCGTAATATTCGTCCCAGCCCTATTTACGGTCGTATTACCGCTTGAATCAGTATATATATTGAGGTCCGTTCGACCTGGAACAACGTATGCATGTGCTAAACCGACACTCGCCGCAAACACCGCTACAAACACTCCGATAAATGGAACCTTCAAAAATGATGTATTCATGCTTTTATTATACCATACCGTTATTTCTTCGCCAGCAGCTTAAGCGCCGCCGTGATTTTGTCTTCGACCTTGGCGGTTGTTGCCGGCACTTGCTTGAGGGCGTCGCGAGCTTGGTATTGGGAATAACCGAGAGCAACGAGCGCTTCGATAGCTTCGCCTTCCGTCGCGAATTGCGCTTGGGCGCCGGCGCTCACAGAGACGCCTTTGATCTTTTCTTTGAGTTCAAGGATGAGGCGCTGGCTTGTCTTTGGACCAAGGCCAGCGACTTTCGTGAGATAGACTTCGTCGCCTTGTATGATCGCCATCTGGAGCGGCTGAAGATCACTTTTCGACAAGATGGATTGCGCGGACTTGGGGCCGATGCCGGAGATGCTGGTGAGGAGTTCAAAGAAGTTGAGTTCTTCAGGCGTTGCAAAGCCGAATAGCTCCACTTCACCGTCGCGCGGGTTCAATCGGAAGTGCGTGAAGACCTTGATTTCTTCGCCGATATTTGGTATGCTGGAGAGCATTTTTTCAGGTAGTACTACGCGGTAGCCGACGCCATGGACGTCGACAATGACGTACTTGGCGCTGATTGCCTGGATAGTGCCGGAAAGGAATGAGATCATGACTTAAGTGTAGAGCGTAAAGCGTGAAACGTAAAGCGTTTTGAATGCGCCTTGGTCCCATAATAATGACAAAGCCGCTAGTATGGCTTTGCCGAAGCAGGAAGCAATAGGTAGCGGCCTAGAACAGGATTGGAACCTTCCCACCGACGAGCTCCCAGAAAAAGAGGAGGCCCACGGTGCCCACGGGAATCACAAGCACAAACAACACCACAGCCAGCATCAACATGAATAGTCGAAGGTGTATGTACCGGGGTCGCGCGCGCCAGATATGAAGCGCCAAATCCGCAAGCATCACGGCGCAAAAGCACCAGAGCACTGCGACTAGGACGGAATCTAAGATTTTGAGTAAATCCATGACCCACCTCCCCGAGCACATATAACCATACGAAAACAGAAAATACAATGTTTAAACTTTCTTCAAAATTCAAGCCGGCAGGCGACCAACCCGAGGCGATCGAGAAGCTTTCGCATGGGCTCGACAAGAAGCGGAAGAATCAGACGCTGGTTGGTGTGACGGGTTCGGGCAAGACATATACACTCGCCAACGTCATCGCGCACCACAAGAAGCCGACGCTGGTGATTTCGCATAACAAGACGCTTGCGGCGCAGTTGTATCAGGAGTTCAAAGATTTTTTCCCGGACAATGCCGTTCATTACTTTGTTTCATATTATGACTACTATCAACCCGAGGCATATATTCCCCACTCCGATACCTACATCGAGAAAGATGCCAAGATTAATGAAGAGATTGATCGCTTGCGCCACGCGGCAACGCAGGCGCTGTTGTCGCGCGATGATGTAATCATAGTCGCCTCCGTGTCGTGTATCTACAACCTCGGCGATCCGGAAAGTTACGAGAAGCTTTCGCTCCACATCCATGAAGGCCAGACCATCACGCCAGCCAAAATCGTCGACGGACTCAAGCGACTCCAATATCCGCAGGATATCGAGCTCAAGCGCGGAACATTCCGCAAATCGAGCAATGAGATTGAGATCGTACCGGCGACGGGAGATCAGATCCTTAAATTAAAATTCGCCTACGACCGCACACGGCAGGCGCGCATAGATGCAATATTACTCGCATCAAATGTTGATCTTGAAAAACTGGATACCGATGAACCAAACTTCAAAAAAATTGCTGAAACAAAAATATATCCCGCCAAATACTGGGTCACCAACGACAACAAAGTTGATCTTGCGATTGCGAACATCAAAGCGGAGCTCGACAAGCATATCAAGCATCTCAAGAAGGGTGGATTCTTTCTCGAGGCCGATCGTCTCAAGGAACGTACGGAGCGTGATATGCAAATGCTCAAGTCTACGGGCTATTGCTATGGCATCGAGAACTACTCGATGCAATTGGAATTCCGCGAGCCGGGAGCGCCGCCATATACACTGATTGATTACTTCAAGCGCAAAGGCGACTTTCTCACAATCGTGGACGAATCCCATCTCACCATCCCGCAGATTCATGGCATGCAGCATGGCGATCATTCACGCAAGGCGACGCTCGTCGAACACGGCTTCCGCCTGCCGTCCGCGCTCGACAATCGCCCGCTTCGCTTTGGAGAATTTGAAAAGCTCATACAAGAAACCATCTACATGTCCGCCACGCCCAAGCCGTACGAACTCAAGAAGTCAGGCAAGGAGGGCATCGTTGAACAGCTCGTTCGCCCGACGGGACTGCTCGATCCGACCATTGAGATCCGCCCGACAGCCGACCAAGTCCCCCACCTCATCGCCGAGATCAAGAAGCGCGTCGTCGAGAAACAGCGCATCCTCGTCACCACGCTCACCAAGCGCATGGCGGAAGATCTGACGGACTTTCTCGCCGACGAGGGCATCAAGGTCAACTACATCCATTCCGATATCAAAACGCTCCAGCGACTTGAGATTCTCCATGATCTGCGCCTCGGCAACTATGACGTGATCGTCGGGGTCAATCTTCTCCGCGAAGGCCTCGATTTGCCGGAAGTCTCGCTCGTTGCGATTCTTGATGCGGACAAAGAGGGCTTCCTCCGCAATGCTACCACCCTGATCCAAACGATGGGACGCGCCGCCAGACACCTGGACGGACACGTTATCATGTACGCCGACAAGATAACCAAGTCCATGGATGCGGCCATGAAAGAAACAGACCGTCGACGGAACGTCCAGATCGCCTACAACAAGAAGCATCACATCACCCCGGCTAGCATCATTAAGGCAATCAAAAAGACGGATCTTCCCTCCAGCCAAGCGGGGAACAAGGAAAAGATCAGCAAGTGGTACTCATACAGTCCGGGCGAAGCGGAAGACGAAACCAAGCTCCCGATTCGCGAACGTATTGAGCGCATGACCAAACAAATGGAACGCGCGGTACATGATCTGCAGTTTGAGAAAGCGTTGTGGATCAGGGAACAGATACTTGCGCTGAAAAAACAGGGAGTATAGAATTAATTAAACTCCTTTCCCGAAGGGGGTGCGGGGGAAGACACATGGACCATCACGGTCGGATCGCAGCAAGCACGGGTCTCAGCGCCTATCATGAGAAGGGAAGGGTTCAGCTTCCTGCGCTGGACAACGGTATCGAGAACCTCTTCATCTGTGCGGCGATTGTGGCTGGTACCGCTGCTTTCGCCTGGTTGGTCGTGCGGCCTCTGGTCGCATGGCTCGCTTTCAATTAGTCCTCGCGTGTGGCGACAGGTCGGAGCCTTCTCCGA
>Ga0209541_10004130_pt1 | contig 25968 bp, 26 predicted proteins | sample RifCSPlowO2_01_FD_184027 | JGI IMG/M metagenome (GOLD analysis project Ga0209541, IMG submission 184027) | Groundwater microbial communities from Rifle, Colorado - Rifle CSP2_plank lowO2_0.1 (SPAdes) (version 2) | ecosystem: Environmental > Aquatic > Deep subsurface > Groundwater | place... | reverse complement strand
ATTTGTCAGTTTATGGGCTGTTCAGAGCCAAAAAGCCCCGTCTATCCAAGCAAAGCTTTTTAAATGATAAACAAATAGTTTCGCCTGTGAAAGTTGCCATATTATGCGGGGGTAAAGGCGAAAGGCTAAAGGAGCATACCGAAACCATTCCGAAGCCTCTTGTCGAGATAGGCAACAAGCCAATATTATGGCATATAATGAAAATTTACTCCTACCATGGATTCAATAGCTTTATTTTGTGCCTTGGATACAAAGGAGAAAAGATTAAGGAATATTTTACCCAGAACAACAGGGAAAACTGGAATATTGAGTTTGTTGATACGGGGGCAGATACCAATACAGGGGGAAGAATAAAGAGGATTGAAAAGCATATAGGCGCAGAAGATTTCCTTGCAACTTATGGGGATGGTGTGTCTGACATAAATGCTAAAGACCTCGTGGCATTTCATAAAAAGCGCGGGAAAGTGGCAACAGTAACGTGCATAAATTTCCGCTCTAATTTCGGCATAATGAAGATTGGCAAGAATGGGGCTGTATCTGGCTTCAATGAAAAGCCTTTTGTAAACATGTGGATAAATGGCGGCTTTTTCGTTTTCAGCAAAAGGATATTTGAGTATTTGGAAGAAGATAGTGTATTGGAGCAGGAGCCGATGAAAAATCTTGCAGAAGACGGCCAGCTTGTTGCGTATAAGCACAAAGGATTTTGGGGATGCATGGATACTTACAAGGATACAAGGGCCTTAAACGAAATGCATGACAATGGAAGGGCAAAATGGATGGTATGGCAGAATGTCGAAGCTAAATGACAAGAATGTTTTTGTTACAGGTGCAAGCGGAATAGTGGGGTATTGGCTTACCAAGCGCCTTAATGAACAAGGGGCAAATGTAACGGTCCTTATGCGCGATTTTGTGCCTAGGTCGGAATTAATAAAATCCAGCGTGTTCGGAAAAGTAAATCTGGTTTGGGGAGAGCTAGAAGATTATTTGAATATAGCTAGGACATTAAATGAGTACAAAATAGAAACTGTTTTTCACCTTGGCGCCCAGACAATTGTTGAAACTGCAAATGATTCTCCTCTGTCAACTTTTAACTCAAACATAAGGGGGACTTGGAATATCTTGGAAGCATGCAGGAACTCAAAGCATGTAAAGAGCATTGTTATAGCTTCAAGCGATAAGGCATATGGAAGCAGCAGCAAATTGCCGTACACTGAAGACATGCCTCTTGCGGGCTCACACCCATATGATGTTTCAAAATCGTGCTCTGATTTGATTGCGCAATCTTTTGCAAAGACTTATGGCATGCCTGTAGGCATTGCGAGGTGCGGCAACATTTTTGGAGGCAATGACCTTAACTTCAACAGGATAGTTCCTGGCACAATAAAATCCCTGTTAAATGGCGAAAGGCCGATAATAAGGAGTGATGGGACATTCAAAAGGGATTATATCTATGTAAAGGATGTTGTTGATTCCTATGCTGTTATTGCGGAAAACCTTCAGAGAAAAGATGTTAGCGGTCAAAGCTTCAATTTCGGGAATGACAGGCCAGTTGCTGTAATTGAGATTGTAAAAATTATTCAAAAAATGATGGGAAAAGAAAGCTTAAAGCCTGTTATTCGAAACAAAGCTAAAGGAGAGATAAAAGACCAGTATCTCAACAGCAGAAAGGCGAGAAAAATTCTGAGATGGAAGCCAAAATACACCATTGAAGAAGGCATGAAAGAGACAATAGAATGGTACAGGAGCTTCTTCCGCAAGTAGATTGCTGCCAGCCAATATGATAACTTTTGAAGATCCATATATAGGAGAAGAGGAAAAAAAGATTTTGCAGGAGGCGATAGGCAAAGCTTCAATTATACAGGGCCCTTATGTTAAAAAATTTGAAGATGCTTTCAGTTCCTATTATTCTTCAAAGTATGCATGCGCCTGCTTCAACGGAACAGTAGCCTTGCATCTTGCTCTTGCTGCACTTGGGATAAAGCGCGGGGATGAAGTGATTGTGCCTTCTTTTACTTTTGTTGCGACTGCAAATGCGGTGTCATACCTCGGGGCAAAGCCCGTTTTTGCTGATATAGAGAAAAATACCCTATGCATCAATCCTGAAAGCGTCACAAAGAAAGTAACCAGAAAAACAAGAGCAATTATTCCTGTCCATGTGTTTGGCTACCCATGCGAAATGGGTGCAATAAATGAAATAGCCGGTAAAAATGGGCTTTATGTTGTCGAGGATGCTGCGGAGGCCCATGGCGCAACATATGATGGAAAGAAAACAGGCTCTTTATCGGATATAGGGTGCTTTTCATTTTATGCCAATAAGATAATATCTACGGGAGAAGGTGGAATGTGCCTGACAAACAAAAAAGAATTTGATGCAAAAATGCGTCTTCTTAGGTCCCAGGGGAAAGTAAAGAACGAGGAGCTTAAAGGGGATGATTTTATTGAGAAGAAATACTATCATGAGATGCTGGGATTTAATTACAGGATGCTTGACCTGCAGGCAGCCATAGGCATAGCTCAGATGAAGAAGATTGACAAAAAAATAGAAGCAAGAAGAAAGATAGCATCATTATATGAAAAAGAATTTTCAAAATATGGGATAAAGACCATAGAAAAAGGCGAAAAAACAAATCCTTCTTGCTGGGTCTATCCCGTGATATTCAAAAACAGAAATATCAGGCTAAAAGTCGGAAGAGAGCTGGTGAAGAAGAATATTCCGTTTCTGTCATTCTTTTGGCCATGCCATAAGCAGCCTTTTTACATCAATGATGAAAAACTGCCTGTGACAGAGGAGATCTCGAAAAAAGGGCTTTCAATACCATGCAGCCCGGCCATTACAGAACAGGAAGCCATCAATCTTGCTAATTTAATAGGAAATGCTGCAAAAAATGCCTAAGAAAAAAATTCTTGTCCTGATGAAGAGATTTGGCTCAAACAAGGACATGGTTAAAGAGAATTTTGGCCGTGAGATAAGGCTGTTTGAGCCGCTTGCTGGAAAATATGATATTGACTTTGTATGCCCTGACTACCGTTTAAAGGAAAGATTTAGCATAAGAAAAAATAACATAAATTTTTATGTGGTTCCTGCCAGTTTCTTTTATCCTCTTCCATTGCTCAATTTTCTCAATAAGATTATAAAAAATGAAAGGTATGCTGTTATTATCCCAACGACAGAGCCGATTATTGGCATAATTGGGTATTATTTCGCTAGAAAGCACAGGATTCCAATAATTTATGAGGTTCAAGATAATTATGAGATTTACTCCAGTTACAGAATTCCGTTTGTAAAGCTGCTTGATCGCTATGTTATAAGGCACTCTGATAAGGTGTTTTTCTCCAATTATTCCCTGAAAGATAAACTAAAATTCCTGAAGAAAGATGATTGCAAAGTCATAGAAAACGGCATTGACCTCGAGACATTTAAGATAATTCCGAAAAACCAAGCAAGAGAACTGCTGAAAATTGATGAAAAGATAAAGCTGGTGACTTACACTGGGCATATATCTAAGGACAGGGGCGTTGATAACCTAATAGAGGCTGTAAAGCAATTGAGGCATAGTGATTCTTCAATATTCCTTCTGCTGAGCGGCAAAGTTGATGCTGGCATAGATATAAAGCAGCCTTTCATAATTTATGAAGAATTGCCAAAGAGAGAGCAGATTGTAATGGCTTTGAATGCAAGCGACGTTCTTATCATAGCTTCCAGCGACAATCCATTCACTAGATACGCGTTCCCGCAAAAGCTTTTTGAATACATGGCAGTTAATGTGCCTGTAGTAGCGACTGCTGTAGGCGATGTAGAAAGAATATTAAAGCCATTTAAAGGGAGCTTATGCAGGCCGGATGATATTGGAGATTTGAAAAATAAGATAAAAATGCAGTTGAAAAAGAAAAGTATAAATTATAGGAAAGCTGCAGTAAAATATTCATGGAGCAATTTATCAAAAAAAATCGATGAAATGATAATGAAGGTGGCAAAATGAGAACACTGATTGCAAAACCGTTCCGTCTTCTATATACTGCAATCAGCCAGGCATTTTTGCTGTTTTACAATATTGGGAGAAAGATGGAGATTAAAAAATGCGGAAAAGGGACAAGTTTCCACGGCCTTGTTAAGATAAGAAGCCCGGAAAAGCTGATTCTTGGAAAATATGTGCAGATAGGCGCTAACAGCAGGCTTTATGCTGATGGCGGCATAGAGATAGGTGATCATACCCATATCGGCCCGGGGCTTGTAGTCTATTCAATAAACCATAACATATATGGAAAAAGATTGCCGTATGATGGCTCAGATAAGTATGAAAAAGTCTCTATCGGCAGGAATGTATGGATCGGAGCGGATGTGAGGATAACTCCGGGGGTCAGCATAGGCGAAGGCGCAGTTGTAGGTATGGGAACTGTTGTGAGCAAGGATGTTCCGGAATTGGCAGTTGTTGTCGGACAAGGATATAGGATAATAGGCCACAGGGATAAAGGGCATTACAAAAGGCTTGTTAGGGAGAATAAATTTGCAGGCAGGGGAGGAAAAGAAATATTATAGTTTATTTGCTATTCCTATCTTTCTTTTTATTGCTTCAATTATTGATTTATCTTCTTTGGACAATCCGCCAAACAAAAAGATCAGGGCAATATAGAATGCAAAATATATGAAAACTGATAATAGGAAGTGCGGTGTGTTTGTCAGGCCGAAAATCCTGAATACATAGAATAAAATTGCGGATATAAGGCATGATGCTATGTATTTTGCATAAAGCTTTTTGTCATATCCGAATTTTAATATTTTTTTGTAAGTCATATATTTTATTGAATTAACTGCCAAAAGAGTGGTGGTGGTTGCTATCGCGGCTCCTGTTATTCCGTATAATGGGATTAAAATCACAGCCATGGCTACATTAAGTATAAATGCAGATATTGTTGCTATGCCCAGGAATGATGTTCTCTCATGCGTCCTTAGGCCTTGCTCAGCCAACCCAAAATAAGTTGTGAAAAAATATCCAATAACCAGTATTGCCAAGGGTAATGCCGCTTCGAGGTAAGCCTGCCCAAAGAATATAGACAAAAGTCTCGTGGGAAACAACAAGACAATCACTATAATCGGCAATGTTGATATGAATATCCACCTGGATGAAATCTCAAACACTGCTTTTATGGAATTTTTTGATCTGATAGAATGCAATTCGGATATTATTGGGTAAAAAATATCCCCTATTGACAGCCAAAATATTATTAATGATGATGCAATGACATATGCTGCATTGTAAAGCCCGACATTTGCTTCCGACATGAATATGCCTATAAGGATGGTATCCGTCCATGCCACTGCCGCCCCAAACAGCCCGGTTATCATCAATGGGAATGAGAAGTAAGCCAGCTTTCTAAGGTTGTAAGAGGCGTTTATATTCTTCCCTAGCAGTTTTTTTAGGCTGGGATTAAACAGAAAAAATGCCGCGACTGATGAAATGATCAAAGACAGGATATATGTCAAGCTTAATAGCCCAACCGATGATGAGAAAAAGATTATTATAAAAAGAAAAACCAGGCTTAGCATCTTCTCGAAAAGGCTTTCTGATATTATTGCATGTTGCGGCGTTTTGAATGCGTAGAAATAGTACTTAAGCAGTTGGGAGGCAACGCTGAAGGGGATGCCAATAGCAAATATTGCTATTATCTGTCTTAGCTCCATTATGCCAAAAATTGCATTTGACAGAAAACCCGATGAAAAGTAGGTTAAAATTGAGATTAATATTCCCAATGGCAGGGTTATTGCAAAGCTCGAGATTATCAGTCCTTTTGCCTTATGATACTCTTTGCCTGCCAGGTAGTGGTTTATGAATTTTCCGACGCTATGGTGCATGCCTGCCAGAGCTATTATGGATGCTATGTTCAGGATTGTGAAGCCAAGTGTGAATAGCCCGTAGTCTGCCGGGCCCAAATACCGCGCTGCAATTATCCTGTAAAGGAAAAATGCTGCAGTTGACAAGAAAATTCCTAAAAAGATTATCAGGCTGCCTTTTGCAATTTTCTTGATTGCATGCTCTTCGCGTTCTTTCATAGAATAAGATGTTTATGCTAAGTTTAAATATTATGCTTATTGATCGGCTGCAAACCATTCTATAGTGTTTATAAGGCCTTGCCTTAGCTCCACTTCAGGCTTCCATCCGAGCTCTTGTTTGGCCTTGCTTATATCCGGGCACCGCACATGGGGATCATCTGCTGGCAATTTTTTGAAGACGATCTCGCTTTTGCTTTTTGCCAGTTCTTTTATAATTTCTGCAGATTCCAGCACAGTATGCTCTTCCGGATTTCCCAGATTTATGGGCTCATTGATGCTTGACATCATCAATTTGTATAATCCACTTATCAAATCGCTTATATAGCAAAAGCTTCTTGTTTGGTTTCCATCGCCATATACTGTAATAGGCTCATTCCGCAAAGACTGTGTGATGAAATTTGGCACGGCTCTGCCATCATCCCTTCTCATTTTGGGCCCATATGTATTGAAGATCCTGACAATCCTTGTATCAAGGCCGTGTATCCTGTGATATGCCATCACAAGGGCTTCCGCAAACCTTTTTGCCTCGTCATAGCAGCCCCTTAATCCTACTGGATTCACATTTCCCCAATAGCTTTCGGGCTGCGGATTAACTTTTGGGTCTCCATAAACTTCTGATGTTGAAGCAAGCATATATTTTGCTTTTTTTGCAAGAGCCAATCCAAGAGTATTATGCGTCCCCAGGCTTCCTGCCTTCAAAGTCTGTATCGGTATCTTCTGATAGTCCACAGGGGAAGCGGGGCTTGCAAAATGAAGAACATAATCGACAGGCTCGTCAATTTTTATACGATTGCTCACATTATGATTTATTAATAGGAAATTTTGATTTGATTCTAAATGCCCGATATTATCCCTGTTGCCGGTGATAAAATTATCTATGCATATCACTTTAAATTTCTTATCGAGCAAAAATTTGCACAGATGGCTCCCAATGAAGCCTGCTCCACCAGTTATTAGCACTGTTTTCATTTTTTAACTGGGCTGATACCATGTTGTTTGCAACGGCATTCTTAGCCTTTCCCAGTTAAGACTGAAAATACCCCTCAGCTTGCTGCAGCTTGGTCTTTTATTTGCTTGATTTTGATGATTCGTATATCGTGATGTGTACATTTAGTGATGCTTATAATATCTGTCAGCTTGTTCAAGCTGCTCAAAATTTCCTATATCATACCATCTCTTCTCTTCTATATTGGCATAAACCTTTTCTCTTTTATGAAGCCATTCTATGAAGCTTCCGGTCTTATCAGGGTCATTTCCTTGCGCGATATATTTTTCTATCAGGCTTAGTGTTTTTTTTGTGAATAGGTAGATTCCGGTTGAGGCTAAAGTTGATTTTGGGCTTATTGGCTTTTCTTCAAAATTAACAACAACATTGTTGTCAACTTCCACTATGCCGTAATGTTTTGCCAATTCCGCATCTTTGATATCGTAAAGAATTATTGTATTGTGCTTTCGCTTTTTGAAAGTTCTGACAGCCTCTTGCAAAGAAAAGTCGAATAAATTGTCTCCGGCTATTATGATTATATCATCTGAAATGTTTTTTGTTTTTATTGCATACTGTATATCTCCTAATGCCCCTAGCCTGTCTTTATTGTTTTTAGTGCCATCATTTACTATTTCCGTGGGTTTTTCTGCATTAAAGCTGTGCAGCCAGGATACAAAATCCTTTTCAAACTTGCTATTTGTTACTATGAATATTTTATTTACGGACTCTATCCCCTCCAGCTTGTTTGCTATATGCTCTATTATAGGCTTTCCTGCGACCTTCAACAGCGGCTTTGGGGTGTTTTCTGTAAGAGGATAAAGCCTGGTAGCGTATCCTGCTGCAAGTATTATAGCTTCCATTCTTATCTTCCTATGCTTATATACGAAAATCCATTTAGCTTCATTTCCTCGGGATTGTACATATTTCTCCCATCAAAGATTAATGGAGTCTTTAAAAGCGATTTTATTTTTTTAAAATCCATCTCCTTAAATTCATTCCATTCTGTCAGTATTATCAGCGCATCTGAATCTTTTGCTGCATCATAAGCGCTGTTTGAATATTCTATCCCGTTCAATACTTCTTTTGCCTTTTCCATCGCTTCCGGATCGTAAGCTTTTATTTTCGCCCCTTCTTTCAACAGCTCTTCTATGATATAAACGCTTGGGGCAAATCTCATATCATCTGTGTTAGGCTTGAATGCCAGCCCAAGAACGCCTATATTCTTATCCTTCAAGCTTTTTAATTCGTATTTTATTTTGTTTACAAAATATTTTTTTTGGTTTTCATTGATTTCGTTGGTGGCTTTCAGCAGCTTGAAGTCATAATCATATGTTTCTGCTATCTTTATGAACGCCTGGACATCTTTCGGAAAACAGAAGCCCCCATAGCCTATGCCTGCATTAAGAAAAGACCTGCCTATCCTCCTGTCATGGCCCATGCCTTCTGCTACACTCTCCACATCGGCTCCTGTTTTTTCGCATATTTGGGCAATAGCATTGATAAAGGATATTTTGGTTGCTAAGAACGCATTAGATGCGTGCTTTATCAATTCTGCGCTCTTGATGTCAGTGACTATAAACTTGGCTTTTATCTTGCTGTAGAGCTGCCTCATTATTTTTGTTGCTTTATCGTTATCAGAGCCTATCACGATTCTGTCGGGTTCCAGCGTGTCTTTTATTGCGGTGCCTTCCCTCAGGAACTCTGGGTTGCTGACAACGTCAAAGTCAATGCTTTTCTTTAGATTATTTTTGATAACGCCCTTTATTTTCTCTCCTGTTTCCACAGGGACCGTGCTCTTGTGCACTATGACTTTATAGGATTTCATGTGCTGCGCAATTTCTTTGGCCACATTTTCCACATACTTCAGCTCTGTTTCCCAGTTATCTTTGGGAGGGGTACCAACGCAAATGAAGATTACTTCTCCATGTTCTATAGCTTCTTTGTTGTCATGCGTAAATTTCAGCCTTTTTTCTTTAATATTCCTTAATACTAATTCCTTCAAGCCAGGTTCATATATGGGCATTATTCCTTTGTTTAGGTTGTCTATTTTCTTCCTGTCTATGTCTGCAGCCAGTATATTATTGCCTAATTCAGCAAACACTGTGGCTGTTGATAATCCCACATATCCCGTTCCTATGACGCTGATGTTCATTTTATGCCTAAAATAAAACCATGTGACAAAAACCACCGGTTAGAGACCAGTGGCATGTTTTCATTAACTTCAAATTCGGTGATTTTTGACGCTCGGAATTCCACTAATGACTGGTGGTTTTCGAGCACTACTCATTCCACTAATCGGGGATTAGTGGAATTCCGTTGTTTAAAAAGCTTGCTTAAATCCATTTGTGCAATCATGTTCTTAATAAGATTCTGGTTTTAATGATTAAATTTTATGGTGCAAAATCTAGAGATATTGAAAAATTTGAGAAATTAAAATCATAACTATTGTTTCAATAATAAAAAGGGTGGACAGCTTTCCTGGTTTCCCACACGTAAATGCAGTACAGCCAGAAACGGAGGCCTGCTTAACTTCCGAGTTCGGAATGGGATCGGGTGAACCAAGCCCCTATGGCCGTCCAGATAAGCAGAAATGATTTCAGATTTAAAAATGTTGCGAATTTAGAGTTCAACCATGACGTTCTTCTCCTTTAAATCCACATCCTTGACGATTTTATGCCCTTTGAGCCTGTCCCTTATCTCTTCCCAGGAATATTTCTCTTTTGCCTTTAATATCTCTTGAAGAATTTGCTTGACCAGGCCATAGTTGGTATAGATCAGTTCAGCCTTTCTCCGGTTATCTTCCTCTTTGGATTTAAGACTGCTTATCGTGGCTTCCTGCTCGGTAATTATCCTTTTAATCTCATTAATCTGGCTCTGGTATTTTGACTCTTTTTTGAGTATGAACTTTACTTCATTCGTGAAATAATGGTCCAAAACCTCGTTAAAGGAAGAAAATTTTTTCTTATCCTCACCTTTATAGAGCTCTAAGTCGACAGGAACTGTATCAATCGCTTCGCCATTTCGGTATATTATCTGAGAATCTATTTTTTTGCCTATGATTTTTTTAATCGAGGCTAATATTGCTGAGATCTCTTTTTCATTAATCTTCTTGGGATTTGTATTTTTATCTATCCTGCTTAATAAGCAAACTTCTTCAGAGTATATTCCCCCTAGGCCAAGTTCAGTTGCCAGAGCGGTAATTAACTTGTCTTTATTTGAACTCTTTATAAAATTTGAAATATCATCTTTTTTTATTTCAAAGATATTGTATTGCATTCTTGGATGCAGATATGCGTGCTTTGGCAGTATAGTCCTGTCTTTGAATTTTTGCTTTATCAGCGCTTCGATTATGGTATTGCCATTATCGCAAAGTATGGCGTTTCCTTTTCCGAAAAACTCGACATAAAGCAATTTTAACTCATCTTTAGACTTAAAAGCAAATTTTATTATTCTTTCAGGTGTTATCTGTCCTATCTCCTCAAGCGTCTTTCCTTCAACATGCTTCCTGAGGACCATGCAGAAATGGGAGGGCTTTTCATCTGATGATTTTTGCTCTGAGATAAAAGCTGCTTTACCAAGGATTATCCTCAAAATTTTCTTTCCTATGCCAGCCTTGTGGAACTGCATGTAAAGTTCCCCTTCGCCAAGATTATAAATTCTATCGACCCTTGACTTTTCCAGATCCTTCAGCTCTTTAAGAAGAAAATGCATGTCCAAAGAGCTCAGTTGTTTTGCCATGTTGGAAAAAATATATCAGCGCAATATTTAAACTTAATTGTAGATTTTAGGTAAGGTCAAATTAGGTTTACCTAAATCATACATTACGCCTTCGGCACATCTACTGCTCGGCATCGTTTTCTGGGATATCACTCCGCCTCGCATTGATTTATTAATTAAGTTAAAGCACCGCTTTTATCCAAGAAATATTCTAATGAACCCGCAATGGAATGTAGTATTTTGCCATTCGTTTATTTTACAGTCATTTTGTTTTGCCTTTTAGCCATTTCTCTATCCTATGCATCGCCTGCTCAATGTCGCTCATAGAAGCCGCATAACTCAATCTTACATGGCCTTCAAGTCCAAAAGCCGTTCCCGGAACAACTGCAACCAAAGCCTCGTCCAATAGCTTAGAAGAAAACTCCATGGATTCCATTCCTGTGTCACTTATGTCCGGAAAAGCGTAAAAAGCGCCTTCGGGCTCGCTGCATCTTACTCCGGGAATTTCGTTAAGCCTTTTATGCATGAACTTTCTTCTCTGGTCAAAAGCTCTTACCATCTCTTTTATGCTGTCCTGCGGCCCATTCAATGCTTCCAGAGCTGCCATCTGTGATATGTTGGATATATTTCCTGATGCGTGGCTTTGAAAATTTTCAAGCGCGCTTATAAGCTCCTTGCTTGCTCCGCAATAGCCGATTCTCCATCCAGTCATTGCATAAGTTTTGGAAAAAGAATTTACAGTTATTGTCAGCCTCTTTGCATCAGCATTTAATGAGGCTATGCTCATCATCCTGCTTTTTCCGTAGATAAAGTGCTCATAAACCTCGTCAGACAGGATATAGAGATTATGATTGAGAGCAATCTCAGCAATTTTTTCTGCCTCTCCCTTAGGAACCACAGCGCCGCTTGGGTTGCACGGGCTGTTTAGCACAAGCATTTTTGTTTTTGCTGTTATTTTCTTCTCTATTTCTTTTGCAGCCACCCTGAATTTATCATCTGTTTTGCAGAAAACCGGATTTGCGCCTGCTAATTTTATGATTTCCTCAAAGCTTGTCCAGTAAGGCGCAGGCAGTATGGCTTCATCACCTTCATTTAATATGGCGGAGGCAATGCTATAGATGGCTTGCTTTCCGCCATTGGTCACCAGAACTTCAGAAGCATTGTAACTGATTTTATTCTGCTCCTGGAATTTTTTTGCTATAGCTTCCCTTAATTCGGGAATGCCTGCAACAGGGGTGTATCTTGTGATGTTATTGTCTATAGTCCTTTTTGCAGCCTGCTTTATATTTTCAGGAGTATTGGAGTCCGGCTCGCCGGCACCAAGATTAAGAACATCTTTTCCTTTCTTCTTAAACCATTTAGCTTTTGCATCTATAGCTAGTGTAGCACTTGGGAATATTTTGCTAATCCTGCTTGCGAGCAATCAAACCACCAACTTTCCTAGAAACATAGTTGATATTAATACCTTTCGTTGTGTCGATAACCAGGATATTATGCTTATTCTCCCTTGCCTCATTCAAACATACATCAAAAATCTCCGCATCAAGGTTTTCCCTTATCTTCTCCTTGGAGTATTTTCTCTGCTTGAGCCGTTTATATAGCGTCTTTAAATCGCATTTTGCTACGATGCAAAGATTGGCATATGTCTTTGGCAGGAAATGCGACATATGTGAATCTATTATCAAGCCATTTTGTTTATTTTTCCTTTTTTCCGGCTTTTTATCCGGATTGCTTAATGTTTTTTCTGTATCCATTATCTCTTTTATTAATGCCTTGTTCAGTTTCTTTGTGTCAACGATTTTTGCCTTCCTTTCTTCATCATAGCCTTCTGCAATATCATGTTTAGAGATTATTTTGTTTACATCGATGTATTTGAAATTGAGCCTGTTGCACAGTTTTTTTGCTAAAGTTGTTTTGCCTGCCCCAACCGATCCTGTAACTGTTATGATTTTCATTTAGAGATTAAGTGTAAAAAGGGAAATATTTTAAAGTTATTGTATATTTTGGCCTTTTATGCAGGATATAATAACTGTATCCACTTCTAAAAAACAGGAGATGATAGACATAACAAATCAGGTTGCTTCCATAGTAAAGAAATCTGGGTTGAAGAGCGGCCTATGCCATATATACTCAATGCATTCTACCGCTGCCATTGTTGTTAATGAGAATGCAGACCCGGATATAAGCCTTGATACAATAGATGCTTTAAATAAGCTGGTTGCAAAGGGCATTTGGAGGCATGACAAGCTTGAGGGGAATGCTGATGCGCATATTAAAGCCACGATATTGGGCCCTTCCAGGACAATACCTGCAAAAGACGGAAAGCTTCAGCTTGGGACTTGGCAGGGAATTTCTGTATTTGAACTGGATGGCCCAAGAAAAAGGGAAATTGCTGTTACTGTTTTGGGTGATTAGATGAAATGTGATATGTGCAGCTCCTCAGGAAAGCTCTTCAGGGCAGAGATAGAAGGTGCAGTATTATCTGTTTGCGGCAAGTGCAGCGAGTTTGGCAAAGTACTTGGACAGATAAGCCAACCTGACTCCGATTATAGAGAAGAGAAAAAATCCAAGGAACATAATCCTGAAGTGATAGACATAATAGTTGAGGGCTATGCAGAGGTAATAAGGAAGAAGAGGGAGCAGATGGGATTGACCCAAAAAGACTTTGCAAAAAATATTAACGAAAAAGAGTCATTAATACAACAGCTAGAATCAGGTAATTTCCGTCCTGGCATTGAGCTTGCAAGAAAACTGCAGAAAGCTTTGGGCATCAAATTGATAGAGGAATATGAGCAAAAGCCTGAAAAGCTTAGCGCAACAAGATCAGAAGGCTTTACCCTGGGAGATTTCATAAAAGCGAAGAAGAAGCCTGTTTCTTAAAGCATGGGGCCTGATGCGATAGTAATCCAGCTATAATAGATATAAACTTTTAAATAGGTTTAGCTTCATGTATATGCCAAAATGAACATAATTTACACTATCCTGGTGCACATAGTATGGTTTTTGTCCACGTACTTTGTCATAGTCTTCATGCTGGCTCTCTTCTCAAACAGAAAAAAGCTTTATTATTCGCCTAAATTCGAAAAGGATGATGAGCTTCCAAAAGTCAGCCTGATAGTGCCTGCTTACAATGAGGAGGCATCAATAGCAGACTGCATCAGCTCATTGAAGAGGATGGACTATCCTAAAAATCTTTATGAGGTCATAATTGTAAATGATGGCAGTAAAGACAAGACAGCAGAGATAGCAAAAAAATATGCAAGCGATAATATTGTTCTTATTGACAACAGCGGAAACAAGGGCAAAGCCAGGTCATTGAACCACGGCATTTCCCTGGCTAAAGGAGACTATATTGCATGCATGGATGCTGATACAATAGTCCCAAAAAATATACTAAGGAAAACTCTCCCTTACTTCAAAGATAAGGACATAGGGTCTGTCACGGTATCTGTGAAGGTAAGATTTGCGGATAATTTCCTTCAGAAGATAGTAAGGCTTGAATATATACTTGGCCTGTCTCTGTTCCTGAAAATCTTTTCATTATTTAATTGTGTCCATGTGACTCCTGGCCCTTTCTCCGTATACAGGAAAAGCATGCTCGATGATATAGGCTGCTTTGACCCCAAAAACATAACAGAAGACCTCGAGATTGCATACAGAATACATAAATCCGGCCATAAGATTGCAAACTGCATGTCTACTGCTGTGCATACCATAACGCCGCATGATTTAAAGGGCCTTTACAGGCAGAGAAGGAGATGGTATTCCGGAGCCTTGCTTACATTATGGCAGCATAGGGACATATTGAAAAGCAATAAAACCGGCCTTTTTGGGTATTTTATACCATTTAATTACGCCTTGATAGCCTCCGGGCTTGGCCTGTTTTTGTTCTCTTCATACCTGCTGCTGTCAAACATGCTAAGGAATCTTTCCTATTATTCGCTGACTAATTACAATTTTTTTTCAAACATGACTTTTGATTTTGACTTGCTTGCTATAAGCATGTTCCTCTTTTTCGGCCTGTCTGGGATTATAGGAACGGTCCTTTTGGTATCCTACGGCCTCGGTGTTGTAAGAAAAAGCCCAAAAAGAAGGCCATCTTTGTACCTGGGGTATTTTCTTCTTTTCTTCATATACCAGGCTTTCTGGCTCGCATCTTTTCTTGTTGTTTTCATGAGGAGAAAAGTTAAATGGTAATCAAAAAAAGCATTTTTGCCTATGCAGCAATAATAACCGTGCTGCTGCTTATTTCGATATATTCCTTAAACTTTTACCTTGATTCTGTCAGGGAAGATGCTGTAGTCAACAGAATGGAGGGGATATTGGACGAATATCAGGAGATACAGGCGCTTTCGCTCATGACAGAAGTTTTTGGCGGGAATATAACCTGCTTGTCTTTAAGCAATACTCTATCTTACATGGACAAGAATTTATGGGAAACGGGCATCAAGATAGACAAGTACCGCGAAGCTACCGAGCAATTTGTCAGAGATCCTTTCTACCTTGAGCAGAAGATAAAATTCAACAGGAACGAGATTATATATCTCTCGATGCTGAAGAAAATGAAAGAGCAGTGCAGCATAAACCAGACAGTGATATCGTATTTCTATAAAAAGAAAGAGGACTGCCGAGATTGCGATGCCCAGGCTTTTGTGCTTTCAGACCTTAACAAGGAAATAGATTCAGAAATGGCGATGTTTTCTTTTGACTCGGATCTTGGATTGGCATCCATAAGCACTTTAAGCCTCTTTTACAACATAAGCTCTTTTCCCTGCATAGTTGTAGAAGATGACGCTTACTGCGGGCTGAAAAACAAGAACCAGATTGTTGATATTATCTGCAGTTACAGGAACCATTCCATCTGCAGTGGATAAAATTAAATATCCGCTGAAATAGCGATAACTCGTGGAAAGGGTGCTGAAGCATTGGAGTTTTATTCTGTTCCTTGGCTTAATTTCACTGGTATATTTCTCCTCTTTGTTTTTTGGCCATGACATCTGGTGGGATTCTGCTGTTTTCATCGGAATGGGCAAGTATATTTATTCTTTAGGGAATGTTGGCTTATGGGAGGCTTCCAGGCCGCTGCTGTGGCCTTTGGTTCTTGGATTTTACTGGAAGCTCGGGCTTGATCCTTTATTTTTTGGGAAGATAACCGCAATTGTGTTCAGCATTGGGATTATTGCTCTTACCTACATAATCTCTGCCAGGTTATTTGATAAAAAAACAGCGTGGATTGCATCATTATTTGTGTCGTTATCCCAGACATTTTTCATGTTTTCCGGGATATTGCATTCAGAAATCCCATCTGCATTCCTTGCTCTTATTGGAATTTATTTTTTTGTTATAAGAAGCTATAAGTATTCAGGATTATTTTTTGGCTTGGCCTTTATGGCAAGATTTTTCCAGCTATTTCTCGCTATGCCATTAGTTTTGCTGTTGTGCTATATGGCTGCAAGAAAAAATGAGCCGTTGAAATCTCTCCTGAATTTCACAGCATTTTTTCTTATTCCGACAATTCCTTATTTGATTTTGAATTTTATCCTGTATGGCAGCATGTTTTATCCTTTTTTCCTGCAGGCATTCATGGTAAAGTACACCGGATGGGTTTTTGAACAGCCATTTTATTTTTACCTCTCTGCCCTGGTAAAAGAAAACGTTCTTGCTGTTTTCTCAATTTTTGGGCTGGCATTTGCCTTGAGAAAGTATGATTCTGGAAAATATGCTTTGGCCCTTGCATTTATTGCTGGATTTATTCCATATAATTTTATAGCGCACAAGGAAATGAGATTTTTGATTCCGGTAATTCCTTTGCTCTATATGCTGGCAAGCTATGGGCTGGTTCATTCTGTCGGATTGCTGAAGAAAAGAAAGAGCCTGGTTCTGTTTTCTTTGCTCGGAATTTTCATTGCTTTAAGCGCTCCTGGCCTAAGGTTTGATTCTTATGAAGACAATCTGGATTTTTTTTATGATTACGTCTCTGAAAGTGATGTTGGTAATGTCTGGGTGTCCAATCCTGCTTTCATAGCTTTCTCGGACAAGAAAGTTGATGAGCTTATTTATTACCCGCTGTATGATTCCAGAAAGACAGATTCGCTTGAGCAAAATGCTGCAAATGCTAATTTGATTTTGATAAATACGTGCGATATACAATGCCCGGAGAAGGATGAAAGTTGCAATAATAGGCATTCTGCTTTTATTGGCTCCTTAAAGAGAAATTTTTCATTGGAAGGTTACGCTGAAAACGGACAGTGCATTTACTATATATTCAAAAAGGTTTATAATTAGCGGCTATTCCCTGTTTTTTATGGAAAAGCTTGCTACAGGAAGCAAAATACTTGATAAATTGCTTGATGAGGGATATGAAACTGATATTATCACAACTGTATATGGCCCCTCGGGCTCTGGAAAAACAAATCTGTGCATACTTTGCGCAATAAATGTTGCCAGGCTTGGCAAAAAGGTAATTTATATAGACACTGAAAATAATTTTTCTGTTGAAAGGTTCAAGCAGATATGCAATTCTATTAATATTAACCACCTAAAGACGATCAACAATATAGCATTTCTAAAGCCAAACTCTTTTGAAGAGCAGAAAAAAACTTTTGAAAAGCTTAAAGACATTATAAATGACAAAGTTGGCCTTATTATAGTTGATTCAATTGCAATGCTTTACAGGTTGGAATTAGGCAAGGCAGAAGATATTTATGAGCTTAATAGGGATCTTGGCAAGCAGCTTTCTGACCTGAAGCAGATAGCTTCCAAGAAAGGCATACCTGTATTGGTTACTAATCAGGTTTATGCAGACTTTGAAGAAAAGGACAAAGTAAATATGGTTGGCGGTGATTTGCTAAAGTATGCAAGCAAGTGCCTGATAGAGCTCCAGATAACTCCCGCAGGAAACAGAAGAGCCATAGTGAAGAAAGCAAGGGCTATCCCGGCTGAAAAAGAAATAACTTTTAAGATAGTAGAAGGAGGTATTTTAGGCACAAAAGAGGGGAATGGTTTCAATTTTTTTGAAAGGAATAGAAAGTAAATTATTATAGCTTATGTCTTTGCTGAGGTGTCGATGAAAAAGGGGTATTATCTGCTGGTAAAGGGACTGATAAGCAGATCTGATGTTGTTTTGGAAGTTGTTGACGCGAGGATGCCTGAGCTCACAAGAATAAAAGAATTTGAATATTATGCCAAGAAGATCGGGAGGCCGCTTATTCTGGTGATTAACAAATGTGATATTCTTTCCCAGGCTGCATTAGGGAAGATCAAAGAAAAGTATTTCCATGAGGCTTGCATGGTATCCTCAAAAAGCAGATATGGGATTCACGAGCTTTTGATCAGGATCAAGCGAAAATGCAGCAAGAAAAGCATAAAAGTTGCAGTAATAGGCTACCCAAATACTGGAAAGAGCTCGCTGATAAACAAGCTTTCTGCCGGAGGCAGGGCAAAAACCGGCGCAGAATCTGGAGTTACCAAAGGGTTGCAGCTCATTACCGGGAAGCGCGGCCTGATGCTCTTTGACAGCCCCGGAGTTGTCCCTTTCAGAGACAGGGATTTTATAAGACTGGGATTGGTTTCCGGGATGAGCCCTGAAAAGCTTGAGGATGCTGACCTGGTTGCTATCGAGCTTATCAAAATTTTCAAAAATTCCAATCCAAAGGCCATAGAAGAATGCTATCGTGTTGATGCTTCGCAGGACCCTTATGATGTCCTGCTGGAAATAGGGAAAAACCTCAATCTTCTGATGAAAAAAGCCGAAATAGATGAAAGACGGACAGCAATACATATCTTAACAGATTGGCATAAAGGGAAGATAAGGATGTGATGATTTTTCTTTATGTATCCTGGAAAAATTTGTCAGGAAGAAGAGATTTAGGCAAATCTTCTTCAAACTAAGCTAGTTTTTCTTGGAAATCTTCCAGAGAACCTTAAAGTGTTGAATAAAGCTTTCTGCTATATTTTTGCTCTTTATTACTATGAACAGTGGCTCGTCGCTTAAAATATTGATAAAAGACGTTTCGCCATAAACATTGATAGAAACTGGAGAATCCGGATAGGATAAATAGCGAATCCCGCAGTATTTTGATTTTTCTACCCATGGCTGGCTTCTTTTAGCTTTTATTCCAAAAATATATTTTCTTTTTATCTTCAGGTTATTTCGTTTGCTTTCTATTCTTTCAAAAAAATCTGAAAATTTTCTTTGAAAAATCGATGCTACGCCTATAACATAGCCAGATTCATTTGAGTGCTCCTTAAGATAATTTGTTTCATCATTGTATACGGTAATCATTCCTTTCATTCCCATATATATCTCTGCTTGCTGCGCCCCTCTTAATGATTCAATTTTTTTGAGCAACTCAGGCAAAATGTCCTTAATTTCTTCTTTTTTCTCTTGTATTTCCGTTTCCTGATCTTCCAATAGTTCAAGAATTCTTTCTGGATTTGCAGGACTCCAGTGAACGACATTGTTTTTGATAATGTGGCTTACTAACCCTTTGTTTTCCAATCGCTTTAAAATCTTGTAAGTCTTTGATGTAGAAACGCCTGATTTTTCAACAATTGGTCCGGTTGTAGTCTGTCCTAATCCTAATAGGGCTAAATAGGTTCTTGATTCGCCTTGCGTGAGCCCTATTCTCTCCAAAGTTTCCGGCTTCATGAGATACAACGAAGCCAGAGCCATATTTAAATTTTCTTATTTTGTTCACCTAGGGGGAACATAATATTTATATAACAAATCTGATTACCTTACCATCTCTCACCAATGATAAAAATGATGTGGTGAATATTCAATGCTAGAAGAATTAATCGAATTGGGGGAAAGTTAATGGTCGAGTATGATGTACATGTAGCAACTCAGGAAACGAGAGATCCGATGTTTGAGCAGGAACTCAGTAGAATAGGGTTTACCATTGATCCCTTAGTAGAACCTAGAGCGATGTTCCCGCGTGGAGGGTACCCGCTCCTGGGCACTCACATGACAAAGAAATATTCTGATCCTAACAGCATTAAAACTGATATGGAGACCGCGAGAAAGCTCATGGAAGACATGACAAAGAAATATTCTGATCCTAACAGCATTAAAACTGATATGGAGACCGCGAGAAAGCTCATGGAAGAATGGGGCCAAATAGGATATATTCATGGTGAAGTGACCAGTGCAGATCTTACTATTCTTTCAAAAGTCAATTTGGATATGAAACCTTGGCCAATTCAACGATTTGGCTCTCAACCACATACAGAAGACAAAAAATGGGATATTCACATTGCTATACCAGAATATAAGTTACCACCATCGCTTGAAGAGGTACTTCATCACTCTAATTCCGGACTTTATTATATTTCATTGCTGAAGAACAGGGAAGGTGTGGAGCGCGTATTTCGTGCTTATACAATTCAAGGCATAAATTCTCCAGCAGAGGGCAGAAAATTATTCGAAGTTCTCACACATTGGTTCTGCGATTCACGAGTACCTTATGCAGAAATGAAACAAGAAACCTATGTGGGGATGTTTAAGGTTGGTAGTCCACGAATTATTCCCCCTACAATTCGAGAAATTCACTATAACCAATAATTTTTCTAAAATAATGACAAAAAACTATGATGAACATATTGCATTTCTGAGGAACTCAGATCAATCCCAGGTCATCGCAAAACAGATAGTTAAATCCCTTGAACTTAATTTTAAGTTTTATAGATATCAACAGGCTCCTTTCCAAATTTTTGATATTGGATGTGGGGATGGAACATTCACCTTTCTTTATCTCAAATTTCTCAATAAATTAGTCTCCGTCATTCAATTAACTGCCATTGAGCCAGAAACCCCCGCGTATAATGTTTTCACCCAAAGGATTGTTGAGAAGAACTATACTTGGGTAACACATCAAAATATCTCTCTTCAAGAATTCCTGAAGAGCACTGCAAGCAAATCATCATTGTACGATTTCGTATTATTTGCTCATTGTTTTTATCATTTTCCAAAGGAAGAATGGGAGCCTATACTTGATGGATCCATAAGATTATTGCGTGCTGGTGGTCTCATCAGCATTATCAACGACTCCCATCAGGGTGAAGCCTACAAATTAAAGGATAGAATTACAAGAGGAAAACCGGATACGTTAGAATTTGGAGATTTGCATTCGGCAGAAGATATTGAATATCTGCTAAATGAAAGAGGTATAAAATATGGCGAGAGTTCTTTTCCTGTCTGCTTATATGTTAAAGACGATAAACAGAAACTAGAAAGCCTGGCAAGGCATCTCGCTTTTTTATACCGGACATTTCCAGAGAAAATACTTGCCAATTATAGGGATGACTTGGAACAAATGCTAGCGGAAAGTAGGAAAGCCGGAAGCTATTATAAGATTGAAAACATAGTAAAAATTATAGCATTCGGAAAACCCAGCCCTAGAAAATAGAAGGACTGGATTTTTAGAATTGCCCACAACATTTTTAAACACTTCTTCTTAACCTTTATTCTTGTTGGTGGCTCAATATATGACAAAAAATAAGGACGATGAAGCCGTAAAGGCACAGCATGACAAGGGTAAACTGACAGCTAGGGAAAGGCTGGAATTGCTGCTGGACAAGGGAAGTTTTGTTGAGCTGGAGGGGAACGTTGAGCTGATTTCTTCAAATTACGATCTTCAGGAAAAAAAGAAGCCGGGAGACGGCGTAATAACGGGATTTGGAAAGATAAACAAGCGGCCAGTTTGTGTTTTTGCCCAGGACTTTACATTCATGGGGGGCTCTATGGGCGAGATGCACAACCTTAAGATAGCCAAGATGCAGGAACACGCGCTAAAGATTGGCTGCCCGGTAATTGGATTGTTTGATTCAGGGGGCGCAAGGATACAGGAAGGCATTCACGGCCTTGACACTGGCGGCAGAATATTCAAAAATAATACCCTTGCAAGCGGAGTTGTTCCCCAAATATCTGTAATTCTGGGGCCGTGCGCAGGGATTGCTGTTTACAGCCCTGCTCTGACAGATTTCACCTTTATGGTTAAAAAAATAAGCAACATGTTCATAACCGGGCCAGAGGTGATAAAAAGCGTGACAGGGGAAAAGGTGGATTTTGAGAGTTTAGGGGGAGCAATTGTGCATAACGAAAAATCCGGTGTAGCGCATTTTATTTCTGAGAATGAAAAAGAATGCTTTGTCCAATTGAAGCTGCTGTTAAGCTACCTTCCTCAAAACAACATGGAAAACCCCAATTTCATACAGACAAATGACAAGGCAGACAGGCTGAATAATAGCCTAGAAAAGATTGTGCCAAAAGACCCTAAAAAAGTCTATGACATAAAGGAAGTCGTAGAAGAGGTTGTGGATAAAAACACATTTCTTGAGATACAGCCGTTATATGCTCAAAATGCTGTTATCGGCCTTGCAAGGCTGAACAGCAACACCATGGGGGTAGTCGCTACACAGCCAAATATATTGGCAGGCTGCTTAGACATCAACTCCTCGGCTAAGATAGCCAAGTTTGTAAGGTTCCTTGACAATTTCAACATTCCGATAATAAATTTTGTGGATGTTACCGGCTACCTGCCTGGAGTTGAGCAGGAGCATAACGGCATCATAAGGCACGGAGCAAAGGTGCTTTACGCTTATTCAGAAGCCACAGTTCCAAAAGTAAGCCTTGTGATAAGAAAGGCTTACGGAGGAGCCTATATTGCTTTAGTCTCAAAAGACATGGGCTATGACAAGGTTATATCCTGGCCTAATGCAGAGATTGCTGTCATGGGGGCAGAGCAGGCTGTTAATATAATCCACAGGAAAGAGCTTCTGGGCAAAGATGCAAATAAGATAAGGCAGCAAAGGGTAAAGGAATACTCGGAAAAATTTCTCAATCCTTATGATGCGGAAAAGCATGGGAAGATTGACATGATAACAGAAGAAAAAAATACAAGAAAGACTCTCATCAGCTGCCTTGAAATGCTCATGACTAAAAGGGAGCGCAGGCCTGCAAAAAAGCATGGCAATATTCCACTTTAATCTTGACTAGCAATGGAAGATCTGACTATAAATATCGATGGCAAGGAATACAGTGTAAAGGTTGAGGAGACAGAAGATGGAAGGATATTAGTCCATCATGGAAGCGATACTTATGAAGTTAAGACTGGGAAGTCTGAAGCAGATATATACGAAACCCTGAAGAAGCATAAAGCCCAGGAAGGCACTGGGACCGTTAAAGCGCCATTGCCTGGAACAATTCATGAGATAAAAGTAAAGCCGGGGCAAAAAGTGAATGAGGGGGATTCTTTAATAAAGATAGTAGCCATGAAGATGGAAAACGACATCAAAGCCCCTAAAGCAGGGACAGTAAAGGAGATAAAGGTCAAAAAAAATGACACGGTAAACAAAGGGGATATATTGATAATTATTGATTAGGCAGCTTTCTGAGGCTCGGCACTTGCATCTGCGCAAAGAACTGTATACAGCGATTTTACTTCTTTAGCCAAGCTGTTTATGACTTTGACTCCCAAAGGCGTGGCTCTGTTTGTCATTCTCTCGCCATTATCTTTATAAGCTGTCTCAGCCAGTTTCTCACCATAAAAATCATCTGCATCAATAAACACAACATACCTTCCGTCAATTACCCCTATTATACCCATGCCATCCGGCTTTGAGGTTACCTTTCTGGGGCCTTTAAAGAATCTTGACCATTCTTCCTTTCCCATTGCGTTTATTATCATTTCTGAATTTTCTCCATCAATAACATCTCCTCGGGTTAGAAGATACATTAATCCTACCAGATCGTTTCCGTGCGCAACATTTGAATTGTAATTGCTGCCTTCCATATGGACATCTGCTATCTTTATTGATTCTAAACCTAAATCATGCATAAATTTGTTATTTTTCTCTATGCCTTCTTTTACATTCCCTTCGCCTAATGCATATAAAACATGGTTAAAGTAGGAATCCAGAGATCTGCTCAGCATCATGTCTACCATATCCCTAAGCTTGACTTTCTGCCCTTCCTTTATTTTATAAAATCCGTCATTTTCTATAGTAAGGTCTTTCTGTATAGTAATCTCCTTGTCCCAATCAAGCTTTCCATGCTGGACATAATATGCTATTGTCGCAGCAAGCGCCACTTTGTTTATGCATGGCGTCGGAAGCTCCATATTTGCATTATCGCCGAAATACCGGTTTGTTTCCATGTCATAAACAACGAATCCTGTGTTCTTTGCCCCTGTCTCCAGTTTATAATCAGAAGCGATTTGTTCCAAATTCTCTGCTATATGCCTTTCAAAAGGCGCCCTCTTAAGCTCTTGTTGCCTCTTAGGGGCTGGAACCTCGCTGGCCTTGTATCTTTTTTCTTGTTTTGGGTCAGTTTTAGTATCAGAAATTTCACTTTTGCTAATCTGGACTTTTGAATCCACGGAAATATAATCATCGGCAACTTGTGTATCTCTCTCTAGCCTTATCTCAAGGCTCATTGGCTCAGGTATTATCTTTGTTTTATATTTCCATTTGGAATTATCTCTCCTCTGCTCAGGATCCTTATAATCATCTACAAGGATATTTTCTTCCCTGTGCAGCCTGACTCGGTTTAGAGCTTCTGCAGAATTATCATTTGATGGTTCATATCTGATGCTGCTGTCAATTATCCTTCTTTGCTGATCGTCAATCTCGTCATCAGGCGAATTGTCAACCAATGCTTCAATTTTAGACGCACCATATGAGATTTTATTCCCATCATCAAACTCAAATTTCTCCAAGAGCATATTGGAAAAATCAAGTTCTGTATCATTATCTGAATAATAGCTCTTGAACTTCGCCAGATTGAAAAATGAGTATAAGGATTCAAAACGGAAGTCAGAATAGTCAAGATCGTCTGCTGTATCAATATCTTTATCGGCAATTCCATCTACAATGTCTTCCAACAATTTAGGCGCATAATCCGGCTTGTCTTCAGACATCTCCATAATATCGGCATCTTTTTGGCCAATGATGTCTTCAATAGAATTTTCTGTATGATCTATTGCCTGTACCTGCAACTTATAGGCTCCTTCTTTGGCCGGATAATCAGCTAATCTTTTTGCTGGAAGATAGAAATTGTCTTTGTTGGCTATTTGGCGGGTATTGGCAATGCCCGCAAGCTTTGATGCAGGCAGATTGAGATTGGAAGCGCGATAATCATTATCATTTGCTGGCTTTGTATATGTAACTAGTTTTGTTTGATAACTAGGTAATCCCGCCCTATAGAACATCGGAATTTGCGCATACTCGATTGATTCTAGAGGTGAGAAATGCGGCGCTTTTGCGCGCTCTTGTTGCTCATAATCCTGATTGACAGAATAGTCAACGTGAAATCTTGCTATAAAATAGCCTTTTGGGTAAGGCATTGCCGAGGCTGATTCAATCTGCCCATAAATGCTTAACATTGGGTAATTATCACTTGATGCACTTAGTGGTGAAACCAAGGGTATGAAGATATAGTCGAGAATTTCCTTAAGCAGGATTATGCTGGAATTGGAAAATGGATTGTTATAATAGAAGGCGGAAGCCAAGCCATCTAAGCTGCCTTTGTCAGGATGGACTAATATATCATCTATGGAATTATATTTTGGTCTTAGTTCAGCAGCTTCTTCTTTTCTTGCTGCTATTTCTGTGCCTTCTTCTTTTCTTCTGAAAGTCCCATCGGCAGAAGCAGACCCATTATCATAAAAAGGAAGAAAATTTATCCCAATATCAAATATTTTTGGCCTTAATGCGCCTGATTGTCGATTTAATTCTATCGGTAATACTGACGTCATCTTTTGATGTTGTTGGAATTACTATCCTCTTTTAGTATTTTTAAGGTATTATGAATGTTCTACTTTATAAAGTTTACTTTCTTCCGTTTGCGGCTCTGCTTCCAAACAATATTCCCATTAAAACATTAAGGGCCCATGCCTGAAGCACATTGATAGTTAGTATGGCCCCAAAAACAAAATTCCAAAGCCACTTGACCGGAAAAGCCAGAACCATGCCTACAATGCCGCTTATTAAAATCACTAGAAATATTGTATATATCATCTCTAGCATCCTCTTGAGGAATGGTACTTGTTCTAATAATGCCATTTTAAATGAACATAATTTAATTTGAAGCCCTGTTTTTAAATTTTATGGAAAATTTTGTGCGGTGTCTTTTCCTGAAATTATTTCCTCTTTCAAATAATTTCCGTTTTTCATCATTTACCACCTGAAAAACTTAGCAGCCAGCCCATAATAATAT
>Ga0209541_10004126_pt1 | contig 25978 bp, 26 predicted proteins | sample RifCSPlowO2_01_FD_184027 | JGI IMG/M metagenome (GOLD analysis project Ga0209541, IMG submission 184027) | Groundwater microbial communities from Rifle, Colorado - Rifle CSP2_plank lowO2_0.1 (SPAdes) (version 2) | ecosystem: Environmental > Aquatic > Deep subsurface > Groundwater | place... | reverse complement strand
GTTATTAAAATTTTTGACCAGGATTTGATTCAAACTAATATTTTTGAAACTTCCCTTGCCAACGGCAGCCCTCTTTTTAACATTGAAGGCAACGTTGTCGGCTTGAGCTTCATTGACGGCCATGGTCAGGTTTTTGCCGTACCCGCCTCAAAAATTCGCCAGTTCGTCGGTTTTTAGTTGATATGCAAAAGGCCGTGGCATAAAAGCTGCGGCCTTTTTAATTATTTGGGTTTGTCCATTTCGTAGAATCTTTTTCCGCACTGCCTACAGTAATCATCGGAGCGATCAGCTTCTTTTAAGCATTCGCCGCAGAAATAATAATACGAAAGTTTTCTTATCGTAAATACAACCGCAAACGCTCCCAAGAATGCCAGTGTGCCGTCTGAATTAAATCCTAAGAAAGGCGCACCCGAAGAATCCCTGCCAAGGGCAACTATAAATATATAAAGAAGAACAATAGAAATCCAGACAGCAAAATCAGACTTATTCTCAAGATAAAAAGTATTCCGCCAGCCCGTGAAAGATCTTTTCATTGACCCCTCCTTTTAATTTGTCAGCGAACCCCGATAATTTAACATTAAACTTTGTGCTTGACCGAGTCAAGTTGTGCTTGGCTTAGCCAAGCACAACCCACTTGATCTATACTTTTCTTCTTACGTTGAATTGTGGGCATGGTTTTCATGTGCCATCAGACTATCCGAAAAAGTGCAATATGTCCGTATACATTACCGTGAGGGACGCATTGCAGAAGTTGCCTAAGAATCAACACGAGCAATTTCTGAAAAAGGCATTCCGAAAGTCAGGATCCAGCGTTGATATTCTTTAATAGTTAAAATTACGACAATAAAATAAGGAGGATCGTGAATAATGATAGCAAGGAAAGCATAAAATAATTTACTCTCTGTCTTTAGGCGGAGAGTTTTTTTATTTCGGTTAAGCCAGGCTTAACCGAAGAGATTTGGGTTGTGCTTGGCTTAGCCAAGCACAACCCACTTGACGGGTGGGGTGGGTTAGATACGATAGAAGTATATGATAAAGAAAATTATTCTCTCGGTTTTATTTTTAAGCTTCTTCGGCGGAGGTTTTTTTTATTGGTGGGACAGCCAAGCCGACGTCAGGGAGCTGAATAAAACTCTGCCAAAAGGCGTGAGCGTAGCAAAAAGTTTATTTGGCAACGAGTACAAGGTTATAAACAAAATAGACGGCTACGAATTCAAGGTGCCGAAGGGGTGGCGGGGGGTGAGGGAAGTGGAATATATACCAAACAGAACAGAGGGAGGATATACAGCTACAAGTATTGGTATTGAGGGAAATGAGGGAGCCGGAAGAATTATTTCAGTCGATCGTTATAAATCTGGAGGGGATATGAGTAATATAAAATCGTGGGCAGAAACAAATTTTAAAACCTTTGAATTGGTCGGTGATTTTAAAGAAGATACAATTGGTGAATTTGATATAGTAAAAACCGAAGAAAATGTCCATTTGGGTGGCATGCTTATATATGTTTTTAAAAAAGACAAGGCAATTTATGCGATCGTTAATGGTTCGGAAGAATTTATTAAATATATTATTCTTAATGGGAAATGGTAAAATCATTGATTTTTATAAAAAGTAAGCACTTTTTAAAAAAGATGATGGTTTCAGCGATTACAGTGTTTGTGGTCGCTTTTTATTTTTCGTCCAGTTTTGTTTCTGCCGCTGAAATGAAAATCAGCGAGCAGGAAGTCGATAAAATTAAAATCGCTCTGGGTATTATTGGAACGGCTTCAGATATTGGGAGCGTTCTTGTTGATGGGGGCAATCTGATGACCGTTTTGAAAACAACCGTAAAAGGCGGGGGAATAGCTACAGATGCCACCTATGGTTTGCTTGTTTTGAGCGCCATCAATGAAATGGAATTTATGGACTTAGTGCTTTCGCAGGACTATAAAGATATATCTAAGGAATATTTTAATGGCATCGTAGACGAAAGAACGAATTTGACTTCGTATTGGAAGGGGGTCGGTTTTGATATTCCTAGAGTTGTTTCCGGGCAGATTACGGGACCAATGGGAGCCCTAACCCTAAATACTTTTGAGATGACAGATAAGATTATTTTAATACTTAGTGCGTTTAATAATTTAAAAACAGAAATAAGGTACGATGGTTTGTGGTATTATTTTGATTTCAGGAGAGGCGGCGATACGCATAAAGAAGCTTGGGAGATGGTAGAAATTCAGATGGGCTTTGCGGCTAAATCAACCTCTCTTTGGGGTACACCAAGAATAGAAAATAATAATCAATTACAACTCGAAACACAATTTGCCGCGCTGTATGAAAAATGGGGGCCGTATGCTACGCCTAACGGTATTAGTAAGGAATACAAAGAGCAATTAGCCAGTGAATTAAGAAACACCCTAACCGCCGCAATAGAAGAACGTACAGAGGACGGTCCTCTGTACGTTAAGGAGCCGTCGGTGTGGGAGAAATTTACAGCCCAATTGGCGAGTATAAAAAATACTCTGGCCAATCTTGTTTCTCAAGTGAAAAATCCATTTTCCGCCGGCCCCGTCGTGGAGCTGACTTTGGAAAACCCTGCGGAAGTTTTTACAGACGCCCGACCTCTGCAAACTGAAGATCGGGCGGACATCGGGTTTCCGCCCAATTCTTCTCTGCCAACGACTACCGAGCCTATCACGGTAGATATAGAACCAGAAATAGAGATGGCGACTACAACGGAGGCAGAAATTATTGATACCCGAGTATCCACCACTACGGAGGTCGTTGTAGAAAAAGTTGCGGAGGACGGGCCTCCGCAAGCTTTGCAGGTTTCTGAACTATGTCAGAGGAGCGATGGCGGTCTGCCGAGGCGATACCGGGCTTTAATAAACGAGGTGGCCTGGATGGGCGGCCAGGATTCTTCAAGCGATGAATGGATTGTCGTGATAAATTGACATTTAGTGTATTCTCGGTAGCCGAGCTTATTTCAGGAAGAGAATTACATAAACAGGTGTATGAAAAGAGAGAGATGGCTGGCTTAGTTAGGAGGGGAGATGATGGTGCTTTTTCTCTATAAGGATTTGGGTTGGAAGTGATGGTCTAAAAATAAAAACTACCCAGTAGGCGCTGGAGGACGTTAGAACCTGTTTAATTGGCAGTTTAGCGCTGTCGGCTCGGTAAGATAAATGGTATTTTCGCTATTCCGGCTCCGGGATATATTCGTTTGATAACGCTAAATTTATTTTCCGCATTAAATGTAATTAAAACTTCACCTTCTTGGGTTAGAAAATTTTTTAATTCTTGCTCTAATATAACGAAGTCTATTTGATCAAGATTTGCCCCGGGACATTGTAGGATAACTAATAAATTAGTATGCCCCAAATTGAAACCATAATGCCCCAGCTTGTCTTTTAAGAACTTAAGAAGTTCTTCTGTTTCTGCACTTCCTGTATACCTTTTGAATTGAAATGTTCTTAAGATTTTTTTAGATAGAATGCCAAAATCTATTTCCTGATCCTGCCGAATAGCCATTTTAAGATGCGTGAACGATCTAATGACAGTCTTAATTGGATCGAAGTTATTTTTTAAAACAAAACATACCTTACTTTCATTCGCATAAAATCCCAAAAGACAATAAAGTACCGCAAGTATTTCGGTCGTAGTAGTATCACCAAGATTTTTTTTGTTAATTATATCGATAACTTCTTGCCTCTTTCTAATATCAATGACAATTTCCTTTAGAGTATAGCCACATTTATCTACCATTTTTTTTATTTCTTCACGCCCTTCATCGCTGTAGAGCCTTTTCAGTTCTTCCGCGTCGAAACAAACCATATGTTCTAATTTAAGATAATACATAGTTATTGATTTGAACGGCCCATTTGGTCTGTAATTTAACTTAAAAATTACGATTGCTGACTATCTTTTACATCTCCGCTTTCTCTATTTTTCCTCGCCGCCCTACCAAACTTAAACAATCCGCCCGGGATCGGATTATCTGGGCTTGAATGGTATGCAAAAATGAAATCATCTCCAGGTTTGTAGCCATTTAACCAACTATTAAAAATACTATCCCCAGAATAAATAACGGCGCTAATTTTTGAAAATTCGTCCATTTCCATAAAATTAGCGGGGATTTCTATTTCTCCATCTCCTTTGTTTTTTGTAATAGTTAATAATGGTTTATAGTATCCGCCCTGTAATTTTTCTAACCCCGGCTTTTTAATGAATACGTCGGGGCCTTGCGCTAAAACTGCGCGCTTAAATAAACTTGCTGCTTCGGGGCCGTGCTGAATCGCTTTGCCATTAACAGCAATAACCAGACAATCATTTTCTGAAACTCCACTTTTCGGATCATTCAAGTAATCATTGTATCGATCAAATTTTGTCTTTATCGCGCTTGTGATACGCAAAGCTTTAGGCCGATCTATTTCTTCTATATTCCCGCCAAAAGAATACATTGCCCAAGGAATCATTTCTGGCATTGGTTTAACCGGATCTACTTTACCCAAATCGCACGCTATGGCCTCAATCCAAATTTTCTTTTTAGCATCGTTTTCAATACAAAAATCTGGGCCCGTTTCCCAATCCCTCTCTTTAAGCGGAAGTCCGTAATCTAATAAAACCGAGGCGAAATGAAACTCCCAAGCTCTTGATGAATAGCCCTGCTCGCTCTGAAAAGCAGTAATAAAATTACCATCAAGATATTTATATAATTTAGGCCATCTATCCTCATACCAGTTACGCAAATCTGGCTTCCCGAGAGCGATTATTAAATAAGAACGAGAAAAATTAGGGTATTTTGAAAAAATTCCTTCGAGCTCTTCATCTCTTTTAATACTTCCCGATATAAAACTTTCCGGAAAAAGTAAATCCATAATTCATTATTTATCTTTAAGATCCCAACACTTGAAATTCATTGATTAGTTTGAAAATAAACCGAGCATACTCTACAAAAATTTGGAGATTTGCATAAACGGTCTTTACGTCAAACTGCTTACCGGTCGGGTGCCCGGCATCGTTTCTGTTAAGCCGGATAAAATTAAAGATCACATCAATATAGGTTTCCCCAATTTACTTGAAATTCCACTGGAAGAGATTTCAAGTCATTTACAAATTCTTTTTTGAACTCCCCATATTGGGTTGATATAAACCTCCCATTAACTTTATTTTGAAAACTTGCCTTACGCGTCGCATTTGGTATCCAATTAGTATACGCTTCGATAAGTAATAGCATAAGGTTCTCTGACGCTACGCCGATTGTTAATGTAGCGGATAATAGGTGGCGACGATTATACGCAGCAACTGTCTCGCCGATATAGGTAAGCGTAACGTCGTCAATGACAGGAATTTTTGCCTTAAGTGCATTTAGGTAACCTTCGGGGTCATATGGCGACCAATCTTCTTGCAGAATTGCCTCCTTCCCATACTCTGTAATTGTATACCAAGGATAACTACTCATATCTCCCAAACCGCCAGCTTGTCCCTCGTAAATAAAACCACCATTCTCTAACTCTTGGATAATTTCTCGTGTGATAGCATCAATTTTATGATGTTGCCACTGGGCTTCACCTTGCACCATAGGAAATAAAGTGTAAATCTGACTCAATTGAAATTGTTGAGCTTGATTCGGATTAGTTTGAGTCCAAGCAACTTGCTGTTTAAGATGCTCAAAGATTTTGTTTCTTATTTCTTCTCTGGTCATATATTTTATTCTCCCCAAAGTTCGGAGATTTTATCTTTAATTTTTTGCTCACCTCTTTCCATAATTTTTTATAAAGTCTGTTCGTAAGACTGCTTGATTAATGCAATACTTTGGTCATAATTTCCGTCGGTTAGATAGAACTCCCAATCATTGAGCTTCCCGTTTCTGTAATTTTTCTTTACCCATTCCGGTGGTTCGTTTATTCCGGGATTCAACCAAATTTTCAGAGAATCTTTTCGTCTATCAGCCAATAAATACCTATCAGCTGAGACCCATATAAAAATCTTTTTCGGTTCGCGGCGGATTGTAACAATCCCATCATCTCTAAGTTTAAAAATAACATCTGTCCCAAACCCTTTTATGTCATTCTCAAAACGCTCATATAGGCCTCGGGTACTATCTGTCAAACCAGAGGGTATTGCCCTACCACCCGGACTATCGACTACATCTCCACTTGGTGGTTGTATGGGTTGGGGATTTTCATCCGTAAATATCGGCGCAAAAAACTTTTTTGCTGCCAGGTATATTTCACGAACGCGATATTGCTGAAAAACTTCTTTTTCATAAGCTTCCTTTGACCAATATTTTGGGTCAATCGGCACAAAATGATGTTCAATCGATCTGATATATTGAGGTAAATAATCTTGCGGATCACTATCGTTAATGCCGGAGTTTACTGAATCTAAAATCCACGTAACGTTACCTAAGTTGCTTGTCGTCACTTCGACATCGTCAGGATCGACATCGTCAAGGTCTAAAATAGTCCTTAAATGCTCTTGAGGGAAGATATGGTGCCTCTCAAGGTCTGTCAAAGTTCTGGATGCCAAAAGACTCCCACTCCAATCATCGGCTTGTTGACGCACCAATAATATGTAAAGCAGAAATAAATATTTACGACCAGCGCTTACGAGTACGCTCTGGTCCAATCCTCGCCTAATGTCATCATATGAAATCGCATGCCGCCCCGGCATATTTTCAATAAGCGCATTTAATGGAAAACAATCCGCCTCCGCGATAATCCGCAAATCACGTGTAAGCCGGCTGTCCGTGCTTACACTATAATGCCCTAAAAAGGACACTAAAATAAACCAATTAAGTATATCGCGACGTTCGTCGGTGCTAAGATCGGCAACCGATTCCAAGCCCCGTTTATAAAAATACGATGCGAGAAGGACTAGTGGCGTTTGGTATGGAAGTAAACGGGCATTTTTAATACCAGCTTCCGCTTCAAGAAAATCAAGTGTGATGCGAAGCGCCTTACCACTCTTATGTAAAACTCTATCGTGCTCCTCCGAACTTATCGCCCGAATTTTTTCAATATTAGAAGTAAATTGTTTAGCCTTTGAAAGCTGTGTCTGGGTCAAGCCAAAGTTAGAGAAAACGAATCGGATAATCGGCTGCATGTCAATCTCGAAACGCTCGCTAAGCTCTTTATCTAACTGCGTAATCTTTTGCTTTAACTCACCCCTCACCGTCCCCGCCATAAATGAAAGCATCAACTCAACGGTTCCAATCTTAACGCCCTCTTTGTTAATACGGATAAACGCATTCGCCATATCCGCGAAAGTTTTTTCGTCTTCCACATCAGTCTCCATTACATACTGCGAAATCGGATATTTTAGTATCTGTAATGCCTTGATTCTTATTTTTTCGAATACATCCGGACGCGTCTGACTTTTTAACTCTGCCAGAGCATCCATATCATGCTTGCAAAAAGCGCTGATTATTTTCGAAAAATCATGGCCCTTTCTTATGCTTTTAATAAAAGTGTCGGAGTTCGGGTCATAAGCAATCGGGTCACACATGACTTTATTCCCACCCCTCGTGATCCGCCAACCGTTAAATAACAGTACTAATGATGTTATACGCTGTTGCCCGTCGATTATGAAGTGTGGTTCCTGTGAAATTAAACCAGTATCCACAAGTGGAACTGCGGTAGGGTCTAAATCTGCTGCGACCTGAGAGGAGGGCCGCCATAAAATTACGGAGCCGATTGGATAGTTTTTGAAAATTGAATCTAATAACTCTTTTATTTTATCCGAATCCCATACATACGATCGCTGAAATGACGGAAGCCAGTAGCGGCCCGAGGGAATCTCTCCAACATCCATTAATTCCTGTATGGATTTTGTTCGGACATCAATACGTGTTATGGCCATATTTTAAAATCATATTAATTATTTTAACAGTTTCTCAATTTCCTTCTCAACTAACCGCTTTGCTTCTTCAAGTTTTTGCTTAGCATCCATTTTTACCTTACAAGCGGAGGTGACTTTATCGGCGAGTTTTTTCTGCCACAGAAGATCGGGCTTGCCGTTTTTATTGCGAGAGATAAAAATTTTGTAACGCACAATCTCTTGGGGGTAAATTTCGCGCTGGGCCGAACCAGACGCCCTTTGATCTGTCTGTATAAGTCCGACTGGTGAATTAAGAAACAACGCAAGATACACCGGGTCGCATACCGCAGTATCAGGCCTAATAATTGTTACGTGATTACTGGCGATTGCTTTTTGCTTACTCAAGTAGGCGTTTGTTCTGCCCACATATGCACCGGTTGAATACATCAAAACATCAAGATTTTTGATTCGCGCCTTCTCGTTATTTTTATCATCGTAAAACAATTGAGTCGTTTTCTCGGCGTTATCAATATCAATCTCGGTTGGTCCCAAGTGTTTACTGTTTATCACTAACACCTCGCCATCTTCATATGTTGGCTGAACTCCCCTATTCGGCATCAAACAAAATTTGCCCAACTCAACCGAGCCAATTTTCTTCAAATGCTTTTGTAAATTTTCGAACTTTGGCTGATAAAATTCGGGGTCAAGACGTTCGTCCGTTAAAATATCCCTGCTTGTCGCGGCATAGCTTAAAACATTCTTTGTCACTACCTTGTCCCATTCCATTCGTTCTAATAGCTCCTGCTCGACTTCGGGATAAAGTTTTTTTGATTGCTCAAAATTTTCTACCGCAGCAACTACAATATTGGATATTTCTTTTGCTTTTTTAATTAATAAATCCGGCAAGGGCAAGCTCAAAATATCTTTGTTCGCAAGCCGTGGATGCTCCGAGCCGCGTTGTGAATGTTTAAAGATAAACTGAATTTCTGATAGAAGGAAATATGGGATGAGCAAATGTGGCGGAATTTTACCCTTTTGTCGTAATACAACATATTCGGTACTTAATAGCGGCGGGTAATTTCTTTTAGGAACAACACCAAATTCCTTAAGATAATATCGCAGGCGAGATACCGCAAAATCGTTTGGTTGAGCGATTTTCTTTGTGCTTCCGATATCATCTGCCGAGTTTGCGATCTTCCCATCAGTAAATAAATTACCAAGCGAATCGGTTAAGTTGTAGATAAACGACGGGAAATTTAGCTTTGCCTGCGAGGAGGTCAGATCAACTATTTCCGAAAATTCGTCAGAAATCTTTTGCTTTGATTGTTTGCTGAGTTTATTTAGATATTCTAATTTTCTTGGATCATAAAATTGCGAATCAAGAACGAGATCCGCATCTAAAATTGATTTTCTTACCGCGAAACAAATAGCCATATCAATAAAATTTAATTCCTTCTTTGTCGCAAAATTGCTGAAACGCTTCAACAACCTCGCTTAAGTCGGAATCCACAATCGGCTTTTCCTTAAGTGGGTCAAGAATGTTGCCCTCGCGGTCAATTAAGTGTCCCTCTTTATCCGCGAGCACAACGTAATCGCCGGAATTGTTTTTGCCAGATCGTTCGCTTGTTGCCATAAAAATTAGGTAATCGTCTATCGGCTTTCCAGCAACGCCACCCCACTTTTGAAGAAATAGCACGCTTGTTTTGGTGCCAGTAAATGGCCTAAAAGTATTTACACCTAATCCCACGACGGCAAGAATCCGCCCCTTTTGCATAATCCATTCGCGGAGTGCTTTAGTGCCGATATTGTTGAGATTGCCCTGTGGTAAGACAATCGCCATGCGACCGCCCGGCTTCAAGAATCGCAAACATCGCTCGATGAATAAAATATCGCGCTTCATAGAGCTCACGTTGCGCTTTGCTTTTGGTTTTTCGCCCCCATCTGCTTCGTCCTCATCATCTGCAAGCTTACCGGATTGTCGGAGATCATAAAGCTCAAACGCCGAGAGTTGTTCTTTGCCGGTAATTTTACCAGCGAAAGGCGGATTGGTAAGCACAATATTAAAATCGCCATCTTTGATGTCGCGCTTAAACGGGCCGATGCGAGCCGCTACCTCAGAACGCGCCCACTTACGGTAATCCAGCGAATCAACACTAAATACATTTGATTTTCCATCACCTGCGATAAGCATCATCACTTTGGCAACTTTTTTTAATTTGTCGTCAAAGTCCACTGCATAAATATATTCGTTGGCGTAGCGATAAATTTCTTTATTATCAGTCCATTTCTGATCGTCGCGTATATGTTTAATAGTATGAATGAGAAATCCGGCAGAGCCGCAAGCAGGATCTACTACTTTTTCATCCACCTGCGGATCAATCATCTTTACCGCCATATCAACGACCATACGCGGGGTGAAGTATTGACCCTTCGCGCTCTTCTGCTCAGGGTTGATAAGATACTCAAATGCCGCGTCGATCACATCAAGGTCAGCATCGTGAAATCTAAGCGGCTCAAGTGCAGCGGCGCAAAGAATAAGTGCATCGTCTTTAAGCTTCAACACTTCGTCTTTATCAAAAATACCTTGCCAACCAGGACGATTTTTCGCTTCCTGAAAAAGTCCATTAATTCGTTCATAAACAGTCTCTGGATCAGCTTTCGGAACACGGAAGCGCATTGGCGAGTCGTCGTTTTTCTTCGGATCAAATTCATCGTGAAGTTTTGCAAAAAATAGTTTAAAAAGTTCATCAAAGGCATTTACTCCGGCGTTGGCCAACACAGTATCTTCAAGTCGTTTGATTGTATCTTTAAGGTTTTGGATTGGGCGCAAGTCTTTTTTAGTGAGCGGTTTTAACACATCGTCTAACGCTTCACCTTTTTTCGGCAGGCGCGGAATATCGCGATAAGTGTATGGTTCGCCCTTTGTTTCAGGCGACTCATCGCGAAGTTGAAAAGTTATATCTTTACCATTTGACCACGCGCCGAAATGTACGCCTGTTGCATTAAGATATGACTGTAATTGCTCAACACCAGTATCGGCATCCGGCTTTTTGATTTCAAAAATAATATACTTGCGTGTGCAAGTATCATCTGTAAAAACTACTATATCCGCGCGCTTGGAATCGTCCGATCCCATCTGGATCGTTTCCTCAACAGTTACTTGACTCAAAGGATATTTGAGATAATCGCGCACATACACGAGGAAAAGCTGACGAACTATTTCTTCCGGCTTGGCGACCAGTTCTTTCTGCCGTTTAAGGCATTTGATAACTATTTTGCCATCCCTACGTTTTGAAATATCAATTTTAGAGAGTAAGTTGAGAGCTTGCAATTCCGGTTGATTAAAAACCGAGAGACCGTGTTTAACGTCAGGATGTCCAAAGATTTCGTCAATATCTTGAGATGTTTTCATAATTTAATTCGCGCTTTAGCTTCTTTTTGCATTCTTTATTGACTTTACGCCTTTTTTCGATAAATTTCAATTAAAAAAACTGCCTAGCGATGGGTGATCTATTTCCTGCTTAATTTCCACGAGAAATCAGTAGTTTTTTCCTTATCTTTTGAATTTTTGAAATAACCTCTTCTGTCCATTTCATTAAATAAAATATCAAACGCTTTTCCTAATCTAAGCTCACCGGCATCGTCATTTTTATAAATATAGGTTATTTTTATATTTTGTTTTTTCCTCTTTTTCATATTTATTTATGCCAAAACTGAATTACTTTTTCCTGTTTGGCAAAATCTGTATTAAGAAAATGTTTGTGAGGCACGATACCAATTCTCCATAAATCCAGCCTATCCGCATCCCAGCAAGTTTGAACGGTAATATCGCCGCTCTTTGCCCCGGAATCGCTGTGGTGTTCGCAAGCAAAAACCAGTTGGTTTAATTGCTCCGATGAAATAGCTAAAGGATTTGTGCTTTTATTATATAGCTCCTTAATAAAAAGACTTGCTCGCCGGCCGTGTTCCGGGTCGTGGCCTTCGTTCTCTCTTTTTGAGTCGTGAAAATAAGAAAATAGATAAACGACTTCGGGGTCTGCTTTGGTATATTTGGCCAAGTAGCGACCGATTTCTTCAACTCTTTCCCAATGAGATAATCCGTGGTCTGAACCAATATCCAACTTAAATTGCTTTATTATCAAATCAAGAAGCTCTTTTCGTAAGTCATACTCCCTATGATTAGTAATGTTTTTTGGGTTTTCTTTATTCTGCCTTAATTGCCTTAAATAATTTTCAGCGTCTTCTTTTCTAATAAACCTCTTGCCGGTATCTTTGCCGTCGGGGCCAATGATACCATAAGATTTATCAATAGTAATTGGTGCTCCGGTTTTAGCTGATTTTAGCTTTTTTATCTGCTCATTTTCTCTTTGTTTTCTCGTTAAAGGCAACAACTTCCGTAATTTTTCTAAGTTCAACTGCTCACGGGCCGCTTTAACTAATAGCCTTTTCAACTTTTTCTTTATGGTTTCGTCCATAGCTTAATTACAGCTTCTTATTGATCGTGTTCACATCGCCCCCCATTTTGATGTAGGCTTCGTCAATTGCATCGTGCGCCTCCTCAATACTCTCATAAGCAAAGAAGTCCGGAGAATCTTCGTTCTCTTTCGGCGGTTCTTGCGCACAGGCGATCCATACACCATCATCGAAATTATCCGAGATGTGTGCTTTTGCCTTTGCTGCGGTAGAGAATTGAAATGTCGGGGACTTCTCTAACTCAAAAAAGTTGCTGTATTTTAGATAAAACACCATAAGGATTGATATTTTAGTGTAATCTCATCAAAAGTATGATGTAGCGAAACTTAATTTTTAACTTATTGATTTGCTTGTTCGTGTAATTTTAATTAGGGAATATTACATTGATGTTCAAAATCCTTGCCAAAGATTCTATACTCCCAGACACAGCAAAAGTTGGAATCCCTAAATAACAGTTATTTTTAAGTGATATCGCTATTCCACCCGAATTGCCACGTTCAATTTTCGCTGAAGTTATATAATAATTTCCATCGTAACCCGATATTATACCGTCGGTTACTGTTATATCATTTTGGTCGCCGATTCCCGGATAGCCGAGTATCAATATTTTTTCACCGAGTTCAGCCCTACTTTTGCAATTGCCGCCCCACAAATTCTGTATAAGTTGCTTCATATATGGCGTTTGTGTTTTTATCCAAATCAAACCGAAGTCTTCTTTATCGGAAACAGAAAAGGGATTATCTTCCTTACCGTCGTTATATACCGTTACGAATTGAGAATCGCCAGGAATTTTAATATCACAAGAGGTCGGTGTAAGCGAAATTCCAGATGGTTCACCGTCGAGATAATGTATTGCAACTTTGATGACGTGCTTATTTGTTAAAAGTAAGATATCTCCATTTTCCGTATTAGTTCCTAAAATATAACCTGACCCAAATTGTTCTCCCATATTATTTCCCTCAAAAACAACCTTGCAATGAATAAAAGCGACTCTTGGCCTCCATTCTTTAATAATAGATGGAATATCGTTCTCAATTTTTGGCAACGGCGTCAACGGTTTATAGTTCTGCGACGCAGGACAACCAGCATTCAAACGAGCTAGGGCAGAGTTTAGGGTTGCGCATTTTTTTAATAGGTCTACTTCCTGACGCTTCTCTTCGCTTAATTTATTGATTTCGTTTTGTTGTTTTGCTGCTAAATCTTGCAACTCTTTCAATTGTTTTTCTTCGGCTATTCTTTCTTCCTCGATTTCTGACTCGGTTTTCTGTTTTTGCTCTATCGTTTCTTGTTGATTTGTAGATATATTTTGAGTCCCCTCTTTTTTATACTGCTCAAAAACTATAACCACGCCAATAATAATTATTACCCAAATGATAGGTATTGGAAGAAAACCGTTTTGATATTTATTTTTTTCTTTCATAAAAAGCTCGCCGCCAGCGATAGCCTTTCGACTACCCACACCCCTTTCGGGATGTGACCCACTACAGGTGCTCTGACGACGAGCTCTTTATCCTGTAGTGGGCTTTTATTCCAATACTCCATAGAAAACCTACGAAGGTTAGGAATCCAATTTTACGTTTTTATTTTAGCCCAAAATAACGCTATTGACAAGCTCCCCCTTGACACGATTCCAGGATTTGATAAAATTAGATTAGATTAGACAATTTAATATAGATAAATTAGTTTCGGGAATAATAATTAACTTCATTGCACGGCTAAACTTTTAGTCGACGATGGAAATCCAGCCAAAGGTTGGATCTAAAAAACCCGAGAATTAAACGTTAGTTCGTCGCATTAACGTATCCTTTACCGGATGTGTTGTGCATTAACTAATGTCTAATTCTCGGTTTTTTTATTTCTGATATTCTCGGAGGCGAGAGTCGCACTCACCGCCGACTGCTAAACAAAGCAGGCCCTCATTTTTTTACGAAGAAGGAACCACTAAAAATCAGGGAAGTCACTATCGCCAAAGAAATTCCTTTAGAAGAAAGGAAGAAATTACTTTGGCAATGTTTTGATATTCTTCTTTCAAGCCATAGAAGACAAGACGAAAAACCTATACCTTATGATAAGAAAATAATTAAAAATTAAAGTTATGAATTTTGAAACAAAAATTAGTGAAATTGAAATAGTGCCTGTTAAACCAAGTAGCGGACTTATTGGTTTCGCTTCTTTTGTTTTGGACGATAGATACTATGTTAGTTCGGTAGCGATCTACACCCGGCTCGATAGTTTGGGTTATAGATTGGTCTACCCTACAAAAAAAGTCGGCGAAAGGAACATTAACATCTTCCACCCGATAAATCGTGAAGTAAGCCAAGTAATTGATGAAGCCGTAATTGAAAAAGTTAATGAACTATTTTATGAATCCCAACAAAACAGAGGAACAATTTCTTAAAATCCCAAGAGAAAGGTGGAGATATGAGGTAGAATCGGGGAAGATTACTTGGGAGGAATACGACGTTAGGTCGTGGTTGTGGCTTAAAGCGAATCCCGTCACAGGGAAAGTGGTCGTAAATTATATTATTCTCGCGGAAGAAATGAAGGAACGATTTCCCTACATTAAAGACATAGTTAATAAAATCACCAAGATTATGCTTTCCCTTAAGACCAAACAGAGGTTATGGTTTCTAGAGCACTCTGGTAGCAGAAATGCGGTAGAGGTTGAGTTAGCTGATTTTCCTCTTATTTCAAGGGGATATATCGATATTTCTCATCGTTTCCAGCAGAGCTTTGGCAGAGGTGATGGGAAAGAAATACCCCAGAATACTGGAATCCCAGCAGAGCTTCCAAGCGATGAGCAGAGGTTGGGAGAGCTAAAAGATAGCCTAAATGAACTCAAGGGCGGTATGTCTATAAACTCCCCCAGCAGAGCTCCTAAGATAGATAGAAAGATTATAGATAGAAAGATAGATTCTAATAATTCTTCTAAAACGACTGACGACAGCGACGGTAGTAAAGCATACAAAAAGCGCTTCAAAGAAGAGCCCCCGTGGTCAAACAGAAATTAAAATATACAAAGTATGGCTAAATATAAGAAACATAAAAAAAATAAAAAAGAGGTATTAAAACCAAGTGGCTCTAAGCCTAAGTATCAAAGGAGTATCCCAGAGAGGCAGATTATTTTATTAAAGAAAATCTCTGATGGTATAAGATCCGGTAAAACAATGAAGGAAGTAATGCTGGAGTGCGGTTATTCGGAGTCTTATTCAAATGCCCCAAGTCAATTAAGAGATACGGATACGTGGAAACGTTTAGTAGGAGAAAAATTGCCAGATGAGAAGATACTCAAAGTGCTTAATTTCCTTTTAGATCATAAAGAATGGCGCGCCAAAGACGCCGGCTTAGATAAAGCATTAAGAATTAAAAGAAAATATGCTCCAACAGACATCGCAATCAACCCCTCTCGAAGCCTTGAAGAAATTGATGAAGAAATCGCCAGAGCATTATCAGAGGCTGCAGAGATTATATCGGGAAAGAAATAAGGTGGTTAATAATAACCCAGCGCAGTTTTACGTTCCTAACGGCAAGTCAGAAGAGTTTATCAAAATGGTGGGCGCTAACAAATGTTTCGTTAATATGTTTGTCGGGGCCAATGGAACGAGCAAGACATCAACCGGCGCGAACATCTTGGCCAATATTGTCTTCGGGGTTCAGAACGATTGGTTTCAGCATCCACTATTTCAAGAGTGGCCTTATATCAAGAAAGGCAGAATCATATCAGATCCGACTACCTTAAAGGAAAAGATTATTCCCGAACTTCAAAAATGGTTTCCCAAGAACGAAGCGGAGCACTTGCCGGCAGCCAATTACGAAACAGCTAAAGAGGGTAAGAATTATATTTCAACTTTTACAACAAAAAACGGCTGGGAGATAGACTTGATGAGTTCAGAGCAAGAGGTAAAAGAGTTCGAATCAGTCGATCTTGGTTTTGTATGGATAGACGAGCCAATACCTAAAGCTCAATTTATGGCTACCGTGGCCCGTGGACGTTTGGGAATGATAATGATTTGGACTTTCACGCCATTGACTTATTCAGCTTGGATTAAGAATTGGTTAGATGAACATTCTGACGGACAATATGCTGATTATGTGGAAGCCACAATGGAAGATAATTGTTTCGTCGAAGGCACGGAATATCTTGCGAAAGATGGTTGGAGATTACTTGAGGAAGCAAAGATTGGAGATGTCGTGGCGACTGTTAATTTCAAAACATTAAAAATTGAATATCAGAAAGTTATTGATGTAGTAAAAAGAGAATATAATGGTGATGTTTTGCATCTTTACGCGGGAATTAAAAGCACGCCGAATCACAGAATTGTAGGACGATTTGATGGACAAAAAGATTTTGAGATACGAGAAGCGAAAGATTTATACCGGGGCGTGAGAATGTTAGGGAGCGCGAAGGAGTATAAGGGTAATCTAACGCAATCTCCATTTCCCAATCGTTTTAATATAAATGATTGGGCAGAGTTTCTTGGTTGGTATATTTCCGAGGGTTGCACAACCGGCGTAAAGGGCGGTAAAGATAAAAACTCTCGTGTATATATCAGCCAAAACAGAGGAAAGAATTTTGATGAAATTCGAGGGTTGTTGATTCGGATGGGATTCAAGGTTTGTGAGCGAGCGAAAGATTTGGGATTCTCGGATAAAGATGTTCATAATCATTTATTGCCACTTGGAAGTTGCAGAGAAAAGTATATTCCGGATTATGTATTTGAATATCCTCGTTTGACTCAAGAATTATTTTACAAAGCGATGGTAAAAGGAGATGGTGATGGAAAGAACAGATATTTTACAACCTCTAAGCAACTTGCCGATGATTTACAACGGCTTTTAGTAATAATGGGGGTTCGGTCTTCTATAAAAATACAAGGTAAGGAAATTTTATATCGAGTTCATAGAATAGAAAACGAGCATATTTATATCAATCACAAGCCGAAGCCAGAGAAATATAAAGGGATCGTATCGTGCGTTTCGGTGCCAAACGGAATTATTATTGTGCGTTCCGATAAAAAGAAGCCATTAGTTGTTGGGAATTGTTCCATACACGGAGTTCGGGGATTCTTCAAGCATGAGCATATTCAAAGAATGTTTGATGCTTTTCCGGAAGACGAGAAACAAGCCAGGGTATTCGGTAAGTTCGGACATTTGCTTGGTAGAGTTCATAAAGCATTCAAGCGCAAGATTCACGTGATTAAGGCCTTTCCGCTGCGCGAGAAGGATTACACGACCTATATGGCCTTGGATCCGCACCCGAGAGTAGGCGACCACGTTCTTTATATGTCAGTGGATAGAAAAGGCAGAAAGATAATCACCGGAGAAATAATCAGTCAAGGTTTGGTGAGAGATTTGGCAGCCAGAATGAAGTCTTTTGAGGCTTCGATGAATTACCGGATTGAGGCGAGATTGATTGATCCGTCTGCTTACAACGACGACCAGCACAGAGAAGACCCAAGCGTAGGCAGTCAGTTATTTGATTTAGGATTTAATTTCATTAAAGGTTCAAAAGACTTGATGGCTGGGATCAAGAGAACGAATGACGCGCTGGATTACGAAGTGATTGAGGGAAAGTTTATCAGAGAGCCTGAAGTATTCATTTTTGATTCTTGTTTAGTGGCCATAAAGCAGATTGAAGAATATGTCTGGAGCGAGTGGAAGGGGCCGAGCAAGGACAGCAAGGAGCTTAACGCTACGCCCAAAGATATTAACGACCATCAGCCAGAGAATCTTCACAGATTATTATTAAGCGAGCCGGTGTTCATTCCGTATCAGGCGAGAAACGATATTATCCCTGAACCGGAAGACCCCGATCCATACGATCCATATTAGGTAAAAATTATGAGAGCAAAACAATCATCTGATTATTTGACCAACGATTTAGGGCCTACTTTGTTCGTAAACGAGAGAGTAATTTAAGGGGGAGGATTATTTATTAAGATAACTTATGAGAAACTTACCTTACAAGCCAACAGAAAAACAAAAACTGATAATGGAAGCGGTTAAGGATTATTTTGGAGAAATAAATACTGAAGAACAAAAATCAGCCAGAAAGATTTCTTTATGGCTGATGGGCAGAAAGAAGAGAATTTCTCTAACCGAAGAAGAGGAAAAGATTAAAGAGTTGGTTAGGACAAATCTTCAAGATAAGGTTTATAGCTCGGAATTGGTTGGCCAACCCCTTTCAGAAATGCGTTGTAGCGAGTTGAGGCCCCTGTTTGCCCCTATAGGCCAAGGATAAGAGGTCTAAAGAGGTAGTTTTGGCCATTTCAACGAAAAATGCCTATTTAATTATCAGAGCTTAAAAATCAAATAGAGAGCGAATGAAATTACAACAGAAACGGTGATGCTAATTCCTATGGCAATATAGTAAATGCGGTTTTGATTAATGGTTTGGGTTTGGGTTTGGGTTTGTTTGACTTCTGTTTGAGGAGAACCTTTGAAGGGTTCGGGTTCATCTGTTAGATATGAACGAAGAAACATTAATAATCCTAAGGCTTTTACTTTATATTCGTTAATTGCGAAATGTGGACCAATGCCCTGTCTTAAAGTGTTTATATTAAAACGAGATAAGTCTTCTTTTAGTGTTTCTTCAGCCTTTTTAAGAATGTCACGAAAATAGTCTATTTGACCAATATTATATGATACTTCGTCAGGATGTGATGGGGTAGGTAATGCGGAACATAATCCTTTAAGTTCTTCGTAGATTGGTTTAATTTTTTCTTCCATAGATTTATTTAGTTTTGCGCTTTTTAAGAAATTGATTTAAGTCTTCTTCCTCAATTCTAAAAACTCTGGGGGTTAGCTTGATAGCTTTTAATTTTCCAGTTTTAATCCAGCGATAAACAGTAAAAATAGAGATATTCAATTTCTTGGCTATCTGTTCCGAAGTTAAAAGTTGTTCTAATGCCTTTTTCCCCTTCATAATTTTATGATAATTCATTCCAAAGATACGTCAACATATATCAACTTGACTTGACATACTCCCTTGCTCTTTGCTATACTAAGGGTGTTGAGGAAAAATCGGCTCCAAAAGGTTATTTCATTTGCTATAATATAACTGGAGCTGGAACTGGTTTTCCCTCAACAGATTAACCTTTTGTTTCCAGCTCCTTTGTTTTACAAAACTATGAACAAACAATCTAAAATCGGGCTTTATGCGAGGGTTTCAAAAAATGACGGAAGCCAAGACCCGGAAAATCAATTAAAACCTCTGCGAGATCTTGCCAGCGCGTTAGGAGGCGAAATTGTAGAGGAATATGTAGATAGGGCATCGGGCAGCAATGGCGACAGAATAAATTTTTTAAGGATGTTGAAAAACGCTAACGAAAGAAAGTTTAATCTACTTCTTGTTTGGAGCTTGGACAGAATATCAAGAGAAGGAATACCAAATACTCTTGGCTATCTTCAAAAGTTAAAGGGCAACGGTATTGCCGTTAAATCGCTTACAGAAAGCTGGCTTGATACCAGAGATGAGGGAATAGGAGAGTTGTTGGTTGCCATTTTCTCTTGGATTGCTCAGCAGGAAAGAAAGCACTTGATTGAAAGGATAGGTGCCGGACTCGATAGGGCCAGGGCGGAGGGCAAAAAACTTGGAAGACCCAACGGTTCTAAAGATAGCAAAAAAAGAAAGAGATCGGGTTACCTTTTAAGATGGCAAAACAATAAGGTTGTCGCTTAAATAAAAATCAAAATATAATGCAAGAAATAAGAAAAAGAGCAGCAATTTACATAAGAGTTAGTTCGGATGAAGCCAAGAAAGAGGGTTATAGTCCCGAAACTCAAGAGGAAAAATTGAGGGGGTTTGTGATGGCGAATAACTACGAATTAAACGAAAAACACGTTTACAACGTTGATTTGGGTTGTTCTGGGTCAACCGATAAGAGGCCGGGGCTGCAGAAACTTCTAAAGGACGCCAATAACAAAGAATTTGATATTATTCTCGTTTATAGACAAGACAGGTTTTTCAGAAATCTTAGATTGCTGTTGAATACCGTTGCTGATTTAAGGGAGCTGGGAATAGAGTTTAAGTCCCTTACTGAACCTTTCGACACCACAACCCCCACGGGGAGGGCTATGTTCGCTAATGCGGGAGTATTTGCTGAATGGATGAGGGAGGTGGGCTTAGAATCGAGAGATGAAGGTATGAAAAAGGCAATGGCGGACGGAAAGTGGCTCGGTGGAACGCCCCCTTATGGGTATAAATTTAACAGGGAAATCCAGAAGCTAGAAATCGATGAAGAAGAATCGAAAGTCGTTAAAATGATTTTTGAATGGGTTGTTTTGGAGAAGTTAAGCAAATATAAAGTTCGGCAAAGATTAAATGAGAAAAAAGTTCCTACCAAGTGGGATAGGTTGGGAAGAGAGAAGAAAGTTAATGGTCAGGGTTGGTGGAACGCAAGAACCGTTGAGAGGATATTAAAATACGAAATATATACTGGTGAATTTTATTATCGTAAATATAAATGCCCTCGGGGTATGCGTAAGGAACCGAGGCCAAGAGAAGAATGGATTGAAATTGAAACCCCCGCAATCATTTCGAGGGAATTATTCGAAAAGACACAGGAGCAGTTAAAAGCGAACCAAAAGCTTTCTCCGAGAAGAACTAAAAGAACCTATGCTTTTCAACATAAAATTTCTTGCGGACTTGATGGATTTTCATATCATTCTATGTATAGAGCACCCCAAAAACCCCAATGGAACGGAGCAAAAGTTTATTTCTGCGGCGGGAAAATAAAGCATTGTCACGAAAATCTTTGTTCTTCTAAGCACGTAACCGAAAGCAGACTTCTGCCAACGGTCTGGCAAAACCTCAAAGATTTACTCGTTAATCCAGAGATAGTGATGGAGAATTTCCAAGAATATCTTGACCGAGACAGTAAGAGTAAATCCATTGAAGAAGAATTAGAACGAGCTAATAAAGCTTTGCTGGATTGTCAGCGACAAAAGAAAAAGGCTTTTAAGATTCATTTAGAGGGTTATGTTGACGAGGAGAGCTATAAGGCCGAGTTCGAGGAGCTTAAAAAGAAGGAATTGGGCTATCAAAAAGAAATTGAGAGATTATCCCAACTTCTCCTAAGTGAGCAAGAGAAAGAAAATAGGGTATTATCAGTTAGAGAGCTTTACGCACGGCTGAAGGATAGTATTAATAACGCCACATACGAGATACAGTGTTGGATCCTTCAAAAACTAGTAGAAAAGATAATAGTTACCGGAAATTCATTAGAAATAGAGTATAATTTGCCCTCCAGGGAGAATCTTCAGGAAATGGGGGAGATTACCCCCGCCTTAGAGTTTTGTGACGACAATCGACGAATGGATTGAACTTTATAATAATGCGACATCCGGCATTAACTTAGCCGGCTGGAAGATAAAAAAAGACAGCGCAGATTGGATTGTTATTGCCACCTCGACGATCCTGGCGAACGATTATTATTTATTTGAGCGAAGCGATGATAACACTATCAGCAATATTTCGGCCAGCCAAATTTATACGGGAGCTTTAAGCAATAGCGGAGAGATTTTAGAATTGTATGATAATCTCGGCAATTTGATTGATTCCGTAGACTTCTCTTCCGGCTGGCCGGGCGGCCAGGCCTCGCCGAATTATATTTCCATGGAGAGAGTAATCTCTACCAGCACCGCTCTTTCCGCTAATTGGGCCAATAATAATAGAATTACCAAAAATGGTTTGGATGCGGGCAGTCCGGCCAACCAAATTAACGGCACGCCTAAGGTTCAAAACAGCGCTTCAAAATCATTTACCGAAATTATTGGCGGCATCGCATTTCAAGAAGATTTTACCTTAACCTATCTTGGCAGTCCCTATATTATTGATGGTTCCGTCATAGTTAAGCCGGGCGTAAAATTGACTATTGAGCCAAACGTTGTCATTAAATTTAAAGAAAGCAACAGCTGGCATTCTTTATTTACGATTGAGGGAGAGCTGGAAGCAATTGGAGTTACTTTTACTTCATCAAGCACGGCGCCTTTGGCCGGCGATTGGGACGGCATTTATTTTAAGCCAGGTTCGGCGGGGAAATTAGAAAACGCCATCATAGAATACTCGGGCAAAATTCATAAAAGCTGCTGCTATGAGTTTGTTTCATACGCTAACGGAGCCGTTAAAATTGACGGCGGCGCAGTTTCCATTAAAAATTCCAGCGTTAGAAACAGCCAAACCGAGGGCTTATGGATTATTAATTCTTCGCCGGAGATAAATAACGTAAGATTTTCAAGCAATAATTTAAATAATGATTTAACTCTTGATGGTTCAGCTTTGTTAGTCGGCGATGCGAGCAGTACTCCGGCGATCAGCAGTTCTACTTTTATCGGCAATAAGATAGGAATTTTCGTTAAGTCGGGCGCTAAGCCGCAAATTATTGGAAGTATTTTTGATGACAATGAAACTCCGATAAAAGTTGAAAGTTCCTATCCTTATTTCTCGGGCAATTCGGCGCAAAATAACACTAACGGCGACGGCGTATTTTTTAGCGGTTCCATCTCTCAAGATTTCAGCTGGCAGGCCGATTTGCCGTATATTATTGAAAATACTTTAACTATCGCAGGCGGTTCAAGATTGACCATCGCCTCCGGCGCGGTTGTAAAATTCAAAGGCGGCTCCAATTTATCAGTTAACGGGACTCTTTCAGCCCAAGGAGAAGAGGGAAGTCAGATTATTTTTACCTCAATTACCGATTCTGATCCGGAGAATAACGGCGGATATTATATTTATTTTAATTCTTCCAGTAAAAATTCCGTTTTAGACTATGTAACCGTCAGATACGGTGGCTACCATATTAATGATTTTGCCGGATATAGGGCGGCTATCACGGTTGATAACACCTCTACGACCATCTCAAATTCCATTATTGAAAATAATTTTTTCGTCGGAGTGAATTTGATTAACTCTGCTTCCACGATTCAAAATACTATTTTCAGAGATAATAAAGTTAAATACAGCGATTGGGGCATTGGTTCTTATTCTATGGGCTTGTCCATCTCTAATTCCTCGCCGATCATAACCGGCAGTAGTTTTGAAAGAAATTACCACGGAGTTTATATTGACGGCGCTTGTCCTGATTTATCGGGCGCCATCTTCGGCATCGGCGTCAACGCCAACACCATTAACGTTTCTCCTTCTAGTTGCCAGCCATAAAAGCACAACCCTTGATTTTTTGGCGGGGATTTTGTAGAGTTAAGATTAGTAATTTGACAAGGAGGAGTTGGATGGCTAAAAAATTTAAGGCGACGTCGGAAATCGGCAAAGGCTCATGTAGGGTTTGCGGAGGAGACATTGTAGAAAAGATTGTCCAGAAATCTTATCATAGGGGTATCTCGGATGTTATTGGGCCCAGTTCAGGACCACAGTTCTATGATGCCCATGAAGGATACTATTGCAAAAAGTGCGGCTTGAAATATGAATTTGTGCAGGGTAAAGATAAGGATTCATAAAACAACAAAAAGGGGAGTTCCGCGAAACTCCCCTTTTACATTGTGGATAAATTCAATGCTTGACTATAAGATGTCGCAATTATATGATAGGTAAATGCGACATGGCCCTGAAAAAGAGCGTCTTTTGAAGCTGACTTTGGCGGTTTACAATGTAACCGCCATTTTTCCTATTGGAGAAGAGGGCGATAATTTAGGCTCTAAAATTAGACAATTGGCCGACAAAATATTGGTCAAATTATCGTCGGATAAAATTGACGAGATTTTTAAACTTTTTGATCAGGCGGAAAAGAAAAACTTGGTGGATCCGAGAAATTTTCTGGTTTTAAAGAGGGAATACGAGGCTATCCGACAGCCTATCGGTATCGGCGAGAAACAAAAAGAAAAATCAAACGGCAACCGCAATAGTAAAATTATAGAGGCAGTAAATGGCAGCGGCATGGTGAAAATAGGCGACCTTTTAAGGATGTTGCCGGGAGTTAATCGAAGGACAGTCCTCCGAGATTTGGATAAGCTTTGTCAGACAGGCATTATGATCAGGAATGGCAATGGCAGGGGAGCCTATTACGCTAAATGCGACATGTCGCATTAATTTATTGAAATGTCGCAATAATATATACAAATGTCGCAATTATGGTTCAAATCTCTCACCATAAACAGAAACAATTTGAAAAGATTTACGACAAATACATAGGCAAAATCTATCGTTTTGTCTTTTTAAAGGTAAGTTCTCAAGAAATAGCCGAAGATTTGACCTCGGAAGTCTTTACTCGCGGCTGGCAAAGTTTTCAAAAAGAGAATTGCGACATTAAGAATCCTCAAGCTTTTTTATACCAAATAGCCCGTAACTTAGTTATTGATCACTATCGCCAAAAGGGCCAGGCCCAGCTGGTTTCAATAGACAACTTACCCCTGATTGAGGAGGGGCCAAACTTAGAAGAGAGGGCCATGTTCAAATCGGAAGTCAGCAATGTCAAAGCGGCTTTGGCGAACATCAATGATGATTACAGGGAAATAATTACCTGGTACTATTTAGATGAGTTCTCGGTGCCCGAGATAGCCAAGATTCTCAACAAGTCAGAGGACGCTGTCAGGGTTCAGATTCACCGTGCCATACAAGCGCTGAAAGGCGAGGTCGGGGAGGTGTAATAAAACTCCTCCTTTTCCGTCATAATATTTGTTAACCGATACATCCGATAGTTCGCAAGCTCACTATGACGGAAAAAGACCTGATAAAACAACTTAAACAGCTCAAAGAAATCAAGCCCAGTAAAGATTGGGTGCTTTTGACTAAACGCCGGATTCTGCCGGAAGTGCCGGTTAGCGAGCGTTCTATGTCTAATGTATTTGCAGTCTTCCAATGGAAGCTGGCTTTTGCGCCGGTGATTTCGGTTTTTATCGTCATCGGGCTTTTCGGATTTGCCAATACTACGGTTCCCGGAGATTTTCTTTTCCCATTTAAAAAAGCCGCCGAGATAGCCCAGGTCGGTCTTTCTTCGGGCGCGGAAAAATCCGGGGTTCATTTGAAATTAGCCAACAGGCGCTTGGAAGAATTGAGCGGCATCGCCGAGGTTAATAAAGTCAGAAGTCTGGCTCCGACGATTAAAGAATTCCAGGATAATATGACCGAAGCGGCGAACGGCTTATCTCAAATGGGCTCCCTGAATCTTAAAGAATTGGTGTTTGAAACCCAAAAAATGGAAGAGAACAAGCAGAAGGTGGAAAGCGTTTTAGGCATTCAGATCGGCGGCGAGACCAACAAATTTGAGAATCAGCTTGTGAGTTATCTGATATCAGATTTGGAGAGAAGGAGCTTGAACGAGGAAGATCAGAAATTACTGGCAGAGGCCAGGGAATATTCTGAAGCAGGCAATTACAACCTGGCTTTAGAAAAACTCTTGGTTCTCATGAACCCGCCCGCCGATGGGCGCAGTCAATAACTTTGAAATTTTAGAGGTCGTTAATTCCCCACTTTTTGAATATGCTTGCCCGCCAAAGCTTTAGCGTAGGCGGGGGCTAGCCAAATAATAATTATTGATATTCAAAAAGCGAAATCGGGAAGACGGTCGATAACGACTCTACCAAATAACTATTAAAATAACAATTTAAAAATAATAGAAAAAATCGAATCGAAGAAAATAAATTATGATTAATCTAAAGAAAAAGATTGTGGCGGTCGTGACTACTATGACTGTAGCCGCATGGATGATTCCGGGCAGCGCTTTTGCTATCACAGCAGACGAACTGCAGGTCC